>Ga0265325_10003310_pt1 | contig 10598 bp, 7 predicted proteins | sample 41420metaG_FD_202090 | JGI IMG/M metagenome (GOLD analysis project Ga0265325, IMG submission 202090) | Rhizosphere microbial communities from Carex aquatilis grown in University of Washington, Seatle, WA, United States - 4-14-20 metaG | ecosystem: Host-associated > Plants > Roots > Rhizosphere >...
GAGCAACAGCTATACCCTGCGGCAGCGGCAGTTCTGGGCTCAGGCGGCGTTCGATAACGGATTCACTGTTACGGGCGGCCAACAGTGGAGCTTGATCACCGAAACCAGCCACGGCATGGATAACCGCACCGAAAACCTGCCTCTGACCATCGACGCGCAATACCACACGGGCTTCAGCTGGGCGCGGCAATATGGCTTCCGCTTCACCAAGAACTTCGGCAACAAGTTCTGGCTGGGCGCCGCGGTGGAAGAAGCGCAGGCCACGGTGACGGTTCACGGTAACGCGACGGCTCAAGCCGCCGCCACGAATCTGTGCACCAACGCCGGTTGCACCACGACTACCACGGTCAACCTGAATCCTACGTTCAATAACTTCCTTCTCGGCGCCTTCGGCACCAGCGGCGGCCTCGACAACCCGCTCGGCAGCTACGCTTACAACCTGGCTCCCGACTTCGTCGTGAAGGCCGTCTGGGAACCGGGCTTCGGCCACTACGAAGTGTTTGGCGTGCTGGCTTCGTTCCACGACCGGATCTTCCCGTGCATACCCATAACGGGCACGACACCGCCTGCGGGTTGCACCTCGATCACCTCCGCGCAGGGCGCTACGAATGACGCCCGAGTTGGCGGTGGCGGCGGCGCCAACGCTCGCTGGGCACTTCTCGCGAAGAAGGTCGATCTCGGCATCCACTTCTTCGGCGGCTCTGGCACCGGCCGTTACGGCTCTGGCGGTTTGCCCGACTCGACCACCCGTCCGAATGGGACGCTGGCTCTCCTGCGCAACTATCAAGCCCTCGGAACGCTGCAATTCCATCCGACTCCTAAGCTCGATATCTACCTGAACGTCGGTGGAGAATTCACAAACCGCGCCGAATACATCAAGTCGGGAGCGACCCCGAACGAAGGTTACGGCGCGCTTGGGTTCAGCAACGCGGGTTGCTGGACGGAGACCCTGCCGGTCACCGGGCCCTCCACCAGCACGAACCTCGGAGTTCCCAGCGGCGTCGGCGGCTCGACCGGTTTCATTCCTGGTCCGCTCGGAAACTGCACGGGGGATATCCGCCGGGTGGTCGAAGGAACGGCGGGATTCTGGTATCGCTTCTATAACGGCCCGAGGGGACGAGTTCAATTCGGCATGCAGTATTCGAGCTACGTCCGCCAGGCCTTTAGCGGAGTCGGTGCTGCCACAGGTACCGGCACCAGCGGCGAGCCGAAGTCGAACGAGAACATGGTGTTCACCTCGTTCCGCTACTACTTGCCGTAAGAAACCCGGCGCAGGGTTCCTCGCGTCACAACCGAAGTGCAGAGAGGGCGCCGCAAAATGCGGCGCCCTTTTTATTTCTGACCAATCACAAAGAAGGCTCGGCATCTTCGTTGCTCCAGATCGCATCATCCGAATGCTGGCTCTGTTCCTCCCGCCGTATTTCCTTGAAGCACCGATGCAACCGGGGCCAAGATAGGTTCGTCTGAAAGTTCCCCATGCACGACAACGTACTTCTGGTGGAAGACGAAGAGGCTCTGCGCATGACGGTAGGCGACCGCCTGCGCAATGAAGGCTACGTGGTGGAATACGCTACCAACGGCGACGAGGCCTTTGAAAAGGCCGCCCGGCTGCCGTTCGACCTGATCATCCTGGACATCATGCTGCCCCGCCGGGACGGATTTACGGTCTGCCGCGATATCCGCGATGCCGGCCTGATCACTCCGATACTCATACTGACCGCGCGGGGGCAGACGTCGGACAAGGTGAGCGGTTTGAAGATCGGCGCCGACGATTACGTGACCAAGCCTTTCGACATGCAGGAGCTGATGGCCCGCGTGGAAGCGCTCTTGCGGCGCGCGCCCAACCGGCCGGCGGTGGCGCAGGCCGGCGCGCATCAGTTTGGTTCGGTGCGCGTCGATCTTCGCGGAACCGAGGCTACCAGGGACGGCAAGCCCGTGAATCTTTCGGCCCGCGAGTTTCAATTGCTACGCTACTTCATCGAACATGCCGGGACTACGCTCTCTCGCGACGAGCTTCTGAGAGAAGTGTGGGGCTACAGCGCGGATACCTTTACGCGCACCGTGGATGTGCATGTGGCGAGCTTGCGCCAGAAACTCGAGTCCGACCCGAAGCAGCCCCGGCTGATCCTCACGGTGCAGGGCCTCGGATATAAATTCAAGCCGTCGTAGCGAACCCACGTATAGTTCGTTCTCTTGGGCTGTTCACACTCGCGCGCATTGGGCAATCCGTAACGGGTTAATAGGGAACATCTGCGGCCTGAACTCTTGATTGGCTGCCTGCGCGTTCGGGCGTATATATAAAGGGTCGTTTTGGGTGAACGCGCAGACAGGAGCGGTGTGAAAGTACCCTTCAAAGAACGGGCGCTGTCGGCGGCGGTGGTGGTTCCGGCCGCGGTGATCGTGATTGTGCTGGGTGTGTTGCAGTACAACTGGAGCAACCAGGTGAGCGATGCTACGAGCCTGCGGCTGGCGGACAGCCTGCAAATGTCGATGGTCAACTGGCACCTGGATTTTTTCCGCGTGTTTTCGCAGGTGTGCCTGAATCTGGGGATCGATCCAGATGGCAATCCGCCGCCCGATATACAGGAGCTGGCGCGCTCGTTTACAGAATGGAAGGCCGGGGCTGCGTATCCGGATCTGGTTTCGGACTTCTATATTCTGCCGTCCGGGAAGATTCCTCATGGTGCGGTGCTGCACTACGACGCGGGAACGAAACGGCTCGAATCGGCGAGCCAGCCAGCAGAACTGGCGGGATTGCAGGAGAAGCTGCAATCGGCGTTATCGACGTACCCTGCCGATCTGAGTCCGACGAAGAAGCCTCTCTCGCCTTCGCCTCCCCAATTTGTGGAAGGGTTCTATGCGGGAGGACCTTTGATCGGCTGGCGTTTCGAGCCGGGGATACCCGCACTTCTGCATCCGCTGTTCCCGGGCAGAGACTCCGCCGGAGGCGCGACCGGTAAAAGCGAATCGGTGGAATGGATTGTGCTCGAGCTGAACGACGACGTGATACGAACGCGGGTTCTGCCGGACCTGGCTCAGCGCTATTTCCAAGGCACGGATGGTCTCGATTTTCAGATTGCGGTGGTGGCTGGAGATAAGCCCGGACGCGTGCTGTATTCCTCGGACTCCGGCTTCGGGGCGAAGCAGGTGGGCGACGCGGACGGGAACATGGATTTGTTCGGCCGCGTCTCCGATCCGGCGCTAGGGTCTCCCGTGCACGTGTTCCACAAGCCGTCGGTGAATCGCGGGCCGGCCGCGGCCGTGGGAGTTTCCTGGTTTCCGCTGCTCGCGGAGGTTCCTGCCGATCAGGACTGGCAGCTTATCGTAAAGCACCGCCGGGGAGGGCCGCTCGGCGCCTTCGGAGCGGAGTTGCGCAGGAGGGATCTGGCGATCAGCTTCGGTGTGCTGTTTCTGCTGGTGCTGAGCATGGCGATGCTGATCGTTACGAGCTATCGGGCGCAGCGGCTCGCCAAGTTGCAGATGAATTTTGTCACCACGATATCCCACGAATTGCGGACGCCGCTTACGGTGATCAGCTCCGCCGCCGACAACATCGCGCATGGGGTGGTGGACGGAAAGCAGCAACTGGCGCAGTACGGTTCGGTGATCGGGAACCATGCGCGGCAGCTCTCCGGGCTCGTGGAGCAGATCCTGTTGTTCGCGGCCACTCGCGATGGCCATCAGCGATACGATTCTCGCCCGCTGTCGGTGACTCAGATTATCGACGCCGCGCTTGGCAATACAGAGGGGCTGATCCGCACGGCTCAGGTTACGGTGGAGCGGGACATTGCGCCGGACCTTCCGCAAGTGGCGGGCGACCTGAAGGCGCTATCGCAGTGCCTGCAGAATCTGATCACCAATGCCCTGAAGTATGGAAACGGGCAGCCGTGGATCGGTATCCAGGCTCGGCTGAGCGATCACAGCATTCGCGGAAGGGAAGTGCAGATCAGCGTGTCCGATCGCGGGATCGGCATCGACTCCTCGGACTTAGCCCACATTTTCGAGCCTTTCTACAGAAGTACGTCGGTGGCGGCGGCGCAGATTCACGGCACGGGGCTGGGACTGCCCCTGGCGAAGAGCATTGCGGAGGCTATGCATGGCGAGCTTACGGTAAAGAGCGCGCTGGGCAAAGGGAGCACGTTTACGCTGCATCTGCCCTGTGTCCCCGATGCGGCTGCGTCGGCCCAAGTAGAGCCGAATCCGGCAGTTACCCCACACTACTCCCCGAAGGAAAGCGACGCCGGTTTCTAATACCCTCCCCAAGGCTGGTGATCGCGAACGTTTCCGAGCAGGTTTTACAACCTCCTTACAGCAACGCACTTCGACCCTGATGTAGGCTTTCGCACGGCGTCGTGGGAGGGTGCAGTGTTGCTTACCGATTCAATAAGCCTCATGCGGAGCGCTGGGAATCCACCTCACAACATGCAACTTCGGAATCTGCGGTCCATTGAAATGGACAAATCGCCAGCGAGGCATCGCTCGGGAGAACACATGAGGCAACTTTTGAAGGGATCCGTGAGGATGGCAACTCTGGTCGTCGCTTGGCTCGCAGTTTTTTTTCTGGCGACTGCCGCGTTCGGGCAGATGAACACGGCCGATATTACGGGGAGCGTCACGGACCCGACCGGGGCCATTATCCCGGGAGCCACGGTGACGGCGGTGCAGGTGGCGACGCAGCAAAAGCACACAGCCGCGACAACCGATGGGGGCGAGTATCTTCTGACCCAGCTTCCGCTGGGTGAGTACAGATTGACCGTGGATGCGAACGGTTTCAAGGAGAGCGTTCAGGAGCACGTGGTTTTACACGCGGCGGATCATTTGCGCCAGGACTTCGCGCTGCAGGTGGGAGACTCCAACCAGTCGGTAACGGTGGAGGCGAATGCCGGGCTGATGCAGGTGGAGTCGGCCGAAATCAAGGACGTGATTCAGAACCAGCAGGTGGTGGACCTGCCGCTGAAGGGACGCGATTTTCTTGAGCTGGCGGTCCTAAGCCCCGGGGTTGTGAACCCGCCGGGAGGCACGCGCGGCGATTCTCTGCAGCAGACGGGCAAGCTGATCAATGTGCTCGGCAACCGTACGGGCCACAACCTGTTTCTCGTCGATGGCGTGAGTGTTACGGACGAATATTTCAACAACGTCGCGCTGAACCCTTCCCCAGACGCCACGCGGGAATTCAACATGGAGCTCACCGATTACAGCGCGGAGTTCGGCGGCAAGTCGGGCGGAGTGATCAACGTCATCACAAAGTCGGGCGGGAACGACTTCCACGGCAGCGTCTATGAATTCGTGCGGAACAACATTTTTGATGCACAGAATTATTTCGCGCCGCCGAATGTGCCGGCACCCTTCCGCGAAAATCAGTTCGGCGCCGCCGTGGGCGGACCGATCGTGAAGAACAAGACATTTTTCTTCGTGAACTACGACGGGCAGCGGGTCCGAGACTCACTGTCACAGTTGTTCAGCGTCCCGACAGCGGCGGAGCGAGCGGGCAATCTCGCGGGTCTTACGAGCGTGCAACTTAAGGATCCGGTCACAAAAGCGCCCATCGCGAACAATAACCTGGCCAACGATCCGAACTTTAATCCCAATAACCCCGCGACTCGCGCGGCGCTGGGGTTGCTGGGGCTGGTGCCGCAGCCGACAGGTGCCGGCAACAGCAACAATCTCCTTAGTGTGGGGCAAGAGAAGATCGGCACCAACCAGTACAACGCACGCCTCGACCAGCAGGTATCTTCCGCAGACACGGTGTTTGCCCGAGCTTCCGTTTTCGATGCCAACGAGCTGGATCCATTTGGTTCCAGCGTTCTGAATGAAGCGTTGCTTCCGGGTTTCGGAAGGATCCTGAAAACGCACACGGTGAATTTCTCGGTGGGCGAGACCCACATTTTTTCTCCCAATGTTGTCAACGAGTTTCGATTTGGATGGCTGCGAGTTTCAGGTGGACAGAAAGATCCCAACGCGGGCAATCCTTTTGCAACAACGTACGGATTGACCGGAACCACCGCGAATGCCGCGGACATGGGCTATCCGCAGGCGAACTTGAGCGGCGTTTTTTCCACCATCGGTACCGCGGCCGGGTTCAATACCCGCGTGGACCGCGATTTCGAGTTTTTCGACAACGCCTCTTTTCACCGGGGAAAGCACAACTTTACGTTCGGCGGTTACTTCTTCCATCTCGCATTTAGTCCCGCATTCCCGAATAACGCTCGCGGAGTGTACACCTACAGCGGTTCCTACAGCGGGAACGCGTTCGCCGACTTCCTGCTCGGCTATCCCTCGCAAGGCCAGGTAGGAATCGGGGAGGGCGCGGAAAACGCGCATACCAACTGGGCGCATTTCTATTTCCAGGATGGCTGGCAGGTAACGCCCAATTTGAAGCTCGATTTGGGCGTTCGCTATGAATACAACTCAAATCTGGTCGCCGACGCCAATCAGACCTCGGATATCGATCTCAGTACGGGAGCACCGAGGTTCGTGGTGGCAGGAAACACTGCAAACCTGACGTCGACGGCCGCCACTCTTGCGTCTTTCGCGGCTGCCCAGAATCCAGCTATACCCGTCGTTTCCAATTCCAGCGTTGGCTGGAATAACAGCTTGCTCGATACGAAGCCGTTGCGATTGTCTCCTCGCATCGGACTTGCATGGCAAGTGCCGGGGATGAAGGGAATGGTGGCGCGCGCGGGATTCGGGGTGTTCACCAACCAGGCGGCTTACAGCGTGCTGCAGAACCTTGCGGAAAACATTCCGTTTTTCCTGACCAAGACCGTGAACAATACCGCCACAACGCCCACACTGACGACGAACAGCATCTTGTCCGCGAATCCCAACGGAGCGATTGGCGCCAACAGCGTGAACCACGGCTTCAAGATCGAATACAACGAAGTCTGGAACGCTTCGGTGCAGAAGGCGGTTTCGAGTAACACAACCGTTTCGATCCAGTATGTGGGGTCGCGCACCGTTCATGCCGACAGCTCCACCGCAGTCAACTTGCCGACGCCCGGCGCGGGCGCCGTACAGGGGCGGCGGCCTTACCCGAACCTGAACTCGTTCACCACCATTCGCTGGGACGGCTGGGCATCCTTTAACGGAGCGACTATCGAGGTGAAGCATCGGTCTCCCCGCGGGCTGTTCTTCGACGCGAGTTACACGTGGTCCCATTCGATTGACGACGCATCCGACGCCGGAGCAACGAATGCCGAATTCAATCTGCCGCAGAACATCTATGCAAATAATCTGGCTGTCGAGAAAGCCAGTTCGAGCTTCGATCACCGGAACCGGTTTGTGGGCAATGTGTTGTACGACCTGCCCTTGGCCAAGGGAACCAACGGCTGGGTGCGTTTGCTCGCGGCCGATTGGCGCGCAGGGGGAATTCTGATCGCCCAGAGCGGCGCTCCGTTCACCGTAAATCTCAGCACCTCGAACGACGTGGCGAATATTGGATTGGTCGGTGGGAACAACCTCGAACGGCCGAACGTGTCAGGGAATCCCAACGCGGGCCCCAAAACGGCCAAGCAGTGGTTCAACACGGCCGCCTTTTCGCTGCCGGCCGCTTTCACATTTGGAAACAATCCTCGCAACTCCGTTCTGGGACCCGGATACGTGGACCTGGATACTTCCCTGCAGAAGCAATGGAAGTTGCGTGAAGCGATGGATTTGCAGTTCCGTGTGGATGTCTACAACCTGCTCAACCATCCCAATTTCAATTTGCCCGGCCGCATCTTTGGCCAGTCCAACTTTGGCGTCATTTCGAGCGCGTTGGACCCGAGAGAAATGCAGTTTGCGCTGAAGTTCGAGTTCTAACGACTACTCAGGCGGGAATCTCCCGGCGGCGCTTCTTACGAGGCGCCGCCTTTTCCGTTTCTGGCGCCGGTAGTCAGGTGGGAAGGCGCACTTCCACGTCCAGCCCTTCCAGCACGGGACGCACGCGGCGGATGACCTCGCTGGCCCACAGTTTCTCGCTCAGCAAGACGAGCGAGCCATCCTCAAAGCTGCAGACGGCGCATAGGAAATAATTCGGGAACGCTTTGTGGTAGGCGTCCACCCCGCGTCGCGCGAGATCGGTTTCCAGATCGGGATCGCCGCTCTCCAGCGGCCCTCCGGCGCGCCCTCCGAACGTCTCGCCCTGAAAACGATCGAGCAGCGCTTCCAGCAGAGGAATTTCCGGGGCTGGAATCACGATGCAACGTTGGCTGGCCTCGCGGTATGCCAGTTTATGGTGGTCGCAATACTCCTTGACGCGATCGATGTGGCTGAAAAAATCCAGACTCCACGGGTCTTTCCCGGTGACGGCCCACAGCACGCGGCTCCAGATGCGCGCGGCATCGGTTCCGCGCACCGGCTCGCGGTTCTCGTCGGCTTCCACCAACTCGAGGCCGACGGCGCGTACATCGGGGCCGAGGTCGAGCGGTTCGATATCGAGGAGGTTCACTACCCCGTTCCTTCTTCGAGCGTTGGGGGGAATTGATTTTGGAAGCCGGGCGATTGCTTACGCACCTCCAGCCAATCGAAAAAAGCGTCCGGAGTTTCCAGCCACACCGCAAACCATTGCGCGACTTCCTGTTTCTCGGCGCGTTTGTGCGCATCCACCTTGTGGTTGCGGGCGATCATCTCGGCGCGCCGGCGCCCGAGCCGCGCGACTTCGCGCACGCGTTCCGCGGCGGCCCGCTCGTGGTCGTGCAGAAACTTCCGCAGAAGCTCATCCAGCCGCACCAGGCACATTTCCGCTTCTTCGAGCGTTGAGAAATGCAGCAGGTCGCTGAACTCCTCCTCATATTTTCCTTGCGTGTCCGAGCGTGTCGACATGGCCACGCGCATTCCCGCTTCTTCGAGCACGCTCACGATGTAATCCGGCGAAGTCTTGCCTCGCTCTCCCAGCTGAGCCATCAGCTTGCGGCGAATCTGCTCGATTTCGGCAGGAGTGAATCGCGGCTTGCCCAACTCGCGGGCCACGTCGAGGATCAGCGCTTTTTTTGTGGAGGCGCCGGCGGAGGGATGTTCGCTGGATCGATCGGAGATCAAAGTCGCCTCACTGGTCGGCCTTGCGGGATGGAGGGTCCGGCCGGGCGGCATCCTCGTTGAGAAGATGCCGGAGCCGCGCCACATTCTTGTTATGTTCGGCCAAAGTGCGGCTGAAAAAGTGCCCGCCCTGATCGTTGGCTACAAAGTAGAGATAATCCGTCGTGGCAGGAGAAAGCGCCGCGCGGAGCGATGCCTCTCCGGGATTGGCGATAGGCCCCGGAGGGAGGCCGGGATGCTGGTACGTGTTGTAGGGCGAATCGATGCGCAAATCCGCGGGCTTCACATCCAGCACCACACGCCCGGCGAGCAGCATGGCGTACTGCACGGTCGGGTCGCATTGCAGCGGATACGAATGGCGGAGGCGGTTGTAGAACACGCCGGCCACCAGCGGACGCTCGTCCGCATTGGGGGTTTCGCGCTCCACGAGCGAGGCGAGCGTGACGGCATCCTTGGGCGTCATATTGCCAGGCAGCTGCGGAAACCTGGGAACCTGCAGCGTCTCCCATATCTTTCGAAAATGCCGGACCATCGTCGCGGCGATTTGCTCGCAGGTGGTGCGGCGCGTGAACTGGTAGGTGGAAGGGAAGAGGAATCCTTCCAGGCTCTTCGCGTGCGGGGCGAGATCGGAGATGAGCGAGGTATCGTGAGCCGCGGCGAGAAAATCGTCATTCTGGCAGATGCCCTGATGCTGGAGCTGGTTGGCGATGTCGAACATCGTCCAGCCTTCGGGAATCGTCACGATGTGGACGAAGATCTGGCCGTGCGAGATTTTCCAGAAGACCTCGCGTGAATTGACCTGGTGATCGAATAGATACTCTCCGGCCTGAAGGGGCCGGCGGAAATGCCAGTCGCTGAACAGTGCAAAGGCGAGGCGGTTGCGGATTACGTCGTTGCTGCGAAGCAGGCCGGCGATTCTCCATCGCGACGTGCCGCGGGGGATGTCCACGAACACCCTCTCCGGCCGGTGGCCGCGATAGGGGCGGCTGATTTGCGATTCGAGCCAGCCGGCGCCCGCTCCCAATGCCGCGATGGCCAGCAAAGCCAATAGCCCGAGACGGCGCATCTTCAGCGGGCCTCGCCAGGGGACGCGGGCTTGTGCTGCCCCTGTTCTCGTCCGAGGTACTCGCGCAGCAGAATTGCAGCGGCGACCTCATCTACAGGTCTCTGATTGCGCGCAGACCTATTTTCGCCCATTGTTTCGCGCGCTTCCCAGGTTGTAAGCCGCTCGTCCATGAGTTCCACGGGGATCCCCAGATTTTTGTTCAACCGGGTTGCAAATCGCGAGGCCTCGTCCGCCATCTCGCCCGCTTCACCGGTGATGTGAAGCGGGTGACCGACGAGGATCAGTCTGACAGAGTTTTTGCGGCAAACGTCGCGGAGTCGCGCCAGATCCTTTTCGCGATTTGTTCGCATAAGAGTCGTCAGGGGCTGTGCCGTCAGCCGAAGATCGTCGGAAAGCGCCAATCCGATCTTCTTGCGCCCGTAATCGACGGCGAGAATGCGCCCGGGGCCGACCTGCGACGTTGATGCGGCTTGCACTCTTTGCAGCGGTGCACGCGCATGGATTTTCATCTAGGACC
>Ga0265325_10003314_pt1 | contig 10586 bp, 8 predicted proteins | sample 41420metaG_FD_202090 | JGI IMG/M metagenome (GOLD analysis project Ga0265325, IMG submission 202090) | Rhizosphere microbial communities from Carex aquatilis grown in University of Washington, Seatle, WA, United States - 4-14-20 metaG | ecosystem: Host-associated > Plants > Roots > Rhizosphere >...
GGACCCGATGATTAAGAGTCATCTGCTCTACCAACTGAGCTATGCGCCCGGAACTTGGCCCCGGAAAGCCTTTGCAAGAGGGCGTCGTTTAGCAAAGCGATTCGGCGATGTCCAGCAAACCATTGGGGTTTTCCCGGCCCTGTCAGGGGAGCGAAAACGCGAAAAGCCGCCGGATTCCGGCGGCTTTTCCTCGGGATTCGGGGATTGGAGGATCGCGCGGCTAGAGCCGGCCGGAGTCCCGGTCGCCGTGGTCCATATACTCCATATGCTCCATGTGGTCCCGGCCCCGGTCGCCATCGCGATCCCGGTCGCTACCGCGATCCCGGTCGCCGCCCATCATGCCATGCTCGAAGCCGCGATGGCGCCAGCCGTCGCCGAACCGGCCTTCCATATGGGTCAGGATGGCAAGCCGGCGCTTCTGGCCGTCGTCGAGCGTCTTGTAGAGCGGATCGGCCGCGTCCGCGATCTTCTTCAGCGCCGCCGCCGAGGTCGCCATGTTGTCGGCGCGTTCGCGCAGGCGCGCCACCGGATCGTCGGGCTTCTGCTGGTCGTCATCCGGCTTCGCGTTCATCCGCGCATTCGCGCGATCGATTCGCATCTTGGCGAAATCCCGCACCGCGGTCTCGACCGGCGGCCACAGCTTCTCCTGGTCCGCGTTGAGCTTCAGCCCGGCGTGGACGGCGGCGATCCGCGCGTCGGTAAAGGCGGCCCGGTCCTCGGGGCTCATTCGCATGTGCTGCATGTGCTCGTGAAACCACGGACGATGGGTCTGGGCATAGACCGCGGTCGAACCGGCAATGGCGAGCGCCGCGATGCCGGCGATGGCGAACTTCTTCATGTAAACCTCCTTTGAAGGTTACCTCAGAATGGGAGCGCGCGCTGCCGCAATCAACTTACAGTTTGGACAGACATCGCTGTCTCACCAAGATGTAATCTCTTGTTTCAAATCATTCCCAACAGCCGCGGCAGCCACAGCGAAATCTCCGGAATGTAGGTAATCAGCCCCAGGAACACCAGCATCGCGCACAACCACGGCAGCACCGCGATGGTGATCTCGCTGATGCCCATCTTCGCGATGCTGCTGGCGATATAGAGATTGAGGCCCACCGGCGGATGGCAAAGCCCGACTTCGGTGTTGACGATCATCAGCACACCAAGATGAACGGGATGAATGCCGAGCTTGGTCGCGAGCGGAAACAATATCGGCGCCATGATCAGGAGGATCGAGGACGGGTCCATCACATTGCCCGCCAGCAGCAGGATCACGTTCACCACCAAGAGGAACATCCAGATCGAGAAATTCTTGTCGATGATCCAGGCCGCCATTTCCTGCGGGATCTGCTCATGCGTCATCAGGAACGAGAACAGCACCGCGTTGGTGATGATGTAGAGCAGCATCGAACTCATGCTGGCGGCCTGCAGCAGCACCTTCGGCACGTCGGTGAGCCGCAGCTCCTTGTAGACGAACACGGTGATGAAGAAGGCGTAGACGGCGGCGACCGCGGCGGCTTCCGTAGGCGTGAAGATGCCGCCATAGATGCCGCCGAGCACGATTCCGATCAGCAACAAGCCCCAGAGACTTTCGCGGAACGCGGTCCATTGCTGGCCCAGCGTTGCCCTTTGCATGCGCGGATAGCCGTTGCGCCAGGCCACGAACCAGGTCACGGCCGCCAGCATCAGCGCCAGGATCACGCCCGGCACGATGCCGGCCATGAACAGCGCGCCGATCGAGGTGTTGGTGGAAACGCCGTACAGCACCAGGATGATCGAGGGCGGCACCAGGATGCCGAGCGCGCCCGATGTCGAGATCACGCCGACGCCGAAGCGGCGCGGATAGCCATGTTCGACCATCGCGGGCATCATGATCGAGCCGATCGCGACCACGGTGGCCACGCTCGATCCCGAGATCGCCGCAAACATCGCGCAGGCCGCGACGCCGGCAAGGCCGAGGCCGCCCGGCAAATGACCGACCAGCGAGGTCGTGAACGCAATCATGCGACGCGCGACGCCGCCCCGGGTCAGGAAGGTACCCGCCAGAATGAAGAACGGAATCGCCATGATGCCGAAATTGTCGAGGCCGGAGAACAGTTTCAGCCCGACGCTCTCGATCGGCACTTCCGTCATCGTGAACAGGAAGGTCAGCACGGTGAGGCCGAGCGAAATCGAAATCGGCATGCCCGTCAGCATCAGGGCAAACAGCAGACCGAAAATAATGGCGGCGCTCATCACGCCTCTCCCAGCGCGATCGGCGCCTTTTCGCTGACTTCGATGCCCTCGACATGGGTAACATCATGATGCGGCAGATCGCCGGTCCTGTAGTAGGTCCAGGCCACCTGCAGGAAGCGGAAGCACATCAGGTAGGAGCCGAGCGGGATGCAGGCATAGACCAGCCAGCTCGGCAATTCGAGGTCGGGCGAGACCTGGTCGGTACTCATCAATTCGATGACGAATTTGCCGCCCATGGTGCCGACGGCGGCCGTGAACAGGGCGCCGCCGAACAGGCCGAACAGAATGGTCCGCTTCCGCCAGCGGTCATTGAGCCGGTTGATCAAGACGTCGACGCCGACATGGATGCCGGTTCGCACGCCGTAGGCCGCGCCGAACTTCGCCATCCAGATGAACATGTAGATGCACAGCTCCTGCGCCCAGGAGATGTGGATCTGGATCAGGAACGGGTAGAGGAACGATATCCCGGTGCCGAACCGGTGCACGACCGAAACGAAAATCAGCAGCGTCGCAGCGCCCATCAGCGCGCTGATCAGGATTTCCTCGAGCCGATCAAGGATTCGAAGCATCTCACCCCCCGTGCATCCGGTCCAACACCGGGCACATCGTCCCTATTTGTGTGAAGTCGGCGCCGGTCGGTCCCCCGAACCCGGCGCCGCGCAAATTGTAGCGAGCCCGCTCGAGGGCGCGCTCCTGTGTCAGTGGCTGGCCGCTCCGGTTTCCTTCAGGAATTCGTCGATCAGCGGCTGGCCGACGCGGCTCGCGACGTCCTTGTAGACCGGCTCCATCGCCTTGCGCATCGCGGCGTCCTGTTCCGGCGTCAGGGCGATGATTTCGGTCTTGCCGGACTTCTTGATGGCCTCGAGCGCGTCGTCGTTTTCCTTCGCCGACTGGCCGTTGCCGAAGGCGGTCGCCTCCTTCATCGCTTTCGTCAGCTGGTCGCGAATGTCGGCGGGCAGACCGTCCCAGAACTTCTTGTTCACGACCACGACGTAGCCGATATAGCCGTGATTGGTGACGGTGGCGTATTTCTGCACCTCATGCATTTTCTGGGTGTAGATGTTCGACCAGGTGTTCTCCTGGCCGTCGACCACGCCGGTCTGCAGCGCCTGGTACACTTCGCCGAACGCCATCACCTGCGGGATCGAACCCAGCGCGCGGAACTGCGCTTCGAGAACCTTGGACGACTGGATGCGGAACTTGACGCCCTTGTAGTCCGCCGGGGTGACCAGCTTCCTGTTGGCGGTCATCTGCTTGAAGCCGTTGTCCCAGTAGGCGAGACCCGTCATGCCCTTTGAATCCAGGAGCTTGAGCAGCCGCGCGCCCAACGGACCATCGGTCACCTTACGCAAGGTCGCGAGGTCGGGAAGGATATAGGGCAGATCGAACACCTCGAACTCCTTGACCCCGATCGGGCCGAACTTGGAGTTCGACGGCGCCAGCATCTGCACCGCGCCGAGCTGCAGGGCTTCGAGTTCTTCCTTGTCCTTGTAGAGCGTCGAGTTCGGATAGACTTCGACCTTGACCTTGCCGTCCGTGTATTTCTCGGCCAGTTCCTTGAACTTGTCGGCCGCCTTGCCCTTCGGCGTGTCGGAGGCCACGACGTGGCTGAATTTAATGATGATCGGCGACTGCGCCGAGGCCGGACCGACCAGCGCCAGAACCGCGACCGATGCAGCGGCCAATATCAACTTACGCATGTTACCTCCGCGTGTTTTTTTAAGGAGCGCGCACGCAAGCGCCGCTCCCAGCCTTGTATGCCAGCGGCACCAATACAGAGAAGCCGGCCGAAACGCCATTGCGCTTTTAGGAGGGGCTTTTGCATTGCCGGCTACGGTTAAAAACCTTGCTGCAGTGCAAAAACGCGGCGCTGGAGGCGCCGCGTTTCCGCATTATTCTGCATTTTCTTGCAGCAATCAGCTCGCCGCCGCCGCCGGCACGTCGCGCTGGCGCTTCATGACGATCTTGTTGAGCGCGCCCAGATAGGCCTTGGCCGAGGCCACCAGCGTGTCCGGGTCGGAGGCCCGCGCGGTCATCGAGCGGCCCTCATGGGCGAGCCGCACCGACACCTCGGCCTGCGCGTCGGTGCCCTCGGTGACGGCGTGGACCTGGTACAGCTCGAGCTTGGCCTCATGCGGCACCAGCGCCTTGATGCAGTTGAACACCGCATCCACCGGGCCGTTGCCTTCGGCTTCCTCGATTTTGGTCTGGCCGTCGATGTTGAGCTTCATGGTGGCGCGCTGCGGACCGTGGGTGCCGGCGATCACCGTCAGCGAAGCCAGCTTGATGCGGTCATGCGCGTTGGCGATTTCCTGATCGACCAGCGCCTCGATGTCCTCGTCATAGATATCCTTCTTGCGGTCGGCGAGCGCCTTCATGCGCACGAAGGCGTCTTCCAGCTGGTTGGCGCCGAGCTTGTAGCCCATCTCCTCCAGCTTGTGCACGAAGGCATGGCGTCCGGAATGCTTGCCGAGCACCAGCGAAGACTGCTTCAGCCCGACCATTTCGGGACGCATGATCTCGTAGGTCGAGGCGTCCTTCAGCACGCCGTCCTGGTGGATGCCACTTTCATGCGCGAACGCATTGCGGCCGACGATCGCCTTGTTGTACTGCACCGGGAACGAGGTCGCCGCCGACACCAGTTTCGAGGCTCGCGTCAGCTGGGTGGTGTCGATCTTGTTCCACCACGGAAACTTGTCGTTGCGGACATTCATCGCCATCACGACTTCCTCGAGCGCGGCATTGCCTGCCCGCTCGCCGATGCCGTTGACGGTGCATTCGATCTGCCGCGCGCCGCCGGCGATTCCGGCCAGCGAGTTCGCCACCGCCATGCCGAGATCGTTGTGGCAATGCACGGAGAACACCGCCTTGTCGGAATTCGGCACCCGCTCGATCAGCGTGCGCATGAAGGCGGTGTATTCCTCGGGCGTAGTGTAGCCGACGGTGTCGGGAATATTGACCGTGGTGGCGCCGGCCTTGATCACGGCCTCGACGATGCGGCAGAGGAAGTCCATCTCGCTGCGGGTGGCGTCTTCGGCCGACCATTCGACGTCGTCGATCTGGTTGCGCGCGCGAGCGACGTTGGCGATCGAGAGCTCCATCACCTGCTCCGGCGTCATGTTGAGTTTGACGCGCATGTGCAGCGGCGACGTGGCAATCACAGTGTGGACGCGTCCGCGTTTGGCGAACTTCACGGCTTCGGCGCAGCGGTCGATGTCCTTCGGATTGGCGCGCGACAGGCCCGCGATGACCGCGTTCTTGGAACGCTTGGCGATCTCGCTGACCGCCTGGAAGTCGCCTTCGGAGGTGATGGGGAAGCCGGCCTCGATGACGTCGACGCCCATGTCGTCGAGCATTTCGGCGACTTCGAGCTTCTCCTCGAAGCTCATGGTGGCGCCCGGACATTGTTCGCCGTCGCGCAGGGTGGTGTCGAATATGATGACGCGGTCCTTGTCGGACTTTTTGACGGTGGTCATGGAAAAATTCCTTGTAGCTGGTGCGCCGCTTCGAGCGCTGAAGGGGTCTGGTGATCTCGCGCAACCCCTGAGTGCCCAGGCGCAAACGCCCAGACGGCCCTCAGGGGCAGATAAGAAGCAGAAGCCCGCCACGAAGCAGGGTGAGCAAGGACGCAGCCGGAATCGCTTCGGGACCAGCCGAAACGGCCGATTTCCCGTGAACTCCGTACTTTTCGCTGCGAATCAGCATTGCCAGACCCTTTGGAAGTCCGATCCTCGGCCAAAACCGTTGACGGTTTGTTAGCCTGAGAGCGCTTCCAAGCCTCTTCTAGACGAGAAACGCGTAAAGCCGCAACGCCAAAAGATGACCACCTCGAGGATGGTCAGCCGTACTGACCTAAATCAGATCGTCCCGGAACCCGTCGAGCAGCAGAAAGAAAGCTGAATTGTTTCGTCGCTGTCGCCCCCTTGCGCAAACGCTTCGCGTTTGTCGCAGGCAATGACGTTGGTCCAGATACACGTCCGCATTCTCGCGACGCCATGCGCCCGGGTTATGCAAGAGCCTTGTCCCTCCGAGAACAGAGGGCGCAGGGAATGCCGGGCGCCCGATGCGCCCGATAGCCGCGTGTGCGATGGCAGAAAGCAAAAAAGCACACGCGTTAGTCAGGTCACACCGGTATCACCCGGCATTCCCCACGCAATGATTTTAACGGCTTCCTTCGTGCTCTCCCCGGCGACCGGCTTTCTTGCCACCGTCATCAGCGAAAGCTGCCTTCCGCAAACTTGACGCCAGCACCGGGGCGTCAGGACCACACGACTTCTCCGTCCGCAAGGAAAGCGCTCTCGTCTTCAGCGCGTCTTGCGTCCACCGCATCCCGCCCCGCGTCCGTGACGATCGCGACACGCCCCTCGGAGGGGCGGGACGGCGCATATATGGACTGATTTGGGCTTTCGGAAAATCAGAATATTTTTTCACAAGGGGCTGGACAGAGGGGTGGATGAATTGCGCAGGTGATTTGCCCGTCAGGCAAAATCCGGTCTCTGCTTTCTTTCCTTCGCCGCGCGACGCAATCCCTCGAACAGAGTCCCGCCGCAAATTAAATGGACATTCAATAAAAATATGACTAGGCCTTCTTCGCCGGGCTGCGCCACACCATTCGCGAGGAGGAGACGGCGTGCAAAAGGAGGCGAAGCGGCCACGAGGGCGGCCACTGGGATCATCTGACCAGGAAGGCAAGCGACAGGAGTTCGTCGCGGCGGTCATGCGCTCGATCGCGGCGAACGGCTACAAGGACGTGACTGTCGCGACGATCTGCGAAGCCGGAGGCTTTTCGCGCGGCCTGATCGGTCACTATTTTCCGGGCAAGGATGCGTTGCTGCTGCATGCCGTGCGCGAACTGGCGAAGGATTTCGAGGCGGCCACGCGGGCGGCCGCCGCAAGAGCCGGTGAGAACGCATTCGACCGCCTGCATGCCGTCGTCGCCGCGAGTTTCCGGGAGCCGGTATTCACGGAGGAAAGGGTTCTGGTCTGGGTCGCGCTCGCCAGCACGGCGCACTGGTCGCCGGAACTCGCCGAGGTCTATCGGAAGCTCTATCGGCCCTACCATCGCGGCCTGGCCCGGCTGATCAAAAAGGCCGGCGACGACCGCGGCGTCAAGATCAATTCCGAGCGCCTCGCCGTCACGCTCACTCAACTCGTCGAAGGGTTGTGGTCCGGCTGGGCCGCCGATCCGAAAACCGTCTCCGTTCGTGAGGCCGAGGCGGCATGTCACGATCTGCTGAATGCGTTTCTCGGCGCAGGTCCGTGACCCGTCATTTGCGCCGCTTCATCGCGCGCAAGTCGATGGCTCCCGGCAAACGTGTCGGGTCTTCTCCAGCAGCAAAGATCTGGGCCTTGCTGACTTTCTGCGTGGCCGTGAGCGGCATGGAGTCAAGAAACAGGATCCAGCCCGGCGCCTTGTAATAAGCAAGTTGTTCGTTGCAATAGTCGAAGACGCTTGTGGCCGACTTCGCGTCCGCGGGGCAGCCGGGTGACGGCACGATGCAGGCGAGGATTTCCTCGCCGGTCTTTTCATCCGGAACCGGCAGGATGGCGATCTGCCGGACCGCGGGATGTGCGCAAAGCACGGTCTCCACCTCCGTGGCCGCAATGTTCTCGCCGGCTCGGCGGATCATGTTCTTCCTGCGGTCGACGAAGTAGAGCATGCCGCTCTCGTCCTGGCGGACCACGTCACCGCTGTGCCACCAGCCGCCGCGCCAGCTGGCTTCGGTCGCGGCACCGTCACCGAGATAGCCGGCAAAGAAGCCGCGACGGGGATCTTCCCCGGCCAGCCGGACCACCAGTTCGCCTTCGGTGTTACGGCTGGCCTCGCGGCCATCTTCGTCGAAAACCTTCGCCTCCAGCGGCACCATGGGACGGCCGATGCCGCGGGCGCCGACGGGACGCGGCTCGCGGTCGTTCGCCGTCCAGCGTCCGACTTCCGTCATGCCCCACACTTCGACGTGCGGAAATCCAAATCGGGATTCAAATCTCGCATGCACGGCGGGCTCCATTCCGGCGCCGAATCCGAACCTGACGCAATGGCCGCGCTCCTGCGGTCCTTCCTCCAGCGCCAGCAGCGCCTGCGGGACCACGCCGATATAGTGAACGATGGTCGCACGGCTTGCGGTTACTTCGCTCCACCAGCGTTTTGCCGAGAAATGTTCCGGCCGGATCAGGCACCCCTGCGACAACAGCATCGGCATGAACGCGACGACCCCGGCATGAACATGAAACACCGGCAGCGGGTTGAAGAGGCGATCGTGCCCGGGCACGAGGGAGAAAATCCCGCCGCCCTCGGCCAGCGTGAGAAACCATTCGCCGGCGGAAAGCCAATAGTCGTTGGTCACCAGGCAGCCCTTGGGGCGGCCGGTGGTGCCGGAGGTGTAGAAAACCGCCGCCTCGGTGGCGCGGCCGAGCGGCCCCGGGACAGCCCTTTCGGATGCCGGCGGCAGGCTCTCCGACGCCGCGTCGATCTCGACGATCGCCGGCGGCCGCTCCAGCTCGGCCGCGACAGCCTGCAGACGCGCGACGTAATGGCTCAGCGCCACCACGAGAACGGCTCCGCAATGGCTCAGCTGGTACTTCAGTTCTGCATGCCGATGATCCGGATTTACCGGCACGACGCTGGCCCCGACCGCGTTGAGCGCCAAAAGGTGCACGAAAAATTCCGGCCTGTTTTCCAGCAGCAGGGCCACGCGATGTCCGAGTCCGTATCCGGCCCGGTCATAGCGTCCGGCTAGGTCGGCAACACGCAGCATCACCTGCCCGTAGGTCCACTCAAGACCGTCAGGCGCATAGGAAGTCCCTGTGGGAACACAGATCAGCGCGCGATCCGGCGCGATGGCCGCGCTCTCCTGCAGCGCCCCAAAAATGGTCTCGGCCATCGGCAGCTTTCTCCCTGGCGCTTTCATTATCTGCCGGAGCAGATCGCGCGACGCGTTATCCGGCAACGCTGTTTGCCGCAACCTAATCCGTCAAATTTGCGGCCGCAACTATTTTTGTTGAACGTTCGACAAATTATGACATAGTGCGCCACGCTCGGAAAAAGAAGCGAGACGAGAACAAACAGGGAGGTTGGCGTGTTGAAGTCGATAGCTGCGGCGGGTGCGGCCCTGCTCTTTCTTCCATTGGTCGCGCAGGCGGCCTCGGACACGCCTGTCAAGATCGGCGTGCTGGGGGATCAGAGCGGCGCCTATTCGGCGGCCGGTGGAAAAGGCAGCGTTGAAGCTGCCCGGCTCGCCGCGGAAGACGCCGGCCTGGTGCTCGGCAAGCCCGCCGAAATCGTCTCCGCCGACTTCCTGCTGAAGGTCGATGTGGGCGTGGCCATCGCGCGGAAATGGTACGACGAGGACAATGTCGATGCGATCATCGACGTTCCCTTCTCGGGCCTTGCGCTCGCGATCGCGGACATGACCCGCACCAAGAAGAAACTGGCGCTGTTCAATGCCGCGTCGAGTTCGGAACTCACGGGGGCCAGATGTTCGCCCTATGTCGCGCAATGGACCTACGACAGCTATTCGCTGGGGCGCGGACCGACCAGCGGACTGATCAGCCGTGGCGACAATTCATGGTTCTTTCTGACCAACGATACCGTGTTCGGCACCAGCCTCGAGAACGAGGCGTCTGCCGCGGTCAAGGCCGCAGGTGGAACGGTCGTAGGTTCGGTTCGCACCCCGACGGCGTCGGCGGACTTCTCCTCGTACCTGCTGCAGGCGCAGGCTTCGCAAGCCAAGGTGATCGGCCTGGTCGAAGCCGGCTCCGACCTCGGCACCGTGATCAAGCAGGGCGAGGAATTCGGCATTCAGAGGGGAGGCCAGCGGTTCGCCGCGCTGATGGCCACGATCGATGTGATCGACGGAATAGGCCTCAAGGCCGCACAGGGGATCACCGTCGCCGAGGCCTTCTACTGGGACCAGAATGACGAAACCCGCGCGTTCGCGAAACGGTTCTTCGAGCGCATGCAACGCATGCCGACGCAGGTCCAGGCGAGCGCGTATAGCGTCGTCAATCACTATCTGAAAGCGATCAAGGCAGCCGGAACCAAGGACCCGGACGTCGTGATGGCCAAGATGCGCGAATTGCCGATCGACGATTTCATGTCGCACGACGCGAAGCTTCGCGCCGACGGCCGGGTTCTGAGGGATCAGTATCTCTTTGAAATCAAGTCGCCGGCGGAATCCAAGGGACGCTGGGACTATTACAAGCAGATCGGCGTGATCGCTGCCGAAAAGGCGACCCGTCCGCTGGATGAAGGCGGTTGCCCCCTGGTCGGCAAATAGCCGGGACAAGGACGCTTCCCATGCCCGCGAACATCGACCACGGCGAACTCGACCTGTTTCGCGCGACCGTGCGCCGCTTTCTGG
>Ga0265325_10003317_pt1 | contig 10581 bp, 10 predicted proteins | sample 41420metaG_FD_202090 | JGI IMG/M metagenome (GOLD analysis project Ga0265325, IMG submission 202090) | Rhizosphere microbial communities from Carex aquatilis grown in University of Washington, Seatle, WA, United States - 4-14-20 metaG | ecosystem: Host-associated > Plants > Roots > Rhizosphere...
TCTTCACGGAAATACACCGCCACCCGATCGAGATTCGCGCCGACCCAGACGAGCTCGCCCGACGCGCAGAGCTGGTCGAGCTGCTCGGGCCGGTACGCGGGCACGCGGCGCGGCAGCACGTCGGACTCCCAGAGCGCCACCGGCAGCGCGAGCCCCTGCAGCGGGATCAGCGCCTCGCGCAGCGACGCGCGCCGGTCGATCCCGTGCCAGTGCGGCAGGAAGCGTCCGAGCGCCGCCTGCTCGGCCGGCTCCACCTCGCGCCGCAGCGCGGCGAGCGACGCGCGCCGCAACCGGCGCAGCACGTCCGGGTCGCACCACTCGCGCTCGACGCCGCCCGGGCGCAGCTCGCCGCGGACGAGCTTCTCCTCCCGCTCGAGCTCGCGCAGGTGCGGCTCGACGTCCACGCCGAACCACGCGCGCGTCTGGTCGGTCGTGAACGGGCCGCGCCCGCGCCCGTAGCGGGCGACGAGCGAGCGCAGCGAGTCGGGGCCGCCTTCGAGGAACACGTCCGGCAGCCCGGAGGGCGGCATCACGCCGAGCGCGTCGCGGTAGCGGCCGGCGTCCTCGGCGGCGACGAGCCGCTCCTCGCCGGCGACGCGGACGCGGATCGCGCGCCGCTCGGCCTCGAGGATGGCCGCGTGCGCCTCGTCGAACTCGCCGGTGCGCAGGTCGCCGCGCAGGCGCAGCACGTCGTGCAGGTGGTCGGGGCTCTGCGCCATTGGCCGCAGCGACGCCTCCACCTCGGCGAGCGCGTCCGTGTCGATCAGCTCGCGCAGCTCCTCCTGACCGAGCAGCTCGCGCAGCAGGTCGCGGTCGAGCGAGAGCGCCTGCGCACGCCGCTCCGCCGGCGGCGTGTCGTCCTCGTACATGTACGTCGCGATGTAGTCGAACAGCAGCGACGCCGCGAACGGCGACGCCGAGTTCGTCTCGACGTCGACGAGGTCGATCGTGCGCGCGCGCAGCCCGTGCAGCAGCTTCTTCAACGCCGGCAGGTCGAACACGTCCTGGAAGCACTCGCGGTACGTCTCGAGCACGATCGGGAAGCTCGGGTACTTGCGCGCGACCTGCAGCAGGCCCTGCGCCTTCAGCCGCTGCTGCCAGAGCGGCGTACGCTCGCCGGGCCGCCGCCGCGGGATCAGCAGCGCACGCGCTGCGTTCTCGCGGAAGCGCGCCCCGAAGAGCGCGGTCTGCCCCACCTCGGCGAGCAGCAGCTCGTCGAGCTCAGCCGCGTCGAGCAGCAGCAGGTCGGTCGCCGGCGGCGAGTCCGCGTCCGGAAGATGGAACGCGATGCCGTCGTCCGACCAGATCGACTGCACCTCGATCCCGAGCGACTCGCGCAGGCGCGCCCCGACCGCCATCGCCCACGGCGCGTGCACGCGGCCGCCAAATGGAGTCAAGATGCAGATCCTCCAGTCTCCGATCTCGTCGCGAAAGCGTTCGACCACGACGGTGCGATCCGACGGGACGACGCCGGTGCTGCGTTCCTGCTCGCGCAGGAACGCTAGGAGATTGTTCGCTGCCCGCTCGTCGAGGTTGGATGAAAGACGTTCCCGGGCGCCGGCATCATCCATGGAGAGAAGCTCCCGGGAGAAGCGCCCGATCGCTTCGCCCAACTCGTACGGCCGCCCTACCCCCTCGCCCTTCCAGAACGGGATCGCTCCCGGGACGCCCGGCGCCGGCGAGACGAGCACGCGGTCGCGCGTGATCTCCTCGATCCGCCACGACGAGGCGCCGAGCATGATCACCTGGCCCGCGCGCGCCTCGTAGACCATCTCCTCGTCGAGCTCGCCGACGCGCCCGCCGCCCTCGCCCGCCAGGAAGACGCCGAACAGGCCGCGGTCGGGGATCGTGCCGGCATTCGTGACGGCGAGCCGCCGCGCTCCTTCGCGGCCGCGCACGACGCCCGCGGTGCGGTCCCAGACGATCCGCGGCCGCAGCTCCGCGAACTCGTCCGACGGATAGCGGCCCGCGAGCATGTCGAGCACGTTCTCGAGCTGCACGCGCGAGAGGTGGGCGAACGGATACGCGCCGCGCACGAGGTCGTGCAGCTCCGCGACCTCGATCTCCTCCTCGGCGCAGATGCCGACGATCTGCTGCGCGAGCACGTCGAGCGGGTTGCGCGGGATCTGCGTCTCCTCGATCGCGCCTGCGCGCATGCACTGCACGACGACCGCGGACTCGAGCAGGTCCGCTCTGAACTTCGGGAAGATCCGCCCCTTCGAGACCGCGTCGAGCGTGTGGCCGGAGCGGCCGATCCGCTGCAGGCCGCGCGCGACCGACTTCGGCGACTCGACCTGGACGACGAGGTCGACGGCGCCCATGTCGATGCCGAGCTCGAGCGACGACGTGGCGACGAGGCACGGGATCCGGCCCGCCTTCAGGTCGTCCTCGATCACCATGCGCTGCTCGCGCGCAAGCGAGCCGTGATGCGCGCGCGCAACCTCGGCCTCCGCCAGCTCGTTCAGCCGGAGCGCGAGCCGCTCGGCGAGCCGTCGGTTGTTCACGAACACGATCGTCGAACGGTGCGCGCGCACGAGCTCGAGCAGCGCCGGGTAGATCGACGGCCAGATCGACTGGTTGCCGACCTCGAGACCGGGCGTGATGTACGAATCCGCGGAGACGTACTGCGGCTGGCTCAGCGTCGCCGTCGACGAGAGCTCGCGCATGTCCTCGAGCGGCACGACGATCTGCAGGTCGAGCTCCTTCGCAACGCCCGCGTCGACGAGCTCGATCGGGCGACCGCCCGAGACGAACCGGCCGATCTCCATTAACGGACGTTGCGTGGCTGACAAACCGATCCGTTGGATCGGTTTGTCTACTAGCCGTTGAAGACGTTCCACCGAGATGGAGAGATGCGAGCCTCTCTTCGTGCCGGCTACCGCGTGGACCTCGTCGAGGATCAGGGTGTCGACAGTGCGCAACAGCTCGCGGCCGCGCGACGTCAGGAGCAGGAAGAGCGACTCCGGCGTCGTGATCAGGATGTCGGGCGCGTCGCGGAGCATCGCCTGGCGCTCCTTCTGCGGCGTGTCGCCCGTGCGCACCGCGACGCGCAGCTGCGACTGGAGCCCGGCGAGCGGCCCGCGCAAGTTGCGCTCGACGTCGTAGTTGAGCGCCTTCAGCGGCGAGATGTAGAGCACGCGCAGCCCCGCGCCGGGCGCCGGCGTCAGCCTGTCGATCGCGTAGAGGAACGCCGCCAGCGTCTTCCCGGAGCCGGTGGGCGCCTGGATCAGCGTGTGCGCGCCGGTGGCGATCACCGGCCAGCCCAGCGCCTGCGCCGGCGTCGGCGTGGCGAAGGTGCGCTCGAACCAGGCCCGCGTCCCGTCCGAGAAGACGTCGAGCGGATCCACCGGCTCAGCGTACAGTTCCCATCCGTGGCCACGAACCCACCCGACCGGCTCTATTTCACCGAGGACGACGAGGCGAACCGGCTGATCGCCGAGGACCCGTTCGCGCTGCTCGTCGGCTTCGCGCTCGACCAGCAGGTGACCGTGCCGACGGCGTTCGCCGGCCCGCTGAAGATCAAGCAGCGGCTCGGGACGATCGACCCGAAGAAGATCGCCCGGACCGACCCGGCGCGCCTCGAGGCCGCGTTCCGCGAGAAGCCGGCGGTGCACCGCTTCCCCGGGGCGATGGCCGCCCGCGTGCACGAGCTCGCGGCGACGGTCGCCGACGAATACGGCGGCGACGCGGGACGGCTCTGGCGCGAGGCGCGCGACGGCGACGAGCTGCGCCGCCGGATCGAGGGGCTGCCCGGCTTCGGCGAGATGAAGGTCAAGGCCTTCGGCTCGGTGCTCGCGAAGCGCTACGGCATCGCCGCTGCCGAGCCGCTCGTGCCGAAGCACGCGACGCTCGGAGACGTCGACTCGCCGCAGGCGCTCGCCGAGTACCAGTCGTGGAAGCGGACGTACAAAGCGGCGCAACGCGCGAAGGCGTCCTGATCGAACTCCGAACCCTGACCGACGGCGGGCAGCCTGCCGAGCAGACGGCCCAGGCTCTCGCCGACTTCGTCGCAGCCGCGCAGCACACGCTCGAGATCGCGATCTACGACTTCCATCTCCCCGACGACCTCGCGCACGTCGTCGAGGGCGCGCTCGCCGCGGCAGCCGAGCGCGGCGTCGCCGTGCGGCTCGCCTACAACGTCGACCACGGCAAGGGCGTGCCCGTCCCGCCGCCGCCGGGTACGAAGCCGGAGCTCGTCGAGGCCCTGCCCTTCCCCACCGCGCCGATCCCCGGCGTCCCCGACCTGATGCACCACAAGTACGTGATCCGCGACCAGGCCTCCGTCTGGACGGGCTCCACGAACTGGACGCACGACTCGTGGACGCGCGAGGAGAACGTGATCGTCACCGTCGAGTCCGCCGAGCTGGCGGCGCTCTACGGCGTCGATTTCGAGCAGCTCTGGACGCGGCGCGACGTCATGCACAGCGGCAAGGTGGACACCGCGCCGCTGTCGGTCGGCGGCACGACGGTGCGCGCCTGGTTCTGCCCCGGCCGGGGCGGCCGCCTGGCCCACCGGATCGCCAAGGCGATCGGCACGGCGACGCGCCGGGTGCGCATCGCCTCGCCGGTGATCTCCTCGGGTCCGATCCTCGGCACCCTCGCCCAGGTCGCGAGCGACGGCAAGATCGACCTCGCCGGCGTCGTCGACAGCACCCAGGTGCACCAGGTGCTCCGGCAGTGGGAGGAGAACGGGAACTCCTCCTGGAAGGAGCCGCTCCTGCGCACGGCCCTCTCGCGGGCGCCCTTCTCGGGCAAGCGCTCGACCCCGTACGCGCCCGGGTCGGTGCACGACTACATGCACGCCAAGGTGACGGTGGCCGACGATCTCGTCTTCGTGGGCAGCTTCAACCTCTCCCATTCGGGGGAGCTGAACGCCGAGAACGTGCTCGAGATCGCCGACCCCGCGCTCGCGGAACGGCTCGCCGCGTACATCGACGCGGTCCGGGCGCGGTATCCCGCCCTCGACCTCTGAGCCCGGCTGTCACCCGTTCGGGTGACAGCGAGTCATACGCCCTGCATACGGGATTGAGCCCGATTTCACAGCGGCGCGCCCGATCCTTTGCGTACCGGGCAAGAAGGCGTCCGGCCGGTAAACAAGAGAGACGCAGAGGAGATACCAAAATGAGCAAGGCGATCAAGGGAATGGCGAAGAGGCGGACGTTGTTCGCGATCCTTCTTGCCCTCACCATCTTCGGCGCGGTGTACGGCTTCGCCGCGACCCTCAACGTCGGCACCAACGCCCTCAGCGCAGGCAACGCGACCGTCGCCTCCTGCCAGCAGACCGGCACGCCGACGGGCACCTACACGGTGGTCTACGACTCGGCCGTCCCCGGCTACAAGGTCGCGTCCGTGATCGTGACCGGCCTCGACGACACGAACTGCAACGGCAAGGCCATCTCGGCAACGCTGACGGGCGCGTCGAACGCGAACCTCGCGACGATCGCCGGCACCGTGCCCGCGAGCGGCAACCTGACCCTGACTCCCGGCTCGACCATCTCCGCTGCTGCCGTCACCGGCGTCAGCGTCGCGATCAACGGCTAAGGCCGATCCCTACCGGCCGACGATGCGGACGGGGCACCTGCGGCGGGTGCCCCAGTCCGCGGCAAACGGAAGAGAAGCTTGAGATGAGAACCCTCTCCAAGACACTCGGTTTCGCAGTGACGGTGGCAGCGACGTTCGCGGCGTGTGCCGCGGCCGCCACCCTCGCACTCGGATCGACGACTCTCTCCGCGGGCAACGCCCCCGTCGCCTCGTGCGGCGTGTCCTCGCTCACGGGGACGCAGTCCGTCAACAACAGCAACAATGTGACGCAGGTCGTCGTCAGCAACATTCCCGCGGCCTGCTCCGGCGATACGCTGTCGATCACGCTCGCGGACCAGAACCACCTCCCTCTCGGCAGCTCGTCGGTGACGCTCGGAAGCTGCGGCACGACCTGCTCGGCGACCTTCACGAGCTTCGGCGCCTCGGTCACCGCGTATCTCGTCTACAGCTACCAGTTCGCGGTCGTGGGAGCATGACGATGCGCCGTCCCCGCATCCGCCGCCGCTGGATCGCAGTGATCGCGGCCGGGGCGCTCGGTGCCGGCACGACGGTCGCCTTCGCGGCCACGCTCGGTGTCGGCTCCTGGCATCTCTGGGCCGGAGCGGACAACCTGTCGCTCGGCGTGTGCACCCTCACCGGTAGCACCACCACGAGCGACACGTACGTCAACCAGTCGTCGAGCGGCAGCAACTACAGCTCGGCCACCACCATGGCGGTTCATCCGAACTCGGGCTCGCAGGAGTGGGCGTTCGTCTGGTTCAACGTCGCCAGCTGCGGCATCCCGACGACGGGAGCCGCCGACGCGGCGACGCTGGTCTTCGTCGCGTCGGGCGTGCCCTCGCCCAGCCGCACGCTCACGCTGCAGCCCGTCACGAGCAGCTTCACTTTCTCCTCCGTCACCTGGAACAACGCGCAGAGCCTCACATACGGCACGCCGACCGAGTCGTTTGCAACCCCGGCGTCGGCCGGCTCGGGCGTGGGCTTCTACGTCACGCAGAACGTCGACAACTGGATCAAGGGCACCGCGAACTACGGCTGGCGTATCTCCGACGGCGGCAGCAACACGGGGACGACGGCGACCTTCTACACGTCGAATTCAGCGTCGAATCAACCCCAGCTGCAGATCATCTGGACGAAGCCGTGACCGCCGCCACCGCCACCCGCCACCTCGCGGAGGAGACCCGCCGGCTCGCGCTGGTCGTCGCGCTGCCCGAGCCGGCCGTCGCGCCGCGGCCTCTGGCCCGGCCGCGCAGCATCGTCCACCGGATCGTGAACGCACTCGGCTTCGTGCTCGCGATCGCCGCTGTCGCCTTCTGGGCGCTGTTCCTGCGCCCGGCATCGCTCGGCGGCCCCGCCAGCTACGTGCTCGTCTCCGGGAAGAGCATGCTGCCGCTCTACCACACCGGCGACCTCGTCCTCGTCGAAAAGCAGTCGAGCTACCACGTCGGCGACGTGATCGCCTACCACGTGCCGAAGGGCGACCCGATGGCCGGCGCGCAGGTGATCCACCGGATCATCGGCGGCAACGCGACGACGGGCTTCATCGTCAAGGGCGACAACCGGACGGCGCCCGACGTCTGGCACCCGAAGCTGAAGGACGTCGTCGGCGCGAAGGCGCTCAGGATCCCGGACGGCGCGATCGCCCTGCGGTACTTGCGCTCGCCGCTGCTGCTCGGCCTGCTCGCCGCGAGCTTCGTCTTCGTCACCATCTTCACGCGCGAGAGACCCGAGAAGCCGAAGCCGGACGTGGTCGAATGAGGCATCGCGTCCTCATCCTCGAACCGCACGATGACGTGCGGATGCTTCTCGAGCTCAGTATGGAACGCCTCGGCTACGAGCCCGTTGCGCCTGCGGACGGCGGCCCGGGCAAGATCGACGCCGTCGTGCTCGAGCCCAGCTGGACGCTCGGCCGCAAGATCCTCAAGCGGCTCGGCGACGCCATCCCACCGGTCGTCTGTCTGAGCATCTTTCCGCGCGAGGCGGGATTCGCCCCGCCCGAGAGCGTCGCCTACCTGACGAAGCCTTCCTCGCTCCAGGAGCTCGGCGACGCGCTCCGCACCGCCTGCGCCTGCTGATTCTGTAGCAAACAGCCTCTACCATCCGGTCTTGGCCTTGCAGCTCCGATCCCGTTTCCGCCGTCTCGCCCATCGCCGGCATGTGGTCACGATCCTGGCGCTCGCCGGGCTGGCCGCCACCTTCGGCCTGATGCTCGGCCTGCGCGCCACAGAGACCCTGGGCGCGGTCGCGTTCGCGCCTTGGGTGGGCCTGATCGGCTTCGACGCCGGCGTCGTGGCAGGCGTGCTCACGGCCGCGGCGTCGACCGGCCTCTGGCTGCTCGCCTCCTCGCACGAGGGCACGCACGTCGCGGCCGTCCAGGCCCTGGTGCCGATCGCCTATCTCGCTCTGCTCGGTGTCGGCACGGCCGTCGCGGGACGCCGCCTGCACGCGAGCGAGCGCGCGCACCGTTCGTTTGCCGCGCTCCAGTCGGCCCTGATCGACGCGACCCTCGACGGCATCTGTCTCACCGACCGCGAGGGGAACGTCCTCATCCTGAACGCGCCGCTGCGGCGGCTGAGCCTCGATCTCGGCCTGCCGCTCGTGGGGACGGTGCCCGAGCAGCTGCTCGCGATCGCGCCCCGCATGGTCGACCCGGAGCGCTACCGGCGGCGGATGGCCGAGCTTGCGGAATCGAAAGGCGAGAGCACGAGCGACGAGTTCGAGCTCGCGGGCACGGGTCGCGTCTTCCGCGGCTTCACGGCGCCTGTCTCCGATGCGAGCGGACGCTTCGCCGGCCGGATCTGGACGCTGCGCGAGGTGACTGCAGACCGCGAGCTCGACCGTATGCGCGACGCATTCGTGGCCACCGTCTCGCACGAGCTGCGCACGCCGCTGACGTCGATCTCCGGCTTCCTCGAGATGATGGAGGACGAGGAGGAGGGCCTCGGCGAAACCGGACGCACGTATCTGGACGTGATCCGGCGCAGCACCGACCGGTTGCACCATCTCGTCGAGGACCTGCTGCTGGTCGCGCAGATCGAGGCACACCGCGTCGAGCTCGAGTACGGGATCCTCGATCTCGCCGAGCTGGCGCAGGTTTGCGTCGACGCGTTCCGGGCGACGGCGGGTGAGAAGGACGTCAAGCTCGTGCTCGTCGGCGATCGCCCGTCGCCGATCAGCGGGGACCGACGCCGGCTCACCCAGGTGCTCGACAATCTCGTCTCCAACGCGGTGAAGTTCACCGAGGACGGCGGCACGATCACGGTCTCGATCACGACCAACGGCGACTGGGCTACGTGCGTCGTCGCCGACACCGGCGTCGGCATCCCGTCCGACGAGCAGGGGCAGATCTTCTCGCGCTTCTTCCGCGCCAGCACGGCGACACAGCGGGCGATTCCCGGGACCGGGCTCGGCCTCGCGATCTCGCGCGCGCTCGTCGAGCAGCACGGCGGCACGATCTCCCTGGAGAGCCGGGAGGGCGAGGGCACACGCGTCACGATGACGCTTCCTGCGCAGCAGCCCGAAGAGGGGACGCATGCGGTCGGCGCATGAGGCACGATGGGGCCGGGTGACCACGCCGCGCCGTCTCCTGCCGCCGCTCGTCTGCGTCGCCGCCGCGCTCGTCCTCGGCGGCGCGACCGCGCAGGCGCTGCCGGCTCCCGGCGCGCCGCACTGCTCGATCTTCCCCGCGAACAACGCGTGGAACCAGCGCGTCGACTCGCTGCCGGTCGCCGCCGACTCGGCGCAGGTGATCGCGTCGATCGGGCTCTCCACCGGGCTGCACCCCGACTTCGGCTCCGGCCTCTACGACGGCCAGCCGATCGGGATCCCGTTCGACGTCGTCTCGAAGTCGACGCCGAAGGCGCAGGTCACGTTCGACTACGCCGACGAGTCGGACAAGGGCCCCTATCCGATCCCGAAGACGGTGCACATCGAGGGCGGTAACGCGTCTTCGGGAGACCGGCACGCGCTGCTGATCGACAAGGACGCGTGCAAGCTCTACGAGCTGTACGCGCTCTACCCGAAGGCGGGCGGCGGCTGGAAGGCGGGCTCCGGCGCGATCTGGAGCCTGCGCTCGAACAAGCTGCGTCCGGCCGGCTGGACGTCCGCAGACGCGGCCGGCCTGCCGATCTTCCCGGGACTCGCGCGCTACGACGAGGTTGCCCGTGGTGCGATCAACCATGCACTGCGCTTCACCGTCGAGCACACGCGGCGCGCGTACGTGTACCCGGCCCGCCACTACGCGTCGAGCTCGGACGACCCGTCGCTGCCGCCGATGGGCCTGCGCGTACGCCTGAAGGCGAGCGTCGACATCTCCGGCTTCCCGCGCCAGGCGCGAATCGTGCTGCAGGCGCTGAAGACGTACGGGATGATCGTCGCCGACAACGGGTCGAACTGGTACATCAGCGGCGCGCCGAGCCCGAAGTGGTCGAACGACGACCTGCACACGCTCGGACGGATCACCGGCGCCGACTTCGAGGTGGTCGACACCACCTCGCTGCCCCACCCCACCGGCTAGGCGCGCGGTGCCAGGCACCGTGCCTGGCACCAAGGGTGCGAAGAGGATCGCCGCTTCGGACGAGGGTTGGCCAGAGGCTCTCAAAGTGCGATGCTCCTCAGTGATGAGGGCGACGTTCACGGCACTGGCGAGACGGCGGACACTCGCCGCAATCGTCCTCGCGGTCACGGCCTTCGCCGCGACGCGGGGCGTCGCCGCGACTCTGGGCCTCGGCGCGAACGCGCTCGCCGCCGGCAGCGCGCCGATCGCCTCGTGCCAGGCGGCCGGAGCTCCCACCGGCACCTACGCCGTCGCCTTCGATCCTGCTCTCGCCGCCTACGCCGTCTCGACCGTCACCGTGACGAACCTCGACGCGAGCTGCGCCGGCAAGACGATCTCGCTGACGCTCACGGCCGCCGGCAGCGGCGGCCTCGGCACGGTCGCAGGAACGGTGCCCGCAGGCGGTGGGTCGCTCACGCTGACGCCCGGCGCCACCGTCGCCGCCGCCGATGTCACCGGCGTCAGCGTCGCGATCGTCGGCTAGC
>Ga0265325_10003318_pt1 | contig 10581 bp, 12 predicted proteins | sample 41420metaG_FD_202090 | JGI IMG/M metagenome (GOLD analysis project Ga0265325, IMG submission 202090) | Rhizosphere microbial communities from Carex aquatilis grown in University of Washington, Seatle, WA, United States - 4-14-20 metaG | ecosystem: Host-associated > Plants > Roots > Rhizosphere...
CGGCACGGTCGAAATCCTGTCCACCACCTCCATGCCGTCCGTCACTTCACCGAACACGGCATAGCCGGTCTTGTTGTCATGGTCGTCGGGGGCCTGGTCGAGGGCGCCATTGGCGTCGATGTTGATGAAGAAATCGGCCTGGCCGCTGGAGGGATCGTCGCCGCGCGCCAGCGAGACCGCGCCGCGCAGGTTGCGGAGTCCGTTATTGGCTTCCAGCGGAACGCCCCCCGGATGCACCGGCCGGCCTTTCACATTGGCGTCCCAGCTTCCCATCTCCAGCACGAAGCCCCTGGCGACGCGATAGACCACCGTGCCGTCATAATGCTTCTCCCGCACATAGCGCAGGATGTTGGCCACGGTCCTGGGCGCGCGCACGGCATCGAGCTGCAGGGTGATGTCGCCCATCGCGGTGGCTATCAGCAGCTTGGGCCCGGTCATCGGCGGATTGCTGGGCACATTGAGCGGGATCATCGGCGAGGGGGCGGCAGCGTCGGCCGCCGGCGTCTGATCCTGCGCGATCGCGGGGACCGCCGAAGCGAGCAGGATGGCGGCAAGCTGTATGATCGTCTGGCGCATGAGATCCTCCCGCCGGGAGATTAGCAAAAGAAAAGGGCCGGGAAACCCGGCCCTTCCACGAATTCGCGCGTTGCCGCGTTCAGTGCAGGCTGACCGGCGTCAGCTCGTTCTGCACCGCCGCGCCATAGGCGGATGCCCAGGCATCGGTGAAGCCCAGCACGCTGCCGTCTGCGGCATGCAGCACATAGAGCTTGGTGCCTTCCGGCAAATCGACATTGGCGGGAATGAGGCCGAGGCGATGCGCCTCCTCGCTGCCGGTGGGCTTGATATAGGCGATGCGCGCCGCATCCAGCGTCCGTTCAAACTGCTTGTATTGCAATGCATCGGTCATGACAGACCTCCAATCCTTATACCCACGTCCCTCACATCCGGCTGGACCGCATGGCGGGCCAAATCGAATTTCACCAATCTCTTTTGCAACGCGCCGGCGCCGAGTTCGATGCCGGCGGCCCCGAGCTTTTCGATGCCGTGGAGGAAATGCGCGCCGGTCCTGGCGCGCATCGCGGGGCGCTGGAAGCGTCGGAAACCGGGCAGGACGAGCCTGCCGAAAACTGATCCATACTGCATCAGGCCCTCCTTGAGCGGCCCAGCGGACCTGCCCCCTCCGGGCGGCGGTCCTCATCAGATATGGTGCCGTTTCGTTCCGGTTCAAGGCGCCGTGAAGGGGGCAAGGATGCCCGCCTGGCGCGGCCTTTTTTCAGCCGGAAACCCGGGCCGCCAGCGCCGACAGCAGCACCACGCTTTGCGGCAGCACCCAGCCACCGGCCTCGGCCAGATTGCCGTTCACCGCGTCGATGGTGGCCGCCACCGACAGGCCACCGGCGCCGAAGGCGGCGCGCAGCGACGCCGCCGCAGCGGCCGGGGTGAATCCCGGCAGGCCGTGCAACGCCGCCTTGCCCAGCCTGATCGCCTGGGCGCGGTCCTGCAGCCGCGCCAGCACATCGTCGTAGGGCGTCGGCGGATAGTGCTTGACGATGACATCGGTGAAGCGCCACAGCGCGCCGGCGGCCAGGGCGGCGCCCGCCCCGGCAAGACCGATGACCGTGCCGCGCCTTGTCTTCATGCCGCCACCTTTTTCAGGTGATCGGCCAGCCGCAGGGTCAGCGCCACCAGGTTGAGCGTCGGATTGGAGGAGCCATAAGTGGGAAATACCGAACTGCCCGCGACATAGAGATTGGCGATGCCATGCACCTTGCTGTCGGCATCGACCACGCCGGACTTGGGATCGGCGCTCATCCGGGTGGTGCCCAGATGATGGTTGCCCCAGTCCATGCCCGCCAGCCATTCCTGCCGCGACTTCAGGTTCAGCCGCAGCATGCCGGTCTTGGCCGCCAGCAACTGGCGCCCCAGCTCGACCAGGGTGAGGCGGTAATTGGCGAAGTCGGCATCGGCCACCCGCATCGCCAGCTTGAGGCGCGGCAGCCCCAGTGCGTCGCGCTCGCCGGTCAGGGTCAGCCGCCGCTCGGGATCGGGGGTCAGCTCCAGGCCGCAGCCCAGCGAGAACGCCTTGGCGTTCCTGGCATCGACCCCCAGCGCCTCGGCGGCGGTGATCACTGCCGCGGTGCCGGTCTCGTCCAGCGCAGCGGGGTCCTCGATGGTGGTGAGCGAGCCCGCCACGCCATGCTTGCGCATGAACTCCGGGCGCGGCGACAGCGCCGCCCGCAGGATGGCGCCATTGGCCAGGGTCACATTGGCCCCGCCATAGATCGCCGGCAGCTGGCCGTCGAACAGCACCAGGGTCGCGGTGTTGCGCGGGATCGGATGGTCGGCGAAGAAACGCCCCACCAGGTCGTTCTGGTTTCCCACCCCCGCCGCCATCACGTCGTTGGAGGCCAGCAGCAGCCGCGCATTCTCCATCGCCCCCGCCGCCAGCACCACGATATGGGGCCGCACCGTGAAGCGGTTGCCGCTCAGGGTGCGTGCCTCCAGCCGGTCGATGCGGCCGGCATCGGGCGCTAGCGCCAGGGCGGTGACATTGGCGTGCACATAGGGCGACACATGCGCGGCGCGGCGCAGATCCTGCTCGTAGCGGGTGCCGAAATGGGTCGGCAGCACATCGCCGCGGGTCTTGGAGAACTGGAACCAGCTGGTATAGACGCCGCCCCTGGCAAGCGGCAGCGCCCGGCCCTGGTCGGTCGCGGCACCGTCGGCATCGTCATAAAGCCAGGGCCCCGCCTCGCACAATGCCTGGGCGCGGGCGAAATAGGGCTGGATTTCGCTTAAGGCGAACGGCCAGCCGGAATGGGCGAACCAGTCGCGGGCCTCGAAATCGATGCCGTCCAGCGGCCGGCACCAGCCGCCCCAGTGATTGGTGCTGCCGCCGAGATAGCGCAGCCGCCCGCCATCCAGCGCGACATAGGACACGCCCTCCTGGTCGCCGCGATACATGTTCTGAATCTTGGGGTCGAAACGCAGGCCGCCGCTTTCCAGCAGCACGACATCGAGCCGGCTGTCCGCCAGCGCCAGGGCCAGCGAAATTCCCGCCGGGCCGCCGCCGATCACCGCGATGTCGGGAGTCAGCACCGTTCCGGCCGGGAGGGTGCGTGCGTCGATCAGTGCGCTCAAAAGGCCGCGTCCGGGAATCCATGCGAAGTTTAGCCCCCGGCAGGAAAGCTTGTCTTGTCGCAATTGTACCGGAACAAAAGACGCATCGTCGCGGCGGGTTAACTCGCCCTCATATGTCCGCCATGCTGCCGGCGGTCAGGCCGCCGTCAACCGCGATCGCCTGTCCGGTGATCCACTCCGCTTCATCGGAGAGCAGGAACACCGCCGCATGGGCGATATCCCGGGGCTCCCCCAGCCGCCCCAGCGGATGCAGGGCGGTGAGCCGGGCGGTGCGCTCCGCGTCCTTGAGCAGGCCGTCCAGCAGCGGCGTGCGGACAAAGCCCGGGCACAGGCAGTTCACCCGGATGCGGTCGCCGGCATAGTCCAGCGCCATGTTGCGGGTCAGCGCGATCACCGCGCCCTTGCTGGCGCTGTAGGCGGAGCGGTTGCGGATGCCCATCAGCCCGACACCCGAAGCCAGGTGCAGGATCGACCCGCCATGCGGCTTCAGCAGCGGCACCGCATGCTTGGAGACCAGGAAAGTTCCGCGCAGATTGACCCGCAGCACCGCGTCGAAATCCTCCATCGACGTTTCATCGACTCTGGCGCGGCGCGCAATGCCGGCGCTGTTAACCACGGCATCGATGCGGCCAAGCCCCTCCAGCGCGCGCCGGACCGCATCCTCGTCGCCGACATCGGCGATGCGGTGATGTTCCAGCGCCGCGGCGGCGCGGTCGATGCCGGTGACCTTGGCGCCTTCGTCCAGGCAGGCCTGGGCGATCGCCGCGCCAAGACCGGAGGCCGCGCCGGTAACCACGACATGCTTGCCCGAAAGTCGCATCGCAGGAGATTAACGCGCCGGATGGAACCGGCAAGGGCCTGCGCAATTTAACTATCAGAACAACATTGTCTTAGAGCGGCACCGCTGCCCGGATAGTTTGATTGCGATATTCAATGAGGCGTAAAGCGATGTTGCCCGGCCGCGACAAAATCCTGATCCTGACGGCATTGGTGGTGCTGGCCGCCGGTCCCGCGCTCGCGTCGCCGGTGCTGACCGCCTCGAACACCGACGGGCCGACCGGCCCCTACTACGCCAATTTCGACAATCTCGCGCTCGGCAATGCCGGCGGCCAGATCAACAACGACATCGCCGTATCCTTCACCGGAGACGCGCAGGCCGCGAGCGGATTTCTCTCCGGCATCTATGCGGCGCCCTTCGTCAACGGCAATGGCGGGCTGTTCGGCGACGGCGAAACCGGCTCGGACACCACCAATTACCTCAGCACCGGCATCGGCTCGGTGACCCTGACCTTCACCAAGGCCCAGACTTATCTCGGCCTGTTGTGGGGTTCGGTCGATCTCTACAACCACCTGTCGCTTTATGACGCCGACAACCAGCTGGTCGCCAGTTTCGGCGGCGCCGATGTCAACGCAGCGGCCAACGGCAACCAGGGCGTTTCCGGCACTGAATATGTGAACATCTCGGATGTCGATCCGTTCACCCGCGCGGTTTTCACCAGCGACGGCTACGCCTTCGAGTTCGACAATGTCTCCTACAATGTCGACCCGCCCGGCGAACCCACCGGCGCGCCCGAGCCGCTGACCCTGTCGCTGTTCGGCGCCGGCCTGGCCGGCCTGATGGGGATGCGCAAAAAGGCGAAAGCCGCGCTCTAGACCCTAGAGAAAGGCGGCGAAGGGGTTTGCAAAGCGCTCCCGCTCCGCCCAGCCGGCAAATGCCTCTTGGGAATCGTTGGCGGGGATGATGCGCACCGCGCCGGTCTTCAAATTCACCAGGGCGGTGCGGTCGGCCTCGACCCGGATCTGGAAGTCGGAAATGCGCACGCCCCGGTGAGCGGTTTTCTCACGACGGATGTGAGCGGCGACTGTTTCGGTCAGACTCACGGCACAACCTGTCAAGCAAGGGCAGCGCTACAACGCACCCGGGAACCATATCGATCCCATTTGACTGATTCCCGCAATATCTAATTTACGAAAACCGCTGCCGGCGCTCCCGCTTGTGGCCCAATGATGACACTTGGAATCGCCTTTGCCCGCTAAGTATTTGAAATAGCTTGGCTGCCTCCCGAACAGGGTAAACGCCCGCACAAGCCGGCCGGCTATCTGAACTGGGGCCCGGTGGTCCAGATCACCACCGACTTGCGGGTGCCCGCCGTCACCGGGCTGACGCGGTGCAGGACATAGGCGGGGAAGGCGATCAGGGTGCCGCGCTGGCGGGGCGCGGTTTCGACCTGGTTGCCGGCATGGAGCTGCAGGTCGCCGCCCTGGTAGAGGGCCGGATCGGTCAGCTGCAGCGTCAGGGACAGCTTGCGCCGCACCGCCAGCGGGCCCTGGTCGACATGCCAGTCATAATGGCCGCCCTCGGCATCGCGATAGACCGAATACTGGAAGGGCTCGGCAAAGCCGGTGAGCTCGAATTTGTAGACCATGTTGTTGAGGGCGATGGCGACCTGCTTGACCCGGTCATAGATCCATTTGGTCTGCGGATTCTCCGGCATCCAGGCCGTGCGGGTGACGCGGACGGCCTTGTGCAGGCCACTCTGGGGATTGCCGACGATGGCGGCATTGTCTGGGTTGAGCGCATCGCCCTGGCGTTCAATGGCCTCGGCTTCGGCCCCGGTGAAGGCATTCGCCCAGGCGGCATAGGTGAGGGTGGAAGGGATATTGTCCGCGGCCATGGTGGAAGAGATAGTGCGTGGGAATAGGAGTGTCTATCGGACGCGGTCACGCCGCGGGCGTGGCCAAATCGTTCGGGGGTCGCGGAACGGGGATGGGACTGTCCGGGGTTTCCACCGGGGCGGATTCCAGCAAGTAGGCATGGCCGTCTTCGGTGTCTTCCGGTTCGAGATCTTTCTGCGGCGCCACCCGCTGGCGTGCGAGTTGGGAAGCCACTGTCTCGCCCCCGGGCGCTGTTATTTCCGGAACGGGCGCGATCGAATCGGAATCCTGTGTTGTGCCTGTCTCCCTCCCGAACTGTTTCTCAAGATATGGTTGTGTCATGGCTTCGGCGCGATCATAAAGCTGACGATAGCTCATGGGCACGATCCGGATAGCGTCATGCGGACCCGAACCCCAGCGGATATGAGCGTCGTTCACCTTTTCGCAATCCTCACCGATGACGAGGCATTCTATACGGTGTTTTTGCAGCTCTTTGACATTTTGCAGGAGATACCAACCATAGGCATGCGCCTGCTCCAGCATTTTCCATCTCAGCGATATTCCAGGTTTTTTCAATTCGATAATGAGAAAGACACGCTCCGGCCTCTGTGTTGTTGTCCCCGCTCCCAGTTTGGCAAGAAGTTTCTGTGATTGTGAAGCGGAAGGTCCCAGACTGTGCGCTTCGACCAGCCCGCATATGTCAGGCTTTTTCGATCCCATCACAGGACCCTTCAGATTGCTGTTCTGAGGTGAAATTGAAAAAAGTTCCTCGAGAATAGTCGACATCGACAATGTTCCGGTCACATACATTTTGTACCTGCCGACAATGTAATCCGGACTCAACACCCACAGGTTCCTGGCAAGCACTTTCTGGCAATCCCATTCCGACGATGCAGGGTTGAGCCAGACCTCGCGCATGTCCTTCAGGCGCTGCTTGAGGCTTTCGATGTTCGCGTGGTCCGGTCTGAACTTTTCCACATCCCGCCCCAGCGCCCCCGTCTCGCGCTCCAGATTGGTCTTTTCGCTTTCCCACTCCCGTGATTTGCGAACATGATGGTCCTCCGCCGCGCGCACTCTCGATTCCCAGTCGATGGCCCGCGCTGCAGCTTCCAGCCGCATCACTTCCAGGCTGGTGGCCGCTTTGTCTGCTTCGTCTTGCACCGTCTTTTCGCGCAAGGCTGCCTGCTGCTGCCAGGTTTGTTTGGCGGCGCTGAGCGCGTCCTTCGCCGCTGATCGCTGAAGCGCCCATAGCCCGGCCACACCCCCGATAGCGGCAAGCACGAACGCGATTTCCCACAGCAGTTTTTCCATCTGCGTTCCCCCGATCCCCGGCGGGAAATTAATCGAAATCTGGTTCGCCGTCGCCTGCGCGCGAAACCGGCGGCGGCATCGGCGGGAATGCTGAGGAAGTATGGTGAATTGCGGAGAGGACCCCAGCCTAGCAAGTATCAGTGCAGGCTGCCCGCCTGCGCCCCTTCGCGGCGCGCTACGCTGACGCTTGACGCCGCTGCAGGCGCTACGCGCCTCGCCCGCCTCACTGCGCTGTCGCGCGGCGGGCTCGGCCGCTTGGCTCCACCAAATCCCGCGTGCTGATCCGGTGAAAGATGAGTTCCGCCGGCTGGGCGGGAATTGGTGGAGCCAAGCGGGATCGAACCGCTGACCTCCTGCATGCCATGCAGGCGCTCTCCCAGCTGAGCTATGGCCCCGAACCAGTGGCGTCCGGTATGGGCGGCGGACGCTTAATACTGTCTTACCGTTCGTCCTTGGTGATGTCCGGATCGATGATGCCGGAGACATCCTCTTCCTCGTCCTCCACCTCGCCGAGGAGATTGTCGTCTTCCTCGTCCTCGTCGTCCTCGACTTCGATGTCCTCGATGGCGACTTCCTCGTCGCCCTCGACCACCTGCATGCCTTCGGCCGTTTCGGGCTCTTCGGCCTCTTCCTCTTCGTCTTCGTCCTCGCCGGTGGCGGCCACGACCAGCGGCGTTTCCACCACGGCCTCGGCTTCCTCTTCCTCCTCGGCTTCGGTCTCGCCGTCCTCGTTCTCGTCCTCGGCGTCCTCCTCCTCGCTTTCCTCGGCGCGGACCACGGCGGCGGCGGGTTCGGGCTGGCGGCTGCGGCGCTGCTTGAACAGCGACTCCGGCTCATAGCTGAAGCCGCATTTCGGGCATTCGATCGGACGCTTGTCCAGGTCGTAGAACCGCGCCGTGCAGCTGGGGCAGGCCCGTTTGGTTCCGAGATCAGCCTTGACCAAGTTGTGCTTCCCGTGAAGAAGAGGGTTATGGAGGGGCGCGTTTGCCACGGGTTGCCCCGCCTGTAAAGGTCTTTCACAAAGCGCCATGGAAAGCGGCAAAACCCAGCCTTTGCGCGCCCGCCGGGGCGGCCCCTTGCGGGGCGCGGCCCAGGTTCCGGGCGACAAGTCCATTTCCCAGCGCGCCCTCATCCTGGGGGCGCTGGCGGCCGGGGAAACCCGGGTTTCGGGGTTGCTGGAGTCGGAAGATGTAAAGAATACCGGCCAGGCGCTGACCGGGTTCGGGGCGGAAGTGACCCGGTTGGGCACGGGGTCATGGCGGGTGAAAGGCACCGGCGTCGGCAATTGGCGCAGCCCCGCCGCGCCGCTGGATTTCGGCAATTCCGGCACCGGCTCGCGCCTGGTGATGGGGGCGATGGCGACCACCCCGATCACCGCGGTGTTCACCGGCGATGCCAGCTTGCGCTCCCGCCCGATGGCGCGGGTGGTCGAGCCGCTTCTGGCTTTCGGCGTCACCTATGAAGGGCAGGGGCCCAAGGCGCTGATGCCGTTGACCCTGCATGGCGCCGCCAATGCGCGGGCGGCGGAGGTCCAGGTCAAGACCGCCTCGGCCCAGGTGAAGTCGGCGCTGCTGCTGGCCGCGCTGAACGCCGAAGGCGTCAGCCGCATCGAACAGAAATCGCTGACCCGCGACCACAGCGAGAAGATGCTGGCGGCGTTCGGGGCGAACATCATGGTGGCGTCGGCGATCGGCGGCGGCGACATCATCGCCATCGCGGGCAGGGCGAAGCTCACCGGCTGCGCGGTGGAAGTGCCGCGCGATCCTTCCTCGGCGGCGTTCCCGCTGGTGGCGGCGCTGATCGTTCCCGGCTCGGAAATCTCGCTGCCCGCCATCCTGCTGAACCCCCGCCGCATCGGCCTGATCGAAACCCTGCTGGAAATGGGCGCGAAGATCGCCGTCGAAAACCGCCGGGTCAGCGGCGGGGAGGAGATCGGCGATCTCATCGTGCGCCATTCCGAACTCAAGGGCGTCACCGTGCCCGCGTCCCGCGCTCCGTCGATGATCGACGAATATCCGGTGCTGTCCGTCGCCGCCAGCTTCGCCCAGGGCAATACCGTGATGCTGGGGCTGGAAGAATTGCGGGTGAAGGAAAGCGACCGCCTCGCCGCCGTGGCGCGCGGGCTGGAGGCCAACGGAGTCTCCATCGCCATCGACGGCGACGATCTGGTGGTCGAGGGCATGGGGCCGGACGGCGTGCCCGGCGGCGGCACCGTCATCACCCACATGGACCACCGCATCGCCATGAGCTTTCTCACCATGGGCATGGCGAGCCAGAAGCCGGTTACCGTCGATGACGTCGCGATGATCGCAACCAGCTTCCCCGAATATCAGGACCTGATGCGCGGGCTTGGCGCGCGGCTCGAGGCGTTATGACCCCCATCGTCATCGCCGTGGATGGTCCCGCCGCGTCGGGCAAGGGCACGCTGGCCCGGCGGCTGGCGCGGCATTTCAATTTCGCCCATATGGATTCCGGCGCGCTCTATCGGCTCACTGCGCTGGCGGTGCTGGATTCCGGCGGCGATCCCACCCACGAGGCCGATGCCATCCGCGGCGCCCGCGGCATCGACCTGTCCCGCGCCGGCGATCCGGCCATCCGCACCGATGTGATCGGCCTGGCCGCCAGCAAGGTTTCCGCCATCCCCGCCGTGCGCGCCGCCCTGCACGACTTCCAGACCGGCTTTCTCAGCCATCCCCCCGGCGGCAGCCTGGGCGCGGTGATGGACGGGCGCGACATCGGCACCGTCATCGCCCCGGGCGCCACCGCCAAGATCTATGTCGAGGCCAGTCCCGAGATTCGTGCCCGCCGCCGCTGGCTGGAACTCAAATCCATGGGAATCGACAAGGATTTGGAAACCCTGCTGGGCGAAATCCGGGCCCGCGACCATGCCGACAAGACCAGGGCCATCTCTCCCCTGCGCCGCGCCCCGGATGCCGACTTGCTCGATACCTCCGATTTGGCTATAGACGCCGCGTTCGCGGCCGCTCTTGCCCTGGTGGAACCCAAGGTTTCAGGCGCGCTCAGGGACCGCCACAGGGGCTAAAGGAGGCCCGGCGTCCCTCGGGGCACACCGCTTACCCAACCCAAACCCTTTCCGCCCGCGCGGTCGCACGACCGTTCGGGAAGTCCGCCGGACCCGTTCCGGCCGGCATGAACGCATACAGGAATTTCCATGGCTCGCGCCGCATCCGCCACCGTCCTCAAGCATCCCGAATCCCTTTCCACCCCCAGCCGCGAGGATTTCGCGGCGATGCTCGAACAGAGCTTCGTGACCCAGTCGCCCCAGGAAGGCCAGGTCATCAAGGGCATCATCGTCGCCATCGAGAACGACTTCGCCATGGTCGATGTCGGCCTCAAGACCGAAGGCCGCATCTCGCTGAAGGAATTCGCGATGCCCGGCATTCCCGCCGAGATCAAGGTGGGCGATGAAGTGGAAGTCTATCTGGAGCGGGTCGAGAACGCGCTGGGCGAAGC
>Ga0265325_10003319_pt1 | contig 10581 bp, 9 predicted proteins | sample 41420metaG_FD_202090 | JGI IMG/M metagenome (GOLD analysis project Ga0265325, IMG submission 202090) | Rhizosphere microbial communities from Carex aquatilis grown in University of Washington, Seatle, WA, United States - 4-14-20 metaG | ecosystem: Host-associated > Plants > Roots > Rhizosphere >...
AATAGGCATGGCGGGCAGGCCTAACCCCCTCTTATTCATAAGAGGGGGGTGTTTTATTTTTCCATCGCGGCTTTTTCAAAGGCTTCTTTGTGCTTGCCGTCCTGGCAATTACATTCTGTTAACAAATGTCCGTGAAGCGAACAGCTTTCGGCTTTGCAGTTTCCCGGGGAATTTGAAACCCCGCCGCAACCGCCGGTACATACGTAGTGAATCATAAAATTCTCCACAAATCACTAATGACACAAATGGGAACAAATGGGCTGCAGTATTTGCAGTATTTGTTTCTATTTGTGATTAGTGGATAATAATTAATGCCAAGCTCCAAAAATCGCTCCGGCCACGAGCAGGGTGATTAACATATTGCCAATAGTCAGCCAGAAGGCAACCTTTTTGCCGCCCCACAGGGTAGCGCCAAAGGCCATAGGGACAACAAAGCCAAGCCACATAAAAAAGGAAACCCACATGGCAAAGGCGACATTCAACCGGGGCGCGCTCCAAACAATAAAAGTCCCCAGCACGTAAAACATAACCAGGCTGGCTATAAACTGGCCAAGATAACTCCAGACCATTTTCTTTTGCATAGCCGCTTTTTTCTCGGCAGACCACTGGTCCATTCCCATGGCAGACATATACATTTTGCCGAACAGAGGACCGTACCAAATACTGCCAATAATCATGCTGGCAACGGCGCAGGCAACCACAGCCCAAATATTTACAATGATGTTCATAAAACTCACCGCCCTTCAAATTTCTACCAAATACGAAATGGACGAAATACGAAAGCGACAAAATCTAGTTTTCGTATTTCGTTTTTTTCGTATTTCGTGGAAGAATGTCAATGGCCAAAGAATCCTCTTGCCTCGCTGTCCGGTACCATATACAAACTGACGTTTCTATCGGCGCAAAACTTTTTTACGTCCGGGTCTTTTACGCTCCCGCTTGTGGCAAAGATGGCTGATATGCCCGCGTTAGCCAAAGTTTCCGGCCCGTCCACAAACGGAAAAAAACTGTCGCTGTAAGCCGCCGCGCCTTTAACATCATGCCCGGCGTCTGTTGCCCGCTTGATTGCGAGCTGACAGCAACCCACCCTGTCCTGCTGGCCCACGCCATTGCCAAGCAACATTCCGTCTTTCACTATGGCCACAGTGTTGCTGTTGGAACTTGAGCCAATGGCCCAGGCTAAAAGAAGATCCGATTTTTGCTGTTCCGATGTTTTGCCAAGCATTTCAACCACACCCCCACCTGGCCTCCCCCCTAAAGGGGGAGGAATAACTGCAGTTTCCCTCCCCTTGAGGGGGAGGGCTAGGGAGGGGTGATTAAAATCTAATATGAATGTATAGTTAGGCTGAACCAACATTCCGCCCCGCACATACCGCAGCCGCCGATGATTATCAATTGAATTTTTTGATAACGACGATAATGCCGGGTTTACCAAAAACCGGCACTTATCGCCTTTTCTTTTTAGCATTTCTATTGCGGCTAATGTAAATTCCGGGGCGATTATTCCATCAAGCAACCTTCGCGGAGCCTTCCCCTCCTTTCCTAAGGAGGGGTGCCCGAGCGCATCCGAGGGCGGGGTGGTTTTAGCCATTCGATGAGTCAGCAAAATTTCCGCCAGCTTTTCATCAATGGCAAAATTAACCATAACCAGCCCGCCAAAAATTGCCCGCAAATCCCCTTCCAGCATTTTTTGAATTGCTTCCGATGGACTATCGGAAACCGCCGCGCCGCAGGGGTTGCCGTGCTTCACGCCGACAGCAATCATCGGCACTCTCGCGGAGCCCCCCTCCCCTCCTGAGGGGAGGGCCGGGGAGAGGTTGCCCCCATTCACATCAAACCCCGCCGCAATGTGCGTGATAGTTTGCAATAATCGATCAACATCGGCCAAATTATTGTAGCTGGGCGCCGAGCCCGCGACAACTTTAAAATTAGCTAAAGATAAAGGATCATCCTGGAACCCCCTCCCCTCCTGAGGGGAGGGATTTAGGGAGAGGTTGCAAAATAATCCCGCCGGCGTCTGATAAGCGTTCTCCCCGTACTTGCACGCCAAAATTTCTTCCAAAACCATGCCTTCATATTTCCCGGACGAATGGTATCGCGCAGAAACCAAACAATAATCAGCCGCCACGGCTTCCGCTTTGGCCGCCAATGATGAAATAAACTGTTCGCGATCCGGTTCGCCATTTTTTAACCATTCAACGACCTTCATCCGATCATCAGGATCGCAAACAACAATACGACGACCCTTAGCCGCGCTCCTCAGCATTGTCGGCCCGCCAATATCCGTCTTCTCTAATACGGCCGCTTTGGCAGCCTCTCCCCTCCTGAGGGGAGAGTCCCCGAGCGCATCCGAGGGGGAGAGAGGTTGTTCCCATTTCGCGATTTCTTCCTGCAACGGATACAAATCCACGCAAACCAAATCTATAAAAGGAACCTTGAGCTTTTCCAGCTCATCGCGGTCTTCCTTAATATCCCGCGCAAGCAACCCGGCGTGAATTTCCCGCGACAGCGTAACCACGCGATGCCCCAAAATCGGCCCGCCGCCAACCAACGAAGCCACATCCGTAACCTCAATCCCGGCCGATATCAATTCTTTAGCTGTGCCCCCACTTGCTAAAATCTTAAATCCCAAATCTGACAACTGTTTCGCAAACTCCACAATCCCCGCCTTATTATATACTGATATAAGTGCTGTTCTCATTTACAACTATCCCCTCAGGCGTCATTCTGAACCCGAATGCATCTGAGGGTGAAGAATCTCCATTTAATGAGATCCTTCGTCGGCTGCACTCCTCAGGATGACGCCAAAAAAATATAAATTATTTGCTATTGTTTTTCTTTTTCCACTCTCTGTCTAAAATTGCCATATGGTAATCATCGTAATACTTTCCACGAAACTTAATATACTCACGCTGTTTCCCTTCCATTTTAAAACCCAGCCTAGTATAGACTTTTATTGCTCTCGGATTATATTCTAGAACCCCTAACTCAATCCTGTGAAGTTTTAATTTACGGAAACCGTAATCTAAAATCATCCTGCCGGCTTCGCTACCCAAACCTTGGTTCCAATATTTTTTTTCGCCGATAAAAATTCCGAAAGTCGCCCTATCGTGGTCTAAATTAACATTCTCCAAACTAACGTTACCGATATGGACGCCCTCTTTGGTATCAATGGAGAAGGCTTTCCGGTTTTTTGACTTTAATGACTGTTTTATCCATTTTTTCTCGGCACTTAAAGTTAAATGCCTACGGGTTTGTAAAAACTTATGTATTTCCGGATTATTCAACCACCTAACAAAACGCGGGGCGTCGTCCATTCTTACAGGCCTCAAAGTTACTTTTTCTCCCTTTAAAATCATGGCTTTATTATAGCAGAAAGTTATAATGATGGCTTGATGGGCATCTTCGAGATTAAATGATGGCTGATTTTAATTGACGCGTTAAGCAAAAAACATAATTTAAATTTTTGTAGCCGCAAGAAGATGCCCATCAACTATACTTCTAATCCCAATTGTTCCAACGCATTAAAAACAATGGTCATAGGCAAACCCAGGGCGCAGGAAAAATCGCCTTCAAGTTTTCTAATTATATTAAGCCCCGGCCCCTGCAAATTATAGCCGCCGGCTTTGTCGTACGGGTTTCCCTTTTTTATGTAGTCCGCTATGTCTTTGGCGGAAAGTTTTTTAAAATGGACCGTGAATTTGTCTACCGCGGTTACAACCTGCTTGCTTTGGGCGTCCAAGACTGCCACGCCGGTAATAACGTCCTGCGATTTGCCGCTAAAGCTTTTTAACATCGCTGCCGCTTCGGCTTTGTTTTTTGGCTTGCCAATAACTTTGCCGCGGAACGAAACCATTGTGTCGGCCGAGACGATTATGGCATTTGGATATTTTTTGGCGGCAGAACGCGCTTTGCCAAAAGCCAAAAACACAACCAAATCCCGGTGGCTTAAATTATAATCCACAATTTCCTCATAGCCGGAGTCTGCCGCTTTGAACTCTATACCCAAAAGCGGAAACATCTGAATTCTCCGCGGCGAAGTGGAAGCTAAAATAATCTGCCGTTTCATATGCACTTATTATAGCATAACTATGCTCATTTCCTAAAAATAATTTTTCTGTTTTTATACACAATTGTATATAAAAACAGAAAAATTATAATCCAAAAAACTGCTTCGCTTTGGCCTCGTCCTCTCTGTCTAAACGATTAATTTCCATTATGGTTATAAAATTGTCAATCCCGTAGGTTTCGGCAATGAACTTAATCTCTCCTCTGGGATCATAAGGATATATCCATAAGCTTTTTTGCAAAAAATAAAAACCCATATTTTTTAATTTTGTCCTAAATTGGTCCGCGCCAAGCCTATGCTCCTTTGTTGGGATATCGGATGCTACTAACCACCACTTTTTATCCCATGTTTTGGGCTTACTAATTTGAATTGTTTTAAAACCAACTTTAACGAGCATTTGCTTGGCCTTTTCCGTTAAGGAAATTTTTAAGTCGGAGGTTTCGCCATGGAATTTTATTAAACCGGAACTCCGTAAATAATAAAATGCTTTTTCCATTTTCTTTTGTTTTTCATCATAAGCCAACCCCTTAAATTTTTTTCTTAACTTTAAGCAATAATTCGCGGTTTTTAAAGCATTAGGCGCCACGGACGCTACTGTTACAATACCAGCAGCAGCCACCAAAGCCAAAATCACCTGGGATAAATTTGCCAGCTGCTCAATCTGTTTCCGCCTTAATTCATACTTAAAAACACCCTCCAAGCTTTTATCCACAGATCTTTTTAAAATAACCCTGTTTTCCTTGACTTTAAAACTAGTCATAAAAATTCCGAAAATATATACAATTGTATATTATTTTAGAAAAAAGTTACCTTTTAATTAATAAACAATGGATTGTCTGGTCGGGCTGCAGGGAATTGAACCCTGTCTACATGCACCCCATGCATGCGTACTACCGGTATACGACAGCCCGGGAAACTTTGATTATTATACATTATATTTATATTTTACAAAAGACAGCAGCGCTCGGGAATTGGCTGCTGAATGCATGCTGGAAGAAGTCCAACAGCAAAAATTCCCGAGCGCCTGGTCATACCCCCCTCAGACCACAAGGGGTCCGAGGGGCTCTGCGCCATCGCGGGCATTTACCCGCGTTATCTGTATTCCACAAAGTGGACATGGCGATATCCTCCTTTCCGGCACCTAAGCACCAAATTGATCTCAAAAAATTAAAACCAAGTTGCTGTTTAGGTCTTATCCGCCTTCGCTAAAGCTACGGCGGATGATTACTATAAAATAAATTATTGTTAATCAAAAACCCGCCTTTGGGGCGGGGTGGAAATCTTAAATCTATAATCTAATATCTTTAATCTATTTCCAACCTGCCCTTTTTGCCAATATTAATAACTACTCCGACAACGGAGATAATAATATTAATAATTTGGGCAGTTGGATAAATCATTTGAAAAAAAATTGAAACAGCGCCGGGGTTCGCTGTTTGTAAATTGTGTAGAGAATTGATAAGCTTGGACACTCTATACTAAAACAACGAACCCGGCGTTATCCGCTCAACCTGGAGCGGAAATCGGTGGATGATAAATTTCGAGGTCTGCCCTCATAGTTGGAGCCGAACGCAATGTCGGCCAAAATTGAGTAGGCTCTACTTTTATCTCACCCAATGATAGATTCCGGCAGGAAGGCATTTGTATGCCATTTCATTTCCAGTTAGCGATCAGAAATTTATCCTTACCAGGGGAACCCCGGCTTACGCCATTCCAGCGGCAAGCAGGAAGGAAGCCTTCCGACGAAATAGCCGTTTGGCCCCTTTGATCTTTTTCAAACCGCGCTTTTTGAGCGGCTTTCGGTCCAGGGTTGCCCGGGCCACGATCAAGCTCCGCATTGATGTCCTCCTAGGACGTTATTAGGGATCGTCAAATTATCGACGGTCAGCTCTGACTTATCCCAGAAAACATGAGCTGCAAGCTTTGTCCAAAGTTTTTAGGCAAAATTTGCAACCTGTAAGCCCTGTGTCCACCCTTCGCTAAAGCTACGGAGGATTTCGGCTATGTTTATAAATTAATGTTCTCAAAAAAATCCTAGCCTTTACTTTGGGGCTAGGTTTGGTATCTGTTTTAACTCTTTTTGCTTCATACTTTCAGTTACCTTTTAGCCCCATATTTTCCTGCCCAAATAACGCTCTTGTTAAAGAGGCTCGGGCGGACAATAGTGTTGAGGCAAAGGTTTGTGCTCATATGTACTGGCGAACTAATACGATTATACTTAGAGTATATATTGCGCTTTATATTCTGTCAAATAAGGCTTTTTGTAAGTACGATGAGATAATACCGGATTAAAAAAGTATGATATCCACAGGGAGGACAAATGCAGGGTCATACAGGATTTAGGGTGATAACGATAATTAGGAAATGCAAGCAAAACCGCGGAGCCTCCCTCTCCTTCTGAGGAGAGGGCCGAAGGAGAGGTTGTTTTTATACCCAATTACTGTCTGCCTACGGTAGAACTCCCGCAGGGAGACACCCTCTCTGCCTCAGATGTCCGCCGGAGGCGGATCGACCTACGGTGGACATTCGGAGCATCTCCCCCAAAGGGGGAGATGCTCCGCGGGCAGTTCTTAAATTCATCGCTTTGCTCACCCACTATTCTGTATGACCCCAAATGCAGAGTTCAGAATGCAGAATTCAGAATTGGGGACACGCTTATTTCTTATTTCTTTGTGCGGAATTGCTGGAAGCTATCAATTCTTTAGGCGTCATCCTGAACCCTCAGTGCACCATCGGGTGAAGGATCTCAAAATAATCAAATGTAAGAGATTCTTCGTCGGCTGCACTCCTCAGAATGACGCCGGCGAGAAAAAAAGATTGCCACGTCGCCTCTCGGATGCACTCGAGGCTCCTCGCAATGACAGATGATTAGACCGTTAAATAGCCCACATCTCCAGCTTCTTTCTCTGCGGCCATTTTGTGGATGAGCTCAAACAACTCTTCATCGCTAAAGAATTCAATGGTAATTTTGCCGCCCTGGCCCTGGCGCTGGATTTTAACCTGCGTGCCCAGCTTGCCGCGCAGTTCGCTTTCGTAGGCCATTAGCTTGGGGTCCGGCGCGGCGCTGTCCATTTGCCGCTTGGTCATAAGCTCGCGGACTTTGTATTCCACCTGGCGGACGTTAAGGTTTTGTTCTATAACAACCTTATACATCAGTATCATTTTTTCCGGATCGTTTAACCCTAAGAGCGCCCTGGCATGGCCTTCCATAAGCTTACCCTCAATAACGGCTCTCTGAATTTCGGCCGGAAGATTTAGCAAGCGCACAGTATTGGCCACGGCCGGACGGGATTTGCCGACTTTTTTGGCCACTTGATCCTGCGTTAAATTAAAAGTCTTCATCAGCCGCTCGTAGGCCTGGGCTTCTTCTATGGGGTTTAATTCCTGGCGTTGGATGTTTTCAATCAAGGCGACTTCCAGCTTGGTTTGGTCAACCATTGCCTCCTTGATGATAGCCGGAACTTTTTCCATACCCGCGAGCTGTGACGCGCGGAAACGGCGCTCCCCTACCACAATTTCGTAACCTACGGGAGTCCTGGTAACCACCAATGGCTGAATAACCCCATGTTCCTTTATGGAGTCGGCCAATTCTTTTAACGCGGCCGGTTCAAAAACTTTTCTGGGCTGGAAAGGGTTGGGTGAAATCTTCGCGACTTCTATTTCCTCTATTCTAGCGTCGGCGTAAGAAACTTTATCGGACGGCATGGCCGCAACCGCGGGCCCCGGCAAGCCCGGACCCGGCTGCGCCTGGCTGATTTCTAAAACCGGCGGCGCAGAAGGCAAAAGCCCTTCTCCTAAGGAAGAAACCGTAATATTTGGCTGGGGGGAATTGTTGTCCATGAGTTTATACTGTAAAAATCTTATCAAATTTTAGCGCTTTACGCAATCGGACTTTTTTGTTAGAATAAGTTAAGTTTTTAGAAAAAATATTCGGGCCGAGTGGTGGAATGGCAGACACAAACGACTCAAAATCGTTCGCTTAACGGCATGAGGGTTCGACTCCCTCCTCGGCCACCAAAAGATCCCAAATAGTTTGGGGTTTTTTATTTTAGGAACAATGGCGCCAGGAAACATACCACGGCTAAAGCGCATAAAATACCCATAACCCAACCGCCTAACACATCCCAAATATCATGGTAACCTAAAACAATTCTGCCTGCGCTAAGAAACAAAGCGCACAATACGCCTATAAAACCCCAGGCCGGGCTGAACAAAAACATCACCGCGGAAATTGCCGAGGCTGGAGCGATATGTTGGGACGGAAACGCGTCATGTCTTTGGTCCAAAAAAGAAAACAGCCGCGACCACGGAGGAGTGAACTTTAAAACCTGGTACGGGTGTGGTTTTTTATAAAATAAAACAACCAACTCGCAGGCAATATATCGGGCAATCAACCCCGCCAGTCCGGCAAGCAAAACCGCCTTCCAACCCTGAGGCCGGATAATAAAAATTACCGCCGGAAGAAAATAAATTGCCACGGAATAAATACCGCAAAATTCCCAAAAGCGCCGGTACCACCTACGGCTGCCGAGCAATTTTTGTTGGTTTAAATAAAATTCCGGATTCATTACGAGAACGGAGCTAGCCAAGTTTAAATTTCTTTAAGATTTTTACAATTTGATGATTACCATCTGTCTGTGCCAATATTATTTCCCTGGCTTGAAAAGATAAAAATTTAACTTTTAACATTTTTTCTAGCCGCCTCCGCTGTTCGACATCTAAAATTTTTAATCTTGCCAAAGTAAAATGCGGGCTGTAAAACTCAAACATATTAGGATTACCGCCAAATTTTGTTCTGTAATACTCCTGTTTGGAATTATAATATTTTTGGGCTTTAAAGGCCGGGCCGCTTTTTAGTTTATATAAGCTCTTGACTATTGCTTCGTGCAAAAATTGCATATCTTTGGTAACTTTTGCCCCCAACCCCCCAATCAAATATTCACCGCTAATATTATGAAGATCAAATTTGGTTGGAGATATTTTCAAGCTCTTAAAAGATGCCGCCACAGATACCAAAGTATCTGACACTTTTTTAACCTTATTTGTCCGCAAGTGAAACAGTGATAAATGTGGAATAAGTTCTTTATTATTGACAGCGTAAAACAATGGCATTCGTCCTTTCAATGCCAAACCAATTTTCCCAAATTTTTTCCTAAAACTTTGGGGGGGCAAAATTACAATATCAATAAGCATAAAATGTCTACTAGCTTAAATCACGGCCGTGATTTAAGCTAGTGCCGTATACGTTTAATTTTGGCTATCAAACTATCGTCCAACAATATAGTAAGCCGCTAAATAACCCGACAGAATTAATCGTTTACGGCACTAGTATTTACTTTTTATTCAATCCCCGGAACCGGGAAATCCTTCGTCAGTTCCTTAATTTCTTCGCGGATTTTTTTTAGAGTTTTATTTTCCGCGACGTCTTTTTTAAATTTCGCAATGTAGGCCGTACGCTCTTCCTTTTTCTCCGGCAGTTTATAATTTTTCACTTCCATTATCGCTTTGGCAACCCACTCCCCCACTTTTTCCATTTCCTTTTCCTTAAAGCCGCGGGTGGTCAAAGCCGGCGAACCCAAACGGATGCCGCTTGGGTAAAAAGGCGACGAAGGGTCTTTGGGAATGGTATTTTTGTTGGCTGTCATAGCGGCCGCCTCTAAAGCCTCGGAGGCAAACACTCCCCCGCCGGGGCCGAACTGCGGAATTAAATCTATTAAGATTAAATGATTTTCGGTCCCGTCAGCCACCAATTTCATCCCGTGCTTTTTTAAAGACTCGGCCAGGACTTTGGCGTTTTTTACAATTTGATGGCCATAGGCTTTGAATTCCGGGGTCAGAGCTTCTTTTAAAGCAATGGCAATGGCTCCGGTTTGATGGTCGTGCGGCCCGCCCTGCAGGCCCGGGAAAACCGCTTTGTCTATTTTGTCGCCAAGCTCGGGATCTTTTTTCAGCCCCTTGTCCGTAACCATAATCATCCCGCCGCGGGGGCCGCGCAAAGTTTTGTGGGTGGTGGTGGTAACAATGTGCGCGTGGGGCACCGGGTCGCTATGGGCTCCGGCCGCGATTAGCCCGGCAACGTGGGCAATGTCCGCGGCAAAATACGCGCCGACGCTGTCTGCGATTTCGGCAAACTTATCGTATTCATATTGGTAGCAGTAAGCCGTGGCTCCGGCCCAAATTAATTTTGGCTTATGCTCTTTGGCCAGCTTCCAGACTTCGTCCATATCCACGCGTCCGTCGTCCCGAACGTGATAAGGAACGCTTTTATAAAAAATAGCGGTAGCGGAAACTTTCCAGCCGTGGGTTAAGTGCCCCCCGTCCGGCAGATTTAACCCCATAATAGTATCGCCAGGGTTGCAAGTGGCCATGTAAACGGCAAAATTGGCCGGGCTTCCGGAATAGGGCTGGACGTTAACGTGCGGTACGCCAAAAAGTTTTTTTGCCCTGTCCATTGCCAACTGTTCTATTTGATCTATAAATTCCTGGCCGCCGTAATAGCGTTTTCTGGCGTA
>Ga0265325_10003320_pt1 | contig 10578 bp, 10 predicted proteins | sample 41420metaG_FD_202090 | JGI IMG/M metagenome (GOLD analysis project Ga0265325, IMG submission 202090) | Rhizosphere microbial communities from Carex aquatilis grown in University of Washington, Seatle, WA, United States - 4-14-20 metaG | ecosystem: Host-associated > Plants > Roots > Rhizosphere...
GAATTCGACGCCCCGTCGGCTGGCTGAAGACACCCGCGTCCGCACGGTGACTTCATCGTCATAACGCGCCGGACGGCGATATCGGCACTGCGCATCGATGACGGCGAGAAGAATGCCGTCCTGTTCTTCCATGTCGCGATAGCGAAAGCCGATGGAACGGCAGTACTCCACGCGGCCCAGTTCCATCCAGATGAAGTAGTTCGCGTAATACACCACGCCCATCTGGTCCGTCTCCGCATAACGGACACGCAGGGTCGCCTCATTCACTTGCATTCAGCTATCAGGATGGCACGCGGGAGTGGCGCCGCTCGGATGCGCCCTTAAATCAATCGAGCCAGAAGAGAGATTTCATCGCACACCGAAATTCCCCTCGCCCCGCAGAAGGCAACTACGGCCGGATCGTAGAAATCGCCATCGCTCGTGCATAGCGCCTCGGCCTCACCCTTGTCGGCCGTTTGCAGCACAACCAGATCGTTGGGATCGCGCAATGGCGCATTGTACCGGGACTCGAGGACGACAAGATCTGAGACGCTTTGCAGAAACTGGCTGTATTCAAGAAGGTCAGATTCGGAAAGACCGTAAAGGCTCTGCAACTTCGGATACCGAAGCACCCTCGTTACCTCGACGATGATCTCGTTCGAAAGCACCAGGCGATGGGAATCCTTGAGCAGTTCTGCCAGGAGACGCCTGGCCAGGGCATGACTTCCGGCGTGGGCGCGAATCAAAACGGTTGTGTCGAGAACAACCCTCAACCGACCGGCCTATAGCTCGGACGCGTTGAACGCAATGCTTCATTCAGAGTCGCTTCCTCCTCCTCGTGGCTTACTGGCTGCCGCTGGGCATCCACGCAGGCGAAGTACCGATTTAGTCTTTCCAGAGCCGCGGCTCGCTGCGCATCGGTTAATTGCGATGGTGTAATCGCCGCGGCCGCGAGCGTTCTTATGCTTACCGCATCGTCTTCGGATACAGCACGTCCCAGCAAGCTCTCGATGGCGAGCTTCTGCTCTGGGGAGAGATCCTTTACGCGGTGCATCATAGCGTGCCTCTCTTGCCATTATGGCAGAGCTGCCTGCAGAGAGAATAAACTGAAAAGGTGCGTGCATTGCTTCCGCTTCTGGCGCTGGTGTTCTCAATGGCGAGCACGGGCCAGGTCTCACCCAGACCAGGTCAAGGCCCTGATGCTCGGAACTGGGTGATTGAGAAGGATCCTGCCATTTCCATTACGGCCGCGGCCGAGGAGAATGCGATAAAAGCCGGATCCGAACTCTGGGTCGATGTGGCTCTGAAGAACATCTCCAGCCAGGACCTCACTGTCCTGACCGGAGGCGCTGGGCCGACAGCCGAATACTATTATCGGATAGAGGTCCTCGACGAGAAGGGTGCAGCGGCTCCGTTTACGAAGCGCGGTGACCTGGATCTCGTCAAGAGGTCCTGGCGCATTAAGGTTTACTACCAAACGCTGAAGCCTGGCGAGGCATTGAGAGACAAGGAGAGGCTCTTCATCAGCGAATGGTGGGACGTCAGCCAGCCAGGCAAGTACTCGATCGTCGTGCAACGGTTTGACGGTGCGAGCCGACAAGTCGTAAGAGCTTCACCGGTTACAGTGACCGTAACAGACTAGCCGAGAGAAAAGCCTATTCGCCGCGCTTGCGCCGAATGAGCCAGGGTTCTATCGCGCCAGGGTTATCGAGGATCTCGCCTTCCAGATCTTCAAACTGGCTGTCGATTACAACACGCTCGATCGCCGCGCCGAGGGACTCGTCACCGGTCTCTTCGCGCTTCTTTTCGATCAGTTCCAGGATGGCCTCGCTCAGTTCCAACCGCTGTTTCGTGTTGCTCATCGCGCTTCCCTCCTACCCAATTAGACGCAAACACAGGGCCGGAGTTCCGTAAAACATTTGTGAACGGCCCTGTTAGCCGCTAATGCGAGTGATCCAGTCCGAATTTCGGCTGCTTTGACGACCCATCCACCTGAATGCGCAGATACGTCCCCGCGCCTTCCTTCTCGAAAAACGGGTCCACGGGTTTCAACACCCAGTGCTTCCACCCCGTGACCGTATCGGAAACCTTAGCCACCAGCTTCAGCGCGCCATGGAAATCCACGGTGTCCTTGCCCATGTCGTAGACACCGTTCAAATCCACGTCGGCGCCGGGCACGCCGAACGTCAGATCGTGAAACGTCATGGCCTTGTCTTCCAGGCGGAAGGCGCCGGACATCGTCGAGACTACTTCATCGATCTGCTGGTTGCCCGGTTGTCCCTGACCGCGCCGACTGAGTTGATCCAACTGATCCTGAATGTGCGATTGAAGAAACCTCGCATCGCTCACCTTGAACTTGCCGTCCAGCACTAGTTTGTCGCTCACCTTTCCGGTCAGCGGCGGAATCGCAATGGAGCTCTTCAGATTGAGGCGTCCTTCCATGAACGGCGGTTGTTTGGTGGCAAGACGCAGCAGATCGCGCATGTCGCCGTTGGGCATGTTGAGTTGAAGGTTAATCGTGCGCAGGGTTTGATCGCCGTGCCGGATCACCGCCCCTGTAGTAGTAAACGAAGTACTGCCCAGCCTCGCCTGCACCGGTTTCAGAACCGTGTTGCCGTTGGTGCCGTCCACCAGCGCGTCGAACCGGGTCCACAGCGGCACGCGATGTTCGGTCATCTTCAGGCGAAAATCCGGGACGGAGCATTCCCCGGTAGCATGCACTGCGTCCAGAGTGCCGTCGAACCGGCCCGTGGACGTCAGAATGCCGGCAATGCCGTTGAAGATGCCCAGATCGGCTCTATCGAACGTGTAGGTGCCGTTCAGCGCCGTGGACCCCGGATCTCCGGTTGCCCATGGACCGAAGCTGCCCACGCTGTGCACAAGCCCCGGCGGTTTCGGAATGGTCAGGGTGCCATCGTAGTTCATCGCTGCGCCGGAGCCTACAGAGGTCAGGCGCAGTTTTGAGATTCGGAATCGCAGTGGCTTCTTGCTGGCATCGCGCGGCAGCAGCACCAGGTCGGCATCGTTGATTTTCACTTCTTCGATAAGCACGGTGGCGCCTGACGGCGCGTTCCCAGGTTGCGGCGGAGCGGGCGCCGGCCGATCCTGCTTCGGTGGAACGTTAATCTCCAACCCGTCAATCGAAACGGAGTCCACTTTCTTCTGCTTGTCCAGCAGAGCCTGCAGATCCACCGCGAAGCGGAATTTACGCATGAAAAACAGAGGCGGCAAATCCGGCCGGCCTTTCATGCGCATGGTCAGCCCGGCGCCGTCGACTTGCACCTTCGCGCCGTGCTCATGTTTCAGCAATAGCTGAATGGTGGAAAGCTTCGGCAAATGGACATGCAGAGAGGCCAGTTCGACGTCGCAGTGAAACCGATTACTCAGGTACAACACTGCCTGGTCGTGAACCATCGGCTCAAAACGCTTCGCCATCTGCGCCGCGATTGCGAAAAGCACAGCGATACCGACAAGTACAACCACGGCAATGCCGATGAGCCAGTGTTTCAGACGTCTGGACACATGCTGTATCCTAGCAAGCGACCAGCCAAACATGATTACTACACACCAGGACTTTCCCGCACGAATTCTCTCAAACGGACAGGTAAAAGCTACCATCCTGACCGTAGGGGCGTCCTTGGTAAGTCTGGAACTGGCAGACGATCCGGATCGCCTGAATCCACTGTGGGATCCGCAACAGATCGCCGCCGGACGGCCGCATCCGTTCGGGCGAACACCTGGCTACGGACATTTTGTTTGCGTCGACGGCTTCGGCCAGGTTTCTCCAGAGGAACGCCGCGCCGGGCTTCCCATGCACGGGGAGGCGCATCGTCAGGCGTATGAGGTTCGCGAGAACAGCGGCACCACGCTGACGCTGGCCGCCGAACTTCCGCTGGTGCAGGAAGCGTTGACGCGCAAATACCGTCTCGGAAAAGACGAGAACGTTCTCTACGTGGAGAGCGCGCTGGAAAACCTGATGGCCTTCGATCGCCCCATCAACTGGGCCGAGCATGCCACCATTGGCGCGCCATTCCTCGAGCGCAGCATGACCGTGGTGGACATGTCGGCCTCGCGCGCGAAAACGCGGCAGTGGACGACTCAGCAGGAACCGCCGCATCGCCTTGCCTCCTCGAAGGAATTTACGTGGCCGCTCGCGCCTGTACTCAACGGCAACCTGATCGACCTCCGCGCCGCCGGGCGCGTTCCTTCCGGCGACCACAATACGTGCCTGATGGACCCCACCCAGCCGCATTCGTGGATCACCTTCCTCCATCCGGTACGCCGCTTGCTGCTGGGCTACGTTTTCGAACGCGAAGATTTTCCGTGGGTGCAGAACTGGGAGTATTATCCGGTGGACGATCAACTGGCGCGCGGCATGGAATTCTCTACGATGCCGTTCGACATTCCACGGCGGGACGCCATTCAGGCGAACGCATTGTTCGGCACGTCCACGTATCGCTGGCTGCCCGCGCGATCCACAATTACCACGCGCTTTCTGGTTTTTTGGACGCGAACACCCATCAGTTTCACCAGAATTGCCGATGTAAGCCACGCCAAAGGCGTCATCACGGTGCGCGATTCCTCCGGTGCCACGCTGGAGCTGCCCGCATCTGGATGATGAAAACGATGCGATCCGTACACATCGACAACGGGATCGTCTCCCTTCGCGACGGGACTCGCCCAAAACGTCCCGACGGATACGCGCTGATTCGTCTCCTGCTGGGTGGGATCTGCAACACCGATCTCGAACTTCAGCGCGGCTATTACGGTTTTCGCGGCGTCCCTGGACATGAGTTCGTCGGCGAAGTTGTAGAAGCGGACACGCGCGGGCTTGTCGGAAAACGCGTCGTCGGAGAAATTAACCTTGCATGCGGCCGCTGCGAATGGTGCACTCGCGGTCTGGGACGCCATTGCCCGCGCCGCACCGTTCTGGGCATCGTGAAACATCCCGGCGCTTTTCGCGAATTCCTGACGCTACCGGAGACCAACCTCCATGTGATTCCGCCGAATCTGCCGACCGAGCGCGTTGTTTTTGCCGAACCCCTGGCCGCCGCGTGCGAGATTCTGGACCAGGTGAAGATTCCGCGGGGCGGGGAAGTGGCCGTGCTGGGCGACGGTAAACTCGGCTTGCTGATTGCCCAAACACTGCAGGCGCACGGTGCGCGCGTTCACCAGTTCGGCCGCCATCGCGACAAACTGCGCATCTCGCAAAAGGCCGGTGTCACGACGGAGATCGCGGGCAAGCGTCTGCCCACCGCGGCGTATGACTGGACGGTGGACGCCACGGGATCTGTTGAAGGTCTGCGTCAGGCTGCGGGCATGACTCGGCCGCGCGGCACGGTCATTATGAAGTCCACCGTGCACGGACTGATTGCCATCGATACCGCGCCACTCATCGTCAACGAAATCACGCTGGTGGGATCGCGCTGTGGACGCTTCGAACCAGCGCTGAAACTCCTGCGCTCGGGCAAAGTGAATGTCGACGAGATGATTTCCGGAGAATTCTCGCTGGCGGAAGCTCCGGCCGCCTTCACGCGCGCCGCCGAAAACGGCGTCATGAAAATTCTGCTGCGCGGCGACGCATAACCGCCCCTCGTCCATCAGAAGAAAAAAGGCCCGGTGGGCAACTGCTCGCCCGCCGGGCCTGAGGGAAGAAGATCAGCCTTGTCCAAAATCGTTGCGATCAGCGATGGGTACCGCTGCTGCCGCTGCTGCTGTGGCCGCCCCCACCTCCACCGCCAGAGCTATGACCGCCACCGCCTCCGCCTGAGCTGTGAGACGGCGCGCTGCTGGGGTGATACACCGGAGCCGAAGCACCCGATCCACCGCCGCCGCGGCTGGGGTATTGTTGATATCCGCCACCGCCCGACGTCCGCTCGTGCACAATCTGTGGAGCGATCCGCACCGGCTGGCCACCGCCGTAGTAACCGCCATTCGACGGAGCCGCGCCTCCCGGTCCACGCCCCGCGGGCGTATCGAAGCGACGCCACTGCGGGCTTGAGGAAGCTCCGGTCGAAGGCCTGTACGGATCCGAACCGCCGCGGTTCGGCACCGGAGGGTCACCAACGCGGCGCCATCCGCTCGGACCGGTGCTGACACCGCTCTGCGTTCCCACGCCACCGCCCATGGGCCGGTTATACGGATGCGTCGTCATCATGCCGCGCTGCTGCTGCGCGAACGGAATCCGATTCACCGGCGCCGTCTGCATATGACTGTAGAACTGCCGTCCCTGGCTGAAACCAGCGCCGCTGGCAGGCCGATCGGACATGCGCAGGCTCTCACGCCCCGGCGCCACCCCAATCTGTCCGCGTACCAGCCCAGTCGCCCGCAGATCGCTTTCAGTCACCCGCATTGTGTTGCCGTTGAATCCGGCGCGGCCGAACTGACCGGCGCCCACCGCGGTAACGCCATTACGGACGCGAGCGTTTCGGAACGCGCTCACCACGTTTACGTTGTTCACCACGGTGATTCCACCGCGGCCGCCATAGAATCCGCGTCCCCACCATGGGTAGAATGCTTCATGCGGCCCCAGCGGCACCCAGCCGATGTTCGAAAAGCCAAATCCGAAACCGGTACGCCCCCCGAAACCGAAGAAGCCCACCAGCGCGGGACGCCACGGAGCGCGTCCGCCGGGAGCCCAGCACCATCCCAGCCGGCCGTAATACCAGCGGCCCCAGTGATACGGCGCCCAGCCCCAGGGATCGTAGCTCACCCACGTCCAGCCATACCAGTCTTCCCAAACCCAGCGGCCGTAGCGATACGGAGCCCAGCCGGGCGCCACCGTCGGCTGCCAGACCGTGCCGTAATCCGGATCCTCCGACCACGTTCCGTAGCCCGCCATGGATTCGGTTCCGTACATACCCGGATCCACATACTTACGTTGGGCCTCCTGCGCGTGCTCGATGCGTTGGTCGCAATCCTGATTCCAGCCATCGAAATCGTCGAAGCCGATTGCCGCGATGGTCTGAAATTCGGGGTCTTCCGCAGGTCCGCGCACCAGCATCGTCTGGCCTTCGTTCACCACTTCCGATCCCTGCTGGGTGAACACTTCGGCCTGTCCGCTGCGTACAGTAATCTCCGACGTGCCATCTTCACGCAAGGTCACTCGATACGCACCGGGCCCGCCGGGACGCACTCCGACATTCGGGGTGTCCACTTCGGCCTGCGCGGACGATTTCGCCATCACCGTAAACGTAACCGTGCCCGCTGCCACCTGCACCTGGAAACGGCCCTGTTCGATGTCCGCAAAATGCACTTCGGAATTAGCGCTCATCCGTACGTAATTCGCGAAGTCGAACTGAACTTCCGCCCGTCCATCCTGGCCGGTGCGCATTGCGTCCTGTGACATGAGCGGAGCATTTGTGGCTGCCGCCGTAACTTCGCCTGAATCACCGCGGCGCACGGAGACGTCTCCTTGCTGGATGCTGATGCGAGCCACCCCACGGGTGGGATCGTCAGAGTCGTCCGCACGGACCGCGCTGGTGAACGATGCGACAACGAAGATGCCGAACAGGATTTGCTTCATGGCTGAGCCGTCCATTGACGTCCGTTAATGTGCACGAAAGAGACCATCGCCATTCGGATCTGAAATCAAGGACTTACGCTGCGCTGCGCCTGATCGGAGCTGGTGGTTTTCAGCCAGGTGGCTGCCTGCGGGCGGTTGCGGGCGGCCAGCGGGACGGGTGCTAAACTAATGAAATCGCGAGCGGTCCTATGAATACTGTGGGTGCAACTCCGGCTGGCTCGGCCTCGTTAGCGGACCTGCACTCCACCATAGGAACTGGCCATCCTTCTTTCTGGCGGCGCGCCTTTGCATTCGCCGGACCTGCCTATCTCGTCAGCGTCGGCTACATGGACCCCGGCAACTGGGCCACCGATCTGGAAGGCGGCGCACGCTTCGGTTACCGGCTCCTGTGGGTGCTGGTTCTTTCAAACCTCATGGCCATCCTGCTGCAAACCATGAGCGCGCGCCTCGGCATTGTCTGGCAGCGCGACCTGGCGCAGGCCTGCCGCGAGACCTATCCACGGCCGGTGTCGCTCACATTGTGGGGTTTCTGTGAAATCGCCATCGCCGCCTGCGATCTGGCCGAAGTGCTTGGCGCGGCCATCGGCCTGAACCTGCTCTTTCACATTCCGCTGCTGATTGGCGTCGGGATTACGGTACTGGATACTTTGCTGGTGTTGTGGTTCACCAACCGTGGAGTGCGCGTCGCCGAGGCCATCGTGCTGGCGCTCATCACGGTGATTGCGGCCTGCTTTCTGATTGAGATTCTGTGGGCGCGCCCGGTCCTGGGCGATCTGGCAAGCGGAATTATCCCGAGGTTGAACGGTAGCTCGCTGTACATTGCCATCGGCATTCTGGGTGCCACAGTGATGCCGCACAACCTCTACCTGCATTCCGCGCTCGTGCAAACGCGCCGCATTGGACGCACCCAGGCGGAAAAGCAGACCGCGTGCCGTTTCAACCTGATCGACTCCGTCGTTGCGCTGAACGGCGCCATGCTGGTGAACATTGCGATTCTGGCCATGGCCGCGGCAGTGTTTTTCACACAGCACCGCATCGTCACCGAGATTCAGCAGGCCTACCAACTACTGACGCCGATGATGGGCACGGCAGCAGCCAGTGTGCTCTTCGCGGTGGCGCTGCTGTGCTCGGGTCAGTCGTCCACGCTCACCGGCACCATGGCCGGCCAGGTGGTGATGGAGGGCTTCCTTAATTTCCGCATGCGCCCGTGGCTGCGGCGCCTGATCACGCGCATGCTCGCTGTGGTTCCGGCGGCCATTGTCATCTACACGGCAGGCGATCAGGGCACATATCAGCTCATCATCCTGAGCCAGGTGATTCTGAGCCTGCAATTGCCCTTCGCCATTATTCCGCTGGTTCACTTCACCAACGACCGTCAGAAGATGGGGCCGTTCGCGAATTCTCTTTGGGTGAAAGTGCTGGCGTGGGCCACGGCGGCACTGGTGATCGGTCTGAATGCCTGGCTCGTCCAACAAACGCTGCGGGATTGGCTGGCAATGTCGGGAACGCGCCGCGAACTGGTGGAATGGCTGATCGCGCCGTTACTGGTTGCTGTGTGCGTGCTTTTGCTGTGGGTGATTCTGGAACCGTGGCTGCCGGCGGCGTTACGGCGCAAGGGACAGGCGGCGTTCGAAGTGCCCAGCGGTGTGGCGGTGGATCTGCCCACGCCATCGTATACGAAGATTCTGGTGCCGCTCGATCACTCTCCCATCGATCGTGCCGCCATCGCGCACGCTGTGGCACTGGCTCGCGCGCGCCATGGACGAATCTACCTGCTGCACGTGGAAGAAGGCGTTACCAGTCAGATGTACGGGCCGGAAGCATCGACAGCAGAAGTCGAAGTGGGCAGCCGCTACCTGGAAGACATCGCAGAATCGATTGCCCACGAAGACGTCGTCGTGGAGCAGGTTGTTCGGCACTCACGCACGCCGAAAACGGAGATTGTCCGCTACGCGAGAGAGCTTGGTCCTGACCTGATCGTGATGGGAGCCCACGGCCATAAGGGCCTGAAGGACATCATCTTCGGAACGACGATTAACGCTGTGCGGCACAATTTGAAGGTTCCGTTATTGATCGTTCGCGCCGAACGCTAAATTAGCCGCCGATAAACGCGGATGAACGCAGATGTCCGAAAGCGATCCGCTTCCACTCAACCCGGGGCCTCTGGAAATTGATCAGAAGGCATAAAGTCAGTCCGGAAGCTTTCAAATAGTTGAGACATTGCGCGACGTGCTCATTCGCGAAATGTTCCACGCACTTCAGCTCTACGACAAGAACATCTTCGATCAGCAGATCGGCAAAATACTCTCCGACGCAGTAATCCTTGTAGAACACTTTGAATGAAGTCTGGGAAGTTGCGCGAATGCCGCGAAGGGCGAGTTCCCGAAGAAGAGCGCGCTCGTAGACTTTTTCAAGAAACCCGGCACCAAGTGTGTTGGAGACTTCAAAAACAGCCCCTAACACCTGCTCGGTGAGCGATTCATACCCGCGTTCGTCACCGTTCATCGGCGGCCAATTCTTGGTGCCGCAGCGAACCGGATCTCTCACTGGAGTTTGTATTAGCCGCAGATAAACGCTGATGAACGCAGATAGCGGCCTGCCGCGAACCTGGCTCCCTTACCGTGACGAGATTGAGGCTGCCCGCCGCCGCGCGCACAGCCCCAGCACCGCTCGGTGAGCCATTCGTATCTGCGTTCATCCGCGGCCATTTTCACCGCAGCGTCAGATCCAGGCTGTGCATCTCGCCGTTCCCTACCGTGACATCCCCGGTACCGCTGCGGCCGTCGCGTACGATCTCCACGTGATAGGTCCCCGCGGCCACACTAAGGACTGCCGGCGTCTTCTGGCGCTGCTCTTTTCCGTTTAGTAGAATTGTTGCGCCCGGTGGGTTCGAGCTCACCGTCAGCGTTCCCGTTGCCTTATCGAGGCTCAGAAACAAGTCCGCCTCGCCCGGTGTCGAGAAGATCCGCCGACCAGTCTGATAACCCGCGGCTTCGGCGCGTAACGTGTGCCGTCCGGCGGAAAGCTGCAGCATGCACGGCGAAGTACATGCCGACGAAGCATCGTCATCCACC
>Ga0265325_10003321_pt1 | contig 10578 bp, 8 predicted proteins | sample 41420metaG_FD_202090 | JGI IMG/M metagenome (GOLD analysis project Ga0265325, IMG submission 202090) | Rhizosphere microbial communities from Carex aquatilis grown in University of Washington, Seatle, WA, United States - 4-14-20 metaG | ecosystem: Host-associated > Plants > Roots > Rhizosphere >...
GACGAACGCCACGTCCGAAGTCATCTTGCAGAATGTCCGAGTGCTGGCGGTCGATCAGATTGCCGACGAACGCACCGACAAGCCGACGGTGGTCAAGGCCGTCACGCTGGAGGTCGACGAGATCGGCGGGCAGAAGCTGTCGCTCGCGGCGTCGATCGGCACGCTGTCGCTGATCCTGCGCAAGGCCGGCGAGGCCAACAACCAATACACCCGACGCATCACGTTGAACGATCTGGGCAGCCCGAGCACGCCGACCGCACGCGAGGCCGCGGCGCCAACCGGGCTTGCCACCGTGACGGTGCGTCGGGCTGCGACGCATGAGGAATACAGCGTACCGATCGAGAAAACAGGTTTTCAGGCGGCCAACGATAGGGGTCGTTAGCCGTCTCGACGATTGCAGTTTGGGGAAGCCGAAAAACAGGTGGGTGGGGAGTAGAACATGCGTAACTGGAAAGCACTGCGCTTATCGTTCGGGACATGGCTTGCCGCGCTGTCGATCCTGATGGCAGGCGGCCTTCCCGGCGTGGGATCGGCGAAGGCCGAGCGGATGATCCAGATTGGAGCGGCCAAGCGCACCGCGACCGTTTCGGTCTTTATCGGCAAGTCGGAGGACGTGCGGACCGATACGAGCTTCGTCGAGATCACGGTCGGCGACCCTGAGGTGGCCGACGTCAATCCGCTGACGGACAAGGCGCTCTCCATTCTCGGCAAGAAGAACGGCACCACACGGGTCTCGGTCTATGCCGAAGGCAAGAAGCTGATCGGCGTGTTCGACGTCGAAGTGACCTACGATACCTCGCTGGTCAACTCCGAAATCCAGCGCCGCTTCCCGCACGCCCAGTTCCGGGTCTCGGCGGTCAACGGCCGCATCATGTTGGCCGGCACTGCGCCCGACGGCCCGACCGTCGACAAGGCGGTGCAGATCGCCAGGCAGTTCGGGCCCGACGTGATCAACAGCGTCAGCGTGCTTCAGCCGCAGCAGGTCATGCTCGAGGTGCGCTTCGTCGAAGCCACCCGGCAGGCCGGTCGCGACCTCGGCGTGCAGTGGAACGTGTTCGGCCAGCATACCCTCGCCAATATCGGCAACCGTACGGCAGCGAGCCAACTCCCGGTGACGCCGGCCGGCCTGAGCCCGTTCAAGCAGCCAGGCGCTCAGCTCGGCGACTCGCCGGTGATCGCCGGCGGCCCCAACGTCGGCAGCAACGGCCTGGGCATTTCCCCGATCGACGTGGCCGGCGTGCTGTCCGGCACCGCGCCGTTCGGCGTCGTGGTCAGCAAGCTGATCTCCAAGGGATTTGAGACCGACGCGATCATCAACGCATTGGAGACCAAGGGCGTCGCGCGCGCGCTGGCCGAGCCGAACCTGGTGGCGTTGTCGGGCGATACCGCAAGCTTCCTTGCCGGCGGCGAATATCCGATCCCGGTGCCGGGCACGCTCGGCTCCATCACGGTGGACTACAAGCGCTACGGCGTGGGCCTCGCCTTCACGCCGACCGTGCTGGGCGACGGTTTGATCAATATGAAGATCGAGCCCGAGGTCAGCCAGCTCGACTTCAGCCACATGGTCACCATCGGCGGCCTTTCCATCCCGCCGCTGATCGTGCGCCGCGCCTCGACCACGGTGGAGCTGCGCGACGGCCAGAGCTTCGTCATCGGCGGGCTGCTGCAAAGCACCAACCAGAACGCCATCGACCAGTTGCCGTGGCTCGGCGATGTGCCGGTGCTCGGCGCATTGTTCCGCAGCGCCTCCTACCAGAAGCAGGAAACCGATCTCGCCATCGTCGTCACCCCGCGCCTGGTGCGGCCGGCGCGCCCCGGCGATGTCATCAAGACGCCGCTCGATGCGTCGGTGCCGGTCAACGACGTCGACCTGTTCCTGATGGGCAAGACCGAACTCTCGCCGGTCCAGGCCAAGCTCGTTCCTGATCCTCATCATATTCCGCTCGCCGGCCACATTCTCGAGCTGCCGATTAAGGGAGGCACCAATGTGCTCTCGGTCCGTGACTAAGACGATCCCGGTATTGGCGCTGCTCGGCGCCATGCTTGGCGGGTGCTCCTCGATCTACTACGACCATCGCGACACGGTGACGTTGCACTCGGGCGAGGCCATGGCGGCCAACGTCGCCACCCAGATGATCGATCCGTGGTCGAGGGCGAGCGGCAACAACAACATCGCCTACAACGGCGAGAAGGCCGAGACCGCGTCCGAGCGCTACCGCATGGGCCGCATCATCCCGCCGGTCAATGCCACCACCAGCTCCGCGTCCTACGCGGCGGCGCAGCAGCAGGCGCAGTCGACGGCCAACAGTCAGGCGTCTTCGGCGCCGGCCAGCAACCAGAACAAGTAGAGCTGGAATATGTTCCGCGCGGGTTCTACGGGCACGAGCAACACCGTGATTGCGGTGGTCACCGCGGACCCGGGCTTCGAGCAAGCTGTTCGCTCGACGTTCGGAGCCAGCGGCGCGATCGAGCTGCGCGTGATTTCCGGCACGGTTGCCACGGTTTCGGAGTTGTACGGCGGCGACGTCACGGTCGTCATCGTCGATCTCGACGCGACAAAAGCTGAGGAAATGCAAGCACTTGAGCGGATGATGATCGGCGGTCCTGGACAGCCTCCGGTGGTCGTGGTGACGCAGAGCTTCGATGCCGAGGTCGCCCGCAGCCTGTTGCAGATGCGGGTCGCCGATTTCCTGGTCAAGCCGGTGCAACCCGTTGAAATGGTTCGCACTTGCGCCCGCGTCGCGCGCGCGGCCGGCGCTGCTGCGGCGACCGCCGAGGCGCAGATTTACACGTTCCTGCCCTCGGTCGGCGGCGCCGGCGTCACCACGCTCGCGGTCCAGACAGCCTTGCTCTTGCTGAACAGCGGCCAGCGCACGCGACCAACCACGTGCTTGGTCGATCTCGATTTTCAGCACGGAGCTTGCGCCGACTATCTCGATATCGAGCCGCGGCTCGACCTGAAGGAAATCGAGCCGCGGCCCGAGCGTCTCGACCGCCAGCTGCTCGAAATCATGCTGTCGCATCACGCTTCGGGCCTCGAAGTGATCGCCGCGCCCAATCGGCCCGCCGAAATGCGCTCGTTCGATCCCGATATGGTGGCGCGGCTGCTCGATCTCGTGTCGTCGCACTTCGATTACGTCGTCATCGACATGCCGCGCACATGGTTTTCGTGGACGGACAGCGTCCTGCTCGGCTCGAACAAGCTGTTCATCGTCAGCGAGATGACAGTGCCGAGCCTGCGCCAGGCCAAGGGCCTGGTTGCCGCGATCCGCGAACGGCTCGGCGATGGCCCGCAGCCACAGGTGATCGTGAACAGGTTCGAACAGCACATGTTCGAGGCCGGACTGAAGCGGACAGACATCGAACAGGCGCTGGGCAAGGATTTCGCCGGAACAATCCCGAACAACTATCGGCTGGTGCGCGAGGCGATCGATCGCGGCGTGCCGCTCGACGAGGTCAAAGCCGGCAACAACGTGGCGGCGCAACTCAAGAAGCTGATGTTGCCCCAAGGCTCCGCAAAGCAAAGCGCGCCTGGCGCCGCAGGTTTGATGAAAAAGCTCAATCTCTCGTTGGCGAAGTGAACCATGGCTAGCCGGTTTTCCCTCCGACGAAATGTAGCGCCTGAGCCGGTTACGCCGGAGGAGGAGGTCCAGCCCGCCAGCACGGCGTTCTCGGTGGTGGCGGAATCGGAGCCGTTGAAGGTCCCGGCCGAGGCGGCCAATCCACTGCACACCGACAAACTGCTCGACGCCAAGGTGCGCCTGCACCGCCGGCTGATCGAGGAGGTCAATCTCTCGGCGCTGGAAAAGCTGCCCGAAGACGAAATGCGGGCGCACATCCAGCAACTCGTTACCCAGTACATTGTGGTCGAACGGCTGGCGCTGAACACCCAGGAGCTGAACGAGTTCGTCTCTGAAATCCTTGACGAGATGACGGGTCTTGGTCCGCTCGAACCGCTACTCAAAGACCCGAGCATCAGCGACATCCTGATCAACGGCCATGAATCGACATTCGTCGAACGCGGCGGACTGCTCGAGCCGATTTCCTGCCGCTTCAAGGACGAGGCGCATCTGTTGCGTATCGTCAACAAGATCGTTTCGGCGGTCGGCCGACGTGTCGACGAGTCCCACCCGCTTTGCGACGCGCGCTTGCTCGATGGTTCGCGCGTCAACGTCGCGGTGCGGCCGATCGGCGTTGACGGGCCGCTGGTCTCGATCCGCAAGTTTTCAAAGAAGCCCTTCAGCCTGTCCAAGCTGGTCGATATCGGGGCGATCAAGCCCCAAATGGCAGAGCTTCTAGCCGCCGCGGTGAAGTCGCGCATCACCACGATCATCTCGGGCGGCACCGGCTCGGGCAAGACCACCATGCTGAACGCGCTCTCGGCATTCATCTCCGAGAAGGAACGTCTGATCACCATCGAGGACGCCGCCGAATTGCAGCTCCAGCAACCTCACGTTGCCCGCATGGAGACGCGGCCGCCCAACATCGAAGGCAAGGGCGAAATCCGCCAGCGCGAGCTGGTCAAGAACGCACTGCGTATGCGTCCCGAACGCATCATCCTCGGCGAGTGTCGCGGCGAGGAAGCCTTCGACATGCTGCAGGCGATGAACACCGGCCACGAAGGCTCGATGGCGACGATCCACGCCAACAACCCGCGTGAAGCGATCTCTCGTCTGGAACAGCTCGTCGGCATGGCCGGTCTGCCGATGACGATTCCATCGATCCGCGGTCAGATCGCCGCAGCGGTGCGGATGATCGTACAGCTTCAGCGTATGTCGGATGGCAAACGTCGCGTCACCTCCGTTGCCGAGATCACGGGCATGGAAGGCGACATCGTCCAGATGCAGGAAATCTACAAATACGTGCGCACCTCGACGGCCGAAGACGGCACCGTCGAGGGTCACTTCGCCGCGACCGGCGTAAGACCGCGATTTCTCACCGAGCTTGCCGCGCGAGGCATCAAGATTCCCGGCAGCTATTTCGAGCCCGGCAAGCCGTTATGAGCTTCCTGCCCAGCGAAATCGATCCAGTCTATGTGGTCTACCTGTTCGCAGCGTTGGCTGCGGGGCTGTTCGTCGAGGGCATCTACCTTCTTTTCTTCAACACACAGTCCTATCGAAAGAACATCAACCGCCGTCTCAAGATGATGGACGGTCAGCCTGACCGCGAAAGCATGTTGACGCAGCTGCGCCGCGAGCGCGGACTGAGCAAGCGGGGCGACTACCAACTGCCCTTGATCGCACTCAACCGGCTGATCCTGCAGTCGGGGCTGACCCTCGGAATCGGCAAGCTGGCAATCTATGTCGGTGTCGGCACAATGGCTGCTTTCGGGGTCGTCCTGGCGACGCGCGACAGCTTTTTGGAAGCGTTCGGCGCCGCTTTGTTTTGCAGCACGCTGTTGCCTTTCCTGGTGCTCAAGATCAAGCGCGGGCGGCGGCATAAGAAATTTGGCGCTCAATTCCCTGATGCCCTCGACATCATCGTGCGAAGCCTGCGTGCCGGTCATCCGGTTCCTATCGCAATCACCATGGTGGCGCGGGAAATGTCCGATCCCATCGGATCGGAATTCGGTGTTGTCGCCGACGAAATCACCTATGGCGCCGATCTCGAGACCGGTATGCGGAATCTCTATTTCCGCATCGGTCAGGACGATCTGCCGCTGTTCGTGACCGCCGTGGCGATCCAAACATCGACCGGCGGCAATCTCGGCGAAATTCTCGAAAACCTGTCGGGTGTGATCCGCGAGCGATTCAAGATGCGACGCAAGATACGCGCGCTCGCATCGGAGGGCAGGGCATCGGCCATGATCCTGTCCTCGCTGCCGATCCTGATGTTCCTGGTCGTCAACGTGATCACGCCCGAGTTCTATGCCAGCGTCTGGCATGAGGATCTGACCAAGATTTGTCTCGCCATTGCGGGAGGCTGGATGTTGGTCGGCAACTTCATCATGTATCGCATGGTCAACTTCCGGATCTGATCGATGGACACCCTCCAGTTGATGACCGAAGGCAACAGCGTCATGGTGGGGCTGCTGGTATTTCTCGCCGCCGGCACCCTGGCATTCTGCGTGATGGCTGCGGTCCGGGTCCAAGGCTCTGTCAAACGCCGGGCCGCCAATATCGGTCGAGTCGACGATCTCGAAAGTGGAAGCTCCCGCTCGCTACGGTATTCAAGCCTCAAAGCTGCGCAACGGCTGATCGATTACACCGGTAAGCACTATGCTTCTGCCAACAACGAGCAAACGAAGGTGTTGCGTCGGCGCTTGATCCTGGCCGGCATCTACCATCCGAATGCAATGGCCTTGTTCTTCCTCGGCCGCACCACGCTGGCTGTGGCCCTTGCGGTTGCGGTCTTCCTCTTCGCTCCGGTTGAGCATGGTGGCGCGGGGTTTTGGCTCTGGACGGGTTTCGGCGGCATCATCGGATATCTCGCGCCGAGCTTATACATCGACCGTTGCATCAAGGCGCACAAGTACGAACACCAGGCGGGTTTTCCGGACTTCATGGACCTTCTCGTGGTCTGTGCGGACGCGGGCCTGAGCATGGAGGCGTCACTCGATCGCGTCGGTCGCGAGTTATCGGACTCCTATCCATCGCTCACCGCCAATATCCATATGACCAATCTGGAGATCCGGGCCGGGCGCACCATGAGCGAGGCGCTCGAACATCTGGCAGATCGGCTCGGGGTCGACGAGGCGCGAGCGTTTGCGACACTGATCCAGCAATCGGCGGAGCTCGGCTCGAGCATCACGGAAGCCCTTCGCGTCTACTCCGACGACATGCGTCACAAGCGGTTGTCGCGAGCCGAGGAGAAGGCTTACAGCCTTCCGGCCAAGCTCGCGCTGCCGATGATGATCTGCATCTTCCCGGTGCTGTTCGTGGTGATTCTGCTGCCGGTGTTTGTGCGGCTGCACGTCGGCAATTACTAAGCCGTCAGCGAAAATTTCGCCGCGCTATTTCGGACTTACATGAAATTTTGAGCGGGGATCTCACTCGGCGGCCGAGGCGGCTCGCCGTCGGAGAACCAGCCCGCCACGCGTGAAACGGCCCGCAGCGGAATGCCGCCAACCGCGGCGGTGATGCGGCGGAGCCGGGGCATCATGCCGATTGGTTCAACGGAGGCTCCCATCGTCTGACGTGACGCTTCCGCAGCCGGTGGCACGATCGGCAGCGGTGACGCCGCCGCGATCACCGGTCCGCTTGCGACAGGTGTAGCCGAAGTGAGCCTATGTGCCGGAGGGGGGACCGACGGCCTGGGCTTCGGCATGGCCGGAGCGAGCGATGTCTTTTCGGCCACCGCAGGTGTTTCCCGTGAAACCATGCGTGGGGTTGCGATAAAGACGGCGTCGGCCGTGATCGGGGCATTGGCCTCCGGAGGCGGGGCCGCAGGGCTTACGGGATTGGCGAGACTACTCAAGAGCGCGATCCCGACCGCGCTGACAAATGCCGCTGGCACCAACTGATACAGCGCCTTGGCGAAAGGCCGGCTGGATGGAACCACGCAATCCCCCCTTTGGGCAGATACGCCCACCCGCACCAAAACAGCGTTTCGAGGCTGAAGAGGGGCACAATCGTGGAAATTTACCGGCAAAAAGCCGCAAACGGCATGCCGTGGCAAGGCGAGCAAATTTGCGCTAAACGTGGCGAAGGCCGATGTGCTGCCGGCGGGGGGTTGAGTTGATGCTGGCTCCGACAGACCACAGGCGTCGCTTCCAGCTCGTGTTGATCAAACCGTCGCATTACGACGACGACGGCTACGTCATCCAATGGATGCGTTCTTCGATCCCCGCGAATTCGCTCGCCTGCGTTTATACGCTCGCCCGGGACGCCGCGGAGCGCAGTGTCCTCGGCGCCGACGTCGACATCGACATCATCGCGATCGATGAGACCAACACGCGGGTCAAAACCGACAAGTTCATCGACTTGATGAAGCGTCACGACGGTTTTGGCATGGTTGGGCTTGTCGGCGTGCAGTCGAACCAGTTTCCGCGGGCCATGGATATCGCTCGCCGCTTCCGTCAGGCCGACGTTCCCGTTGTGATCGGCGGCTTCCACGTCTCCGGCCTGCTCGCCATGCTCTCCGAGACGCCGAAGGATATCCAGGAGGCCCTCGACATCGGGTGCAGCCTGTTTGCCGGCGAGGCTGAGGGGCGTTTCGATGAGGTCCTGCGGGATGCGGCCGCCCTTACGCTGAAACCGATCTACAACTACGTCGACGATCTGCCCTCGCTTGAGGCTGCGCCAACGCCGTATCTGCCGCGCGATACTCTGGGCCGCGTCTACAACAGCCACGCCAGCTTCGATGCCGGACGGGGCTGCCCGTTCCAGTGCTCGTTCTGCACGATCATCAACGTGCAAGGCCGCAAATCACGGCGGCGGACGCCTGACGATGTCGAGCAGTTGATCCGCCATCATTGGGCCGACGGCATCCGGCGGTTCTTCATCACCGACGACAATTTTGCCCGCAACAAGGACTGGGAGCCGATCTTCGATCGGATCATCCAGCTTCGCGAGGTGGACAAGATCGACGTCCGCCTGATCATCCAGGTCGATACGCTGTGTCATAAGCTGCCGAACTTCATCGAAAAAGCACGCCGAGCCGGTGTCACACGGGTTTTTATCGGACTTGAGAACATCAATCCGACCAATCTGATGGCGGCGAAGAAACGGCAGAACAAGATCACCGAGTATCGCAAGATGCTGCTGGGCTGGAAGCATGCCGGCGTCATCACCTACGCCGGTTACATCCTCGGCTTTCCCGGCGATACCCCGCAATCGATCCGCGAGGATATCGAGATCATCAAACGGGAATTGCCGCTCGATATCCTCGAGTTCTTCTGCTTGACGCCGCTGCCGGGGTCCGAGGATCACAAGGTGCTATGGCAGAAGGGGGTTTGGATGGACCCCGACATGAACAAGTACGACCTTGAGCATGTCACCACGGTCCATCCGAAAATGTCGATCGAGGACTGGCACGCGATCTACCGCGAGGCCTGGAACGCGTACTACACGCCCGAACACAAGATGACGATCATGCGGCGTGCCGCAGCAACCGGGATGGGCATGTCGCGGCTGATGGCAGTGCTGTTTGCATTCTCGGTGGCGCTGCCGGTCGAGAACCTGCATCCGCTGCAGTTCGGCGCCTTCCGGCTGAAGTACCGGCGCGATCGCCGCCCCGGCTATCCGATCGAGCCGGCGCTGGTGTTTTATCCAAAACTCGCCTGGGAGATTGCTGTCAAGCATTGGCGGCTGGCGCGCGACTGGCTGGAAATCATCCGTATGCGGCGACGCGCATTGCGGGAGCAGATGGTCGAACCGTACATGGACCTGGCTTTGACGCCGGTGTCGGACGACGAGACCGAGACGCTCGCCATGTTCACCCACAATGATGGCGCCCGCGACCAGATCGCGCATATCCGCAAGGTCGATCGGCTGACCCACGCGGCCCCGGTCTGAAGGTCGGGCGGTTCAGCAGGCCGCAGCAGCGAAATCTTAACCATCCTGCCATAGCGTTGCTCCCGCCCCGGGAGCGTGTGATGCGTTTGCGTATCGGTCGGATTGCCCTTGGGGCTGCGGGGCTGTTGTGGCTCGCAGCCTGCGCGACGCTATCCACCCCCGACAACCCATTCGCCAAGACTACCGACAAGACCACGGATTCGCCGAAGTCGCCCGCCGAGGGCGGAAAGACGGCTGACACGACGGGATCGGTCGACAAGCCGCCGGACAGCCCGTTCGCGGCACCGATGTTGGGCGACAATCCCAACGATGATCTCAGCATCGGCAAGAAGTACTTCCGCCAGGGCAGCTACGGCCTGGCTGAACGTCACTTCCGCAAGGCCGTCGAATTGCATCCCCGCGACGCCGAATCCTGGGTCGATCTCGCGGCCGCCTATGACAAACTGCGCCGGTTCGATCTGGCCGACCGCGCCTATGACCAAGCTGCCAAGCTGATTGGCGCGTCGCCTGAGTTGATGAACAACCGCGGATTCTCCTACCTGCTGCGGGGCGATTACCGGCGGGCGCGCGAAACCCTGCTGGCCGCCCAAGCCCGGGACCCGAAGAATCCATACATCGCCAATAATCTGCGATTGCTCGCCGAGAGCGAACGCAAGGCGAAGCAGCTCAACTGATCCTGTTCCGCGCGTGGGCTGCAGCCGTAGGCTTGCGGCCGGTGGCGGCAGCGTTGGGCGTGCCTACATAAGGCGCTGCCAGGAGGATTTTCGTGTTCGATGCGATCAAGAGCTTTGTCGCCGAGCTTGCCAGTGGCGAGAAGCCGGCAGGCGGTTTTGACGATCAGGATTTTCGCATCGCCTACGCGGCGTTGCTGGTGCACGCCGCCGCCGTCGATGGCAGTGTGAGCGCCGAGGAGCGCGACAAGCTTCAGGTGCTGCTCAAGCAGCGTTTCGGGCTCAGCGATGGCGCCGCCGGTGAACTTGTCGAACAGGCCACAGCGGCCGACCAGGACGCCATCGACCTCTATCATTTCACCCACACGATCAGCGGCGCACTGGATGACGCCGAGCGCCTGCGCTTCGTCGAGATGATGTGGGCCGTCGCTTATGCGGACGGAGAGATTTCC
>Ga0265325_10003323_pt1 | contig 10576 bp, 8 predicted proteins | sample 41420metaG_FD_202090 | JGI IMG/M metagenome (GOLD analysis project Ga0265325, IMG submission 202090) | Rhizosphere microbial communities from Carex aquatilis grown in University of Washington, Seatle, WA, United States - 4-14-20 metaG | ecosystem: Host-associated > Plants > Roots > Rhizosphere >...
TCACCGCGAAGAACTGGCGGCATCCATTAGCTCCGGCTGGAGATCGCCTTCCCCGATACGGAGGGCTTCCCAGTCGCTATACTGGAACTCTTCGGCCAGTAGGCTTGCTTCTTTCTGATACTCGGCATCCTCGGCCATTAGCGCAAAGGCAGCGTCGATCTGCCTACGCTTGTACATTTTGAGATAACTGGTAATTGCCAGAACGATGAGATCGTTCAGGCTTACAACGGACCCAGTTCCTCCCTTTTTTTCCTTATCCACAACCCATTTCGCCTGCTCGTAGACAGGGCGGGGCAAGCGCACGGTGGTCGTCATGGTTTCAACGCGTGCTAACGCCATATATATTTCCCCTTCCGTCCTTTCTCCCGGAACAAAGCTGTTACAAAACACCTACCAATGGTTAGACGCAACACTATATCAGGAGTTGCGTTCTGTCCTTGTAATTTAATATCGAATATGAATACGAAGGTGGTTACATAAATGATACTAAATATCAAACCATCGATGTATTCATATTATGGTAGCGGTTTGAGCTGGTTGTCAAGCAAAAAATTGTAAACCTTGTCTCATCAATAAGTTACGCAGAACGGAAATGTAGCTGTTTTACCCCAGCAGGGAGACGAGTTCCTCGATCGTCCAAACGTTGTCTGCCAGACCCGCCACCGTCGCCGGCGTTACGCGAAGGCAGTGTCAAGGCGCCGGGGACCCATCGGGACACCTCCGGGCCGCTGCGAGTTCGAGCCGGCCTGACAAAAGACACCGGCCCGAACCCACTTTCGGCTCACGGCGCTAGAAGTGGAACCCCAACTGAACTGTCAGAGCCCGTGGCGTGACGTAGTGCGTCCCGCTGAAGGTTGACAGGAAGTTGTACAGCGCGTCCTTGTTGGTTAGGTTAATCGCAGTGAATTGCAGGCTCCATTTGTAGCGATCGCCCATGAACAGGTTGTCGTCGCCCACCGCGATGTCGAAAAGGTTGCGGGGAGCGATGCGCTGCGGGTTGTGGTCGTCGTTTTGCGTGTTGGGCGCCGGGATCGACACCAGGCTGGAGCCGTATTGCGACGCCGGACATGGCGTGGGCAAAGGCTGATACGGGTTTGACCTGACGCTCCCGCAAAAGAGTCCGGCTTGGAATTCCTGGTCGGCCGACAGGCCGCTCAGATCGACTGCCGGTTGCCCGTTCAGCGTGGTCGAGGTCGGACAGTCGTTGAATGGAAGGACGCCGTAGCAAGGCACGGCCCCGGCCACCAGCCCACTGTCATAGCGCCAGTTGAAGCCGAGCCACGGCCCACGCTTCCATGGGGTCTGGTACTGCAGGTGGGCAGTCATGTTGAAGGATTCGTCGTGGTCGATGCGGAAGGGATAGCCGCTCTGGCCCACGGTCACACCCAAGCCGCCAGTTTGCGGCGGGAAGAAGCGCGCGGCCACGCTGGACATGACCACCAGCGCACTAAAGCCATGGTTGACCGGCACACTGGCCCGCAACGCCCATCCCGGAATCTTCGAATTGTGCCAGCCAATCGGGAAGAAGATGGGCGTATTACCTAAAATGCTGAAATCGTAGCCAGTGTGGGTGTACTTCCATATATATTCGCCGTCGACAACGAGGAACTTTCCGAATGCCTGCTGCAGTCCAGCGTGGAATTCGTTGCGGTGGCCAGGAGTCAGCACCGCCGGCACGCACGGCACCAGAGCGGCGACGACCGGAGAAAAGCATCCGGTACTGGAAAGCACCAGGTTCTCATTGAAGGGCGTTTCCATGGTGCGAGCATAGGAGGCGCGAAGAATGGTGTTCGTCTTCTGAACGTTATAGGAGACACCAACACGTGGCTCGGCCTGGCGGGCGACCGAGAGTCCGTTGTACAGGTCGCCGCGGATACCGAGATTGAGGCTCCAGTTGCGCACGGTGATGCTGTCTTGCACATACATCGCGAGTTCCTTCACGTCGGTGTGGCCGATGAAGGGGTACAAGGTACTGTGCTGGCTCTGGCAACCGGCCGATTGTGCCGGGAATGGACGGGTCAGGTCGTAGCAACTCAGCAGCGGCGTGTAGCCACCATTCGGCAGATAGCCGGCGGCGGCGCATTGTGATGGACTGTTGAATCCGGCCACCGGGTTGCCGTTCATGTCCACGCAAGGAGAATTGAGCGTCGGATCGACAATCCCGACCTGGTCGTTCTCGTTCAGGAAAGTCTGCTCATACATCACCCCCGCCTTGATGTTGTGAATGCCCTTGGTGTAGGTAAGGTTGGCCAGTACTCCGGCGTTGAGAAGCGTGCGCTGCTGGGCGACGGTTTCCTGCTGAATCGGACTTAAATCGGCAAAGGGGTCGCTGCTCGGGTAATAGTCGAAGGCGTCGCGCCGCACGTAGCCGGTCACGTTGAGCACTGCATTCGGGCTTATGGTGTGCGACCACGTAGGTGCGATGTTGAAAGTCAGGATTTTCGAGCGCTGGTCGGTCGGACCCACCAGGTTTCCGTCCGGACCCACCACGCCATAGTTCAGGTTGTCGTAGGAATTGGGCGTCTGAAACCAGGATCGGGTAAACCCGAAATTGAAATGCAGCGTGTCATTGGTTGAGATCTGGTAATCGAAGCGATCGAACATGTTCTCTTCGTTCCCATGCGAGTGGAAGACAACGAACTCCGGCGGGTCAAGGAAGCGGCCCGAGTTGAGTCCGTTGAGCGCGATAAAGTTTCCCCAGTTCTTGCCGCCATAGGAAAAGTTGAAATCCACGTTCGAGGTGCCGAAGGTACCGTAACTGGCGGTGATACCGCCGTGCGGAGTGGTCGAACCCATTCCCGAGCGCGTGGTTACGTCGATCACCAGGCTGGTCTTGTCTCCGAACTCAGCGGGTGGTGCTCCGCCGATGACTGTCATCGACTGCACGGCATCGAGTGGAATCTGATTGGAGAACACTTTGCTCTGCTGGTCGGTGATGGGCTGGCCATCCAGAGAAAAAGAGTTCGAGGCGTGATCGCCAAATCCGTGAAAAAGGCCATTGGAATCGGCGGCGACCCCGGGTGAGGACAGCGTGACCAGAGAACTCAGCTCCGAGGAGGAACTCTCCAGCGGAAGCTTGTCGAACAGGCTGCGGTCAATGTCGGTGTGAAATGTAGGATCGTTTTCCAAAAGATCGGCCGCCCCGCCTTCGACGGTGACGGTTTCGGCGGACCCTGCGATCTGAAGCGTGACCTTGAGACTCAGCGGCACCGCGGAACGAACGTCAACGTCCTCGGCATGAGGAGCAAACCCTTTCTCGGTCACGCTGAGGTGGTAAGGATTGAAAGGAATGTTCGGGAAGCTGAATCGCCCCGCGCTGTCAGTGGTGGTTGTCCGGCTGAATTGGCTGACCGGGTTGTGGATCTCGACGGTAGCACCCGGCACTACCGCGCCGGACGGATCGGCAACGACACCGCTCAGGGATGAGCTTCCCGAGGTTTGCGCGCTTCCGCTGATCACGCAAAGCGCCAAGAACATTGCCGCTATAACTACACGGGCTAACTTGTGCCGAGAATTCGTACCGGCTTTCTTATGTTTCGGAAACATTTTTCCTCCAATTTCGATGGGCTCCTTCGCAGCGCGCACACGCTCAGACAAATAGCGAGCAGCACTGGAAAGAGCAGTGAAAACTGCCAACAATCCATGCGCGCGTCCTTCGACGCGACATCATTTTTCAGAGTTGGGAAATTGGATTAGAGGCTTGGAGGCGCCCGGGAGGGGGTTCTACGGCCGGAGTAAAGCGACGCGTAGTTGACTGCCTGAAGAGCGGTCCGAATCCACCGTGGATTGAGTAAATCCGTCAACGGCAGCTGCGGTGTGACAATCGTGTTATGTCCGACGCGGCAAAGCTCGCATTGATCGCCTGAGATCAGACCGTTGTCCGATCGAGTCGAACTGGAAACCGATGCGAGGCTGCTGGCCGCTCCTGTCGTGCCCATCGCATGCACCAAAGGGTGCAGCAGAACGTGCACGAACAACAACATCAGTAGCCATCCTCGAAACTTCACAGGATTCCTCGCTGGGCCGATATGCTGGCCTCAGGTATTTTGACGGACAGTGGCTCGGATGTAAAGCAGACGGCGCGTGTTAAAGCGTTACTTGGCAGCTGCATCTAAGACTGCCGCGGCCGGCCCGCCCATCGCCGCGCGGCCATAATACTTGCGCTGGAAGTACAGCGACACATTCACCAGCCCGATCATCGCCGGCACCTCGACCAGCGGACCGATGACGGCCGTGAACGCCTCTCCGGAGTTAATGCCGAACACCGCCACCGCTACCGCAATCGCCAGCTCGAAGTTGTTACTGGCTGCGGTGAAGGAGAGGGTCGCGGACTTGGAGTAATCGGCCTTCAGCTTGTATCCCATGTAGAACGAGACCAGGAACATGACGACGAAATAGATCAGCAGCGGAATGGCGATGCGGACTACATCCAACGGCAGGCGCAGGATGTAGTCGCCCTTAAGCGAGAACATCACCACGATGGTGAACAGCAGGGCAACCAGCGTGATGGGGCTGATGCGAGGGATGAACGTTTTCTCATACCAGGTCCGGCCCTTGGCCCTGACCAGCACCAGGCGAGTGAGGATTCCGGCGAGAAACGGAATGCCCAGGTAGATGAACACGCTTTCTGCGATGTCGCGAATCGAGACATTGACCACGGAGCCATGCAGGCCAAACCATTGCGGCAATTTGGTGACGAAAATCCAGGCGTAGACCGAGTAGAAGAGGACCTGAAAGACCGAATTGAAGGCGACCAGACCTGCCGCGTACTGCGTGTCCCCCTTCGCCAGTTCGTTCCACACGATCACCATGGCAATGCAGCGTGCCAGGCCGATCAGGATCAGGCCGGCCATGTATTCCGGGTAGCCGCGCAGGAACACGATGGCGAGTACAAACATCAGGATCGGGCCGATGACCCAGTTCTGCAGCAGCGAGAGTCCGAGAATTCTACGGTTGCGGAAAACTTCGCCCAGTTCCTCGTAGCGCACCTTCGCCAGCGGCGGATACATCATCAGGATCAGTCCGACTGCGATGGGAACGGACGTGGTGCCGACGCTGAAGCGGTTCAGCAAAGGAACGACGCCAGGCATGGCCCAGCCAGAACCGACGCCCACGGCCATGGCGGCGAAGATCCACAGCGTCAGGTAGCGGTCAAGAAAGCTCAGTCGAGATGTCACTGTGCTGTGCATGGGACCCTCATGCGGCCTGCGTCATTGCTGACCGATGCGGTTGATCTCTTTCTGGATGGCCAGCTTGTCGAGGCTGGCGATCGGCAGCGCGAGAAGCAAGGCAATTCGGCGGTCGAGCATCAGGAATGCCTCGCGATAGGCGCGCTCGATTTCGTTCGCGGGACCTGGGACGGCGGCGGGATCTGCGATGCCCCAGTGCGCCGTCATGGGCTGTCCCGGCCAAATCGGGCACACTTCTTGAGCAGCGTTGTCGCACACGGTAAAGACGAAGTTCATCTCCGGCGCGCCGGGCTGGGCAAATTCATCCCAGCTCTTGCTGCGCAAGCTGCTGGTGGGAAGGTGGGCGCGCTCAAGTTCGCGGATGGCCTCCGGCCGAACGCTTCCCGCGGGATGGCTGCCCGCACTGTAAGCGGTGAAGGCCGGCCGGCCTTTGAAATTCAGAATGGCCTCAGCCATGATCGAGCGCGCCGAGTTTCCGGTGCATAGGAAAAGGACGTTGTGATGTTTTTCCACGTGATCAGCTCCGTTGCCGTCAGATAGCTGGTACCGGGTGGCGCAGCGCTTCAGCGCTGCATTATGAAAGTCCGGTTCGTGCTGCCTTTGCAGGCTGCTGAAAAACTCGGCAATGAATATCTGCCGCCAGCTAAAGCCTGCTCCGGATAAACTAAATAAACAACTTATCGGCACGACTGAAGTCGTGCCCTGATACAAAACGTGCACAAGTCGAGTTTTTCAGCAGCCTGTTTAGCCGCGGAGGCAATACCAGTATTTACCTCGGGCGCTAAAGCGCTGGACCTCAACTGGGTGTTTAATGCAGGCCTAAAGGCCTGCTCCACCCATCCCAGATACAAGCACCTTCATCCCAAGTTTGACTGCGGCTTCCTGGCCCGAATGAACGCGCTCATGAATTTGCCGTCCACCTGCGGCGCCAGGGCATCGACGTCAATCCCCTGCTCGGCAAGGAATACGCGGGCGTCCGCGACGTTGTGCACTCGGGTAGGCTCGATCTCGATGTCTTCAAACCCGGCTGCGGCGAGCTTTGAAGAGTACTCCGTGTCCTGCAAAGCCCCTGCGATGCAGCCGACCCAAAGCAGGACGCTGTCTCGTACCTGCTGGGGCACATCGCCATGTACCACAACGTCAGACACTGCAAATCGGCCGCCCGGTTTCAGCACCCGGAATGCTTCCCGCAACACGCGGTCCTTGTCGGCGGAAAGGTTGATGACGCAGTTGGAGATGATGACGTCGACGGAATTGTCAGCCAGTGGGATGCTTTCGATTTCGCCTTTGAGAAACTCGACATTGCTCACGCCGGCTTTGCGCTGGTTCTCACGCGCCAGGGCCAGCATCTCGTCGGTCATGTCGAGGCCGTACGCTTTGCCGCTCGGTCCCACACGCCGTGCCGACAGCAGCACATCGATGCCGCCCCCAGAGCCGAGGTCGAGGACGGTCTCGCCTTCATGCAGCTGCGCCAACGCGGTTGGATTGCCGCATCCCAGCGAGGCCTTCAGCGCCCCTTCGGGAACCTGGCTGGCCTCGGCCGCGTCGTAGAGGTTCATGGTGATCGGGTCGCAGCAGCTGTCGCTCGCGGCGGATGCGCCACAGCAGGAGCTACCGCCGGTGTGCACGCGCAGGGCGGCCTGCCCGTACTTTTCTTTGACCACTTCCTTGATATCAGTGCTCATGATGGTCTCCTATTTACAGATGGTAACGATGGTTTCAGGGGCGACGGCCTTGTTCCGGGTGCAGCACTCGGCGTAAAGAAAGCCGAGCAGCTCTTGCAGCGCTTCCGTGCTCGCGGTGTACCAGAGGAAGGTTCCCTCGCGGCGGACGTTTACCAGGCCTTCGTTCTTGAGTTTGTCGAGATGGTGCGAGAGCGTGGAGTTGGGAATCTCCAACTCGCTGCCGATATCGCCGACCACCATCCCCTCGGGATGCGCCGACAAGAGCAGTTGCATGATGCGCAGGCGCGGCTCCGTGCCCATGGCCGATAGCATGTCGGCGTAGCGCGTGATGAGTCCGAGGTCTTGCTTCCTTGCCATGGGTAAACCGCCTTTTCTATGTTTCGATAATCATGGAAATATAGAAATATGTCAAGCAAAAAGAATCTTATGAGCGGCCCGCATGACTAATTTGGGGAGAGCAGGAAAGTTGGTGGTTCCCCAGTCGCACGACGAAACCGAGTCGCAGAGACCTGGTCCTCGCCTGGCCTACAGCGTGCGCTTAAACAGCGCGGTCGCAATCGTGATCATGGCCACTGCCGAAATCAGCAGAAACGCCAGGTCCCCGCGGATCGCCGCGAAGGCCGCATCTTTGAGCAGGACCGCCTTGAAGCCGTGGACCGCGTAGGTGAAGGGATCGACATTGGCGATGGCCCGCAGCCATGCTGGGAACGCCTTGATGGGATAGATGGCGCCGCTGGGAAAGAACAGCAGCGTGTTCAGGATGCCGAAAGTGGCGCGCGGCACCAGGGGATCTTCCACCCGCACCATCATCAGGAACATCATGGTGTTGAACGCGACCGACGTGGCCACGATCAGCAACAGGATGTACAGCATGTTTCGCGGTACAAAGGCCGAGCCCAGTCCGGAGAGCAGCGCTCCCAAAACAGTGATGACGATGCCCGACATGATGGCCTTGATCGCGCCGGCCACGTTCAAACCCGCCACCAGTTCGAACTTGGTGATCGGTGTAACCAGGTACCCCTCGTGCACGCCGCGCGCTTTGTCGTCGATGTACAGCATGCCGCCGCCGATCATGACCGAGACGAACATGGCCAGCACGATCGAGCCGGGCAGCAGGTACTTCATGTACTCGATGTAGGGGTAGAGTTCGACAGTATCGAGCGAGATCTGCTGCACAATGCGCGATGGATCGACATCCGGCTGATTGAGCGCAGCGGTGAGAGAAGTCAACTGCTGCTCGAGCGTGGAACTCATGAAGTTGTCGGTATTGTCGACGACCAACGCAATGCGCGGATGGTTCTGCTCGTACACGCGGCGCGAATATTGCGGAGGAATGATGATAGCGCCGTCGAGGCGGCCGTTGCGTACGTCCTCCATCGCCTGCTTGTCGCTGTCGTAAGGCACCGGCGTGAAGGTGTGCGCGTTCGACTCCACCGCCGCCAGTGCCTCGCGGACCTTCACTGCCTGGGTACCGCGGTCCTGGTCGACAACGCCCAGCCGCGCGTCTTTGATCTTGCCGCCGAACGCATTGCCCAGCACGATCAGCTGCACCAGGGGAAATACCATGGCCACCAGCATCAGTGCCGGTGAACGAAAGAATTTGCGCAGCTCGCGTTCGACGATGGCCCACATCCGGTTCATGGGCGCGTCCCCGGACGGTCAGGCATGACAAAGCTGTAGGCCTTTACCTGCTCATCGCGCAATTGACGTCCCGTGTAGTGGACGAAGACGTCGTCCAGCGTGGTGTTCTGCACGGAAAGCGATTTCACGTCCACGTTCGAACGCACTGCGAGTTCCACCAGCTCGGTCGTGGTCTTCGAGCCGTTGCTGCTGAGGATGCGGTACATGTTGGCAGCCTCGGGCTGCACCGAGGTCACATCCTCAAGGCTGTGCAGCTTGTCCTCCCAGTCGGGAGGCGCGTTGATGAACTGCGCTTCGATGACACTGGTCCCGGGCACGCTGGCCTTCAGCGCGGCGGGCGAATCCAGAGCCACCAGCTTGCCGTGGTCCACGATGGCAACGCGGTCGCAAAGCCGGTCGGCTTCGTCCATGTAGTGCGTAGTAATAAGGATGGTCAGGGCGCGCCGGTTCTTGATCTTGGTCAGCATCTCCCAGACGGCGACGCGCGAAACCGGGTCGAGTCCGGTGGTGGGCTCGTCGAGAAAGAAGATTTTAGGGCTGTGCACCAGACCACGCGCAATCTCCAGGCGGCGCCGCATGCCACCGGAAAGCGTCTTGGTCTGGGCGTTGCGCCACTTCAGCAGATCGACCGTAGTCAGCAGGTCTTCGATATTTCGTTTCCGGTCCGCGGAGGGAACGCCGTACAGCTTGGCGTAGATACTGAGGTTTTCCTCGACCGTGAGATCGATGTCGCTGGTCATGGCCTGGGGTATGACGCCCATGCAGTGCCGCGCCTCATCGGCCTGTTTCGAAACGTCGAAACCATTGATCAGCGCGTGCCCGCTGGTGATGGGCAGCAGGGTGGTCATCATACGGATGAGCGTGGATTTGCCGGCGCCGTTGGGGCCCAGCAGGCCAAAGATCTCGCCCTGCTTCACCGCGAAGGACACATCGTCCACGGCGATGAAGTCGCCGTACTTCTTGGTGATATGGTCCACCACGATGGCATCGCCGCTGGCCGGCGCTTCGCAGCCGGTGCTCGGCTTCGACTTGGGAGCGAACCAGCTCATCGCGCGCCTTTCCCCAGGTCCTTGGGTAGCAGGACTTCGGCGGTCATGCCGGGAACGAGTGCGCCGTCGGGGTTATCGACCTTCAGCTTCAGGCCGATGGTTTTGATATCACGCTTGCGACGGCCGACGTCGCGCTGGGTGGCGAAGTCGCTCTCCACCGCTTTGAAGATGACCGTGCCTTCAATGGGCTTGCCGGCGGGCAAACGCACCTGGAGCTTGTCGCCGTCGGCAATAAACCGGCTTTCCGTCTCCGGGGCTTCGGCGCGCACCCAGGTGTCTCCGAAATCGATAATGGTCACAATCGGAGTGCCGGGGTTAATAACTTCACCCTGGCGCGTCGCTCGCACCGAGATGGTACCGCTCACTGGAGCGTAGATCTTGGTGTAGCCCAGGCGGGTCTCGGCTTCAGCCATCTGGGCGCGGGCGTTGGCTACCTGGGCCTGATTTGCGGCCACATTACTAGAAGCCGCCTGTTGTTGATGAATGCGGGCCCGCGCTGTAATCAGGTCGGCTTGCGCCGCGTCCACATTCTTATGAGCGCTTACCACCACTGCTTTTTGCGCTTTCAGCTGTTCTTCGGCGCGCACCCGGTCCATCTCGGACTCGACTCCCGCTTTGGCCAACTCCACGATGCGCTCCGAGTCGCTCTGTACCCGAACCAGGTCAGCCTGGGCCTGCGCCAGCGCTGCTTTGGCGGCAGCCAGTCGTGCTTCTGCATTGACCACGCCACTGTTGGTCTCGCCCAGCGTCTGCGCTTCGGTAGCGCGCAGCGAGGATACTTGCGAGTTGTAGGTGCTGATGGTCGCTGCGGCGGCATTCTTCTGCGCTTCCAGTTCGGCAGAATCGATCTCCGCGATAAGGTCGCCGGCCTTGACCCTCGAACCTTCATCCACATACAGTTTTTCGACCCGCCCCATGATCTTGGAGCTCACGATGACCTGGTTAGCGTCCACGATACCGATGAGCACGGTGTCGCTGGTGCGATCGGTGGAATAAAAGTAGTAGCCGATGG
>Ga0265325_10003325_pt1 | contig 10570 bp, 8 predicted proteins | sample 41420metaG_FD_202090 | JGI IMG/M metagenome (GOLD analysis project Ga0265325, IMG submission 202090) | Rhizosphere microbial communities from Carex aquatilis grown in University of Washington, Seatle, WA, United States - 4-14-20 metaG | ecosystem: Host-associated > Plants > Roots > Rhizosphere >...
GCTGAAGAGATACGGATTTCGGGGAAAGAAGATCGTACGAACACGAAACATCATGAAGACGCCGGTCACGATTGCAGACAGCCCTGCGGCGATGATGGCGGTATGGTAGAGCTTGTTTTCCAAGGGATACTTTGCAAACCTCTCCGGCGGTGGCGCGGGCTTCCCCATGAACCGCACCACTCTTCTCCTCGCGTCCCGCAGGTCAATCCGGTCAGGCCATATCGACCAGAAGTCCATAAAGAACGAAGCATGGATGATGTGAAACACAATAGAAAGGGTCAGTACAGCTCCAGCGATCCAATGGTAGGTAACCCAGTCAAACTGAATAACCACCTTCGGCAAGAAAGCGGTAAACAGCAGCGTGAACATGGAAGCCGCCATGATCCAGTGAAATGCACGGGCCGTTAGCGAGTGTCGCGGGACGTGTTCGGGGATTCGGGCGGGGAGTGCCGGAGCAGCATCGGGCTCGAACTGCTTAGGCTTCGCGAAATACCGCAGGTAAATCGCATGGACGATAATGAAGAGCAATCCCGCGATCACTGCCACCCATATCAAGAACCACGCAATGTGGATGGGAACAATTTTTCCCCACGGATCTATTGCCCATTGTAGGGGGTCCATGTTGCCTCCTCCACGCCTCCGATGGCGCGCTTCACCAGGTTTCTCATCAGCGGGAGCTTGTAGGCGTTGAACTGCAAGGGGACAGCACCCTGCACCGCCAGTTTTCCCGCCATTTCTCCGGTTGTTGCATTCGGTGGTTTGCCCCGGACGGCGTCTTCGACAAGCTTCAAGCGTAGAGGACGAGCGGCGGCACCGTTCACCGCTATGCGGATTCGCTCAATGCTGCCACTTGAGACCATCATTGCGGAGGCGACGTTGAGCAGCGGAAAGTCCCACACATTCCGGTCTCGCACCTTCTCAAAATAGAATTGCGCTCCGGCCCAAGTCGAAGGAATACGAATGGCCGTCAGTAGGTCCCCGGGGCGCAGGATGTGTAGTCGCGTGATGTCGATATCAGGGCCGATAAAGTAGTCCTCGGCGTCCACTACGCGCTCACCTTTGGAAGTGCGAATCACGAATTTGGCGTCGAGCGCGATCAGTGCGGGAGCACAGTCAGAAGGATTCACCGCCACGCAGCGGTCCGCATGCAGAATCGCGTGCTCGCGGTTGCGGCCCTCCGGTGTGTCGGCATAGCAGATGTTCCCGCCGGCGCGGTAGCACGGCCAACCCGCACGGTAATACCAGCAGCGCGCATCCTGGGATACGTTGCCGCCGATCGTGCCCTGGTTTCTGATTTGCGGAGACGCCACTAACTCCGCGCTCTCCGCCAGCAGCTTGTACTTCTCCCTGATGACGGGATGCTGGACTACTTCCGTCAGCGTGGTCATCGCTCCGATCTCGATGCCGTCGGGGGTGGCCCGAACTCCCTTGAGTTCCGCGATCCCGCTCAAATCGACTACCACCTTCGGTTTCTTGATGCGGTCCTTGAGCCAGTCGAAGCTGTCCATGCCTCCGGCCAGCACCCAGCCGTTCTCGCCTTGCTGCTCGAGCAGCTTTTGCGCATCAGAGATTGAGTTCGGCTGAGCCAGCTCAAAAGCCGGCATGACGTCTCGGATTACAGCCATGGCGCCTCCTTTCGCATCGCCGCTAAATATGTGCCGTTAAGGGATGTTGCATCGGACGTCCCGCTTCGAGGGAGGTGAGTATGGTATCGGCGTTGACGGGCGCGCGCTGAAAAATCTCATCACCAAGGGCGTCCGAAAGCGCGTTCAAGATGGAAGCGCACCCGCCTCCAACGGGCGGTTCGCCCACGCCGCGGGCACCGACCGGCGTCTCCGGATCTGGGATATCGAGCGCGGCCCATTGCATATCGACGGGCACGTCCAAAATTGTTGGCGGCTTGTTCTGGTAAAAGCGCGTCGAGAGCATGGCGCCGTAGTGAGGGTCGTACACCCACTTCTGTCCAATCGCATGTCCAATGCCTAGAACTGAGCGACCGAGCACTTGGCCACCAAGCGCGCGGGGATGAATTACCGAGCCTACATCGGCGTAGGCGAGGAAATCCACGATGTAATACTTGCCCGTTTCAACGTCAACCTCGACCTCGGCAAAGCTGGCAACGTAAGAAAATGTCGTGCCATCACGGGGGTAATTGTCCTTGGCGGCTGCCACCAAACCTTGTCCAGCCAGTGCCGCTACGGAGGCCTTCGTGAGTTTGTGGAGGTCGGGGGATGTTTCATGGCCATCGTAGATGCCACCCAATTGAACCGCGTACTGCGCAGCCTGCGCCAGAGTCATGCTGGCGCCTCCACCCTTACGGAATACGCGCTCGTTGGCGACATCGTAAGCCTCTGGCTTGCCGCCGAGTCTCTTCGCCGCGATTTCCTGAAGCTTCTTCTTGGCGTCCATCGCGGTCGCGTAGGCCGCGCGCGTCATTGCGTGGGTGGTCTGGCTGCCGCCGGAAACGCAGGTGAACGGAAAGTTTTTCGATGAGTCGCCCCATGTAATGTCGCACTTCTCCCACGGAACTCCTAAAACTTCGGCGCCTGCACGGTGGACGTCGATCACCGATTCCGTCCCCAGGTTGCCGATTCCCGATTGGAAGGTGATTCGGCCATCGGGCTTGATGATCAGAATGCCATCGAAGCCGATCGTGCCACCGACGAAACAACTCAGCGACACGCCGACGCCGCGCACCTTGGTACCGATCCGCTTCGGCGTGCGTGAGACTCTTTCGCTCCATTGAAACTGTTCCGCTCCCCGGTCGAGCGCTTCCTTGAGGAACGCACTCGTGGCGTGTGGCCTCTGCCCGTTCACCGCCGCTCCGAATGGCGCCTTGCCCTCCGGACAATTGATTCGGCGGATGGCTACCTGGTCGATCCCGAGTTTACGCCCAGCTTTCGCGATGATCGGCTCCATGATTGCAATGCCCTGCATGCCGCCTGGCGAGCTCTGCGCGCTCCGCGGGGGCGTGTTGGTCAGAACTGTGACTCCCCGCCAGCGCATGGCTTGAGGCTGGTAGAGGAGCGACACGATACGGCCCGATGTCGGGACATCGCCGTTTGCGTCGTAGGGACCGTTGTTGGAGATAACGAACATGTCGAGCGCGATGATGCGTCCGTCCTTCGAGAAGCCGACTTTCATCCGCCCCAGCAGGCTGGGCCGCGCACGGCCAATGAAGGTTTCCTCTTCGCGGCTGATCCGCATCATCACCGGCGCGTTGGCCTTCTTCGACAACAGCGCTGGAATAATCAGAGACACGCCGGCCGTGATCTTGCTGCCGAAGCCGCCTCCTGTGTATTCGCTGATGAGGACGACTTTGCTGACATCGATGTTCAACCATCGCGCGATAGCAGGCACGGTTTGAGCGGTGCTTTGCGTCCCGGTGTGCACGTAAACCTTTCCGTTCCGCCAGTAGGCCAGGGCAGTGCGGGTCTCAAGCGTCTGGTGGCTCGTGTCGGGTGTGACGAAGGTTTCATCGAGGACTAGTGCGGCGCTCTGGAAACCCGCTTGTAGGTCACCGTACGACCATTCGTCGGGCGTCTTGCCCATCGGCAGACGGCCGTTCTTTTCCTCCGCGAAGTCCGCCTCGGTCCACTTGAGCACGCCGATTGTGGGAGGCGGTGGGGCGGGCGGTGGAGCTCCCGCCACGGCCGCCGGCGTCGGAGACTGCACCCAGATGTTTCCGTCCGTTCTCGGATTAGGGCCGCCGGGGCGCAAGGTCACAAGCGGATCGATGGCAAAGGGCAACGGCTCAAACTCGATTCGAATCTTCTCAATCGCATCAGCGGCAGTGAGCTCGTCGACGGCGGCGACAGCGAGAATCGGTTCACCCTGGTAGAGCGGCTCCATGTTGAGCCCCCGCTCGCTCTTGGGGTTGGCTTTAATCACTGTCCCATTGTCGGTGAGGGTATCGGCTGGAGGCGGAAGCTCGTCGGCCGTGAGAATCGCTTTCACTCCAGGCGTTGCAAGCGCTTGGCGCACATCGAGGTGCTTGACGCGCGCGTGCGGCAAAGGGCTCAGCAGCAGCTTGCAGAACAGCATGCCTTCGGCGTGATAGTCCTCGGCGTACTTTGCCTGTCCCGTGACTTTCGCGTATAGGTCGGGAGTCTGGTAGTTCTTGCCAATCAGTTTGTGCCCCTCTCCGTACACACGCTCGGTGGTTCCAGGAGATTTATCAGGTTTCTCAGGCACGGCTCGCCCTCCTCATGTTCTCCGCACCGCGCATCATTGCTGTCAGGATCTTGTCGTAGTCCTGGCACCGGCACAGATTGCCTGACAGGCCCTGCGCCAGTTCGGTCCGCGTGGGATTGGGATTCGTCTTCAGGAATGCCACCCCCGCCATGATGAAGCCCGGCATGCAGAAGGCGCACTGGAAGCCTTGTTCATCGACGACGCCTTGTTGGACTGGGTGCAGCGTGCCGTCGGGGCTCGCCAGCCCTTCGATGGTAAGAACTCTTTTGTCACGGACTGTGTATGTCAGCACCGAGCACGCATAGTGCGGCACGCCGTCGATAAGAACGGTGCAGGAGCCGCATTCGGCCCGGTCGCACCCCAGCTTCGTGCCGGTGAGTCCCAGTTTGTGGCGCAGGGTCCACGCCAGCGTTTCTTGCTTCATGACATCGACACGACGCTGCTGGCCGTTGATGTTGAGAGTAAGCAGCCGTTCACCCCCACCGGCAGGCAGCTGCTGACCATGCAGGAGAGATGAGGCTCGGAACAGGTAGCCTGCCGAGGAAACTGTCGCGCCGGCGGCGATGACCCCTTTGATGAAGTCGCGCCTCGAGACAGCTCTTGGCGCGTCGTGGACTACCTTGAAGTCTGCTTTATCTGCCATGTTGCCTTACCTCTTATCGCGTCCAGCAGATGCTAGCGCCATAGGATGCCTGCATGTGAGCTACAGTTGCAACCGCGCGTCCGCCTCCCGGGGTACTGGCCCTGGCACATCCTGTCTGGTTTCAGGAGACGGGCGGGAAATCCCGAGCTTCTTCATCTTGTGGATCAGCGTAGTGCGCTTCAATCCAAGCCGCGATGGATCTTGACGGTAATTTCGCTATTCCCAAGCTCAAAGGCTATTTGCTTGTTGAGCATGCCCGAAACCACCAGGCCCACGACCTCGCGCTCGCGTGTGGTCAGCGACTCGTAGCGCTTTCGCAATTCCGCAACCTCACTCTGCTGTTGGCGCGTAACCCGGTCGCGCTCCAAAGCCAAGTCGATCGCATCCAGCAGCTCCTGGTCCCGAAAGGGCTTGGTCAGGAACTCCACCGCCCCAGACTTCATGGCTTTCACCGTCATGGGAATATCTCCATGGCCGGTGATGGACACAGAATGTGTTGGCTGCCATCCTAACCCTTGGACCTTGTAAGACAACTATAATTACTGATTTCAGGCTTGATACAAGACCATGCCGGACGTTATTAAACGTTGGCGGAATTGTTTTTACTTACCAATGCAGAACGAGCTGAAGATCAGGCTCAGGATGTCGTCGGCGGTGGTGGCGCCGGTGATGTCGTCCAGCGGACGCAGCGCGCTGTAGAGGTCGAGCAGGACCATCTCGTGGGGCGTGCGGAGCGGCACGGCTAAGGCGGCGCGGTCGAGCGCGGCGAGCGCGTCCTCCACCAGCTTTTGCTGGCGGACATTGGTGAGCAAGCCGCTTTCCTGCTCGGTGCTGGCATCGCCATGCACCTCGTCCAGAACCATGCCTCGCAATTCTTCGATGCCCTCGCCGCTAACGGCCGAGGTGAAAACCACCGCGGAAGCTTGTTCCTCCACGGGTAATTTTCTGGCGATCGCGCCGCGATCGGCCTTCAACAGATCAGTTTTGTTGCAGACCACAATACGCGGGCGGCCCTGGGTCTGCTCCAGCAGCTCCCAGTCCGGAGTGAAATCGTCACTGCCAAACTCGGACACGTCGAGCACCACCAGTACGATGTTGGCGTCGGCCAGCGCTTCCATGGATTTGCGGACACCGATACTCTCGGCTTCGTCGAAGGCGGTGCGAATGCCGGCAGTGTCGACCAGGCGCACAGGAATGCCACCAATAGAGACGGTTTCGCTGATCAAGTCGCGGGTAGTGCCGGGAGTGGCGGTTACGATGGCGCGTTCGCGCTCCACCAGCCGGTTGAACAGGCTCGACTTACCCACGTTGGGCCGGCCGACGATGGCCAGGGTCAGGCCTTCGTGCACCACTTTGCCATAGGCGAAGCTGGCCAGCAGCTCCGCGAGCGACGCTCGCACCTCGGCAATACGGGAAAGGATCTGCCAGTCGGGCATGACCGCAACATCGTCCTCGGCAAAATCGACGCCCGCCTCCAGGGTGGCCACCAACTCCACCAGCTTCTGTTTGGTGGGGCGCAAACGCCTGGACAGTGCGCCTTCCAGCTGCCGCGCCGCCACCTGCGCCTGGTAGAGGGTCTGCGACTCGATCAGGTCGCGCACCGCCTCGGCCTGGGTCAGATCGATGCGGCCGTTGAGGAAGGCGCGCATGGTGAACTCGCCGGGCTCCGCCAACCGCGCGCCGCCGGTCACCGCGGTCTGCACCACCTGGCGCAGCACCACGGGCGAACCGTGGCACGAGATTTCCACGACATCGTCGGTGGTGTAGGAGTGTGGCTTAGCGAAGAAGGTGACCACCACCTCGTCGAGACGCTGGCCGGTGGCAGGCTCGATCAGCTCTCCGAAGTGCACGTGGCCTGCTTCCAAGTCGTGCCCATGCGCCAAGCGGAGCATAGGGCGGGCAATGTCGCACGCCTTGCTTCCGGAGAGACGCACCACGCCGAGGCCGCCGCGTCCCGGAGGCGTCGCAATGGCAACGATGGTGTCGTCGAGTTGCATGGCGGACACTATTATTCACCACAGAGGCACAAAGGCACAGAGGACTTGCTTCTTCGTGGATTGGTCTGTGTCTCTGCGGTAAATGATTACCGTCGGCGCGACACGGGCGGCGTGGGTGCTTGCCCTTGGTAGTCCTTGGGATAGACCACGACGTAGCGCTGAGCCGCTTCCCCGGCGCTTTCGGTGCGCAGATCGTCAAGGTCGCGCAGGGCCAGGTGCAGAATACGACGCTCGCGCGACGACATCGGCGCAAACGGATACGGTGTGCCGGTCTTGCGGACACGCTCGGCGGCCACATCGGCGGCCAGACGAAGCTCCTGCAGGCGGGCGGAGCGGAAGTTCTGGCAATCGAAGCTGATCTTCTCGTGCTCGTCGGGGGCAAGCCGCAGCATCTCGAGCGAAACATGCTCGAAGGCGCGCAGCAGTTCTCCACCGTTCTCCAGCACCAGCGGGCTATCAGCGCCGGCCAGCTCCACCAGGATCTCCGGGCGTTCCCACTCGCGATCCGAGCCTACCTGGGGGTCCACGGTGATCTTGTAGCGCAGGCGAAAGTCACCCGTGGCGATGATCGCGTTCAGCAGTTCGCTGATCTTCTTAGCGGCGGCGATTTTGTCCTGAATCGGCATAAGCAGTCACGGGACTAAAGTCCCTTTTTCAATGTGCCGTCCCTACGGGACGCGAACAAACTAGACCCCGTCTCCTAAGTGCTGAAGCGGTCGAAAACCGATGTGCCTCAGGGGCTAAAGCCCAAGTTTGGAAACGCTGTTTGCGGCACGGCTGAAGCCGTGCCCTTTCAAAGCGGATTTATGAGCTCCTACCCAACGGCGGGCCTGAAGCCGTGCCCTTTCAAAACCGTCCGTACTACTTACTTGGCTTTCTTTCTAGCGCGTTTCTCCATCTCGGCGCGCATCTCGCGGCCCAGGCCGGTGCGGTTCATGATGTACTGCTGCAAGATGCCGATAATGTTTCCCACCACCCAATACACGCTCAATCCTGAAGGCAGCGAGTAGCTGAAGAAGCCGATCATAAGCGGCATCATGAGCGTCATCATCTGCTGCTGCTTGGGGTCCATGCCGGAGTTGGGCGTCATCTTCTGCATCAGGTAGGTGCTGATGACGATCACCACCGGCATGATCAACAGCTTGTCCGGCGACGAAAGGTCGTGCAGCCACAGAAACTGCGCCTGGCGCAGCTCGATGGCATTTTGCAGCATGGAGTAAAACGCGAACAGGAACGGCATCTGGATGATCAGCGGAATGCAGCCCCCCGCCGGGTTCACCCCTTCGCGCTTGTAGAGCTCGCCGATCTCGGCGTTCATCTCCTGACGCTTGGGATCGCGCATCGGCAACTTCTTATACCGCTCCTGGATGGCCTTCATCTGCGGCTGCAGCTTCTGCATCTTCAGCGCCGACCTCATGCTGGTGATGCGCAGCGGCAGCAGCGCCAGGTTGATGATGACGGTCAGGATGATGATGGCCACGCCCCAGTTGCTGGCCATGTGCTCTTGCGTCCATTTCAGCCACAGGAACAGCGGGCGGGCGATGATGCTGAAGAAGCCAAAGTCCACGACATTGCGCAGGTCGGGACCATTCATCTGCCCGGGAGCGGTGTTCGAACGCACGGATTCCAGGACTTCCAGCGCCTTGGGGCCCACGAACAGCCGCTCGCGCGTGACGCCCTTGGTATCGCCGACGGCGGCCCCCAGCACCTCGTATTGAACTGTGTTGTTCGGATCGGGCTTTTTGGGGTCTTTGGGAACCCTGATGGAATCGTGCAGGGTAACCATAGCGGCGGTATCAGGATTGTCCGGCAGGAAGATGGCGGCAAAGAACTGGTCCTGCGCTCCCGCCCAACTAAATGGCCCATGCAGGGTGTTGCCGCCGCTGACCTTCTTGGCAGCCAGCCGCTCGACCTTGTCATTGGCCATGTACTCGATGCGCGCCGAGGCGTAGAGCGGACCGTTGGTCTCATCCCCGAAGCCCGCGGGCCACATGGGATAGGCCTGCACCGCCTTGCCGTTCTGGGTGACCTCGGTCTCGACCGAAATTACGTAGCTGTCGCCGAACTGGAAACTCTTGCGGACGGTGGTGTCGCCCTGGGCAAATTCATACGTCAGCTCGGCCGGAGCGTTGAGCGTGCCGCCGGCACTGGCTACGTAGAGCGCCGAGTTGATCTGGTTACGCAGGTTCTCGTCGAAGACGTAAAGACTAAGTGGCAGCCCGAGCTTGGCGGCGTCTTTGTTCACCAAGTCGAGCGGCTGGCCATCTTCGTCCTTGTACTTCTTCAGGAACCAGTGTTCCACCTGGGCGCCGCGATTGGTGAAGACAATCTTGTAGAGACCGTTTTCGACGACGGTCTCGGCCTCGCTGCTGGCGGCCTTGGTGGGGACGGAGCCCTTAGGCGCCTCGGCCGCGGAAGCAGCCGACGGATTCGGGGATGCCTGGGCAGGCGCACTGGCGGCTTCCGGCGCCGGTTTGTTACTCTGCGCGGTCTGGTTTTGAGCAGGGCCCGCCTGCTGCTTCCCACGGTCCTTGAAGAAAAAGATCTGACCCAGGATGATGAGCCCAAAGATGACGGCGAACACCATCAACATGCGGCGATCGCCGCCCGGCTCTTGTTGGGGATTGCGGTACTCGGCCAAGTTTAGGTTCCGTTCAGCAGTGACTTTCCAGCTTTGCTCCCGTAAAGGGGCGAGAATCTTGTTGCGCTACAGTCCGCGGCTCCGCTGTGGGCGTCACGCGCGCCGCGGGAACCGGATCGAATCCAGCTTTGGCGAAGGGATGGCAGCGCAGCAATCGCGTCGTCGCCAACAGGCCTCCGCGCATGACGCCATGCACTTCGACGGCTTCCATCGCATACTCCGAGCAAGAGGGGACAAAACGGCAGGCGCGCGGCAGCATCGGCGAGATCAGCCGCTTATAGCACCGCAATGCGAATTGCACCACCTGCTTCACTTCCGCTCTCCCACGCGGGCCCGTTGCTCCGCCAGTCGCAGACCCCGAGCCACTTCGTCCAGCAGCTCAGCAAACGGAAGACTGAGTACGCTCTTCCGCGGATTGAACACCACATCCACCGGCCCGGTACAGGCCTGCGCCGAGTGGCGGACGGCTTCCCGCATACGCCGGCGGATGCGATTGCGCTCCACCGACCCACCCAGCACCTTGCCCACGGTAAAACCGACTCGTGGCCCACCCGATACAGCATCTTCGGCCGGGGCTCCGCGCCGAAGAAAAAATACCGTCATGTTACCCGTGAACTGCCGGCGCCCGTTCTTGTAGACCCGCTGAAAGTCCGCATGCTTCAGCAGATGCCTCGACTTCGGAAACTTGCTGCTGGCGGCGGAGGTCACATTCAGCGCTCGGCGCCGACTCCGCCGAACTTACCATTCGTGTTGCGGCCGAGTCTTGCGGCGGTTCTCCAAAATCCTACAGGAAAGGCTGCGGGTCAACGCAGAACTTAAGGTTTTCCGGTTTAATCGCGGAAGCCAGGGCTCACGGAGACGCGCTTGCGTCCCTTGGCGCGCCGGCGCGACAGCACCGCCCGCCCGCTCTTGGTCTTCATACGAGAACGAAAGCCGTGCGTCTTCGAGCGGTGACGACGGTTGGGTTGGAATGTGCGCTTGGGCATGCGAAAACTGCGCTCCTCACTTGCCTAAAATTGATATGAGCAAACCCCAAGTATATCGGTCGGTATGCCGCGCTGGCAACCCGTCCGCGCTTTTAGCGGTGGTTCAGTT
>Ga0265325_10003327_pt1 | contig 10569 bp, 10 predicted proteins | sample 41420metaG_FD_202090 | JGI IMG/M metagenome (GOLD analysis project Ga0265325, IMG submission 202090) | Rhizosphere microbial communities from Carex aquatilis grown in University of Washington, Seatle, WA, United States - 4-14-20 metaG | ecosystem: Host-associated > Plants > Roots > Rhizosphere...
AATCCTGACCACATCGTCACGCCGGGCGTGTACATCAAGCGCATCGTCCACGTCCCGAACGCGGTCAAGCACATCGAGCAGCGCACCTTGCGCAAGAGAGTCGTCGCCTAAAGGAGACAAACATGCCCTGGACCCGTGAGCAGATGGCAGAACGTGCGGCGCAGGAGCTGCGCGACGGCTTCTATGTCAATCTCGGCATCGGCATTCCGACCCTGGTATCGAACTACATCCCGACCGGCATGAGCGTGCAGCTGCAGAGCGAGAACGGCATGCTGGGCTTCGGCCCGTTCCCGTACGAAGGCGACGAGGATCCGGACCTGATCAACGCCGGCAAGCAGACCGTCACCGAGATTCCGACCACGAGCTTTTTCTCGTCGGCCGACAGCTTCGCGATGATCCGCGGCGGTCACATCGACCTTGCGCTGCTCGGCGCCATGCAGGTCGCCGAGAACGGCGATCTCGCCAACTGGATGATCCCGGGCAAGATGGTGAAGGGCATGGGCGGCGCCATGGACCTGGTCGCCGGCGTGAAGAAGGTCGTCGTGATCATGGAGCATTCGGCCAAGAACAAGGATGGCTCTGTCGAACCGAAGCTGCTGCACAAATGCAGCCTGCCGCTGACCGGCGCCGGCGTGGTCGACATGGTGATCACCGACCTCGGCGTCTTTACCATCAACCGCAAGGGGGGCGGCGGAATGACGCTGGTCGAAATCGCCCCCGGGACCAACCTCGACGAAATCAAGTCGAAAACCGAGGCCGGCTACCGGGTTGCGCTGAAAAACAACTGAACGGATCGCGCCGCACGTACGGCGCGATGCCGGCCACGAAAGCGTCACAGAGCGCGGCCAAGTTGAACGCTGGAGGCCGCTCGCTATAGTGGCCGGCCCGCCTTTATCACCTGGGAATATCCGTGATCGCCGCCATGGGTTCCAAGCGCTTCGGAATCGCCATTGCCGCCGCAGCGATGGCGTGCGTGGTCGCGCTTGTTGCCATGTCGCTGCTCATTCCAGTCGACCGCGTCCGCGATGCAACCATGGCGGAAATCCGCAACGTCACCGGGCTCGATCTGGTGCTGCACGGCGGCTTCGCGGTTTCGCTGTTTCCCACCGGCTCGATCAGCTTCGCCAATGTCGCGCTTGGCGGCGATACCCAGCCCGCCATCGAAGCCGACCAGTTGACCGCGCGGCTTCGGTTCTTTCCGCTGTTTGCCGGACGCATTGAGATTGCGGACATCTCCCTGGTCCGGCCACGCATCAATGTCAGCTTCGATCATGACGGCCAGTCGAACTGGTCGGCGATGATCGCAACGCTGGCTCGCGCGTTGGGGCCGAAGAACAAGCGACCGGTCGACACAACCTCCTTCACCGAAATCCGGATCAATGACGGTACGATCACCATCAGCGACGCTGCGCGCGGCGTCGACGAGACATTTCAGAACGTCGATCTGGCCCTGGCCTGGCCCTCGATCTCGAAAAGCTTCGCCGCGACCGGCCGCATGGTCTGGCGCGACGAGCCGGTCGACGCATCCATCACGCTCAACGACTTCGCCGCGGCCTTGGCCGGCGACCGTTCCGGCATCAAGGTCCGCTTGACCGGCGCGCCCATGAAATTCGCCTTCGAGGGAACCTGGAGCACCAAGCCGACGCTGAAGATCGAAGGGACGGTGGCGGCCGACGCGGCGTCGCTGCGCGACACCTTCCGCTGGGCCGGGCTCAAGCCATTGAGCGGCGGCGGTTTCGGCCGCTTCTCGCTCAAGGCCAAGACCAACGTCTCGAGTGGCACCATCGCGCTCTCCACCGTTAACGTCGAGCTTGACGGCAACGTTGCCGAGGGCGTGATGACGTTTGCCACCGACGGCAGACAGACCCTGCAAGGCACGCTCGCGGCCGACGAGCTCAACCTGACGCCGTACATCTCAACCATCCGGTTGTTGACCAGCAACGAGCGCGAGTGGAACCGACTGCCGCTCGCGATGGACGGTCTGAGCGGCTTCGATCTCGATCTGCGGCTGTCGGCGGCCCACATCACGGTCGCCCGCGTCAAGCTTGGCCGGACCGCCATCGCCACCAATCTGCGCGGCGGCAACCTGAGCATCACGGTCGGCGAGTCCCAGGCATTCGGCGGCATCCTCAAAGGCTCGATGGCTCTGGCGACGTCGGATTCGGGCGCGGAGTTGAAATCCGACCTGCAGTTTGCCGACGTCGATCTGGAGGATTGTCTGGGTGAGCTGTTCCAGTTTCGCCGCCTCGAAGGACGCGGCGACATGGCGCTGAACGTCGAAGCCACCGGCGACAGCGTGCTGTCCCTGACCCGCACGATGAACGGATCTGCCGGCCTGACCGGGCGTGACGGCGCCATGGTCGGGCTGAACGTGGAGCAGTTGCTGCGCCGGCTGGAACGTCGGCCGCTGTCCGGCACCGGCGACTTCCGCAATGGCCGCACGCCCTACGAAAAACTCACGGTCAACCTGAAGATCACGCAAGGCGTGGCGACGATGGACGAGGTCAAGCTTGAGGGCTCCAAGGTGCGTCTCGGGCTTGCCGGCTCGGCCTCGATCCCGACCCGGGATTTCGACCTGCGGGGCGTGGCCTCGCTCGCCAACACCAGTGATGCGGCGCCGGCCTTCGAGTTGCCGTTCGTGGTGCAGGGTCCGTGGGACGATCCGATCATGCTGCCCGACACCCAGGCGCTGATCCTGCGCTCACCGGTGGCAAGCCCGCTGCTCAACGCGGTGAGAAACCGTAACACCCGTGACACCGTCCGCTCGGCGATCGAACGGCTGACCGGCGGCGCGATCAGCCCGCCCACGGGCACGCCCCCGGCCAAACGCTAAAGCGGCATGACTTTTCTTCGAACCGTCATCCCGCTTTAGCTTCTTGTTCGAGCATGATCTTTCCCGAAAACCGAGTCCCACTTTTCGGGATCATGCTTTAGCGAGCCTTCAGGAACCGTGGGAACGCGGGCGGGGAATCCACCGTCGGCGGGCGATCCCAGGCCAATTCGACTATGATGCACGCGACGAATCAGTCCCGGCCGCGCGCCGGCGACGAGGCCTGGATGCTGCATCCCCTGATCCGTTCCCTGGTCAAGGTCGCGGTTGCGTCGCTGATCGTCGGCACGATCCTCGCCCATTTCGGCATCACCGCGGAGCAACTGACCACGGCGTTTGGGCTGTCCTACGAGCGCGTCGAGGACCTGGCGCGGCGCGGCCTGTCCTGGGCCATGCCGAATCTGCTGCTTGGCGCGATGGTGATCCTGCCGGTCTGGTTCGTGCTCTACCTGTTCCGCCCGCCGGGCGGCCAGAAGCAGGATTAAGCCAGCGTCGACCGCGCCTTCGCCATTGCGCTGCGCTTGCTGATCAAGGCGGCGACAGCCACGCCGGCTGCCACCACCGAGATCATGATGGTGCAGATGGCGTTGATCTCGGGCTTCACGCCGAGCCGAACCTGCGAATAGATGCGCATCGGCAGCGTCGTTGCGCCCGGTCCGGTGGAGAAGCTCGCGATCACCAGATCGTCGAACGACAGCGTGAAGGCAAGCATCCAGCCTGCGGCAATGGCCGGGAAGATCAGCGGCAGCGTCACGGTGAGGAAGGTTTTCAGCGGGGGGCAGCCGAGGTCCATGGCAGCCTCTTCGAGACTCCGGTCGAAGCCGATGAGCCGCGACTGCACGACCACGGTGACGAAGCTCAGCGTGACCGTGGTGTGGGCGAGGCTCACCGTCCAGAAGCCGCGATCCACATTAAGCGCCACGAACAACAGCAGCAGCGACAGTCCGGTAATGACCTCGGGCATCACCAGCGGTGCGAAGATCATGGCTGAGAACAGGGTGCGGCCGAAAAACCGGCCGGCCCGCACCAGCGTCACCGCGGCTAGCGTACCGATGACGGTTGCCGCCGTCGCCGACAATGCCGCGATCCGCAGACTGGTCCAGGCGGCATCCAGCATGTCGCGGTCTTCGAGCAGCGCCGCATACCAGCGCGTCGACCAGCCGCCCCACACCGTCACCAGGCGCGACGCATTGAACGAATAGATCACCAGGATCGCGATCGGCAGATAAAGGAAAGCAAGGCCGAGCGCGACGGCGGTGACGTTGAAGGTCGAGGCGCCCTTGCGCATCAGCGGTCCCCCAGCGTGCGCATTTGCAGATGCTGGTAGATCAGGATCGGACCCAGCAGGACGAGCAGCAGTGCGATGGCGACCGCCGAAGCCACCGGCCAGTCGCGGTTCTGGAAGAACTCGGTCCAGAGCGTCTGCCCGATCATCAGCGCGTTCGAGCCGCCGAGCAGGTCCGGGATGACGAATTCGCCGACAATCGGGATGAAACAAAGCAGCACCCCGGCAAGAATCCCGGGCGCCGACAGCGGCACCGTGATCAGCCAGAATGCCTTCCACTGCGGTGAGCCGAGATCGGCTGCCGCCTCGAGCAGCGAATCGTCCATCTTCTCCAGGCTGGCGTAGAGCGGCAGCACCATGAACGGCAGGTACGAATAGACGATGCCGATGATGATGGCGGTGTCGGTCGAAAGCCACACGACCGGTTCGTGCACGACGTGCAGCGTCATCAGGATGGTGTTCAACAGGCCGTCGTGCTGAAGGATGTTGATCCAGGCGTAGATGCGGATCAGGAATGCGGTGAGGAACGGCAGGAACACCGCCATGACCAGAACCGGCTGCCAGCGCCGCGGCATGCGCGCGATGCCGTAGGCGATGGGATAGCCGACCAGCAGCAGGATCAGTGTCGACAACGCGGCAATCGCGAGGCTGCGCAGATACGACGTTGCGTAAAGCGAATCCGCCGCGAGCGAGCGATAATTGTCGAGCGACAGGCCGGCGAAGAAATCACGCAAGCCATGCCAGCCCGCCGAAAGATCGAGAACCGGCGTGTACGGCGGTTGCGCGATCACGGTTTGCGACAGGCTGATCTTGAGGACGATCAGCGTCGGCACCAAAAAGAACAGGACCAGCCATAGCGCCGGCACCAGGATGACGAACCGCCGTCCCCATCGGCGAGGCGCCGGGCGCGACGCGATGGATTGTTCGCGATCCGTCATGCGGTCAGCACCATGCAGGCCTCGGGCGCAAAGCTCACCCAGACCCGATCGCCAAGCACGAGCGGCCGGTCGAGACGCCGCGCGCGGTTGACCATCGCCGCCTTGATTTCGGTGCCGCCGTCGAGCTGGATCCGGTAGAGCGTCGTGCCGCCGAGGTAGCCGAGATCGGCGATGCGCCCGGCAAAGCTGTTCTCATGCCCGGCGTGCGATTGCGACGTTTCGATCTGGACCTTCTCGGGGCGCAGCATGACGCAGACGGTCTCGCCCTCCGGTATGTCGATCGGTTGGGCGACCATCATCCGCACGCCGGCCGCGACCTCGACCCAGGCATGGCCGAGACCCGACGACACCACCCGACCGTCGATCAGGTTGACGTCGCCGATGAAGCCCGCCACCCAGCGCGAGCTCGGGTGCTCATACACCTCTGTCGGCGGTCCCACCTGGGCCAGACGGCCGGCATTCATCACGCCGATCCGGTCGGCCACCGTCATCGCCTCCTCCTGGTCGTGGGTGACGACGATAAAGGTGAGGCCCAGCTTTTCCTGGAGCTCCACCAGTTCGAGCCGGGTCTCCTCGCGGAGCTTGCGGTCGAGCGCGGCCAACGGTTCGTCGAGCAGGAACGCCCGCGGCCGCTTGGCGAGCGCCCGGGCGAGCGCAACGCGCTGGCGCTGCCCGCCGGAAAGCTGGTGCGGACGGCGCGGACCGAAGCCGTCGAGCTTGACCAGGGCGAGCATTTCGGCGACCCGCGCCCTGATCTCGGCCCTGGCCATGCCGTCCTGCCGGAGACCGAAGGCGATATTGCCGGCCACGGTCAGATGCGGAAACAGCGCGTAATTCTGAAACATCATGTTGACCGGCCGCCGATGCGGCGGCACATCGGCGAGATCCTTGCCATCCAGCAGGATTCGGCCCGCGCTTGGCTGCTCAAAGCCGGCGAGCATCCGCAGCAACGTGGTCTTGCCGCATCCCGAAGGGCCAAGCAGCGCAAAGAACTCTCCTTCGCCGATGTCGAGGGACACCTGATCGACCGCGACGAAATCGCCAAACCGCTTGCTCACCGCCTCGAACCGCACGAGCGGCCGCGCCTCACCCGCCGGTGTCAGGCCGCCTACGGCGACCGGGGGACCGCTGGTTTCGGGATTGCGCCGCATCATGCCGGCCACGCTAAACGCGGCCCGCGCACGGCTCAACACATGAGTGTCGGATCAGGCAGTTGGATTATTGCCGTTCACGACGCGGATCGGGCCGGACGCGCTGCAGCCGACCTCTCGACTGGCGCTTCGTCGCCGAGAACCACCAGCCGGCGCGGCAGTGGGCCATAGTAGCCATCGAGTTGCACGGTCGGCCGCGGCCGACCGAGGATCGCCACGATGCGGTCCTGGAGCGCCTTGGTCGATACCGGCTTGAGCAGATACTCATGCGCGCCGAGGCGCGCCGCCTCGACGACGCGCCAGCGGTCGCCGTGGCCGCTCAGCATAATGATCGGCACGTCCGACTGCCGGAACGCGCCGGGGGTGCGCACCGCGCGCACGAATTGCGCGCCGTCCATGATCGGCATTTCCCAATCCACGATCACCAGGTCGGGCTGCTCCTGCCGGATCGCCTCGAGTCCCGATGCGCCGTCAGACGCCTCGAACACGGTCTTGACGCCGATCGCGTTGAGCATCGTGCGCACAACCTTGCGCATGTATTGATCGTCATCGACGACCAGCACCTTGAGCGCCTCGATCTTCGGCAGAAGCAGCTTGTTGATGGCTGAATCCATATCGATCGCTTGTGCCCCGGCGAATGCCGGTTCCATCGACGGATATCACCCGCCTGCTGTTGCGATACGGTAAAGTTCCGCACCGCAATCTGGAGCCGGCGGCAATGCTTTATTCACCATGCCGGTGCGGATTTGAGCGCACCCGCGCCACGGCGGCCTGCCAGCCCGCCCATTTGCGTGCCCGGAGCGCCGGGTCCATGCCGGGCTCGAAGCGACGGTCGAGCCGCCACGTCGTCGAAAAGCGCGCGGGTTCGGGGCAAACGCCGGCCTGATAGCCGGCGAGATAGGCGGCACCCAGCGCCGTGGTCTCCATCACCACTGGGCGATCCACCGGAGCGCCGAGGATGTCGGCAAGAAACTGCATGGTGAGGTCGCTCGCCGTCATGCCGCCGTCGACGCGGAGCACGGTATCGGATGCAGCGGGCCAGTCGGCCCGCATCGCCTCCAGCAGATCGCGGGTCTGGTAGCCGACGGCTTCAAGCGTTGCCCGCGCGATCTCCGCCGGGCCGCAATCGCGGGTCAGCCCCAACAACGCGCCACGCGCCTGTGCATCCCAATAGGGCGCGCCAAGGCCGACGAACGCCGGCACCAGATAGAGCTCGGCGGCGGGGTCGGCCCGCTGCGCCAGCGCATTGACCTCCACGGCCTGCCCGATGAACCGCAAACTATCGCGCAGCCACTGCACAGCAGCACCGGCGATAAAGATCGCACCTTCGAGTGCGTAAGTGCGCTCGCCGCGAAGCTGGTAGGCGATGGTCGTGAGCAGGCGGTGACGCGAGCGCACCGGTGCCGACCCGGTGTTGAGCAGCGCAAAGCAGCCGGTGCCGTAGGTCGATTTCATCATGCCCGGCGTGAAGCAGCCCTGCCCCATGGTCGCTGCCTGCTGATCGCCGGCCACGCCGCAGATGCGGATGGGCCCGCCGAACAGCTCGGGCGGCGTCGAGCCAAAGTCCGCCGCACAATCCTGCACCATCGGGAGCATGGCCGGCGGCACCGCAAACAACCGCAGCAGCTCGTCGTCCCAGCCGCCACGATGGATGTCGAACAGCAGAGTGCGTGCCGCATTGGTCGCATCGGTGGCATGAACCTTGCCGCCGGTGAGCCGCCAGAGCAGGAACGCATCCACCGTGCCGAACGCAAGCCTGCCCTGCCCGGCGGCCTGCTGCGCGCCTTCGACCGTGTCGAGCAGCCAACGGAGCTTGGTCGCCGAGAAATAGGGGTCGAGCAGCAGCCCGGTTCGAGCGGTAACGCTCTCCTCATGCCCGGCGTCCCGCAGTGTCGTGCAGGCGTCGGCGGTGCGGCGGTCCTGCCAGACAATGGCGTTGTGGATTGGCTTGCCGGTGGCGCGGTCCCACACAATGGTGGTTTCGCGCTGGTTGGTGATGCCGATGGCTGCCACGTCCTTTGCAGCAACCCCGGCCCTGGCCATGGCGCCGCGCACGGTTGCCACCACAGCGTCCCAGATCTCCTCCGGGTCGTGCTCGACCCATCCCGGTGCCGGGTAGATTTGCCGCAATTCGCGCTGCTCGGTCGCGACCGGCACCAGCCCCTCGTCGAACACGATGGCGCGCGTCGAGGTCGTGCCCTGGTCGATGGCGATGAGGCGGCTCGGCATGCGGCAATGCTAGGCCAGAATCGCCGGGGCGAAACAGGGGGCGACGCGACGCCCCAAACCGGCGCCGATGGCTCAGGCCTGCGCCGGCTTGGCAGGTTCGGCGTGTTCGGCGGGAGAGGCGGTCATGAAGCGCTGCAGCGCCTCCTTGTCCACGCGTGTCAGCACGAGGCCGAGCTTGCTCCTGCGCCATAGCACGTCGTCGGCCGTGCGGGCCCACTCGTGCTTCATCAGATAGCGCACCTCGGCAGCGCTGAGCGGCCCAAAGAAGGGCGCGATGTCCTCGCGCCGCACGACGCTGCCGAGCACACGCTCGATCCGCGTGCCATAGGCGCGAACCAGACGTTGCGCTTCAAGCTCGGTGAGGAACGGCCAGTCCTTGCGGGCCTGGGCCACGCGGTCGGCAGCGGCATCCCAGGCGAAATCGCCGCCGGGCAGCGGAGCCTCTGCCGTCCACGGCCGATGCAACTGGAAAAAAGACGACAGCTGACCCAACGCATCTTCGGCAAGCCTGCGATAGGTCGTGATCTTGCCGCCGTAAACCGTCAATAGCGGCGCCACACCGTAACGCTTGTCCAACTGAAGATGGTAGTCACGGGTGACGTCCTCCGGTCTGTCGCGCCCCGCGCTGGTGTCGTACAGCGCACGCACGCCGGCATACGCCCACACCACGTCGGCCGGGTCCACGCTGGTGCGGAAGAATTCGTTGACGCTGCGGCAAAGATACATCACCTCCCCAGCGCTCGGCGCGATCGAATCGAGCGCACCAGTGAAATTGTCGTCGGTCGTGCCGACCAGTGTGAAATCGTTCGCGAACGGCAGCGCGAATACGATCCGCTTGTCGCCATTCTGAAGAATGTAGCCGCGGTCGTGGTCGAACAGCTTCGGCACCACAATGTGACTGCCCTTGGCGAGCCGCACTGGAGGCCGTCCCTCGATCCGCAGAACAGTCTCGGCAACAATCCCGACCCAGGGACCGGTGGCATTGATCAGGGCACGGGCGGTCGCAACCTCGCGCAATCCCTGAACGTTAAGGATGAGCTTCCAGACGTCCTCCCGCTCCACGCGGGTGACACGGGTACGCGTGCGGATCGTGGCGCCCCGCTCGGCGGCGTCGAGGGCATTGAGCGCGACCAGCCGCGAATCGTCGACCCAGCAATCGGAGTATTCGAAGCCGTAACGGAATTTCCGCATCAACGGCTGGCCGACCACATGGTGGGTGAGATCGACCGAATGCGACGGCGGTAAAATCTTGCGGGCGCCGAGGATGTCGTAGAGCCAGAGGCCGAGCCGCAGCATCAGCGGCGAACGCGGCCCTGGCACCGCCGGCAGCACGAAGCGCATCGGCCGGACGGCGTGCGGCGCGATCCGCAGCAGGACCTCGCGCTCGGACAGCGCCGCACGGACCAGGCGGAAGGCGCCGTGTTCCAGATAGCGAAGCCCGCCATGGATCAGCTTGGTCGAGGCCGACGACGTGCCGGAGGCGAGGTCGTTCTGCTCGAGCAGCAGCACGCGGAGTCCGCGGCCCGCGGCGTCGCGCGCTATGCCGGCGCCGTTGATGCCGCCGCCGATGATGGCAAGGTCGTAATCGGCCATAAGGTCCGGTGATTCGCTGCCGTAAGAGGATGCGCGGAGGAGGCGGCGCGCTCAAGCGGCCTCGACTTCGCCGCTGCGGATTGGCAGGTTATCGGCATGACAGGGCGGCGGTTTCACGGCTTGCTGATGGCGCTCGTGGCGATCTGGCCCGCGGTGGCGGCTTCCGCCGCGGACCTGCCGGTGGAACAAAAGACGGGCAACGAATCCGGGGCCGTCTCCACTCCGGCGACCGCGCCGGTGCTCGCGCCGCCGGACGCCACATGCCTGGAATGGAGCGATGGCTGCCGCACCTGCCAGAAGCCGTCCTCTGGCGAAACGGCTTGCTCGAATGTCGGCATCGCCTGCATACCCCAACCGCCGCGCTGCCTGCGGCGCTGACGGAGGAGAGATATGAACCGCGCGCTCGTGATGTTCGTTCTGCTGGCGACCTTGGCATCGGCGCCCGTCGCAGCGCAGGATTCTGTGGCTCAGTTCTACAAGGGCCGGCAGATCACGATGATCGTCGGTTCACCGCCCGGCGGCGGTTTTGATATCTATGCGCGC
>Ga0265325_10003329_pt1 | contig 10565 bp, 10 predicted proteins | sample 41420metaG_FD_202090 | JGI IMG/M metagenome (GOLD analysis project Ga0265325, IMG submission 202090) | Rhizosphere microbial communities from Carex aquatilis grown in University of Washington, Seatle, WA, United States - 4-14-20 metaG | ecosystem: Host-associated > Plants > Roots > Rhizosphere...
TGTCATCAAGGGCTACTGGAACAATCCGAAAGCGACGGCCGAGAGCTTTACCGGCGGCTTCTGGCATTCCGGCGATCTTGGCTCGATCGACAAGGACGATTTCGTCCGCGTGTTCGACCGCCAGAAGGACATGATCAACCGCGGCGGCCTGAAGATCTATTCAGCCGAGGTCGAATCCGTGCTCGCCGGCCATCCCGGCGTGCTTGAAAGTGCGATCATTGCAAAGCCGTGCCCGGTGCTGGGCGAACGCGTGCACGCGGTGATCGTGACCCGGACCGGCGACGTCAGCGAGGCCGATTTACGCGCCTGGTGCGCCGAGCGGCTCTCGGACTACAAGGTGCCGGAGACGATGGCGCTGACATCGGAGCCGCTGCCGCGCAACGCCAATGGCAAGGTGCTGAAGCGCCAGCTGCGGGAGGCCTGGGCGGCGGGGCAGGCGTAAGGCGCCAACGGGGCGCGTCCGGGCAGGGGAGCGGCAGGGCCCGCGAATCGGCGCCCAGACCGGCTCTCCGGCGTTAACGCTTTGATCCGGCTGGTTTTGCCTTGCCAGCGCCATATCACTAGGGTATCGCCGCCGCACCGTGGGGCCGGGGCAGTGGCAGGCCTTGGGCCCGGATTCGGTCCATCGGGGATGGGATACCTTTAAGTGACTGAATTATTTGATGAAGTCGACGAGGAAGTACGTCGCGACCAGCTCAAAAAGCTGTGGGACAAATATTCGATCTTCATCATCGCCGGCGCGCTGCTGATCATCGCCGGGGTCGGCGGCTGGCGCGGTTACCAGTATGTCGAGGCCAAGAAAGCGGCCGAGGCGGGGGCTGCCTTCGACAAGGCGGTCGAACTGTCGGAAGCGAACAAGCATACCGAGGCGGAAGCCGCCTTCAACGATCTCGCCGCCAGGGCGCCGTCGGGCTATCGCATGCTGGCGCGGCTGCGGGCGGCGGCGGAAGTGGCCAGCCACGATCCCAAGGCGGCGGCGAAACTATACGATGACATTGCGGCCGATCGCAGCATCGGCGCCGAACAGCAGGACCTCGCCAAGGTCCGCGCGGCCGGATTGCTGGTCGATAGTGCGGCCTATTCCGAGATGCTGCAGCGGCTGGAATCCTCGGCCGGTCCGCAGGCGACCTTTCGCCATACCGCGCGCGAACTGCTCGCTCTGTCGGCCTGGCGCGCCAACGACACGGCGGCGGCGCGCAAATGGCTGGATCTGATTGCCAATGACGGTGAGACGCCGCCTTCCTTGCGCTCGCGCGCCGAGGCCATGCAGGCGTTGCTTCCGCCGGTTGCGAAAAGCTGACCGCGGGAAAATGAGTTGAGTGAGAAATCGACCATGCGCCGCTCGCAACGTCTGATCGCAGCTTTCGTCCTGATCGCGCTGTCGAGCGCGCTCGCCGGCTGCTCCAGCATTTACAGCTGGGATCCGAGCGATCTGCTCGATTTCCTCGACACCAAGAAGAAGCTGCCGGGCGAGCGCAAGCCGGTTTTCCCCGCGGGCGTGCCGGGCCTCGAGCAGGGCGTTCCGAAGGACCTTTACAAGGGCAATGCCCAGCAGCAGCAGGATCAGGCCGCTCAGGCGGCCGCCGTTGCCGCAGCGCCGCCGCCCGAGGAGCCGAAGTCAAAACAAGCGGCGAAATCCAGGGGCAAGGGCAAGCCGCCGGCGACCGCCGCGACCGAGCCCGCGGCCGCGCCCGATCCTGACGCAGCACCCGACGAAGAGGGTTCGACCGCCGCAGCGCCGCCAGCCCCGAAACCGAACAAGATCGTCCGCAAGCGCACCACCGCGCCGCCGCCCGATCAGACTGCCGCGCAGGGCGCGCAGCAGCCGCAACAATCGGCGGCGCCATTCCCGGCGCCGCTGCCGAGCGGTACTTTTACGCGCTAGTTCCAGCTTTCATTAATTGACATGCGCCACTCAGAGGGCGCACGGATCGCTTATGCCTTTTACCTTTGCCATCATCGGCCGGCCCAATGTCGGAAAATCGACGCTGTTCAACCGGCTGGTTGGGCAGAAGCTCGCTTTGGTCGACGACGTCCCCGGCGTCACCCGCGACCGCCGCGAAGGCCAGGGCCATCTCGGCGATCTCGAATTCACGGTGATCGACACCGCCGGCCTCGACGAGGGCGCCAAGGGCTCGCTGACCGCGCGGATGCAGGAGCAGACCGAGACCGCGATCGCGCTTGCCGATGCCCTGATGTTCGTGATCGACGCGCGCGCAGGCCTCACGCCGAACGACCGCGGCTTCGCCGACTTCGCCCGCCGCGCCAACAAGCCGGTGGTGCTGGTCGCCAACAAGAGCGAAGGCAAGCACGGCGAAATCGGCGCCATGGAATCCTACGCGCTGGGCCTCGGCGATCCCGTGCAGATTTCCGCCGAGCATGGCGAGGGCCTCAGCGATCTCTACGACGCGTTGCGCGCGCTGATGCCGGAGCCTGCCAGCGAAAGCGAGGAGTTCGACGACGACGACATCATCGAGACCGACGAGGATATCGCAAAACGCCCGATCCGCGTCGCCATCGTCGGCCGCCCCAATGCCGGCAAGTCGACGCTGATCAATCACCTGCTCGGCGAGGAGCGGCTGTTGACCAGCGCGGAGGCCGGCACCACCCGCGACTCGATTTCGGTCGAGGTCAACTGGCAGGGCCGCGATTTTCGCGTGTTCGATACCGCAGGGCTTAGGCGGCGCTCACGCATCGAGGAGAAGCTGGAAAAGCTCTCGGTGGCGGATTCCTTGCGTGCCATCCGCTTTGCCGAAGTCGTGGTGTTGATGATGGATGCGCAGAACAAGTTCGAAGAGCAGGACATGCGCATCGCCGACCTGATCGAGCGCGAGGGCCGGGCGCTGGTGATCGCGGTCAACAAATGGGATCTGATGGGGCAGAAGGCGAACCTCATCACCGCGCTGCGCGCCGAGGCCGATCATGCGCTGCCGCAGGTCAAGGGCGTACCGATCATCGCCGTGTCCGGCCTGATGGGCGAGGGCATCGACCGCCTGATGAGCGCGATCGAGCAGGCTTACGCGGTCTGGAACCGGCGGGTGCCGACCGCCTCGCTCAATCGCTGGTTCGAGCAGGCGGTGGACGCCAATCCGCCGCCGGCGGTGTCGGGCCGGCGGCTGAAGCTCAACTACATCACGCAGGCCAAGGCGCGGCCGCCGAGCTTTATCCTGTTCTGCTCGCGCGCCGATGCGGTGCCGCAGTCCTATCTGCGCTATCTCGTCAACTCGCTGCGTGAGTTCTTCGAGCTGCCGGGCACGCCGGTGCGGATCAGCCTGCGCGAGAAGGCCAACCCCTTCGCCCACAAGCGCAGGCGGCCGTCGTAAACGGGCCGCGTGCGACGTCAGCGCTTCGCTGCGGCGAGGGCGTTCGCCAGCGCGCCTTGATCAGCCGCGGGGACTTGCGATGGTCCCATCCAATGCACTCTGATGCTGCGCGAGGACGACGACGGTCGTACCCTGCTTCACCCGGTCAAAGAGATCGATGACGTCCTCATTGGTCATGCGGATGCACCCGGATGATATGGCTTGGCCGATATATTCCGGCTGGTTGGTGCCGTGGATGCGGTACAGGGTGTCTTTGTTTCCCTCATAAAGGTAGAGCGCTCGCGCACCCAGCGGATTGGCCGGGCCTCCGGGAACGCGTGCCGGGTAGGGGCCGAGCCGCGCCTGGATCTCCGGCGTCGGGATCCAGTCAGGCCATTCAGCCACACGACCAACCTTGGCGACGCCGGAGAACGCCATCGCTTCCTCCCCCACTGCCACGCCGTAGCGGATCGCTTTGCCTCCCGGCAGGACGTAGTAGAGAAAGCGCGCGTCGGTATCGACCAGGATCGTGCCAGGCGCCTCCCTGCGCGAATAGTCAACGAGATGCCGGCGGTAGGTCTCTGGAATGGTCGCCTGAGCATAGGGCGGATGAGCCAGCAACTGCCGGTCCCTTGGGGTCAAGCTGGCATCCGACGACGGTGCGAGCGTCGCCTGCATGCAACCGCCCAGCACGAACCCGAGCAGTCCTACGAGTGAGAACGCGAGCCAGTACCTCGGCATCGTCAGCCCCCCAAAGCGTTACGCTCTCTTATTTGCTTCTCGAATAGTGCAGAAATCAAGGCATTGAGAGGCAACCCGCTTATTCAACTGCCGGAGGGGCAGTCTACGGCCGGCGGCCGGCCGCCCCATCCTCCGATGGGATGATGAAGGCATCTCATGGTGGTGCTATCTGACCGGCAGCCAATATTGACAGGCCCATGCCCATGCGCGGAAACGATAAGTTTTCCGACCTCGTCGAGGCCATCTATGATGCGGGGCTGCAGCCCGCTTTGTGGAACGATGTGGTCGTCCGCATCAACGAATTCGTCGGCGGCCGCGCCTGCGGCCTGTTCTCGAAGGATTCGATCAGCAAGTTCGGGGTGACGCATTATTATTGCGGCGCCGATCCCCGCTATATCCAGCTTTATTCGGAGACCTATTCCAAATTCGATCCGCTGACGACGCTGCCGCGTTTCGGGCGGGTCGTAAGCATTCCGGATCTCGTCCGCTTCGACGAGTACCGCCGGGGGCGCTTCTATCAGGAATGGCTGCGGCCCCAGGGCTGTGTCGACGCGGCCAACGTCGTGCTGGAAAAATCCAACGCGAACTGTCCGGTTCTCATGACCGTGCTCGCGGGCAAGCGCATGGTCGACGACGACATGCGGCGGCGCGTGGCGATGATCGTGCCGCATGCGCACCGCGCCCTGATGATCAACAGGGCGATCGAGGCCAGGCGATCCGAAGCGAGAGCGTTTGCGGAGGTCCTGAACGGCCTGAGCGCCGGGATATTCCTGGTCGACGCCAACTGTCGTCTCGTGCACGCCAATACCGCGGGGCAGGAGATGCTGGGCGCGGACGATTTTCTGCGCGCCATGGGCGGGCAGCTCGTCGCCCGCGATGCCAGGGCCAACCGGACCCTGCGCGAGGCTTTCGCCGCCAGTGGCGAGCCTTCTTCCGTTGTCAGGCCGATGGCCTTGCCCCTGACGGCGCACGACGGCGATCGTTACGTCGCGCATGTATTGCCCCTGACAGCGCTGGCGCGCGGCGGCAATGGCGCGGCGTTCAAGGCTGCCGCCGCCCTGTTCGTCCGGCGGGTGGAACTCGACAGCGGATCCTATGGCGAACTGATCGCGCGCAGCTTCGCATTGACGCCGGCGGAGCTGCGGGTGCTGGTCGCGATCGTCGAGGTCGGGGGTGTGCCGGAAACCGCTGATCATCTCGGCATCGCCGAAACCACGGTCAAAACCCATCTGCACCGGGTATTCGCCAAGACCGGCGCCAGCCGGCAGGCGGATCTGGTCAAGCTCGCCGCCGGGTTTTCCAATCCTCTGGCGGGGGCAGCAGGCCGTGCCTCGCCCGCCGCGGGCGCAGCCGCGCATTTGACGGGAGTGGCCTCGCGGCCGACGGAAACGGCGCGTCAGTCCTGATCGACCCAGCGCTTGTTGCGCTGGGCTCCTTTTTCGAAAAAGCCGCCGTGGAGTTACCTATTCGATTCCCGCGTCCGGCGTCGCAGATTGCCATCCGCGCGGCTGCGTGGCTAAGTCTTCGGCCCCTGGCCGATCCACCAGCAAAGCCCCGCGAAGACATGAGCGACGAACCGCCCGCGAACACCATCGTGGCGCCACCGCCACCGCGCCGCGGCGCCGTGGCCTTCATCTTCGTCACCATTCTGCTCGACATGTTCGCGCTCGGCCTGATCCTGCCGATCCTGCCAAAACTCGTGGAAAGTTTCGTCGATAACGATACCGCGCGCGCGGCGGAGATTTTCGGGCTGTTCGGTACTGCCTGGGCGCTGATGCAGTTCCTGTTTTCGCCGGTTCTCGGCGGCCTGTCGGACCGATTCGGCCGGCGGCCGGTGGTGCTGTTGTCGAATCTTGGTCTCGCGCTGGATTATGTGCTGATGGCGCTGGCGCCGTCGCTGACCTGGCTTTTCGTCGGCCGGGTGATCTCGGGCATCACCTCGGCCAGCGTCTCCACCGCCTTCGCCTACATCGCCGACGTGACGCCGCCCGAGCAACGCGCGGCGATGTTCGGCAAGATCGGCGTGGCCTTCGGCGCCGGCTTCATTCTCGGACCGGCAGTCGGCGGGCTGCTCGGCGGCATGGATCCGCGGTTGCCGTTCTGGGTGGCGGCGGGCCTGAGCTTTGCCAATACGCTCTATGGCCTCTTGATCCTGCCTGAATCGCTTCCGAAAGACCGGCGCGCGCCGTTCCACTGGAAGAGCGCCAATCCCTTGGGAGCGCTGCGTCTGCTGGGCTCCGACCGCGTGCTCACGGGGCTGTCGGTGGTGAACTTCCTGGCCCAGGTCGCGCATGTCGTGCTGCCATCGACCTTCGTGCTCTATGCGACCTATCGTTACGGCTGGGACACAACGACGGTCGGCCTGACGCTGGCGCTTGTCGGGATCTGTTCGATGGCGGTGCAGGGGCTTGCGATCGGGCCGATCGTGAAAAGGCTCGGCGAACGCCGGGCGCTGCTGCTGGGGCTCTTATCCGGCGCCGCCGGATTCCTGATCTACGGCGCGGCACCGACGGGCCCGCTGTTCTGGCTCGGCATTCCCGTGATGTCGCTGTGGGGCGTGGCAGGCGCAGCGACGCAGGCGCTGACGACGCAACTGGTCGCGCCCGACCAGCAGGGCCAATTACAGGGCGCCACCTCGAGCGTGCAGAGCGTGTCGCAGATGCTCGGCCCGTTCCTGTTCACGCTGACATTTGCCTATTTCATCGGCGCCAACGCGCCGTTGAAATTGCCGGGCGCGCCGTTCCTCTTGGCCTCGGCATTGCTGCTGCTGGCGCTGGTGATCGCGATGCGGACATTGGCAGGCAGGACACGCGATCCCTCATCCTGAGGAGCGCCCTTGGGCGCGTCTCGAAGGATGAGAGGCTGCGGCCTCATGGATCGAGACGCGCGCAAGCGCGCTCCTCACCATGAGGGACCGAGTGGATTGCAGTCCTTACTTCTTCACCAGCGGACAGTCGCTGGCTTCGAGCGGCTTTGCGGCGTCTTCCGGCGAGATCGTGGCGACCAGCTTGTAGTAGTCCCACGGGTATTTCGACTCTTCCGGCTTCTTCACCTCGAACAGATAGGCCGGAATGATGCGGCGGCCGTCGGCCCGCAGCGGGCCCTTGCCGAACAAGGGATCGTCGGTCGGCAGTTCCTTCATCTTGGCGACGACCTTGGCGCCGTCATGCGGATTGCCGCCGAGCGCTTCCATCGCCTTGAGATAGTGCAGCGTCATGGCGTAGTTGCCGGCCTGGGTCATCGACGGCATCGGGTTCTTGTTTGCCAGGGCGGAGAACCGCTTCGACCACGCCCGGGTAGCGTCATTCTGGTCCCAGTAGAAGGATTCCGTGAAGGTCAGGCCCTGCGCGGTCTTCAGGCCGAGCGAATGCACGTCGTTGATGAACAGCAGCAGTGCGGCGAGCTTCTGGCCGCCCGCCACGATGCCGAATTCGGCGGCCTGTTTGATCGCGTTGGTGGTGTCGCCGCCGGCATTGGCGAGGCCGACCACCTTTGACTTCGAGGCCTGCGCCTGCAGCAGGAACGACGAGAAATCCGACGAATTGATCGGATGCTTGACGCCGCCCAGCACCTTGCCGCCATTGGCCGTCACGACAGCGGTGGTGTCGCGCTCCAGCGCAGCGCCGAACGCATAATCCGCGGTCAGGAAGAACCAGGTGTCGCCGCCGGCCTTGGTCAGCGCCTTGCCGGTGCCGTTGGCGAGCATGTAGGTATCGTAGGTGAACGATACCGTGTTCGGCGTGCAGGCCTTGCCGGTGAGGTCGGCGCTAGCCGCGCCGGAATTGAGCAGCACTGCGTTCTTGTCCTTGACGAGGTTGCTCACGGCGAGTGCTACGCCGGAATTCGGCGTATCGATGATCGCATCGACCTTGTCGTTGTCGATCCATTGCCGGGCGAGGTTGACGCCGACATCGGGCTTGTTCTGGTGATCGCCGCTGACGACGTCGATCTTCCAGCCCTTCTGCGTGAGGCCGGAATCCTCGACCGCCATCTTCACCGCGACCACCGAATTGGGGCCGCCGATGTCGGCATAGAGGCTCGACATGTCGTTGAGCACGCCGAGTTTGACCGTCTTGTCCTGGGCAAATGCCGATGTGGCGAGCGAAAGCGCCGCGCATGCAAGCAGCGCGGCGGTACGCCGCGCGAGTGTCGTCCTCATGGAAAATTCCTCCAACTGTGATTGCGGGCGGCTCTCTTGCTGGAGCCTTGTCCCGTTAGGGTTTTGATCGAACAGACGATCTCCTTCCCCGATAGACTTTCTTTCGCTGCGCTGCAACGTGTTATCGTAGCGCATCCGACGTAAGTCTAAACTTCTGGATTCGCTTTAAAGTTTAAATTTATAAGATATGCACGCTCTCCTCGGTCTCGACCGCCTTGGCATCGATCTCGGTGGAACTGTCCGGCGTTGCGGCCGTTGCGCCCGAAACTGCCGACCATGGCGCCAGGGCAAGGTAGCGCAATCGGATCGAACGGCTAGTAAGAAATGGCCGCGGGGTAAGCGCGCGCAAACCCCGGAAACAAATCAGTTCAGGCCGTGAACGCGTTGGGATCAGCCGTTCCTGGTCACGACAACCTCAAGGTATTCGCTGGGAACCACCAGTGTACCATCGGTGGCGACGTTGAATTTCTCTAGCAGGGCGTCGATGTCGGTTTCGAGCGCGGCGCCTGCCGCCGCATCGAGCGCCTCGAACGCCTTGACCACGGGGCCGTAATACCCTCGGAAAATCTCGAGCCAGTGCTCGGGCGATCGATAGCGGAAGACAAAATTTCGGCTCTGCGCCGTTACGCTGGCTTTCCTGCCGAACAGGCTATTGAGGTGCGACACGCGCCCCCACAGCGCCGGAGACTGCACGCCGAACGGGGGCGGCAGATGCTTGCCGATGGTCTTGAACAACTGCCCGATAAAACTCTCCGGCGTCCAGTTTGCCAGCCCGATCTTTCCGCCCGGACGGCATACCCGGATCAGTTCGTCCGCAGCCTGCTGCTGGTTCGGCGTGAACATCACGCCGAACGTGGAGAGCACGACGTCGAAGCTCGCGTCCGCAAAGGGCAGCGCTTCAGCGTCGGCCTCGCGGAACGCGACCTCAAGGCGATCCGCCCTGGCGCGCTCGCGGCCGCGTTCCAGCAGTGAGGCGACATAGTCGGTGGATGTCACATTGGCGAAGCGGCGGGCCGCGGCGAGCGTGGCGTTGCCGTTGCCGGCGGCGACGTCAAGCACGTGCTGGCCGCTGCGCAGGTCGACGGCCTCGCAGAGCGTTTCGCCGACGATCTGCAGGGTAACGCCGACGATGGCGTAGTCGCCGGACGACCATGCCTTCTGCTGGCGGCCCTTGATCGCGGCGAGATCGAAACTGGCGGGATTGATGACCTGGATGCTCATGGCAGTGTTTCTCCTGGTTGGGTTGAGGTCGGCGGGAGCAGGGCGCAGCGGCTATTCGGCCGCTGCTTCGGTGCTGCGAACCGGCTCGGCGCGCAGTTCTCGGGATTGGGGAAGGCGGCTGCGCCAGGGAAACAACATCGAGACGCGATTGCGGTAGCGGCGGTAGTCGTCGCCGAACAGCGCGATCAGGTCGCGCTCTTCCAGCGAGATGCCGATCAGGATGTAGCCGGTGGTCACGGCTGCGAATAGCAGGTGTCCGGCCGTCATTGTGGGCGCGGCCCAGAACGCGATGATTAAGCCGAGATAGAGCGGATGACGCACGAATTTGTAGTACAGCGGACTGCGGAAGCGCGGCGCGGGCGTCTCGCGGCCGACGAGATTGTTCGTGACCTGCTGCATGCCGAACAGTTCGAAATGATTGATCAGGAAGGTGCTGGTCAACACGATCAGCCAGCCGGCGAGGGAAACTCCCGTCAGGGCTGCGGCGATTGACGGATGGCCGACCTGCCAGATCACGGCGGGAATCGGTTGCCATTGCCAGAACAACAGCATGAGCGTGAGGCTGGCGAGCAGCACATAGGTGCTGCGCTCCATCGACGCCGGTACGTATCGCGTCAGCCATTGCTTGAAGGGTTGCCGCGCCATCACGCTGTGCTGAACGGCGAACAGCGCCAACAGGCAGAGGTTCACGAGCATCGCCTGGAAGATCGGAACCAGTTCGCCGGTGTCGATGGTCTTCGGCACGACCTGGCCGACGACGAAACCAATGGCGTAGAGGATCGTCCCGAAGGACAGCAAGTAGGATACAATGCCGTACAGAAAAATGAGCAGTCGGTTCATGTCAGTCTCCCTTGAATAAGTACTGAAAAATCGATGGTGTTCGCGATGATGATGCGCGATGGCCGCGCATCGCCGCGCTCAACGGCCGGTTTCGGTGCCGCGAATCCGGCCGCGCCGCTTGGCACGCAAGGCCAGGAATTTTCCGGGGTTGGTCGTGAGCGGTGTTGCGAGGCTCTCGATCACGTCGGCGAGCGAGCGGTCATCGATATGAAGCAGCGGCTTGATCGCCGACCGCATCAAGAGTGCGATCCGTGATATGGTTGGCTGCTCTGGCAGCCCATTTCTTGATCATGACAGTCTCC
>Ga0265325_10003330_pt1 | contig 10562 bp, 9 predicted proteins | sample 41420metaG_FD_202090 | JGI IMG/M metagenome (GOLD analysis project Ga0265325, IMG submission 202090) | Rhizosphere microbial communities from Carex aquatilis grown in University of Washington, Seatle, WA, United States - 4-14-20 metaG | ecosystem: Host-associated > Plants > Roots > Rhizosphere >...
GGTTTCGGTCATGGAACATCGAATCGTATTTGCCGGCGATCCGCTGTCCCATGCTGTGCATTCAGGGCGAAGAGGATGAGTACGGCACCATCGCGCAAGTGAAGGCGATCGAGGCGCAGGTGCCGGGAACGGAGGTTGTGATGCTGGCGAATTGCAGGCACTCGCCGCATCACGACCAGCCGGAAGCGACGTTGCAGCGGATGGTAGAGTTTGTTCGTGAGGTAGAGGCCGAGAAGGCGACCGGTATTTCAGGCCAAGAAACCAGCAGGTCCCTCCACTCGGGCTGAAGCCCTCAGTCGGGATGACAGCGATGACTTTGAAAGCGTACGGCGGCAGTAGTGCCCGGATACAAGGCGGCTGGCGCTAATTGTGGTATCGCCTCCGCCCCAGTCCCGCTTTGCGGGATGGACGCTATGACAGCCCAGCGTGCAGCGCCCGCTTTTGGCGCGGAACGCTGGGTAGGCATCTCAGCAGAGCGAGTCCCCCGGGGACGGCACAGCTTGTCGAGCGGGGAGCAAAGATTGACGCCCCGATTACGCTTGCGCCTCTGGCGAAAAGCGAATAGCGACTACCGAAAGGCGACACATGTCTGACTGGGTACACACATTCAAAGGCGCGGTACTGGCGTCGGAATACGATTTTGCCAGCCACATGAACTCGCGCATGTACGTTTCGCGCTTCGACCAGGCGACGTGGTTTCTGCTGCACGCCATCGGAGTCACGCCGGCATCGATGAAGCAGAAGAACCAGCGCATCGCCATCGTGCGGCAGAACTACCAGTTCCTGGAAGAGCTGCGCGGCGGCGAACTGGTGGAGATCAAGAGCGGCTTCCTCACCATCGGCGAAAAATACTTTCGCTTCCTGCACCAGATGTACAACGACGAGACCGGCAACATGGTGGCGACGTGCGATTGCGTTGCCGTGCAAGCCAGCCTGGAGACCGGTAAGAGTGTACCCATGACCGCGGCGCTGCAGGAGAAAGCGAAGCAGCACCTGGTATCGGCCAACGTGCCGCTGGATTCCGAAATCGGCTGAACAGGCTGCGGACAAAATCTTCGTGAACGCGAGGATTCGGGTAGTGCGGCGCTTCAGCGCCGCGTCAAGGGGCTGTCAAGGAGCGGGGCCTTTAGGCCCTGAGGTACGTGCCTTTGTGTCGCTGGGCCCCCCGTATTTGCACGCGTTCGAAGCGAGGTCCCTCAGCGGCTAAAGCCGGCCCTTATCGATTCCGTTTGACGCGGGCCTGAAGCCCCGCACTACCCAAGCAGCAGCGTTGAGTTTTCCCGCATCCTGGGAAGCCGTGCCCTTTCAAGCGGATTCAGCAGACAGTTCCTTACAACCCGAGGACTCAATCGCCGGCCGAGCGGACGGTTGGGCCACCGCGCCGGGCTCCGTCGGGATCGACCACTCCCTCTTCCTGCCAAACCTCTTCGAGCATCTGGTTCACCTTGGGACGCGCCAGCGCTGCGGCCGCGCTCAAAACCACGGTCACCCATCCCACACCGACTACCACTTGAATACACGCCAGCGACCGGGTGAGAGCATCGGCGGGGATGACGTCGCCGTATCCCAACGTGGCCATGGTGACGACCGAGAAGTAAACGAACTCCCCGAAGCCCGGATTGTTGGTGATGAGGTTCATACCCTGGAACGCAGAGGCGCGGTTGTGCTGCCACGCAGCGGCGTAGAAGCAGGCGAAGATAAAGATGATGGCGGTATAGCCCAGCAGGAAAGCAAGGAGCGCCTCCCACATCTGCGACAACACCCGGAAGACGCCGGAGAGCACCTGCAATCGCGGCCGCAGCCACTCTCCCAGCAACCATGTCAGATTGGCGGCAATCAGCACCGCCAGCACGATATAGAGCAGCGAAAGGGGAACGGGATGGACCTCGAACTGGGCGATCAGGGCGGCGCCAAACGCCGCCAGCACGGCGAAGTACATGCGCTCCGAGGCGTAGAAATGGAGCGCCAAGTCGCGCGCGGTGCGCGCTCGCAACGAGTCGGCCTTTCCCCCCAGCTGGTGCATGCGGGTGATGAACACCCGGCTGATCACGTTAAACAGCCCTTTGCCGGTAAAGCGAAATCCGCCGTACAGGCCGCCGGCGAAGCCGATCGCGCCGCACACCGTCACGATTCGTTGCAGATAGGCGGCTGTTTCCTGCTTGGGGATATGCACCAGGCTGGTCATCTCCGCGCCGATCGAGGCCCGCAACATACTGCCGAGCAGGCCGGTGGCGAGAGCGACCACGACGATGAATCGCGGCGCGAACCCGACGCAGACAAAGGCCAGTACCAGGCCAACCGCCGCATACTTTGCTCCCGCCCAAAGGGAGGGGACACCGCCCACTCCATAGCCGTAGGCGGCAATGGTGACGGCAGCGATGCAGTACAGCGCTGCGATTGCAGCAATGTTGGTCTTCTGTTTGCCAGCCACAGAGAACTCGGAGAAAGTATCCCGCAGAGTTTGCAACGGATTTGGGATTAGCGCAAGCGGCAACGCGCCCGGCCCCGTTGCTGCCGATGCCAGTTTCCAACCTGGCCGGTGGCAGTCTAAGATGTTCCCATGCCTGCAGACACTCCCGATCTACAGCCCAACCAAACCCCTGGCCCGGACGCGGTCGAACACGTCGCCGAAGCCCATCGCATCCTCAGCGGACTGCGGCAGCAGCTCGACCGGCATCCCGACCTGGAAGAGGCCATCTCCAAGCTGGAGACCGCGCTTAGCATTCTGACCGTCAAGAGCGGCGGAATGCTGTAAGTCTCGGCGGCACGATCGATCCAGCCACAGTCGCGATTTCTGTTGTACACGCCAATTCATCGTCGTACCCTCGGCGTCCTTGTTTCCGTGCGCCACGACCTCTGAGGCAAAGGGAAAAGTGCAGCACTCGGCCGCCGGGGCCGTCCTCCGGCTGAGCGACATCGAAGCCGAACGGAAAACCCATCCGACGCCGCATCCCAAATCGCACCCCAGGCAACGCAAGCCCGCGGCAAAGAAATCGCAATAATCATGTCGCTACCGCCAGCTGATGGGAATGTATAATCAGCCACCTTGTGGGAGTGTCCTGAATTACCCCAGAACGCCGTGCGCCAGAGGTGTATGTGACGAGTCGCATCGCAGTACCTGTTCTAGTCCTTGCAATGCTGCAGTTGGGCAGCGCAACCAGCGCTCCCGAATCGATGGATGGCTACTCGCCGTCGCACGCCGCCGTCGAGCGCGAATGGGAGACGAAGTTCCGCAACCTCCCTGAACCCGGCGTCATGCGCGACGCCATGCAGCGCATGAGCGCGCGCCCCCACAATGTCGGCTCGCCCTACGACAAGGAGAATGCCGAGTGGATGCTGGCCAAATTCAAGGAGTTCGGTTTCGACGCCCACATCGAGACCTTCGATGTTCTGTTTCCCACTCCCAAAGAGCGGCGGGTCGAGCTGCTGGAGCCGACGCACTTCGTCGCCAAACTGCAAGAGCCTCCGTTGAGCGTCGACCCGACTTCCCAGCAGACCTCAGAGCAGCTGCCCACCTATAACGCGTACTCCGCCGATGGCGATGTCACCGCGCCGCTGGTGTACGTGAACTACGGCATGCGCGACGATTACGAGCAGCTTGACCGGCTGGGAGTCTCGGTAAAGGGCGCAATCGTGATTGCGCGCTACGGCGGCGGCTGGCGCGGCATCAAGCCCAAGGTCGCAGCCGAGCACGGCGCGGTGGGCTGCATCATCTATTCCGATCCCCGCGACGATGGCTACTTCGAAGGCCGGGCTTATCCTGCGGGGCCGTACCGTCCACCCGAAGGCGTGCAACGCGGCAGCGTGATGGACACGGATTACGTAGGCGATCCGCTCACTCCGGGCGTCGGAGCGACCAAGGATGCCAAGCGGCTGACCCTGGCCGAAGCCAAAGTCATCACTAAAATTCCGGTACTCCCCATCTCCTATGGCGACGCGCATCCGCTGCTGGCAGCGATCGGCGGGCCAACCGCACCCGACACATGGCGAGGAGCGCTTCCCATTACTTATCAGGTCGGGCCCGGACCGGCCAAGGTCCATCTGGTGGTCAAGTCGAACTGGGACCTGAAGACCATCTACGATGTCATCGCCAGGATTCCGGGCAGCGAAATTCCTGACCAGTGGGTAATTCGCGGCAACCATCACGACGCCTGGGTCAATGGCGCCAGCGATCCCATCTCCGGAATGGTGGCAGAGATGGAGGAAGCGCGCGCCCTGGGGGCGCTGATGAAGCAGGGCTGGCGTCCCAAGCGCACTATTATTTATTGCGCCTGGGATGGCGAGGAGCCCGGCCTGCTCGGGTCTACCGAATGGGTCGAGGAGCATCAGGACGAGCTGCGCCAGCACGCCGTGCTCTATCTCAACTCGGATTCCAACGGCCGTGGCTACCTCACCGTAGGCGGCTCGCACACTCTGGAGCGCGCGGTGAATCAGCTCGAACGCGAGGTCCAGGACCCCGAGCAGCACATGTCGGTCTGGAAGCGTTCCTACCTGCACGGTGTCGCACGTGCGGCCAGCGCCGACGACCGCCAAGAGTTGCGTGACCATGCGCAAGTGCGTATCGGCGCCCTGGGTGACGGCTCCGATTACACTGCCTTCCTCGACTACGCGGGCGTGGCCGCGCTCAATATGGGCTTTGGAGGCGAGAGCCAGGGCGGCGTCTATCACTCCATCTACGACGACTTCTACTGGTACACCCACTTTGGGGACACCAAGTTCGTCTATGAGCGCGCGCTGGCTCAGATGGGTGGCAGTACGGTCATGCGCTTCGCCGACGCCGACCTGCTGCCCTTCGACCCCACCGGCTCGGCCGATACCATCAAGCGCTACGTCGCCGACTTGAAGAAGGAGCTGAAGCAGAAACAGGACGAGATCCGCGAGCGCAATCGCGAAGTGGAGGAAGGCGTCTTCACCGCCACCGCCGATCCCGACAAGCAATACGTTCCGCCATCCCGGCAGCCGGAACCGCCGTATCTAAACTTCGCGCCGCTGGAGAACGGCGCCGAAGCCTACGCTCGCGCTGCCCAACGCTATCGGCAGGCTGTGGCGAGGCTGAAGGAGAGCGACGCGGTGTGGCAATCGCCGGCGCTCAAAGAAATCAATGCCCAGCTGCTGCTGCTGGAGCGGACCTTCACCACCGCTCAGGGGCTGAAAGAGCGGCCGTGGTTCAAGCACCAGATTTACGCGCCCGGCGCCTACACCGGCTATGGGGTGAAGACCATTCCCGCCGTCCGCGAGGCCATGGAAGAAAGCAAGTGGCAGGAAGCCGACCAGGGATCGGTCATCGTAGGCCAGGTGCTGATGAAGGAAGCCAGTCTGGTGGACTCCATTGCGCAGGAACTGGAACAGGCCGAAGGTCAGCCGCCGGCGGTGCAAACCGCGCAGAAACCGGCACCGCGAGCGCGGAAGGAACAAAGGCAGCAAGCGGGAAGGTGACCGGCGTTTCAGAATGGGGCGAGCCGGTCAACCCTTCGGCATGGCCGTCTTCGGTTGGCAGACCGGCAGACCCGCACGGTCGTCCGAGACGGCGCAGCCGTACTCCATGATCTGCTGCAACATGCGGCGGGCACGGTGCAGCCGCATCTTCACAGTAGTCAAGCGCACGCCGAGGAGACTTGCGATCTCGGGCGCCGTCAGCGCGTGAATTTCGTGCATCACAATCACGGCGCGATAGTTGTCGGGCAGAAACTCCAAGCAGCGCTGCACACACAGGCTGGTCTGCCGCCGCTCCACAGCCTCTGCCAGTGAGGGACGGGTGCGGACCCCGGCCTCGACGCGGTTGGCCGTCGTCTCTTCCTCCAGAGAATCCAGCTTGCGCTGGCGCAGCCGGTCGAGCGAGACACGAGTGGCGATGCGGTACAGCCAGCTACCCACCGCTTCGGGATGGCGCAGCAGATACAGCCGCCGATGCGCCCGCAGAAAGGTTTCCTGAGTGAGGTCTTCCGCTTCCCCGCGGTTCCGCACCATGTGCAGGACGTACCGGTATATCCGATCGCGGTAGGCTTGGAAGAGCGCCGCCGCGTCAGGGGCATCGCAGACCGGCTGCATAATGCCATTCTGTGTCCAGCGCAGCCGGTATTGCCGTGACGACAGTCACCCGCGCTAGTGACCGCTTCGCCGCACGCGAGGATTCATTCTCTTACTTGATCTCCACCTCCAGTCCTCCCACCCAGCCCGAGGCAAGGTTGAAGAGGAACGCGCTGATGAGTGTGACGACGCCCCCGATGATGCCGTACATGATGGGACACAGGACGACAGCGAAGAGGCTGACCGTAGGGCTGACCCAGGGGACGTGTGCCTGATGCGCCGCCGGCGCCGCAAAGGCAATCAGGCTGCAGAAGATGCCGGCGATCAGGCCGGCCAATCCATATACCACCGCGCCGACCTTTAAGGCAGAAACGGGTCCGATGCGCTTGAGATAGGACATATGCGACCTCCTATCCCAAGGACGAAGAGGAGAGGAGAAAGGATACAGGGTCGCCCCGCCAGTACTGTTCCCACAACGGGACAAGTTTCAAAGATCTGCCGACGACCTCCGCTAGCTCATTCTCAGAAGAAATTGACTACAGCTACGGCTTTCCGGGCCGATATGTGGGATAAGAGGCCATGCGCTTACGCGGCTGGACACCGGCTGGCCGGGCGTTAGGACTACGATGCCACCCAACCCCCAACTCGACGAACAACCCGAGAAGGAGCAGGTGCTCTCGCTGGGTCAAGATGACGCTTGCGCGATCAGCGGCTTGCCCGACCCTGAGGGCGAGCACCGGCCGGCGGCGGAGAAACCCATCGCGCGACCGGGTCCAAGCCTGCAAAACGGCCGGCAAGTGGGATTAAGTTTGGGACTGTCGTTCGGACTGCTCATCGCTATTCTGCTGGGGACGGCGTATCTGGCGCTGAACCGCATGCAGCGTCTGTACGCAGGCCTGGATGTGACGCTCAACGAGAGCATGCTCCAACTGCAATTGGCGCAAGACGGTCTTCGCTACTCCAACGAAAACAGCCGCCTCACCATGCAGGTGTTCCTGGTCAGGCAGAAAGAGGTAATCGATCAGCTGCTGGCCAGGAGAGCGGAAAATAACAGGAAGATCTCGGCCATCCTTTCCGTCTTGGAGAGCCATTGCGCCTCCGAAGAGGAGAAGCGGCTGCTGGAGACGGTGAAAGAGACCAGGACGGTCTACGTTGACAGCTACCAACAGACGCTGCGCTTGCTGCTGACCGAAAAAAACCGGGAAGCTGCCACCGAGCTGATGGTGCAGCAAACCACACCCGCTCTGTTCCGCTATTACAGCGCCTGGGACGAGTTCGTGCGCTTTCAGTTCGATGAGGTCGAGGAAGTCGGAAAGCAGAGCAAAGAGCATCATGCCACCACCCGGCGTTTGATGCTCGTCTTGGATCTGATGGTGGCCTTGCTGACCGTGGGCATTGCCATAATTGCCACACGCAAGGTGGCGCTTTTAATGGCTTCGCGTATCCGAGTGGAGGGAAAAGTCTGCAAGCTCAACGCTGAACTGGAGCAAAGAGTGGCCGAGCGCACCCTGGAGCTGCGGCACACCGAGGGTCAGCTGCGCGGTTCCCTGAGCGAACTACAGGAGTACACCAGCCGCGTAGAGACGGTCAACCAGTTGGTGGAACTGCTGCAATCCTGCCTGACGCTGGACGAGGCCTATCAGCAGGCTTCGCGGGTGTTGCTGCACTTCTTTCCGGAAGGGACGCTATTGATGCTGAACCCTTCGCGCAACCTGCTGGATGTGGCTGCCAGTTGGGGAGAGACATCCCCGCAACAGGGGCCCTTTTCTCCCGAAAGCTGCTGGGCCTTGCGCAAAGGGCGTGCTCATGTGGTGCAACCCGGCAATTTCAGCCTGCTGTGCAGCCATATCGATCCATCGTCGGCCGCCTGTCACATCTGTGTTCCCATGGTGGCGCAGGGCGAATCGCTGGGGGTATTGAGCATCACCGACGCCGGCTTGCCCGAGAGCGCGGATAGCCCACGCAGGTTTCAACGCATGGAGGAACTGGCCACCAGCCTGGCGGAGCAGATTTCGCTGGCGTTCGCCAACCTGATGCTGCGCGAAACCTTGAAATACCAGGCGGTACGCGACCCGCTGACCGGATTGTTCAATCGCCGGCATATGGAGGAAGCGCTGCAGCGTGAACTGCTCCGTGCCGCCAGAAATGGAAACCCGGTGGCGGTGCTGATGACCGACCTCGATCACTTCAAGCAGTTTAACGATGCCTTCGGGCACGAGGCCGGCGATCTGCTGCTGCGCGACCTGGGCGCTCTGTTTGCCGCCGAGATACGCGGCGGCGACATCGCCTGCCGCTACGGAGGCGAAGAGTTCCTTCTGATTCTGTCCGACACCGATTTGCCGTCTGCCTGCGAGCGCGCCGAGAGGCTCCAGCAACACGTCCGGGACCTGCAAGTCAGCTATCGCGGCGAGACCCTGCGCCGGATCACGCTGTCGATTGGAGTGGCGGCCTTCCCCCTGCACGGCACTAGTGCCAGCCAAATTGTGACGGCAGCGGACCGGGCGCTGTATAAGGCCAAGGCAGCCGGCCGCGACCGGGTGGTGGTCGCCGGCGAAGAGCCGCGAGTCCGGCGTGCTCCGGATGCAGAACCGGTACCCGAGGTCCTGGTGGAAGATTTCAGCTGATCCCCAGCTCCTACGCCGTGCCCAGCCGCTTCAGCACGTTTTCGCGGAAACCGCGGCTCAGCGTGAGCTTGGTGCCGTCGCGCAGCAGGATGGAATAGTCGCCATAGAGCGATGGCCGCAAGGTCTTGATGCGGTCGACGTTCACCAGCGTGGAGCGATGCACGCGCAGAAACTGCCGCGGCCCCAGACGGGATTCCAGCGAGGTGATGGTTTCGCGCAGAATGTGGGTGTTGGCCCCGACATGCAGGCAAACGTAGTTGCCGGCCGATTCGGCCCAGTCGATTTCGTTGGGCTTCAAGCAAACGATCTCGCCGTCAGCTTTGATGACGATGCGCTGCGGCGCATGCTGGCGCGAGTCCAGATCATTGAGCAGGTCAAGCACACGGCGCTGGAACATGGTCTCCGAGGGATGCTGGAGCTGCTTGCGCGCGTGGCCCAGCGCTTCCGAGAGCCGTTCCTTGCCCACGGGCTTCAGTAGATAGTCGAGCGCGTGCACCTCGAAGGCCTTCATGGCGTAGCGGTCGTAAGCGGTGACGAAGATAGTGAGCGGCATCTGTTCTTTCAGCGCCGCGACCACGCCGAACCCGTCCGACTCCGGCATCTGCACATCGAGAAACACCAGATCGGGCTTCTCCCGCTTGATGAGCGCGATGGCGGACTTGCCGTCGCCGCACTCGGCGACGATTTCCAGATCGGGTTCGTCTTCCAGCAGCCGGCGCAAGCGCTCGCGCGCCAGCGATTCGTCGTCACTAAGCAACACTCGAATGGGCATTGGTGGTACCGACCTCCTCGGAACATCTGCGGAACGGAATGTGGATCTTGACCACGCAGCCGCCCTCGGGCACATCTTCCAGGGTGATGCGATGGTCGTCGTTGTAAAGCTGTTGCAGGCGGGCGCGGGTGTTGCGCAGCCCGACACCTTCGGGCGGAACGTTGCCGCCGTGGCGGCTGAGTCCCTGGCCGTTGTCGCTGATCTCCATCCACAGCTCGTCGAAGACCTGGCGGGTAGAGATGCGAACACAACCCGGCGCGCGGCGAGGGCCGATGCCGTGGCGAATGGCGTTCTCCACCAGCGGCTGCAGGATCAGATTGGGCACCAGCGCCGACAGGGTGTGCGGCTGGATGTCCATTTCCACCTGCAGGCGGTCCCGGAAGCGCGCCTGCTGAATGTCGATGTACTTCTGCAGCACGGTCAGCTCGCGGCTGAGCGGGACCTCATGTACGCCGACCGCATCCAGCGAGAAGCGCAACAGGTCGGCGAGCTGCAGCGTCATGTTCTCGGCGGCGAGACCGTCATTGCGGGCCAGCGCGGCGATGGAGTTCAGGGTATTGAACAGAAAGTGTGGTTCGAGCTGGATCTTCAGCGCCTCCAACTGGGCATGTGCCAGTTGCGCCTCAAGTTGCGACGACTGGATCTCGCGCTCCCGGTACTTGCCGTAATAGATGATGGCTTGGGTGATGAACACGATGTACCAGTAGCGCTGAAAGTCCATCAGCACACGGGAAATGACATGGGCGAGAAAGGGAGCGTGCTTTTCTCCCGGGCTCGCAGCCACCAGCGGATCGAGAAGCACGATGACGGCAGCGCCTACGAAGGTCACACCCAGGCAGGCCACCAGATGCAGCGGCAGGGCCGTCGGCCAGCTGCTGCGGTCGAAGGGAAATCGCCGCGCCAGTTCATAGACCACCGGCGTCAGCAGCGACCAGACGAACGATACAATCGCGTACCAGGTCAGCAACTGTGCCCAGGTCTCCGGACTCCCGACCGACGCCGTGTACACGTGTGCCCCGGCCGCGCTGAGCAGCGCGAGCAATGTCCAAAGCACGAAGCCGATGGCCCAGACGCGGCCCCACTGTTTGAGCATGGTGAGCTACCTGATCTGCGTGAAACCCCAAGAAACGAAGACGAGC
>Ga0265325_10003331_pt1 | contig 10561 bp, 9 predicted proteins | sample 41420metaG_FD_202090 | JGI IMG/M metagenome (GOLD analysis project Ga0265325, IMG submission 202090) | Rhizosphere microbial communities from Carex aquatilis grown in University of Washington, Seatle, WA, United States - 4-14-20 metaG | ecosystem: Host-associated > Plants > Roots > Rhizosphere >...
AACCGAAACGACCGTGACCGTCGCTGTCTAGCCCACACTACTTCTTCTGTTCCGGCGCAAGCCTTTTCCCTCCCGGCATGGGCGGCCAGCCCAGAGACTGTCCCTGGAACAGCGCCACCGCATTCTCGTAGCGGGCGCCGTTGCCGTCGTGAACGGCGAAGCGTCGCGGATGTTCCGGCGAGCCGCTCCACATGCAAACTCCGGCGTAAGTCCCGTCTTTGCGCAGCACGTAGTAGCTCATGTCCACATACGCCAGCTTCTGCATCTCTCCGTTGTAATTGCGCACAATGCGCTTCAGCGCCTCCATGCCGGCGTCCTGCGGAGACATGCCGTGCCGCATGTTTTCCACGATGGTGTGCGCTCCGCAGACCTTGATGTTCTCTTCCCCGTTCCCCGTCGCGCCCGCCGAGCCCACATCCTGATCGGTATAGCTGCCGGCGCCGATGATCGGCGAGTCGCCCGCCCGCCCCGGAATCTTCCACGCCAGACCGCTGGTGGTGGTAGCCCCAGACATCTCCCCCTTCTCATTGATCGAAGAGCAGTGGATCGTCCCGGTTGGTGGCCTCAGCACCCGCTCAATGGCCGCCATGCGGAACTCCGGCTCGATGCCGAGTTTCTCGGCGAGCTTCTTCATGCGCTCGATGCGTTCTTCGTACAGTTCCGAGACATTGCCTCCTGTGTCCGGAAACTTGAATTTCGGGCTGGCCAGACCGGGTCCCCACCAATCGTCGTTCGACATGGTTTCACGCCACAGTTGCCAGGTCTTGCGCGAGCGCTCGGTCAGCAAGTTCTGCCGCGGGAAGCCCATCTTGATACCGAATTTCTGTGCGCCCTCACCCACCAGCATGACGTGTCCGGTGTGCTCCATGACCGTCTTCGCCAGCAGCGAAACGTTCTTGATCTCTTCGACCGCCGCCACCGCGCCGGCCATACGCGTGGGTCCGTGCATGCAGCAGGAGTCGAGTTGCACCACACAATCCTCGTTGGGCAACCCGCCCAGTCCAACGCTGTCGTCGTTGGGATCGTCTTCCGGCCCAGTGATGACCTGCATGACCGCGTCGAGGGTGTCGCCGCCGCTGGTGAGCACCGCATAGCCACGATCAAGGTATGCATATCCGTTGTGCGCACAGATAATCACCGGCTTCTTGGGCGCAGCCCCTGGTGACGCGGAGCCCGGTTGAGCTTTGCCTGGGGCTTGCAGATCGAGCGCAAGGGACGCTCCGCCAACCGCGCTGGTGGCAAGAAAGTCGCGGCGCGTGAATTTCATAGGGCCTCCGCATCAAGCAGCAAACCGAGCAGCATAGCACGAGCGGAACTGGCGGCCACCGAGCATAGGTTTGCCATAGTGATGTTGCATGCATGCAATATCATTTCAAGATGTGGGGCCTAGACACAGCCCTGGCACAAATCAGGAGATCGTTCTCATGAGACGAAGTAATTTTGCGCTGCGGCTCCAACCTTCCTTGATGGAGGAGGCCCGCAAGGCGGCCGACGCGGAAGGCGTCGCCCTCAATCAATTGATCAACGTAGCGGTAGCAGAAAAACTCTCGGCAATGCGCACCGAGGAATATTTCTCCCAGCGCGCACGTCGCGCCGATCGCGCCCGGACACTGCGCATTCTACAGCAGGCTGACCGGGGAAATCCTGCTCTGCCGGGCGACGAACTTCCTGCTGATTGGGAGAAGATCCTTCCCACAAGAAAATCTGCGCGAAAGGGCCGAAAGCAGACGGTCTGAATTAAGAAACCCCCATTCCCCGCGCTAGCGAAGAATGGGGGTTTCCAACCACTGAATTGCTCTGTTAGCCCGCCACCTTCATGGGAGTATTCCGGTCGGCGCGGAACCGCAACAGGGCCGCAATCCGGCCGATCCGGTCAAACTCCTCATTATCGGCCCCGATGTATACAATCTCGATGCCGTTGCGGAGGGAATGCCCGACGATGGCATCGCCAATGTCTTCCAGTTCGGTGTTCTCTTTGCCGCAGACGGCGCAAGCCGGCGCGACGTGCAGGTCCATGTGGCCGCAGTTATAGCATTTCACGCCCGGCGCCTGGAAGTTCGAGCCCAGCAGCAGCGTCTGCACCTCGCCGGTTTCCAGCGAGCGCAATACGCGGCGCAGACCGATGGCGCCCCGAGCATTACTATGGGCCTCGCCGATGACTTCGGTAATCAGCTCCTGCTTCTGCCGGGCGCTGAAATCCGCCAGCAGCTCGCCAGCCATCTGCTTCACCTGGTCCAGGGTCGCGGTTTTGGGATCGATGCGGAAATGCCCGACCAGCCGCAGCCGCGCGCCCGCGCGCAATTGGGGATGGATCTCCGACCAGACGTCATCATGGCAGCCCACCAGCAGCCGGTCACAGTTGCCGCGCTCGAAATACTGCTCGATGTAATCGGCCACCACCTTGAAGTGCTGCATGGCCTCGTTCTTCTCTTTGCGCTCGGCGTGTCCGGCATCGTAACCGCCGAAGCCGTCGCTCTTGCCGCGGCGGGTCAGCTCGTTGACGAAATCCAGCTTCTCGACAATCTTGTCGTTGACCATCTCGAACACTCGCGCTTTGGCCCGGTCCGCCAGCACCACACAGGCATGCTGCACTCCGTCGAGCACGGCAGCCAGCGGCTTCAGATGGAAGCGCTGATTCACCAGCAAATTGGTCTTGGGCAACTGGGCAGGGACATCGAACTCGCGCCAGAACCCCTGTTGGCTGCAGGCAAAAATTGCTTTCGCTTTGCCGCCATTTCCATGCAGCACCTCGGCCATGCCGTTGATGCGGTCGAGATCGGCGCGGGCGCCTCCATTTCTGCCTCTCTTCTCGGCCTCGCGCAGCGCGTTGCGCACCAGGTCTTTCACCAGGATCGACTCTTCGCGATGCGATTTGTTCAGTGGGGTGGCGGGTTGATAGTAGAACGTTACCGCATATGCTTCCGGCGAGTGAAAATTGGCGAGTTCACGGATGTCATCTCGCGTGATCATTCCGGTCCTCCTATGTAAGCTTTGACGTTTCTCGACTCTAAAAGTCGCTGCACTGTTCCCTCTAGGCGCTCCTGGAATATTCCACGAGCTTTTCCTTCAGGGGGTCTTTGATCGGCAAGGCGCGTTGCAGATGTTCGCGGGCCTTGGCAATGGATGCGCGCACCTCCTCCCCACTGTGGTTGGTGATATCGGCGATCTCTTCCAGCGTGAAGCCTTCGATGGTGTACAGCATGAACGCTTCCCGCTCGTTGCGTCCGGCATCGCCCAAGGCCGTCTCCACCAGGCTGATGAGTTCGTTCCGCGCTGCCTGTTCCTCGGGATTGTCCGCCGTGCGATCGGCTATGACGCTCTCTTCCCACAGCTTGTCGTCCGGCTGATGGAACTGCAGCCTGGCTTCATCGGTGGCCTGCACGTTTGGCTGGCCGTACGGGCGTTCCAACGGGATGTTACCCTCGCCCTCATCGCCGGTCGCGAGCCGGCTGATCGCCTGTTTGGCCAGCCGGTACATCCAGGGTTCCAGCTTCATGCGTTCCGGTTTGTCGGGCTGCTCCCCGAGAGCGGCGGCCATCGCCTCGCTCACCACGTCATCGACCGTGATCTGGCCGGGCGGAATCTGTTCTTCGTTTTCGCGATGGGCAAGCTCGCGCCGGATGAAGCGCCTCCATCGCGGCAGATTGACGTCGATGTAGCCGGAGATATCGCTGGCGGAGATCAGCTCGGGTTTGATCGCGGCCATGGTCTGCTCGAACGGGACCGTGCCGGCGACAGCCGAGCGCGGCAAGCGGCGGTGCGCCCGCTTGTGCTGGTTACGCAACAGCTCTTTGTGTTTCTTCAGCTGCTCGGTGATCGCCTCGAACGCCGCCTTTATGGCTGCGGTTGCCGTCGGGCTATGTTCCTGCGCCGCCATCTGTCCCGAGGGAAGCCGCAAGTTGAGCGATACCACAAAACCCTCCCGCCCGGAATTCTCCTCGATCCCCCCTTTGAGGTGCACGAGATCAGGACGGAACACCTGGAGATAGCGCCCCAGCTTTTCCACTTGTTGCTTGATTAGTTTTTCGAGGTCGGAAGTTTTAGAAATCTTGTAGCTGATGTGAACATTCATCAAAGGCCTCTCCGGATGGAAGGACTCCCATCCGCAGCTACATTCCTTTAAGCTAATCTTACTCCTCTCCTAACAGAAGCAAGCACTAAATAAGGGGTTGCATCCCGCCGACTGCACCACATTGGTGCTTGTGGACTGCGCCTTCGGAATGGAACAAAACACAGGGCCTTCCCGCTGGAAGGCCTGCCGGCCGTGTTCTTCTCGGTCCTAGCGCTCGGGAATGCGGACCTTCGCGTCCGGACGCTTATCGACATGGATAGTTTCGATAAACCGAACCTTGCCCTTGTTGAGCTTCATCACCAGCGACGTGGTGCGCACGCCATCGCCGAAGAAGCGCACGCCTCTCAGCAGCGCGCCATCGGTGACGCCGGTGGCGGCGAAGATGATGTTCTTGCCCGGCGCAAGATCTTCCGCGGTGTAAATGCGCTTGGGGTCGCTTATGCCCATGTCCTTCATGCGCTCGGCCTGTTCCGGCGTGTAGCCGGTCAGCCGCCCGACCATGTACCCATTCAGGCAACGAATGGCGGCCGCCGTTAGCACGCCCTCGGGAGCTCCGCCCGCCCCCATCACCGCGTGGACACCCGACCCCAGCATGGCTGCCGCGACGCCGGGCGAGAGGTCTCCGTCGGTGATCAGGCGAATACGCGCACCCGCCGCGCGCACCTCATTGATGAGCTTCTCGTGCCGCGGCCGGTCCAGGATGATGATGACCAGGTCCTCGACCCGCCGTCCCAGCACCTTGGCAATCACTTTTAGGTTGTGCGAAACCGAGGCGTCGAGGTCGATGACCCCTTTGCACGACGGCCCAACCACGATCTTCTCCATGTAGCAATCCGGCGCGTGCAGCAGCCCGCCCTTTTCCGACGCGGCCAGCACCGTGATGGCGCCGGGAGAGCCGGTAGCGCACAGGTTTGTGCCCTCCAGCGGATCGACTGCGATGTCCACTGCGGGATAGCTGCCGCCATCGCGCTTGCCGACCTTCTCCCCGATGTACAGCATAGGGGCTTCATCGCGCTCGCCTTCGCCAATGACGATGGTGCCGTCCATCGGCACCGTGTCCATCACATGGCGCATGGCTTCGGTCGCCTCCTGGTCGGCGTGCTTGCGGTCGCCCTGGCCCATGGTCTTGGCCGACGCGATGGCCGCTTCTTCCACCACGCGCAGAAATTCCAGCGCTAGATCGGTTTCCAGATTTTCAGTTGGAGTGTGAGTGACAGCGGGTGCTTCCGTAACTTTGGTTGCCATGTGGCCTCCGTGGAGGGCGCGGCTTGCGGTACCAGACTTATGAGCTACGATTGCAGATTGCGCAAGCCGATCGCCGTAACTGCGATATGCGTGCGGGGAGGCATGACGCGCCCGCGCCGCCCACCAGCACAGACGCAAAGGATACACCCGTTGCCATTCCCGGTTCGAGGATTTTCGTCACTCCCTTCCCGGTCGAATACCGCTCCTGCTGGCACCCATGGTCTCGCATTCACCCTGCTCCAGCAGTTCAACCCCATCGCCAACCCGGACCTCCCCGCCGGCAATCACGTAGCAATTGAGAGCCAGCTTCCCGCCGAACTTCTGCACGATCTCCCGCAGCACGCTGCGGTTTTGTTCCAGGGTGTCTGGATCGAAGGTCGTCATGATGCAGCGGCCACGAAGGTCTTCCAGCCCGATCAGAACCTTCCCAATCCGCAGGCACCGTCCCGGCCAGGAGCGCTCGCCCAGTCCTTCTACCCCACTGATCACCAGATTAGGCCTGAGCCTTCGACCGTCATGTCCGAAGGCCGCGATGGCGCCGTCGGTTGCGACCAGCAGCGGAAGCACGTCAAATCGGTTCTCTGACTCGTCCCGAACCAGCCGAGCGCCCGCACCGACAATCTCAACCACCCTGCGGCGCACCGCGGGGTCCTTCCAAGCAAGATCATCGACGACAGGCTCTCCCGCAGGGCCCAGCTTGGCATGGAGACCCAGCAGGCGCGGATGCGTCCTGGAGGTGACGACGTGTCCCCGGCTGTCTTCCGCATGGACCACGCGATCGCCCTCGATCCCGAGCCGGGTGACCAGGGCCCGCTGCAATGGCTCGCCGCCCATCGACTTCACTGGGTATCGCCAGATCTCGGCCAGCTGCATGAATCGCTCCGTCTGCCTCAGTAGAGTTTCCGGGTTAGCGGGATAACAACCGAGCCAAAGAACGGAACCGGGAGTCCGGTGAAAAGGATTTATGAGCCTGACCCGGCTCTTAGGGCCGCCCCCGATTGGGAGTGGGCCGGCCTCCCTACCAGACCAGCACGGTTTTGCCAAAGAACTCTACGCGCTGGGGGGAAACGGAAAACTCGCTGAATGCTTGCAGGTAATACTTGTATGCCGACATGCGGCAAAGAAACAATTTGTTAGAGTTAATGGCGAAGGGGAAAATTGTCGGTGATCTCATCAAGTATCGGCAAACGCCCTCCACCACTCCCAGCCACTGCGGGTTAAGAATGTCATCCAGAAAAATAACTCCGAAATCCGAAATACACTCATTGGCCAGCGCAAGATCGTGCATGGTGTGCTCCACTGTGTGGCCGCCATCGATCGAGAAAAGTCGTGGCCTCGTCAACAACTGTCCGAGAATGTCCGCGGCCCTGAGAGTCGTGGAATCTTTAGCCAGGATCGTGACATTCCGGCCCGCATGACAGCAGTACCTGCTCAAGTTCTCTTTGAAATGTTGCAGCGAACCAGCCCCGCTGCCGTCTATGTTGAGGTGTTGGGCGTCAAAGACATCGATGGCCAGCGACAGCTCGTCTGCTTTGCACAGCTGGTTGAGTGCAATAAAAAACTTGCCGTGGTGAACCCCGATTTCCACGGCTCCGCCTTTTTCATTCATAGCCTCCTGTGTGGCATCGCAGAGCTGCAGCAGCGGAAAAAGTCCGGCTCCCATCCAACCCGTAATTTCTTTGTAACCCGTTTGCTCATATTCCAAAAGAGCGCATCGATTTTCCATCAAGTTCTGTCTCCGCATTGCGAGCAAACCGCTACATTAAGTGGGAATCCCGCGCACCGGGCGGAATTCCCAAGCGCGCGGTGGAAAATCCTGCTTTTGGGCTTTTCCACGGAACGCCTTTTCCAGTTTCAGCGCTGCTGTTTTTGCTGCGCGACCTCGGCACAGCCAACGCTCCCTAGTGCCCGCGTCGGCGCTGTCCTTAGTGTAGGCTCAAGGAGTGTAGGCTCAAGGCTCCATCCCCATGCCTGATGCACCGTGACTTGGCAGCCGGCCAGCGTTCCCTCGCCACAACACCGGCTCGATCTGCATTGATCAGCTTCTCGAAGCGGACGGTGTTGTTGCGGTTCACCATCCGCTCATGGCGGCGAGAACACGCGTTCCAAATCCTGCCCGCACACAGGCGCGAAAGGCGCTGCCGCGCTGTGGCCACACACTCTCAAACTTGCGGAACGTCAGCCCGGAAAAAGCCGGCACCCAATGGAGGATGCCGGCGACCGTAATCCTGGGGCGGAGTCAATACTCGGCCGGCCAGGTCCTTCGCCCCTTCTGCGGTGGTGGGGCGAAAAGAAACAGCAAAGATAAGCACGAACAACAGATGCGCGAGGTCACTTCACACCGGCCGGTCTGACGCTCAGAGGCCTCAATGCAAATACCAGCTAAACCACTTATTGCCAAGGCAGCCGGGAACCGGCCCGTACTGTAACCAATGAGCAACTCTCCCGCGCCGTTCCTTATGCACGTTTACCTGTACGTGTAAGTCCATGTCTCATTCCAGTCGCCGAAGGCGTCATAGACATAGAAGGCAAGCCAGTTCCCGGTTTGGCAGGCTCCCACTAACTGTTGCAGAAAATTCACATCGCTAGTGTAGATGTAGCCGCCTTCCTGGAAATGAACCACGTCGTAAAAAAATCCACCGTAGTAATACGAAGCGCAGTTTGACGGATGCACATAATTCCAGCCCACAACAAAGTCTGGGACAATGCTGCTGCTATCCGTCATACTATGCCCCGAATGGTTGCCGGGACGAAGGGTGCTCAGTTCGATGTTACGTGGCATGGTTGGTGGCATGGTTTGTGGCTTGCTTTGCGCCTCCGCAACTGTGAGCAGGCCAAAGACCGCAAGGACGGCCACAACAACCAATCTAGTAAACTTCGTGAACATGTTTGGCTCCTTAACTGGAATTTCCGTTTTGGCTCCCAACAGCCGTACTATACACCCTGTCGAGAATCTCCGGCGCGCCATTCTTTGGCTGGGCGCAGGGGCTCGGCCGCCAGCAAACCCACCCAGCCGCACCTGGTGCGACGAACGCGAGAGGAGTTACCTCCCCGGCTGTCCAGCATGGGCGCGATGAGCCTTGCCAGAGTATTCCTCAACATGGTTGCAGGGCCGGGCGCCCCTCGATAAGAGCGAAGGCGCTGTCTTCGAGGAGAGTCTGGGGAGGTGCGCCGCTGGTTTGTTCATCACTGGTCTGGCGGGTGTGGCGTCTCTTGGGCTTTGACCGCCTTGTCGCGCGATTTCTGCGCCGTTTTTTGTGCCTTCTTCTGTTGCTTCAGGGACTTCTTGGACTGCTTCTGCGACTGCTTCTGCGCCTTCTTCTGCGCATTCTTCTGCGCCGCGCGCTGCGCGGCAGTCGAGTCGGAATCGGCGATGGCGGGAACGGAGAGTGTCAAACCAAGAAGGACCAACAGGACGTGAGCCGTAACTCTCTTCACAAGCTCTCCATGAAACAAGGTCTTGCGTGATTTTACAACTAGACTTACCACGGTCTCACGACCGGGGCCACGTTTGTTTCGCCGTGCGGGCTGACGCTGGAGCGGTTTTAGAGTCAGGGTGAACCCGGAAGGCTTTGTTACCTCAGCGGCTAAACGCTGCGGAAAGATCGGCAATGAATATCTACCGCCGCCTAAAGCCGGCTCGGGATGACAGGAATAAACGACTTATCGGCACGACTGAAGAGTGTGCGTGAGAACTATGTTTCGTTTGCCACTGTAGATTGAATGGCTGAAAATCAGCCCCGCAGGGGCGGAAGCGGTGTTAGCCCAGGGCGTGAGCCCTGGGTAGAGTGGAAAATCGACCTGAGTCCCTTCAGGGACGACACAGTTCTCACGCACACTCTGAAGTCATGCCCTGACACAAAACGCGTGCAAACCGATTCTCCCCGCAGCCTGTAAAGCCGGTCGCCCTTGGCACTTTTGATAGGGGGCTGAAGGTCTGCTCCACCCACTCCGGGTCTTCACTAACCCTGTGGTCGCCAGCTCTGCCTGTAGAGCGAGCTGAAGGCTCACATCTGACAGCTGACGGCTGTTTTCAGAATGCCGCGTGCCCGGTGATGTGTTCCCCGATGATCAGGGTGTGGATGTCGTGGGTGCCCTCGTAAGTCTTCACCGACTCCAGATTGGCCATGTGGCGGAAGATGGGATACTCGTCGGCGATGCCGTTGCCGCCCAGAATGTCGCGGCCCATGCGGGCGCACTCCAGTGCCATCCAGACGTTGTTGCGTTTGAGCATGGAGATGTGCCAGGGCTTGGCCTTGCCCTGGTCTTTCAGGCGGCCAACCTGCAACGCCAGAAGCTGGGCCTTGGTGATCTCGCTGATCATCCACACCAGCTTCTCCTGCACCAGCTGGTGGCCGGCGATGGGCATGTCGTGGAATTGCTTGCGGAACTGCGCGTACTGCAGCGCGCAGTCGTAGCAGGCCATGGCAGCGCCGATCGCTCCCCAGCCGATTCCGTAGCGCGCCTGGTTCAGGCAGCTTAGCGGAGACTTCAGGCCGCCTGACTCAGGCAGCAAATTTCCGGCGGGAATGCGGACATCCTGTAAGGCAAGGCTTGAAGTCACCGAGGCGCGCAGCGACCACTTGCCGTGAACGTCGGCGGCCTTGAATCCCGGACGGTCGGTCTCGACGATGAAGCCGCGAATGCGGTCGTCTTCGTCGGTGACCTTGGCCCAGATGATGGCGATGTCGGCGATGGAGCCGGAGGTGATCCACATCTTCTCGCCGTTCAGGATGTAGCCGTCGCCGTCTTTTTTGGCGCGCGTGCGCATGGCGCTGGGATTGGAGCCTGCGTCCGGCTCGGTCAGCCCGAAGCAGCCCAGGATTTCGCCGAGCGCCATCTTGGGCAGGTACTTCTGCTTCTGCTCATCGCTACCGAAGGCGTAAATGGGATACATGCACAGCGCGGACTGGACGCTGACGAAGGAACGCACGCCGCTGTCGCCGCGCTCCAGCTCCTGGGTCATGAGGCCGTACTCGACCGCGGACATGCCGGCGCATCCGTAACCCTTAAGGCTGGCGCCGTAGAAGCCGAGCTCGCCCATGGGCTTGATCAGCTCCTTGGGAAAGCGGCCGTCGCGGTTGCACAGCTCGATGATGGGAACCAGGTTTTCTTCGATGAATTTGCGAGTGTTGTCGCGGACCAGCCGCTCGTCGTCGTTGAGCAGCGTATCGAACTCGATGAAATCCACGCCCTTGAACTTGATGGCCATGCACTCTCTCTTATCAGGATCTTTGCGGATGG
>Ga0265325_10003332_pt1 | contig 10558 bp, 7 predicted proteins | sample 41420metaG_FD_202090 | JGI IMG/M metagenome (GOLD analysis project Ga0265325, IMG submission 202090) | Rhizosphere microbial communities from Carex aquatilis grown in University of Washington, Seatle, WA, United States - 4-14-20 metaG | ecosystem: Host-associated > Plants > Roots > Rhizosphere >...
CATGGTCCGTTCGAGCGGCACGCTCCTGATCGCGGTTCTGGTATTGACGGTGTGGGCGACGCCGAGCGAGGCCGATCCCAACGTGACGCACGCCTGGATCAACGGCAAGGTGCTCAAGATCCGCGACGCGTCGAGCGGCTCCGGTCCCTACGACTTCAATAATTTTATGGTGGTCAAGGTGAAGCGTGACGAGCACGCTGCCTACATCGGCGACGAAAACGGCGGCACCGTCGTCCCCGGCCCAGGCTGCGTCACCGTCGCCGGCGAGGACCTGTCCGCCGGGCGGCCCGAGGACCTCTACTTTCCGGACTATGCGCCGTACTACACCGTCAAGTGCACGTTCACCGACCTGCGCAAGGTCGACATCAACGCCGGCCCCGGCGACGACTCGGTGCAGGTTCTTCTCTCGCACGTCCCGGTGAAGATCGTCGGCGGCGCCGGCGACGACGTCCTGTCCGGCTCACGCGGCGACGACTACATCGAGGGCGCCTGCGGATCCGATCGCATGTCGAGCGGCGGCGGCTTCGACGGGATCTATGCCGACGACACCGACTGGTGCGACAACAACTGTCCGCCGACCACCGACCGGATCATCTGCGGTGGCGGCGGAATGGGTTTCGTCACCACCGACGGCGTCGACATCATCTCTAAGAGCTGCGTGCAGTGAGTCGCGCGCGCCTCAGGCAACCTCCGATAGCCTGGTCGCCGCACCGCCGGTTCGGCGGCGCAGCTCGCGCACGAACAGCCCCGCCATGACGAGGCTCGACAGCACGTTGCCGGCGGCGATGGTGGCGAACACCGCGCCCTCGCCGAGCCCGGCGCGGACGCACCACAGCGCGAGCACCAGCACCACCGGCATGCGCACCGCCATCACGATCAGCGGCGGCGTCGCCCGTCCCAGCCCCTGAAAGGCGAACACCAGAACCATCGACAGCCCGACGAACGGATACGACGGTCCGACCACGCGGAAGTAGGTCGCGCCGACCGCGAGGATGCCCGCGTCGTGCGTGAAGATCCCCATCCAGAGCGCGGGCCGCCACCACAGCAGCCCGCCCGCCAGGCCGAGCAGTCCGACGATCAGCAGGCAGGCCGCGCGAACGTACTCGCCGACACGCTCGGTGCGCCCGGCGCCGATCGCGAGCCCGACCAGCGTCAGCACGGCGGCGCTCACGCCGAAGGCGAACGACAGCAGCAGGAAGTCGAGGCGCGTGCCGAGCCCGTACGCCGCCAGGTCGGGCGTGCCGAGGCGCGCGACGACGCCCGTCAAGATCATGATCCCGACGTAGTTGATCGTGGTCGACACCGATGCCGGGATGCCGATGCGCAGGATCTCCTTCAGCGGTTCGAGCGCGATGCGGCGCGGGAACGCGCGCGGCTTGATCGCGCCGCGGCCGCCGAGCACGTACCAGGCGCGCGGGAACGTCGCGAGCAGCTGGCTCACCAGCGCCGACAGCGCGGCGCCCTCGAGGCCGAGGCCGAACTTGAACATGAACAGCGGCGTCAGCAGGATCTGCAGGCCGAGCGAGCTGCTCGACCAGATCGCCGGCACGCGGACGTTGCCCTCGCCGCGCAGCACGCTGTCGAACATGCCGCCCATGAAGGTGATGATCGAGCCGCCGAACAGCACGCGCGAGAACGCCGTCGCCTGCTCGAGGACCGGCCCCTCGCCGCCCATCCAGCCCATGACCTTGTGACCGATCGCGAGGATCAGCAGGGCGAACAGGACGCCGATGCTCGCGGCCAGCAGGAACGCGTGCTCCGCGGTGGCGGTCGCGGCGGCGACGCGGCGGGCGCCGAGCGCGCGCGCGATCGCCGAGGCCGCACCACCACCGAGGCCGCCGCTCATGGCCGTCATGGCGACCAGCGCGATCGGGAACACCAGCGACACCGCGGCGATCGCGTCCGGGCCGAGCCGGCTCACGTAGTAGGTGTAGAGCACGTTCGAGATCGCCGCGATCAGCATGACGAGCGTCGTCGGCGCGGCGAGCCGCGTCACCGCGCGCAGCGGATCGAGCGCGAGCAGGTGCTCGGGCGTGCGGGAGCTGGGCTGTTTCAGACTGACACCTCCGTCGCGTCGTCGGGTGGGTGGAGTCACGCTTACGAGAAGGTACGCGAGATCGCACCTCGTCCCGGCGCGAGCCGGGGTGGTGGGTCGGTTGCCAGCCCGCCGCTCAGCTCCGCCTCGACGAAGCTACGCTTCGTCGAGTCTACGCGCCTTCGGAATTCGCTGCGGTCTGGCAACTGACCCACCACCCGGGCTCGGCCGGGTCTTGGCTTCGGTGCCGGACTTCTCCAGAATCCGGACCCGATGAACGACGAGCTGCGTGCCAAGACCATCTCCGCGGACGCCGCCGCGGCGCTGGTGAAGCCGGGAAACTGGGTCGACTACGGCATCGCCCTCGGGCAGCCCGACCTGTTCGACCAGGCGCTCGCGCGCCGCAAGGACGAGCTGCACGACGTGCGCATCCGCGCCTGCGTGACCATGACGCCGCGCGCCGTGCTCGATGCCGACCCCACCGGCGAGCACTTCCTGTGGTTCAACTGGCACTTCTCGGCCTACGACCGCGGCAAGAACCGCGACGGCCGCTGCAACTACATCCCGATGAACTTCGGCGAGGCGCCCGACTACTACCGGCGCTTCCTCGATCCGGTCGACGTGGTCTGCATCAAGACGTGCCCGATGGACGAGCAGGGCTACTTCAACCTCGGCCCGGCGGTGGCGCACGTCAAGGCGGCCACCGAGCGCGCGCGGATCCTCATCGTCGAGACCTGCGCGACGATGCCCTACGTCTACGGCGAGCAGGAGTCGGTGCACGTCGGCGAGGTGGACTACGTCATCGCGGGCGAGGGCTGCGCCCTCGCCGAGCTCGCCAACCCGCCGATCAGCGACGTCGACCGCCAGGTCGCGACGCGGATCGCGGCCGAGCTCGAGGACGGAGCCTGCGTGCAGATCGGCATCGGCGGCATGCCCAACGCCGTGTGCGCGGTCCTCAAGGACGCGGGCCTGCGCGATCTCGGCATCCACACCGAGATGTTCGTCGACGGCATGGTCGACCTGATCCAGGACGGCATCGTCACCGGGGCGCGCAAGACGATCAACCGCGAGCAGGTCGTGTTCACCTTCGCCGGCGGCTCGCGCCGCCAGTACGACTTCATGGACCGCAACGCGCGCCTCAAGATCTACCCCGTCGACTACACCAACGATCCGGCGATCATCGCGCGCAACGACCGCGTCGTGGCGATCAACAACACCACCCAGATCGATCTCCAGGGCCAGGCCGCGTCGGAGTCGGACGGGCACCGGCACCTGACGGGAACCGGCGGACAGCTCCAGTTCGTGCGCGGGGCGTACGCGTCCAGGGGCGGCAAGGCGTTCATCTGCCTCGCCTCGACCTACGAGCGGCACGGCCTGCGCAAGAGCCGGATCGTCACCAGCTTGACGCCCGGGAACGTCGTCACCACGCCGCGCACCGACGTCATGTACGTCGTGACCGAGTACGGCATCGTCAATCTCAAGGGCAAGTCGCTCGCCGAGCGCGCGGTCGCGCTGATCTCCATCGCCCACCCGGACTTCCGCGAGGAGCTCGAGCGCGACGCTCGCGAATTCGGCCTGATCCCGCGCCACTTCCACTGAGCTGGTCTCGCAAAGGCCGGTCGCGCGAGGCATCCTGGTCCGCATGGAGAAAGCCGACACGACCCTGACCCCCTGCCCTGCGTCGCCGAACTGCGTCTCGAGCGTCGCGCCGGACAGCGCGCACCACGTGCAGCCGCTCGCCTTCACGGGCCCGCCCGCGGCGGCAATGGAGCGCCTGCGTACGACCATCGCCGCGCTGCCGCGGACGCGCGTCGTGCGCTCCGGCGATACCAGCCTGCACGCCGAGTTCACCAGCTGGCTGCTGCGCTTCGTCGACGACGTCGACTGCGTGCTCGACGCGAGCGCCGGCGTGATCCACATCCGCTCGGCGTCGCGCGTCGGCTACTCGGACCTCGGCGTGAACCGCAAACGCGTCGAGCAGATCCGCGCCGCGTTCGCCCGCGCCACCTGACGCTCGCTGCGACGCCCGCGACGAACGGGGGGCGCGCGCGTCGCAGCGCGGGCGGAACGCGCGCCCCACGACGAGCAGCCAGGGCGCGCTATGCTCCGCCCGCGGGCTCCAGCCGGATGCGTGCCTGCAGGAACTGGTTCTTCGGGCTCGTGAAGGCGTCGCTGCCGACCTGCTCGACCCGGAAGCGGATGTCGTAGTCGCCGGGCTGGTCCAGCGTCCTGATCCAGCGCAGCAGCGCCACGTCCTCGGCGGGCTCGACGTCGAGCGGCAGCAGGAATGTCTTCGTCTCGAGCGGCGCCGCGCTGGTCCCGCCATCGGCGGGCCACCATTCGAGGACCAGCCTTACTACCGGGGCATCGGGGTCGAGCGCGCTGACCGGCCACGCCGCCGCGCCCATGTTCTTGACGTGGACCACGATCGCGACCCAGCGACCCGCGGCCAGCGTGGGCGGGATGACACCGGTCACGAGTGCGGCGGTGTCGTCCGGCGCGAGCGGTGCGAGCGGCGTGCCGAGCAGCGTCTGGCCTGGCTGCGGGCCGGCCGCGACCGCGTCGTACCACTTGTCATTGCGCGGCTCCTTTCTCACGCGCAGCAACACCCAGCCCGCGTGCGACGCGGCGTGCAGGAACAGCTTCGAGGTCCGGATCTCCTCGCGCTGCTTGCGCTTCTCCCCGGGCCAGCTCTCGACCGGTCGCAGCAACAGCCAGCGCATGTGCGTCAAGTCGACCAGGCGCTGCAGCGCCGGGGGGTCGGGCAGCAGCTCTGCCAGGTGCAGCGCGAGCGGACGATGCGGCGGCTGATAGCCGGTGAAGCCGCCGATCAGCGGCAGCCAGTGCCGGGTGCTGCCGAGCATCGCCTCGGCCTCCGTTCCGAGGGTGGCGTCCTTCCTGTCGGCAAGCGGGTCGACCATCGGCAGCTCGAGCAACGGCCCGGGCCCGTGCCGCTGCGACAGCCGCGCCACCATCGCATAGGCCGGATCCGTCTGGCCGGTGAACTCGGCGATTCCCGTACCCGAGAGGTGCCACGCGCGCGTCGCGAGGATCGCGATCGCGAGCAGCGCCGCCGCGGTGCGACCGACACGCCGACCGAGGCTCGTGTACGCGCTCTGCAGCACGGCCGCGCAGAGCAGCGACGTCCCGAAACCGACCAGGACGGCGAAGCGCATCGGGTAGCGGAAGAAGCGCAGCGGCGACATCGCGATCAGCGCGAACGGCATCGGCAGCGTCACCCCGTCCACCGTCCACACCGCGCCGATCGCCATGAGCTGCGCGAGCACGGTGAGCACGAGCCCGCGCGTCGCGCAGGTGCGCGCGCCGCGATCGCGCACGAGGAAGCCGACCAGGCCGAGCCCGGACAGCAGCAGCACGAGCACGCCACCCGACCGGATCGCCTGGCTCGCGATCGTGGTCATCATGTACTCGCGCGCCGCCTCGCTCGCGAGGTTGAACACCGGCTCGCGCTCCGCCTCCGGCCGCGCCAGGTAGGGCAGCGACGCCAGCAGCAACACCAACGCGACGAGCACGCCCGTGCCGACGGCGAGCACGGCGAAGCGCGCGCGCGCGCCGGCGCGGTGGAAGAGCTCGAGCGATCCCCAGACCAGCGCCAGGACGCCGCACAGGACCGCCATGTAGTAGGAGCTCAGGACGCCGCAGGCGAGCGCCAGACCGAGCAGAGCGGCGTTGCCGATGCCGGGCCGCGCGCGCAGCCGTGTCAGCGCCAGCGCGACCAGCGGCAGGAACAGATTGCTGTACTGCAGCAGGTGCAGATGGCCGGGCACGCGGAACGGCCCGAGCGCGAAGACCAGACCGATCACCCACGCCACCCCCGGCGCGCAATCGAGCGCGAGCAGCAGGCGCTGCATCGCCAGCGCGGCCAACGGGTAGGTCAGGAAGACCGTCAAGTTCGCCGCCAGCAGCGCGTTGCCGGTCAGCGCGTACAGCGGCGCGAACAAGATCTGGAAGGCGACGAAGTGCTCGGTCCCGGTGAGCTGCGCCGGCGCGGGGAAGTTGATGTTGGCGTCGAGGACGTTCACGCCGGTGGCGATCGCGTGCTGCACCCAGGCGAGCACCCAGACCACCAGCCGCTCGTCGGCGGCGTTGCCGAAGTAGCCACGCGGCGCGCCACGCGGCGCCGCCATCAGCCAGGGCACGGAGAACAGCGCGAAGATCGCCGTGTAGCCGGCGAAGGATCCGATCAGGCCAGGCGCCCGCTCCGGATCCGGGCGCTGCTCGCGCGCTGGTGCAGCTTCGCTGGGACCTGATCCGCCCGGACCGCTTCGCGCGAAGGGGTTTGTGCGCTGCAAGCGGCCGACCTACTATCGCAGCACGCCGTGGCGGGCAATCCTCGCCCGGCGGCGAGTGGCGCGCACACGGAGACTGATGGTGTCGCAGCTCAGACTCTCGACGAAGGTGCTGGTGTGCGCCGTCTGCGCGACGCTGCTGGGCGCGCTGCTGTACGCGCTCGCAGCTTCCTCCGGCACACGCCCACGGCTCAACGTGCTGCTGGTCTCGATCGATTCGCTGCGCCACGACCACCTCGGGTGCTACGGCTACGCGCGGCCGACCAGCCCGACCATCGACGCCCTCGCACGCGACGGCGCGCGGTTCCGCGAGGCGGTGGCACCGTCGTCGTGGACGCTGCCGTCGCACGTCACGCTGCTGACCGCGAAGCCGCCCGAGCAGCACGGCGTCACCGACCCCACGAAGCGTCTCGAGGCCGGCACCTTGACGCTCGCACGGGTGCTGCGCGACGCCGGCTACCGGACCGCCGCGTTCGTCGCCTCGCCGTTTCTCCGCACGCTCTACGGCTATGCGGACGGCTTCGAGGTCTACGACGAGACGCTCGCCGCGAAGAGCAATCTCGCGTCGCACAGCGGCGTCACCTCGCCCGGCCTGGTCGCGCAGACGACGCAGTGGCTGCGCCAGTGGCACGAGAGCGCGGCGAAGCAGCCGTTCTTCGTCTTCCTGCACATGTGGGACGTCCACTACGACTTCGATCCGCCGCCGCCCTACGACACCATGTTCGACCCCGACTATCGCGGCACCGTCGACGGCCGGAACTTCGAGCTCGGCACCCAGGTCCACGCCGGCATGGACCCGCGCGACCTCGCGCACGTGATCGCGCTCTACGACGGCGAGATCCGCTACACAGACGAGCACCTCGGCAAGGTGATCGCCCTGCTCGGCGACCTCGGTGTCCTCGACGATACGCTGATCATCGTCGCCAGCGATCACGGCGAGGAGTTCTTCGAGCACGGCTTCAAGGGACACGGCAAGACGCTCTACGACGAGACCATCCGCATCCCGCTGGTCGCACGGCTGCCGGGACGGATCCCGGCCGGAGCGGTGATCGAGCAGCAGGTCCGCTTGATGGACGTCGCGCCGACGATCCTCGGCTTCGCCGGGGTCGCGGCACCGCCCGGATTCGGCGCCGGCGACGTCCCGCAGCGCGAGCGCGACCTGAGCACGTGGCTGACGGCGTCGCAGCCGGAGCAGCCGTTTCCGGAGCTGGTCGCGTTCGGCGACCTCACCCTGCGCGGGCGGCCGTGGCACTCGGCGCGCACGCCGGCGCTGAAGTCGATCGTCATCGGGCAGCGCTACGTGTCGCGCGAGCGCTACGACCTGGTCGCCGATCCGGGCGAGAAGACGGATCTGCTCGCGGGCGGTGCGCCGGCGGAGCGCTTCGCGGGTCTCGAGAGCGGCGCCGACGCGTGGCTCGCCTACTGGTCGGACCGTCACCAGCTCGCCGCGTCGGCGCCGGTCGACGCGGAGCACCTCGCGCGGCTGCGTGCCCTGGGCTACGTGAAGTGATGTAAACGCGAGGGACCCGTCCCTCGCCCCCGCCGGGCGGAGCCCGTCGGGCCCCTACTCCCTGCTCGCTGGCGCCCGGACGCGCGCTGCGCGCGCGGATGTCCGTGCGGTCATCGACCCTTCTGCCCGCGCCGCGGCGCGACCTCGTGGCGGAAGCGCTCGTCGAGCAGGCGGGCGAGCCAGCCGCGGAAGCGGCGCTGCACGGATGCGTCGTCGGGCAGGCCGCCGAGGCGGCTCAGCACGCTGCCCATCAACGCGTCGCCGAGCATCGCGGCGGCGACCAGGCGGACGGTGAAGTCCGCTTCCTCGCGCTTCGGCACGCGTCCGCCCGCGGCGCGCGCCTCCTCGCCGAGCCGCTTGTGCACCGCGTCCGCGAACATGCGCAGGGTCTCCTGCTGCGGGTGCTCGCTGCGGCTGCGCCGCGGCGAGCCGTCGCTCAGCGCGGCCCAGGCGAGCAGGCGCGCATGACCGGACTCGCCGAGCGTCTCGAAGACGCGATCGAGCACCGCTTCCGGGGTCGTGCCGCGATCGGGCTCGGAGATCGCGCGCATGACGTCGTCGTTGAGCGCGCCGATCGCCGAGCGCGCCAGCGCCTGCATCAGGCCCTCACGGCTCTCGAAGTGGTGCAGGATCGTCGGGTGGGAGATGCCGAGGTCGCGCGCGATGTCCTGCAGGCGGATTGCCTCGGGTCCACCCTCGGCGAGACGACGCTGCGCCGCCGCCAGGATCTCGTGCCGCGCCTCCTCGGCGGTGCGCCGGCGGCGGGTCTTCTTCGCCCCGGCCACTATTGACAATCCTGTACGTAGCTGGATACTGACATTGTTGTCAGCAGCTATCACGTCGCCGTCCGACGGTCACGGAGAGATCATGCAGCCATCAGCGTACCCAAAGCCGCCCCGCAAACGGATCGAGCCGCTGCGCGCCCTGCGCGGCATCCGCACCCTGCTGCGCGATCCGGACGACACGCCGCAGGTCTTCGAGATCATTGAGGCGCTGTCGGGCAACGCCGGCGAGCGCGCGTTCCAGCGCTTCCGGAGCTCGGCGCAGGGCAGCCGGATCCTGAGCGAGAACCGCAACCTGCTGGCGACCCTCGACGATCGCGAGAACCTGAAGCTCCTGCCGGCGGGCTCGCTCGGCCGCATCTACGCGGACTTCACCGAGCGCGAGCAGATCACCGGTCAGGGCCTCGCCGACGCGAGCATGAGCGGCCGGCGCGCCGAGCTCGATCCGGCGCGCGCGCTGTTCTTCGCACGCCTGCGCGACATGCACGACCTGTGGCACGTCACGACGGGCTTCGGACGCGACCTGGTCGGCGAGGCCGCGCTGCTCGCCTTCAGCTACGCGCAGACCCGCAACCGCGGCGTCGGCTTCATCGTCGCCGTCGCCTGGCTGCGCGCGTCGGGCGAGGCGGCGTTCGCCCGTCCGGTGATCGTCGACGGCTACCGGCGTGGCAAGCGCGCGCAGTGGCTGCCGGGCGAGGACTGGGAATGGCTGCTGACGCAGCCGCTCACCGCGGTGCGCGAGCGGCTCGGCCTCGGCGAGCCGCCGGTCTACGAGGCGAAGCGCTCCGCGGGCGCGCCCGTCACCGCCTGATTTAGTTCCACGAGGGGACCCGTCCCCTCGCCCCATCGGGCAAAGCCCGACGGGGCCCCACTCCTCTGCTCGCTTCGCTCGGCCGCGCGCTCCGCGCGCGGTTGTCCTGTCTTGGGTGGTCGCACTCCTAGCTCGCTACCCGCAGCTCGTTGCCCCGTGCGGCGCGCGGATAGACCTGCACCGGCACGCCGTTCAGGATCGACTGCCCCACCACGCTCTCGACCACCGACTCATCGGTCCAGTCGTTCGCCGACACGCCCGGCGTCTGGCCGGCGACCTTCTGCCAGCGCGCGGATGGCGCGTGCCCCCAGCCGTGCGGCAGGCTGACGACGCCGGGCGCCATCTCGTCGGTGACGTGCACGCGCACCTCGCCGCGGTGCACCCGGCTCGCCAGCACCACGCGCTCGCCGTCGTGGACGTCGCGCGCCGCGGCGTCGTCGGGGTGCATGAGCAGCAGGCAGCGTTCCGAGCCGGACACCATCGCCGGCACGTTGTGCATCCACGAGTTGTTGGTGCGCTGCTCGCGGCGTCCGATCAGCAGCAGCTGATCCGCCGGTGCCGGTGTCGCGAGCGACGCCTCGAGCGCGTCCCACTCGGTCAAGATCGGTGGCGGCGCAAGCTCGACCCGCCCACCGCGGTGGTACACGCGGCGCCTCACCCCGGGCTGGAGCGGTCCGAGGTCGATGCCATGCGGTGCTATGTCGAGGTCGCGCAAGCTGAGGCCCTTGCGCCACGGCAGGAAGCCGTCGCCCCACGCGCCGGTGCGCAGCAGGAAGGCGAGCGTGGGGCGCGGCGACCACGCCAGGCCGAGGCCCTCGGCGAGGTTCAGCAGCGTGTCGACCGGCTTGACGCCGGTTGGGCCGCCCCCGAGGCGCCGCGCGAGGTCGAGCAGGATCTGCCAGTCCTGCAGCTCGCCGGGACGCGGCTCGACCACCGGCGGCGAGCAGCGCGCGACGTTGCGCACCGAGAACAGCGGGAACAGCAGGTCGAAGTGCTCCTCGGCGAGCGTCCACGCCGGCGGCAGGATCACGTTCGCGTGCCGCGTGGTCTCGTTCACGTAGAGATCGATCGACACTATGAAGTCGAGGCGGTCGAGCGCCGCGTCGAGGC
>Ga0265325_10003333_pt1 | contig 10554 bp, 10 predicted proteins | sample 41420metaG_FD_202090 | JGI IMG/M metagenome (GOLD analysis project Ga0265325, IMG submission 202090) | Rhizosphere microbial communities from Carex aquatilis grown in University of Washington, Seatle, WA, United States - 4-14-20 metaG | ecosystem: Host-associated > Plants > Roots > Rhizosphere...
GTGTCAGCCCAAATGGCTAGCAAAATACAGACCAACCCCTTCATTTGTCGAACTGTGTCACACAGCCAAGCGTGCGAATCGCGCCGTACAGGAACAATCGTTCCAATCTGAAACTATTGTTCCATTACATGACGCATTGGAAGCCATGCTTGGGGAGCGCTTGTGTGGTCAACAGCGCCATGCCGACCGATTCGGGAGCGCCCAGCGCCGCAGGCACGCGCGGCACCAGCGCGGCCACCAGCGCGCTCACCGGGCTTGTCTGGATCAGGTGGGCAGGAAACCATCCACCGACAGGTAGCGCTCGCCGGTGTCGTAGTTGAAGCCGAGGATGCGGCTGCCCGCGGGAAGTTCGGGCAGTTTTTGTGCAATCGCGGCCAGCGTGGCGCCCGATGAAATGCCGACCAGAATGCCTTCCTCGCGGGCGCTGCGGCGCGCGTATTCGCGGGCGTCTTCGGCGTCGACCACGATGGCGCCATCGAGCACGCTGGTGTCGAGGTTCTTCGGAATGAAGCCGGCGCCCAGACCCTGAATGGCGTGCGGGCCGGGAGCGCCGCCGGAAATCACGGCCGAGCCGGTGGGTTCCACCGCAAACACCTTGAGATTCGGGAATTTCGCCTTGAGCACGCGCGCGCAGCCAGTGATGTGGCCGCCGGTGCCAACGCCGGTGATCAGCACATCCAGGCCATCGGGGAAGTCGGCCAGGATTTCTTTTGCCGTGGTCTCGGCGTGGATGTCGATATTGGCCGGGTTCTCGAACTGCTGCGGAATCCAGGCGCCTGGCGTCTGCGCCTGCAGCTCCTCGGCGCGGGCAATCGCGCCCTTCATGCCCTTTTCCTTGGGCGTCAGGTCAAACTTCGCACCGTAGGCCAGCATCAGGCGGCGCCGTTCGATGCTCATGCTGTCGGGCATCACCAGGATGATTTTGTAGCCCTTGACGGCCGCCACCAGTGCCAGGCCGATGCCGGTGTTGCCGCTGGTGGGCTCGATGATGGTGCCGCCGGGCTTGAGCGCGCCCGACTTTTCTGCCGCTTCGACCATGGCCAGCGCAATGCGGTCCTTGATGGAGCCGCCTGGGTTGCTGCGCTCGGACTTGATCCACACCTTCGCGCCCGGCCCGAAGATACGGTTGATGCGGATGTGCGGCGTGTTGCCAATGGTTTGCAGAATGTTGTCGACCTTCATGGCGTCTCCTGAACGGTTGGGTGGAAAAGCAGTGCCATTCATTCTGAACCCATTGTTCTGCCGGTTCAGCCATATGGATATGCCGGATTGGCGGCCTTCCCCTTCCTACTGCGGTGCCCGCTGTCTCAGGGCTTGCGCCCGGTCATCAGAAACAGTGGATAGGCCCGCCCGTTGTGCTGCTGCAGGCGAAGGATTTCGCCAAACGTGATGTCCACCAAACCGGCTTGCTCGGCCAGCACACGCAAGCTGTCGGGTGCAAAGCCGAAGTGCTGCACGCCCTTCGCGGCGTTGGCGGCGGCGTCGCCGTGAAAGCTGCCGTCCTCCTGGTACAGATCCACCAGGGCAATGCGCCCGCCGCTGTGCAGCGCAGCGGCAAAGGTGTGCAGGAGCGCGGCGGTGTCCGCAACGTGGTGCATCGCCATGCAGCTCACGATGGCGTGGTACTGCTCGGGCAGGCCCGTGGAGATGTCTTGCTGGCGCGTGGTGATGTTGGCAAAGCCCTTTTCATCCAGCACCTGCAGCATGGCGGCCGACATATCCAGCGCCGTGACCTGCGCCACCCGCGGCGCAATGGCGGTGGACAGCAGCCCGGTGCCGGCGCCGAAATCCAGCACATGGTCGCTGGCCTGCAAGGGCAGCTGCGCCAGCAGGCGCTCGGGTATGGCGGCCAGTTGCAGTGACGTGGGGCGCTGGTCCCAATCGCGGGCGGCCGTGTCGAAATGGGTAGTGGAGGGCGTGGTCATGGTGCTGGGCCTCGAAAAGAGATGAACGGGGTGCGTGGGTCGGGGATAATCGCTCCCGTGAAGCGCGCCAGACCGCCGCTGGTGCAATCTGGGAAACCAGGCACTGGAGGAACGTCCGGACTGCACAGGACAGCGTAGCAGCTAACGGCTGCCCACCGTGAGGTGAGGATCAGAGCAACAGAGACGAGTTTGGGTGTAGAGCCACCAAGGGTGTTCTGTGGGTCGCCAGCGAAAGCTGGTGCCGGATGGCGCAAGCCAGTCGGTTCCCGGCGCAAGCCGGGAAAGCCCACAGCCACCTTGGGCGCTCCGCGCCCAAGGTGAAACGGGCAATCTCTACGCGCAGCAATACCAAGTAGGCCAACGTTGATGTGGTTCCGCAGAGTTGGCGGGTAGGTAGCACCGAGCCGTGGTGGCGACACCCGGCCCAGAGTAATGGCGGTCACGCCCGGCCTTCGCAAGGAGGTTCGGGTGCACAGAATCCGGCTTATCGGCGCGCTTCACACTTTTATCGCGGTGCAGGCAGAAATTTCAAGGGAAATTGGCCTCTAGCGCTTATCCGTATTGCGCTGACAGCTACTATTTAAATAGCGTCAAAACTTTTCCCATGCCTGCAGATAGCGCCATTGCCCCTCGGGCACCTTGGCCAGCGGCACACGCCCGATGCGGATGCGGCGGATCGCCACCACGCGCAGGCCCACGGCCTCGCACATCGAGGGAATCTGCCCGGGGCGGATGCCCTTCAGCGCAAAGCGCAGCCGGGTTTCGTTCTGCCAGCTCACCTTGATGGGCGGCAGCGGCCGGCCGTTGAACGAGAGCCCGTGGCAGAGCTTTTTCAGGCCGCCCTCGGCAATCTGGCCCGCCACCTCGACGATGCACTCCTGCTCCAGCGACTCGATGTCCTCGGCCAGCTTGCGCGCGATGCGCTTGTCCTGCGTGTAGACCACCAGCCCGCTGGCCGGTGTGGGCAGCGGCGTGAAGCATTCCAGGGCGCGAAAGTGGCGCAGCAGCACGCGGGTGTCGGCGGCGTCGCTTTCCATATGGGTGGACAGCCCGATCAGGCTCAGCGCTGCGGGCGCGCCCTGGCTGCGGCTGCCGTGCGCAGCGGCCGCCGCGTCAAGCCCCAGGCCCGCTTCATAGCCTGGCGGCTTGTGCAGCAGCAGCGTCACGGGTTCCAGCGCGTCGAGGCTGGCATCCTTGGCCAGCACCACGTGCTGCTGCTGCGCCACGCGGGCGCCAGGGACTTCGACCAGTGCCCCATCGACGCTGACATAGCCGCCTTCGATGTACTGCTCGGCCGCGCTGCGCGAGAGGCCATGCTCGGCCGCCACGCGCTTGGCCAGGCGCTCGGTGTTGTCAGGTGAAGTGGAGAGATTTTTCATTTCGCTCAATCATGGGGCAATACATCCAGCGCGGCGCATCAAACAAGCGCGGCCCAGGCCAGCGGTCGCCGTGCAAGGGCCGCGCCGGCTGCATAGCGGCTCAGGGGGGTATCAGTCATTCCCAGGCCCGAGTGCGCGAATGCGCTCGATGTGCGCCAGCAGCGAGCGCTGCGCCACCGGCCAGATGCGCGGCGGCACGTCGGCGTAGGCATGCGCCACCCAGTCTTCCATGCTGCCGCCGGGCAGGGCCTCCAGCGCGGCAATCACTTTCGCTTCGCGCGCCAGCCGGTGGGCCTTGAGCCGGGCAATCGCGCCGCGCGCATCGCCCAGCACGTAGCCGTGCGCGGGCAGGATGAATTCAACGCCATGTTCGGCGCACAGCGCGTCCAGCCGGTCGAGCGAATCGAGGTAATCGGCCATGTTGCCGTCGGGCGGGTCGATCACCGTCGTGCTGCCGTTCAGGATGTGGTCGCCGGAGAACAGCAAGGCGTCCTCCACCAGCAGCAGGCACAGGTGGTTGGCGGCGTGGCCGGGGGTGTACACCACTTGCAAAGTATGGGTGATATTGCCCTCTAGCGCTTTCCCCGTAATCGTTAGCAGCTCACTATCTTGTAGCGCGCGATCAGGCGTGAACTGGCTGTGCGCGCGTGCCGTGGGTTTTGAGGCCAGGCCCAGGATAGGCGGGGCGCCGCGGCCCGCTTGCACGCACAGCGCCTGCAGCGGCTGGCTGCCTGGCGAATGGTCGGGGTGCGAATGGGTGCAGACGATCATGCGGATGTCGCCGCCGGCTGCGCGCCAGAGTTTTTCCAGGTGCTGCGAATCGGCCGGGCCGGGGTCGATGGCGATGTAGCCCGTGGCCGGTTCGCCCACCAGGTAGCTGTTGGTGCCGGGGCCGGTCATGAAGCCGGGGTTGGGGGCGGTCAGGCGCTGCAGGTTCTTCAAAAGCGGCACGGGGCGCTCGCTTTGCCAGTCGAGCGGGTGCACGATCTGGCCATCGGGGCAGACCAGGGCCAGCTCCCCGTAGGGCATTTCGTCTTCCATGTAGCGCGCTTCCCTGCCGGTCAGCAGACCGGCGCGGGGGCAACTGGTCCACAGCGGCGTGCCGCTGGCGCAGGCGGCCAGAACGGCGTCGGCGCCGCCAAACTTCGTCAGGCGCTCCAGGGTCCGGATGGTCGGGAAAATCATGAAGAAACCGCCCGCCGCGTGGCGTTCCAGCGCTTCGTGCGGGCGCACCCACACGGGCTCGAACTGCTCGGCTTCGTCGGCCACGGGCGTCTGGCCCTCGGGCATGCGGGCGATGAGAAAGGGCACGTCAAAGCGCCGCGGCAGGTCGCGGTCACCGGTCCAGCGCGCCAGCACAAAGACTTCGTCGGCCGCCAAGCGCAGGCCCTGTGCGGCGCATTGCGCGGCAAACGGTGCGTGGCGATCGAGCGCGGCGATGTCGGCAGCGCCGGCCGGTCGGCCACCTTCGTGGCGTGCCAGCAGGATGCCCAGCTCTTCAAAGCTCTCGCGGATGGCGGCAACGGCCTGCGTGAGCTGCTCATCCGACTGGCCGGGGCGGCGCGCGCATGCGGCGTGCGTGGCTGGGGCAGCGTCCAGCGCGTCAATGCCGCCGCCCGGGAAAACGTAGGCACCTGGCGCAAAACTCGCCTTGGCCGAACGCCGCGTCATCAGCACCTGCAGCCCGCCTGAAGCATCCGGCGCGTCGCGCACCAGCAAGACGGTGGCGGCCGAAAGCGGGGGGACGGGTTCGCGCTGCGGGTGCAGCCACTGGGTAGGGCGGGTCATGGAGCCATTATCGAACCCGAAATCAGCCGCGCGCGGGAATCGTCAGGCCGCGCGCCACGGCGGGCCGGGCGACAAAGGCATCAAGCACGCGCTTGACTTGCTGGAACTGCTCGAATTGAACCAGCCCGCCGGCCTCGTAAAAACCAATCAGGTTGCGCACCCACGGGAAGGTGGCGATGTCGGCGATGGTGTAATCCTGGCCCATGATCCAGTCGCGGCCTTCGAGGTGCTTGTCGAGCACGCCCAGCAGGCGGCGCGTTTCGGCCACGTAGCGATCGCGTGGGCGCTTGTCCTCAAAATCCTTGCCGGCGAACTTGTTGAAGAAACCGAGCTGGCCAAACATCGGGCCGACGCCGCCCACCTGCCACATCAGCCATTGCAGGGTTTCGTAGCGGGCTGCCGCGTTTTGGGGAAGGAACAGGCCGGTGCGTTCTGCCAGGTACCAGAGGATGGCGCCCGATTCAAACAGCGCCATCGGCTTGCCGCCGGGGCCATTGGGGTCCAGAAGGGCCGGAATCTTGTTGTTCGGGTTGAGTGAGAGAAATTCGGGTGAATGCTGATCGTTGGTTTCGAAATTCACCAGGTGTGGCTCGTAGGCCAGGCCGGTTTCCTCCAGCATGATGGACGCTTTGACGCCATTGGGCGTGGGCAGCGAATACAGCTGGATGCGGTCCGGGAAGCGCGCCGGCCATTTTTTGGTGATGGGGAAATCGCTCAGTTGCTTCATGTTCTGTCCTTTCCTGTCCATTGCTGTGCAATGCCGATCAGCCTAACCCGAACGCGGCAGCCGTGCCCGGCAGGGCGCCTGCACCCATAATTGCGGCCATGGAAATCGCATTCACCAAAATGCAGGGCGCGGGCAACGATTTTGTCGTGCTCGATGAAACCCAGCAGGCGTACCAGCTCTCGCCCGAGCACATTCGTTTTCTCGCCGATCGCCACTTTGGCGTGGGCGCCGATCAGGTGCTGTGCGTGCGCCCCGCGCCCGGCCCAGACATCGATTTTGCCTACGCCATCTACAACGCCGACGGCGGCGAGGTGCAGCAGTGCGGCAACGGCGCACGCTGCTTTGCCCGCTTTGTGCGCGACAAGGGCTTGAGCCAGAAAGACAGCCTGCGCGTACAGACGCTCTCGGGCACCATTGTTCTGCAGTTCGCTGGCGACGGCGTCACGGTGGACATGGGCCGCCCGGTGTTCGACCCGCTGCAGGCGCCATTCACTGCGACCGGCCTGCAGCCCAAGCCTGAAGGCGCCTGGCAGACTTGGCCGTTGGCGCGCGAAGACCAGGGCCAGGAAACCCTGCTGTATGTGGCGGTGCTCTCGATGGGCAATCCGCACGCGGTGCTGCTGGTGGACGACGTGGACACGGCGCCGGTTGCCGAAATCGGCCCCTTGATCGGCAACCACCACCGCTTTCCCGAGCGCGCCAACGCCGGCTTCTTGCAGGTGGTGGGCCCGCACCATGTGCGCCTGCGCGTGTACGAGCGCGGCGCGGGCGAGACGCTGGCCTGTGGAACCGGCGCCTGCGCGGCGGTGGTGGCGGGTATTCGCATGGGGTATCTGGCATCGCCCGTGCAGGTGCGGACGCTCGGCGGTGAACTCTCCATTGCCTGGAGCGGCCAGGCGGCCGACTCCGTTTTCATGACCGGCCCGGCCACTACGGTGTTCGAGGGCCGCATTCAACTTCCGGACCCCCTATGAGTAACAGTGCACAGTCCCCCATTACCGAAGAGGACATCGCCCAATTTCTGGTGAATACGCCAGAGTTCTTCGAACGCCACGCCGAGGTGCTGGCCAGCGTGCAGATCGCCAGCGCCCACGGCCAGCGCGCCGTGAGTTTGCAGGAGCGCCAGGCCGAAATGCTGCGCGAGAAGATCAAGGCGCTGGAGCAGCGCGTGATGGACATGGTGCGCAACAGCCACGACAACGAAGCCATTGCCGCCAAGGTGCACGCCTGGGGCTGCGAGCTGCAGCGCGTGCAGCACCCAGCGGAGCTGCCGCAGGCCGTGGTGCAGGGCATCGAGCGGCATTTCGACGTGCCGCAGACCGCCATCCGTGTCTGGGACGTTGCCTTTGAGTACACCGAGCACGATTTTGCGCAGGACGCAAGTGACGATGTGCGCGCCTTCGCCAGCTCGCTGACCATGCCGTTTTGCGGGCCTAACCTGGGGTTCGAGCCGGCCAGCTGGCTGCCCCGCGTCGCGGTGGAAGAGGGCGACAGCATGGCAGCACAGTCGCTCGCACTGCTGCCGCTGCGGGGTGGCTCGATCGACAGCGCCACGCCGGCCTTCGGCCTGCTGGTGCTGGGCTCGCCCGACGCCCAGCGCTTCGATGCGACTATGGGCACGGAATTTCTCTCGCGCATGGCCGAGTTGGCCAGCGCCGCGCTGCAGCGGTTGAGGTAGATGCCCCCTGAGTCGCCTTCGGCGCCTTCCCCCTCAGGGGGACGCCACCGGTGCGGCGGGGCGGCCCTTGCACGGTGGCCGCTGGTCTGGATTGCGCCCTTTGCGTGGGCCGTGGGCGGTGCACGGCGCTGCAGAACACTGAAAAGCAGGGTGGTCTGCGCATGACCGCGCCTGCGTCGCTGCCCGCTGAAGCCCAGCGCTATCTGGAGCATGTGCGCGTCGAAAAGCGGCTGGCCGCGCGCACGCTCACCCTCTACACCCTTGACCTTGAAAAGCTGGCGCAGTTTGCGAGTGCAGTCAGCGTACCGCTATTGCAATTGCAGCCGGCGCACATTCGCCGCTTCGTGGCGCAAATGCACGGCGCCGGGCGCAGCAGCCGGGGCATCGCGCTCATTCTCTCGGGCTGGCGCGGTTTTTTCACCTGGGCCGCGCGGCAGGGCCTGGTGAGCAGCAACCCGGTGCAGGGCGTGCGCGGCCCCAAGGCGGCCAAGCCTCTTCCCAAGGCATTGGGCGTGGACGACGCGGTGCGGCTGGCGGATTTCCACGCCGGCGGCGCCGACCCCTGGCTGGAGGCACGCGACGCCGCCATGGTGGAGCTGCTCTATGGCTGCGGCCTGCGGGTGGGCGAGCTCGTCGGCCTGGACCGAACGGCCGGCAGCGACGCGGCGCGCGAAGGCCGGGGCTGGATCGACCTTCAGGCCGGCGAGGCACACGTACTGGGCAAAGGCGGCAAGCGCCGCAGCCTGCCTCTGGGCACGGCCGCACGGCAGGCGCTGGCTGTGTGGCTGCCGCTGCGCGGCAGCGCGGGCGGGCCGGCGCTGTTTGTCGGTCAGCGCGGCACGCGCCTCTCCGCCCAGTCGGTCTGGAAGCGCCTGCGCCAGCGCAGTGGACAGGCAGGTCTGAGCACGCCGGTGCACCCGCACATGCTGCGCCATTCGTTTGCCAGCCATTTGCTGCAATCGAGTGGCGACCTGCGCGCGGTGCAGGAGCTGCTGGGCCACGCCAATATCACCACGACACAGGTCTATACCCGGCTCGACTACCAGCACCTGGCCAAGGTGTACGACGCGGCGCACCCGCGGGCGCGGCGCAAATAGTCGGCTGCCCGGGTCGGTCCCAGGCCAGACCAAAGCTCCGACAATCAGCAGCATGAACACCCTCACCCTGCGCCCCGGCAAAGAGCGCTCCCTGCTGCGCCGCCACCCCTGGATCTTTGAAACCGCCATCGCCAAAGGTGGGGGCGACAGCGGTGAGACCGTGCGCGTGGAGTCGCATGAAGGCCAGTTTCTGGCCTGGGCGGCGTTCAGCCCGGCCTCGCGCATCCGGGCGCGGGTGTGGAGTTTTGACGCATCGCAGCGCATTGATGGTGCATTTTTCATAGCTGCTTGCGCAAGAGCGGTAAGCGCTAGAGCCAGATTTGATATCAAAAGTAGCGGCATGCGCCTGGTCCATGGCGAATCGGACGCTCTGCCGGGGCTGATCGTGGACCGCTACGGCGACACGCTCGTGGCGCAATTCACCAGCGCAGGCACCGAGCGCTGGAAGGATGTGATTGCGGACGCCCTTTTGCAGGCCACGGGGCTGGCGCACTTGTACGAGCGCTCGGACGCCAGCGTGCGCCAGCTCGAAGGCCTGGACGCCAGCACCGGCTGGCTGCGCGGCGGCCCGGCGGCTGGGGAGGCGCCGCCGCCGCTGGAGCTGGAGATCCACGAGCACCAGTGGCGCCTCACGCTCAACATCGCCGAGGGCCACAAAACCGGCTTCTACCTGGACCAGCGCGACAGCCGCAAGCGCTTTGCCGACACCGTGCAGCGCCTGCGCCTGCGCCGCGTGCTCAATTGTTATTGCTACACCGGCGGGTTTTCGGTGGCGGCGCTGGCGCGGCGGGGGGGTTTGGGGGGGGGGCGCGCGCCGGCCCGCCCGCGGCCGGGGTGGTGGATGGCGAGGTGGTGTCCATCGATTCGTCCGGCCCGGCGCTCGAACGCGCCCGCGCGCACGTGGTGCTCAATGGCTTCGATCCGGCCCGCGCCAGTTTCCTCGACGCCGACGTGAACGCCTCGCTGCGCCAGTTTCTGAAGGAAGGGCGGCAATTCGACGCCATCGTGCTCGATCCGCCCAAGTTTGCCCCCACGGCCGCGCATGCCGAGCGCGCCGCGCGGGCGTACAAGGACATCAACCGGCTGGCGCTGCAGTTGCTGGAGCCGGGTGGGGTGCTGTTCACTTTCTCGTGCTCGGGTGGCATCAGCGCCGACCTGTTTCACAAGATCGTGGCCTCGGCAGGGGCCGACGCGGGCGTGGATGGCTACATCCTGGAGCGCCTGGGCGGGGCGCCGGACCATTCGATGACGCTGGAGTTTCCCGAGGGCGAGTACCTCAAGGGCCTGGTGGTGATGCGCAAGCCGTGAGAACCCCCTGTGGCGCTGCGGTCGCTGGCTTGGGCTGCCTCTTGACAGCTCCGCTACAGTCTCCATATCCCCTGTACCACCGCCGCATTGCGTCCGCACGGGCGCGGTGGGCGCATCTTTCTCAAGGTTTTTCATGTCCCTCATCCCCGCCACCATCCTCACCGGCTTTCTAGGCTCGGGCAAAACGACCTTGCTCAAGCGTTTGCTCAGCGAGGTGCACGGCCAGAAGATTGCCGTCATCGAGAACGAGTTTGGCGAAGAAAACATCGACACCGACATATTGGTGACCGAATCCAAAGAGCAGATCGTGCAGATGAGCAACGGCTGCATTTGCTGCACCATCCGCGAAGACCTGCGCGAAACCTTGCAGTTGCTGGCCGCCAAGCGCCGCAAGGGGCTGCTCGAGTTTGACCGCATCGTGATCGAAACCACGGGCCTGGCCGACCCGGGGCCGGTGGCACAGACGTTTTTCATGGACGAGGAAATCGCTGAAACCTATTTGCTCGACTCCATCGTTACCCTGGTGGATGCGGTGCACGCACCGCAGCAGCTCGATCAGCGCCAGGAAGCGCGCCGCCAGGTAGGCTTTGCTGACCAGATATTTCTCTCCAAGACCGATCTGGTCAGTGCCGAGGACGTGGCTGATTTGACG
>Ga0265325_10003336_pt1 | contig 10546 bp, 8 predicted proteins | sample 41420metaG_FD_202090 | JGI IMG/M metagenome (GOLD analysis project Ga0265325, IMG submission 202090) | Rhizosphere microbial communities from Carex aquatilis grown in University of Washington, Seatle, WA, United States - 4-14-20 metaG | ecosystem: Host-associated > Plants > Roots > Rhizosphere >...
CGGGGGAATCCTCTCGTCTGGCCGGCGGGTCGGGAACTCACAGACCTGAAGCCGCGGAGGCGCTCGCGCGGCTTCTCGTTGACGTCCAGGCGGTGGCCCCGGTACGGGCGAACGGCGACATCGCGGTGAAAGATTCGCAGGCGCCGTTTGGTGGGCTGACGCTCGCACTCCCGCACGGCTCGATCACCGCGGCGATTGATCTCGGGCAACGCGAAGGACGCGGGAGAACCCTTCACCGCCCTGCCGCCGCGTCATATCTGTGCGTCACAGGTCACAGTGCTTGACGTGTTGTTGCTTTGGTAACGCTGACCTCGTGAGTGCGCTTCGATCTCACGAAGCTCAGTTCGTGATCAGTGCACGCGGCGTCGGGTCGTGAGGCGTTGCCGCGAGGATGTCGTCCGACCTGCGAGTTCTCGCGTCGCAATCAGGTCAGATGCGCGCAAGCCGCGCGTTCGTTGCGCCGCGCAGGTTGTGCGTCTGCAAATGCTGCAACGCACAGGAACGCGATGTGAGGCGAAGCATCATGGTAAAAACGACGGCGCGAGTGCAGACGGAGTGTCGTACGGCGCGCTGCGCGCTCGTGTCCCGGCGATACCTCCCGTTCGCGAACCGTCCGTGATCGTTGCATGTCCGGAGTGGCGTGTTCGACAACAGATACGTGGGAACTCGTACGTGTTGAAGAGGCTCGAACGTTGGTGTTGGACAGGGCTCGCGCTCGTTGTCTCGGTCCTTCTGCTGCGCCTGGCGTGGATCTTCGTCGCGCAGCTGCATCCTTGGCACAGTCATGCGGTCACGTCGTACGTTCGTAGCGCGTGGTCCGGCTTCCGCGCGACGGTGTTCGACCCCTTCTATTGGGTCGGCATCGGTGCGTTGTCGGTGGCGCAGTTGCTGTGGCCCGCGCAGCGGGACAAGCGTGGTCCCTCGCACTCACTTGCCGAGGACGCGGCCTGGTTCGTCTTCTCGACCGCGCTCGCCGTCACGTTGCTCGGCGCGTGCATCGCACCGCTGAACCTCGCGTACCAACACCTCGCCGGCGGCCGCACCTTCGACCTGACCCCGTGGCTCGGGGTCTGGGGCGTCGCGGTAGTCGCCTTCGTGATCGCCGACTTCCTCGGCTGGTACGCGCATTGGTTGCATCATCACGTGGCGACCCTGTGGTACTTCCACGCCATCCACCATTCCCAGGCCAACTTGAACGTTCTGTCCGACAACCGCGAGCACTTCGTAGAGACGGTGATCAACGCCGCGATCGCGTATCTCCCGGCGCGCGCCTTGGGTCTCAACTCGCCGGACGCGCTGAAGCTGGCGTCGCTCACGATCTACTGGTCGGCGCTGATCCACACGAACCTTCGCACCAACCTCGGGCTGCTGCGCTACCTGATCATCTCCCCACAGGCGCACCGCGTGCACCACTCGATCACCCCCGAGCACTTCAACACGAACTACGGGACGTTCCTCGCCTGCTGGGACATGATGTTCCGGACCGTTCATCCCGAGCACGACATCTACCCGGCGACCGGGATCGACGACATGGAGCTGCCCGAGTTGGTCCGCCGCCCCGACGGACGGTTCGGTCCCGGCGCGCTCGCCGGGTTGTGGTTCCAACAGACGGTTCATCCGTTCCGGCTCGCCCTGCAGAGGAACACCGGCTACGCGGGCAACGCCGCAACCGAACGAGAGCTCGTGCACTAGTGCGTTCTCCCGCGAGGTTGGTAGCGCGGGTGATTGAAAGTTTCGTTACAGCGTTGCCGGCAGCACGCGGACGAAGCTCTCGAAGAAGAGCCACATCGTCAACGCGACCACGGGTGCGAACAAGAGCCACACGCGCGGCGCGGTCCAGCGAGACGCGACGTACGCGGCCAAGAGACCCGAGCCGGCCAGGAGCTCGAGCCACACGAGCATGTTGGGCACTGCGTCGCGCTGGCCGGTGAGGCCGAGACCGTCGGCGTCGAGCGTGCCCGCGATTGTTGTCGGCGGATACGGACTCCCGCGCAGCATCGCCGTCGCGACCAGACGGCCACTGGCAGCCAACGCCGAATCTGTGGTGAAGAGGGTGAGGCGATTGTCGCCGCGGTTCTGCACGAACGAACCGTCGTCGGCTGCGAGCTTCGCAACGACGGTTACCCGATACGTCGCACGGCCTTCACCCGTCGTCACGTGGATGAGATCACCCGTCCGGAGGGAGCCGATACGGCGGAACGGCCCGCCGTAGAGCGTGCGGCGCCCGGCGACGACGGCATTGCCCGGTTGTCCGGGCAACGGCGTCCCGAGCACGTGGCCGGGACCGCTGCGCAGTTGCCCGCTGCGCGAGCCTTCGACGACCGTTTCGGTGACCCCGATCGTCGGGATCTGCAACATCGCGATCGGGGCACCGGTGGGGATGTTGCCTCCCACCGGCGCCGAGCTCGACGCCAACTCGGATCGGAATTGCCGCTCCAGGCCGACTTGGGATCGCGCGTGCGCGAGACAGGAGAGTGCGAACGCGAACACCACGAACGCGAGCACGGCCCCCGCGAACAGTTGGGTGCCGCGCATCGCGACGGTGCCGATCGCGTTCGGGCGGCGCGCGGTCGCGGGGCGCGAATCGCCGGCCGGCGCGGGTGCGAGCGCGTCAGTGCTGGGAGCGTCGGCCGCGGGAGGCGACAGTTTCGCGAGCGTGGTCGTGTCGTTCATGGGGCGGGCGGTCGGTCGGTCTCGGCCCGGGGCAAGGCCGCGCGTGCCTCTCGGCGGACCATCCATCCGCGCCGGCGCACGCTGTTGGCGCTGCTCGCGAGCAACGCGAGCAGCCCGAGCCCGAACACGATGGGGAGCACGAGGTGGTCTCCCGAGTCGGGGAGCCGGAGCGCGACGAACTGCGCCTTCCTGGGTTCGGGCTTCGCGCGGGTGGTTGTCGGGCGGCCGGTCGTCGTCGGCGTCGGTGTGGAAGTCGACGTCGGCGAGATGATCGGGCCGGACGACCCGGGATCGCTGCCGCCCGGGCCTCCGACCGGCGGTGTGATGTTGTCGTCGAACGGCGCCGGCGGGGTCGTCGTGGTGGTCGTTGTCGTCGTGGTCGGTGGCGGGTCGCCCGTGTAGTGGAGCGTTTGCATCTCGAGCGGGGTCGGAAGCGGCGCGTAGCCGGGCGGAAGCACCGCCTGCCCCGGACCGACGGCGTAATCGAGCAGGGCGCGAATGCGAAGGTCCGTGTCGGAGTGGGTGAGCTTCTTGGGGACCATCGCCTGGTCGACCTTCGTGAGCGGGTACGCGTTCGCGTCGGTCGGGACCGCGGGCTCGTAGTGGAAGCCCGCCGGTGTGGTCTTCATGTCGTTGTACGCGGCCGCGAGGCTCCACGCGTTGGGTGACACCACGGGCTGGCCGACGCCGTTCGTGAGGTTCGCGACGGGGAGCTTGAAACGCTCGGCGGTCGGGAGATCGAGAATGCCGATCTCGCCCGCGTCGAGCGTGTCGGTGGGAACGCTGTCGGCGGGAAGCGTGTGCGCGAAGAGGCGTTGCGCGATCCCTTCCTGGCCGATGCGCGGGAAGTACACGCCGTTCGAGTTCCGCGCCGCGAACACGTCGGTGGGGTAGTGGACGCCGAGCCAGGAAGCGTTCACGGGCACGTGGTACGCGTCCTTGCCGTCGAGGAACGCGCGAGCGCCGGGATTCCCGCTGACCCAGTGCGTCACGATCCACGTGTCGGCGTTCTTCTCGCCTCGCAGTCCGGGGTCAGCGGCCGCGATCGGCCAGTGATGGTGCGGATTCAGCTTCAGGAACTCGGGATCCTGGAAGAACGACGCGAGGTCGGAATCGCTGAGCAAGCGGGCGACCAGGCGCGGCGTGAGCGTGAGATCGGTGATCTGTTTGTCGGTGGCCGAGTCGGTGATGTTGTAGGCGATCGCGAGGCCAGTCAGGTCAATGGGCGTCACCGAGAACTGCGGAGAGGTCGGGGTGATCTCACCCGGCTCCGGCGGCAGTGAGGTGACGCCGATGTCGACCAGGCCGGACAGGAAGTCGTCTCGCGCCTGGTTCGACGCCGTGTTCGTGATGCTCATCGTGAACTTGTGGGGCCCGGTGCACAACTCGGCGGCCCATTGGTAGAGCGCCGGCGCGGCCGACGCCTCCGACTCGATGCTGAAGTCGTAGTGCTGCACCGGCGGGCAGTCGCCGGAGTTCCGGGCGAAGCTGAGCGGAACGATCACCCGGGTCTTGGCGGGGGGCAACCCGTTGACGTCGAAGCCGTCGTCGGTCGTCTCGTACACGAGCAGTGAGCACGGCGTGGTCTCGCTGCAGGCCAGCGCCGGGAGGCGCGCAGTGGTCATGATGTCGATGAACACGCTGCCGGTGCCGTTCTGGCTCGTGGTGCCGGCCTGCTGGTTGCCGGTGAGGTCGTACGGGAAGGTCTCCGCGTCGTTGCAGTCGTTCTGCACCGACTTCGGGTGCGCGCGGCACTGCATGATCACGACACCGTCGCTGCCGTCGGGGCGCGTCGGCGCGAAGCCCTGCCAGCTGACCTTGATCACCTGGTCGCCGAGGTCGGTCGCGGGAGTCGCCGTAACGGTCATGTGCGCCCGCGGGGCCGCAGCGTTCGCGGGTCCGGCCGAAAGCGCGCCGAGCGCGGCTGCGAACACGACGAAGCGGCGGAACACCCGGAATCGTGCACCAGGGCGCGTCGTCACGCTGTGGTTCTCCCCCTCGAGCCGAACTTGATCGGCGCCCGCGAAGTATAGTAAGTCTATCTGTATAGTCTAGTATCGGATTCGTCGGGGAGTCTCGTGGCGCTGCACACCCTGGACTTGGCGTCCGCGGAAGAAGAGGAGCGCGTCCGTCCCGCGAACGTACGGTCGAGAGCCGACCAGTCGTACCGCATCTTCGCTCGGGCCGGCGGAGGGCTGACGCTGGGCCTGATGGCGTTGATCGGACTGTTCCTGGTCATCCGATCATGGAGCGCGTTGCGGGTCGCCGGCTTCGGGTTCTTCACGCGTTCCGTGTGGCAGCCCGGGCAGGGTGCGTTCGGCGTGTGGTCGGCGTTGCTCGGCACGTTCCTGATCGCGATCATTGCGCTGGCGATCGCGGTGCCGGTCGCGGTGTGCTCCGCGTTGTACGTGACCGAGTATGCGCCGGCCCGGATCCGGCGCCCGCTCACGTCGTTCATCGATGTGCTTGCCGCGATACCGAGCCTGATCTACGGCCTGTGGGGCCGAGCGTTTCTCCAGCCGCGCGCCATCCTGTTGAGCCGGTGGTTGGGCACGCACCTCGGGTTCATCCCGTTCTTCCACACCCAGAACGCGCAGAGTGTTGCGAGCTATCCGGCGTCGACGTTCATCGCCGGGCTCGTGGTGGCGCTCATGGTCGTGCCGATCTGCACGGCGGTGATGCGCGAGGTGTTCTCGCAGGCGCCGCCGGGTGAGAAGGAAGGCGCGCTCGCGCTGGGCGGCACCAAATGGGGCGTGATCAGGTCGGTGGTGCTCCCGTTCGGTCGGGGCGGGATCATAGGTGGCTCGATGCTCGGGCTCGGCCGTGCGCTCGGCGAGACCATCGCGGTCACGTTGCTCATCTCCCCCAACTTCGATCCGCACTCGCTCACGCACGTGCTCCAGACCGGCGGCAACTCGATCGCGTCGCTGATCGCGCTCCGGTGGTCGGAGTCGACAACGTTCGGTATCAGTGCGTTGATGGCTGCGGGGTTGACCCTGTTCGTCGTGACGCTGATCGTCAACGCGATCGCTTCGATCATCGTGGCGCGTTCGCGGTCCGGCGTCGCGACGGAGATCTGAGCAGCAATGACGACAACCATTGAGCGCGGCGCGGCGGGCGGGGAGCCAATCGACTTCGACGAGGAGCGGATCGAGTTCTCGGGTGAAGCTCCCGCCGAGCGCATCCGCCCGCGCGGGTTCCGGCCGGCCGACGTCATCGATCTGGTCGGTGCCGCGGCCGGGTCCTTTTGCCTGACGTGGCTCGTGTACGAGCGGCTCACACCGTTGTCGGGCGGCCTCGGCTTCGGCGTCGCGTGGTACGTCACGTTCCTGGCGACTGTGTGGCTCGTCGCCCGGGAGCGACTCGGGGCGTTGCATGCCCGCGATCGGATCGTCGGCGTGATCGTGGCGACGGTCGCGATCGGGATGCTGATCCCGCTGGCGGTGATCGTCGGTTACACGATCGCGCGCGGTTATCACGCGTTGCGACCCCAGTTCTTCACCCAGGACCAGGGCCATGTCGGGCCACTGAGCAAGGCGACCGAAGGGGGCGGCTCGGAGGCCATTGTCGGGTCCTTCGAGATGGTCGGGATCGCGACGCTGCTCTCGGTGCCGCTCGGGATCACGACCGCGGTGTTCCTCAGCGAGATCCGGGGCCGCATGGCCCGGCCTGTGCGCATGATCGTCGACGCGATGAGCGCGACTCCATCGATCGTGGCCGGCCTGTTCGTCTACGCCGCGTTCATCCTCGCGTTGCACCAGCAGCAGACCGGCCTGGCCGCGTCGTTGGCGTTGGCCGTGATGATGCTGCCGACGGTGACCCGCACTGCCGAGGTGGTGTTGCGGCTGGTTCCGGGCGGGCTGCGGGAGGCGTCACTGGCGCTCGGCGGGGGCGAGTGGGCAACGGTGCGCCGGATCATCTTCCCGACCGCGCGCGCAGGCTTGCTCACCGCGGTGATCCTGGGTGTCGCGCGTGTCGTCGGTGAGACCGCGCCGCTGCTCGTCACCTCGCTCGGTAATCCCTATTTCAACGGGAACGCGTTCAAGGGGAAGCAGGACGCGTTGCCGTTGATGATCTATCGCCTGGTGCGGTTGCCACAGTCGGCGGAGATCCAACGGGCGTGGACGGGCGCGCTCGTGCTGCTCGGTCTCGTCCTCGTCTTGTTCATCGTCGCCAGGATCATCGGGGGTCGCGGCCCGGGTCACATCGGTCGCTTCAAGCGAGTACGTCTCGCGCGGAAGGGTCTTTCATGAGCTCGTCGAACGCGGTCGACGCGGTCGAGACGCCCCCGGTAGGCGAGGCGCGGGGCCCGGCGGCCGGCTTGGTCGCCGAGAACGTGAGCGCGTGGTTCGGTGACCACAAGGTGCTGCACCGTGTGAGCCTCGAGATGCAGGCGAACCACGTGACGTCGCTCATCGGTCCCTCGGGTTGTGGCAAGTCGACGTTCTTGCGGATCTTGAACCGGATGCACGAGCTGGTGCCGAGCGCGTCGCTCGCAGGAAGCGTGCACATCGACGGGATCGACATCTATCGCTCCGATCTCCTGATCACGGACATCCGGCGGCGGATCGGCATGGTGTTCCAGAAGCCCAACCCGTTCCCGGCGATGTCGGTGGCGGAGAACGTCGTGGCCGGCCTCAAGCTCGCCGGGTATCGCCTCTCTCGGAGCGACGCGCAGGACACGGTGGAGCACTGCCTCGAGCGGGCCGGGCTGTGGAACGAGGTGAAGAACCGGCTCGGCGATCCGGGTGCCGGCCTCTCGGGTGGTCAGCAGCAGCGGCTGTGCATAGCGCGAGCGCTGGCCGTGAGGCCGGATGTGTTGCTGATGGACGAGCCGTGCTCGGCCCTCGACCCGACCTCCACGCGGCGGATCGAGGAGACCATCGACGAGCTGCGCGAGCAGGTGACGATCGTGATCGTGACGCACAACATGCAACAGGCCGCGCGCGTGTCTCAGTACTGCGCGTTCTTCCTCGCGGGCGAGGGTGAGCCGGGTGTGGTGGTGGAGCAGGGCACTACGCAGAAGATGTTCTTCCATCCCGAGGATCAGCGGACCCTCGACTACGTGACGGGACGATTCGGATGAGCAAGTGGATCACTCGCCTCGGATTGCTGTTCCTCATCGCGTCGTTCGCGGTGTCGATCGGTGCCGGGCCCGCGCTCGCCGACGTCAGCATCGACGGCGCCGGCTCCACGTGGTCGCAGATCGCGCTCCAGCAGTGGGCGGCCGACGTCGCCCGGCAGGGAATCTCGGTGAACTATCAGGGAGTCGGCTCGACCTCCGGGCGGGTCTTCTACTACCAGGACCAGGTCGACTTCGCGGCGTCGGAGATCCCGTTCACGTCGGCGTACCGGGATGTCACCGGTTCCGTCATCACCAACGAGGTCTCGCTGGCCGCGCACCGGCCGTACGCGTACATGCCCGACGTCGCGGGCGGCACGTCGTTCATGTACCACCTGACGATCAACGGTCAGCTGATCACGAGCCTGCGGCTCACGCCCGAGACGCTCACCAAGATCTTCACTGGCGCGATCACCAACTGGGACGACCCTGCCCTCGCGAAGGACAATCCGCAGATCCAGTTCCCGAACCTGCCGATGCGGCCCGTCGTGCGGTCGGACGGGTCGGGCACCACCGCGCAGTTCACCGCGTACATGGCGGCGAAGGAGCCCGCGCTCTACAACGCGTACTGCAAGCGGGTCGGCCTCGACGTGAGCCCGTGCCCGTCGGTGTCGTTGTGGCCCGACGTCAACGCCGTGGCGCAGCAACTCTCCGACGGTGTGGCCGACTACGTGGCCGCGCCCTACAACAATGGCGCGATCACCTACGTGGAGTACGGGTACGCGAAGCAGCGCGGCTATCCGGTCGCGTCCATGCTGAACGCGGCCGGCTACTTCACCCAGCCAACGGCCGGCAACGTCGCGGTTGCCCTGACCAAAGCGACGCTCAACGCCGATCTCACGCAGAACCTGCTCGGTGTCTACAACAACCCCGACGCCCGCACCTACCCGGTGTCGAGCTACAGCTACCTGATCGTGCCGACCAAGGTCGTCGCGCCGTTCACCGCGGCGAAGGGCACCACGCTGAGCAAGTTCATTCTCTATCTGGCCTGCGCCGGCCAGCAGGAAGCCGCGCAACTCGGCTACTCGCCGCTTCCGGAGAACCTCGTGCAAGACGTGTTCAACGTCGTGCGGAAGATCCCCGGCCACGTGAACCCACCGCCGATCGACCAGTGCGACAACCCCACCATCAAGAACGGCGGCCTCGACCAGACCGACCCGCCGCCGCCCCCGACCGACCAGCAGGGCAACGCGCCGCCCCCGCCGGCTCAAACCCCGACCACGAACCCACCCTCGAGCAACGGCATCGAGACCGGCCCGCAAGTCGTGCCGACGGTGACGACGCCTGCGACCGGTGGCAGCGGCGCGGCCGGTGCCCGCTCGGCGGGCGGAGGCAAGACCGGCGGCGCGGCCAACGGCGGCGCGGGCAAGGGCGGAGTGACGGAGGTCGCACTCGGCGCGCCACCGGGTCAGTCGCCGACCCAGGTGTACGCGGTCAGCGGTCCGGTGCCGGTGCCTCCGGCGCGCGATCCGTTGCCGTTGCTGCTCTACGTCGTGGCCGCGGTGGTCGCGGTGGTCGCCATTTTCGGTCCACCCGCGTTGAGCGTGTACCTCCGGAACAAACGTGAACCGGCATGAGCGCACCGCGCTCGTAGCGGCGCGACCACGCCCGTTCAGTGGTCACACTCGTTTTACTTGACGCTTCGTGCGCGATACTCTAGTTTGTCGATGGACTTACTAATAATTCAAAAGATCGTCTGCCGCGACGAACTGCGAGACGACCGTGACGCGAGCGACGACCACCTCGGTGCCCCCGGCGTGGTGGTCCTGCCCGCGCACGGTCGCTCTCGCCGCGCGTTCGTGGTCGAGGTCATAGCAGGGAGGCATTTTCGTGCGAAGTCGTATCAGTCGGGTCGGGTTGGCGGCTGGTGCCGTTGCGCTCAGCCTGACGCTCCTGACACCCACCGCCGCGGGTGCGGCGCCTCGGCCTGCGGCCCAGTCGCTCGCGAACGTCGGCTCCGACGTGGCGTACTTCATGATGAAGTCGATCGACGATCACTATCAGGCCAGCTCGTCGAACTCGAACCACGACGTCATCACGACGGTTCCGGCCTTCAACTCGTCTCCGTTCCCGACGAGTGTGACCGTGCCGGGCGATGCCGTGCACCCGGCCTTCACCTGGGACTCGTCGTCGCCGGCCACGACACCGCCGAACGGCGGCTCCGCCGGGGTCACCGCACTGGAGAGCGACAAGAACGGTGAGATTGCCTGGGCACGGGGCACGTCGAGTCCGAAGACCGGTGAGACGGGCATCGACAACTTCTGGGCGTACGCGCTGGGTGCCGTCGACTATGTGACCTTCCCCAACACGGACGCGCCGGCGAAGGGACTCGACACCGCGCAGCTGCAGGGCATCTACACCTGCAACCCGGCGACCCACCAGCCGTACTTCACCGACTGGTCGCAGGTCGGCGGCAAGCCCGGTGGCATCGTGCGCTACGCCCCGCCGAACGGTGCGGGAACGTTGAGCTTCTTCCAGTCGAAGTTGCTCGGTGGCCAGACGGTCGACCAGAACTGCGATGCATCGCATCTGGCGACTCGCATCAATCAAGACGATGCTCGCAACGTGTCGGGCGTGACCTTCCAGAACGCGATCTTCGTGTTCGAGTGGGCCGACTGGCGATCACAGAAGAGCGGCTACTCCGCGAACCTGACCAACGGTTCGGTCCTGGGCAAGTTCGGTATCACCGCGGCGAGCGAACAGACACCGAACGCGTCGAACGTGAACGAGAAGAAAACGCGGTATCAGGGA
>Ga0265325_10003337_pt1 | contig 10545 bp, 8 predicted proteins | sample 41420metaG_FD_202090 | JGI IMG/M metagenome (GOLD analysis project Ga0265325, IMG submission 202090) | Rhizosphere microbial communities from Carex aquatilis grown in University of Washington, Seatle, WA, United States - 4-14-20 metaG | ecosystem: Host-associated > Plants > Roots > Rhizosphere >...
AACAATTTTCGGGGAGGGGGAACATGGTCAGGTCGAACGCCGCGCGCGGCAGCGCGCTCGCAGCGATGGTGACGTCGCTTGCAATCACGGCGACACCGGTGTTGGCGCAGGCCGCAGCCCAGCCGGCCAAGATCGACGCTGCCGACACCGCCTGGATGATCTCCGCGACCGGGCTCGTGCTGATGATGAGTATTCCCGGCCTGGCGCTGTTCTACTCCGGCATGGTGCGCAAGAAGAATGTGCTCGCCACCATGGCGCAGACGCTTGCCGCCGTCGCGCTCGGTTCGATCCTCTGGATGGCGGTCGGCTATAGCCTGTCGTTCACCGGCGATGGGGCCGCCATCGGCACGCTGGACCGGCTGTTGCTGCGCGGCATGGACATGAACGCCATCAGCCCGCTCGCCAAGACCATCCCGGAATCCGTGTTCATGCTGTACCAGATGACGTTCGCGATCATCACCGTGGCGTTGGTCGCGGGCTCGGTCGCCGACCGGATGCGGTTTTCCGCATACCTCTGGTTCGTCGCCGGCTGGCTGCTGCTGGTCTATGTGCCGATTGCGCATTGGGTGTGGGGCGGCGGCTTCCTCGGCGCGGCCGGCGTGCTCGATTTCGCCGGCGGCACCGTGGTGCACCTCAATGCCGGCATCGGCGGCCTGGTCGCCTGCTACCTGCTCGGCTCGCGGCACGGCTACGGCACCGACAATCTCGCGCCGCACGATCTGTCGCTCGCGGTGATCGGTACGGGACTGCTGTGGGTCGGCTGGTTCGGGTTCAACGGCGGCTCGGCACTCGGCGCCAACGCGCGCGCCGGCTACGCTGTGGTGGCGACGCACTTGGCCGCCTGCTCCGGCGTGCTGACCTGGATGGCAATGGAATGGCTCGACCGCGGCAAGCCGTCCGTGCTCGGCATGATCTCGGGCGCGGTGGCAGGCCTTGGCACCATCACGCCGGCTTCGGGCTTCGTCCTGCCGTGGCACGGCGTCGTGATCGGCATCGCCGCCGGCTCGATCTGCTACTGGGCCTGCACCCGGCTGAAGAACCGCTGCGGCTATGACGACTCGCTCGACGTATTCGGCGTTCATGGCATCGGCGGCATCACCGGCACCCTGCTCGCCGGTGTGTTCGCCGTCGCCTCGGTCGGCGACACCGCGGGCTTGCTCGAAGGCCATCCGCAACAGGTGCTGATCCAGCTCTACGGCGTGGTCGCCACCCTGGCCTGGTCCGGCGTTGTCACCTTGGTGCTGCTCAAGGTGATCGCCTTCTTCCTGCCGCTGCGGGTGCCTCACGAGCACGAGCGAATCGGCCTCGACGTCTCGCTCCACGGCGAGTCGCTGCAGTAGAAGCGGGCGTCAGCGGGCCGCTTGCTTAGTTTTTAGGCAGGTGGCGTCCTCCCTGGTTTTATCTGACTAATCGATTCGCAGTTTTGGACCGCGGCGCCCCCAAAAGGCAGCCCCGCTCTGGGATTGTGGCGGCAAGCCAAGCATTACCAAGGCGTTAACTGCTACTTCGGCGGTTGGCACGCCGTTTGATTCCCTACCCGCGGCAGCACGCTCGGGCATGAGCCCGGGTGACGCTGTCTTAGTCCGCCCGGCCCAACGAGGCCGGGCTTTATCGGGGGATCGAACCCATGAAAATCGTCATGGCCATCATCAAGCCCTTCAAGCTCGACGAGGTCCGCGACGCTCTCACCGCGGCGGGGGTGCACGGTCTCACCGTCACCGAGGTGAAGGGTTACGGACGTCAAAAGGGCCACACTGAAATCTATCGCGGCACTGAATACGCCGTGAACTTCCTGCCCAAGATCAAAATCGAAGTCGCTGTCGACACTCCACAAGTCGACAAAGTCGTGGACGCGATCACCGCGGCGGCCAAGACCGGCCAGATCGGTGACGGAAAAATCTTCGTCTACGACATCGACCACGCCGTCCGCATTCGCACCGGCGAAACTGACGCCGCGGCGCTCTGAGCCCATTGAGGAGTACGATCATGACTTACAAGAAAACGATCCGCGCTGGGCTTGTGGCTCTCGCCTTCGGAGCCGTGCTTAGCATCGCCCTAAGCTTTGCCACCGATCACAGCTCATACGCCCAGGCGCCCGCCGCAGCCCCGGCTGCGGCAGCGCCCGCCGACGCCGCGAAGCCGGCTGAACCCGCGGCTCCACCGCCGGCCTGTGCCGGCGATCCGGATCCGAAGAAGGCCGTGCTGACGAACTGCACGCCCAACTCCGGCGACACCGCCTGGATGCTGACCTCGATGGCCCTCGTCCTGATGATGACCATCCCGGGCCTCGGCCTGTTTTACGGCGGCATGGTCCGCAAGAAGAACGTCGGCGACACCGTGATGACGAGCTTCGCGGTGACTTGTCTGGTGACGATCCTGTTTGCGATCGTGACCTACAGCATGGCATTCACCGGCGGCACGCCCTACGTCGGCGGCCTCAGTCGAGCGTTCCTGCAGGGCATCGTCAGCGATATCGGCAAGGGCGGCATCGGCAATCCGAACCCGCTGGCGCCGACGATTCCTGAAACCGTCTACATGTGCTTCCAGATGACCTTCGCGATCATCACGCCCGCGCTGATTGCCGGCGCATTCGCGGAGCGCATGAAGTTCTCGGCGATGCTGTGGTTCATCGGCCTGTGGGCGATCTTCGTCTATGCGCCGGTTGCACATTGGGTCTGGGGACCGGACGGCTTCCTCGCCGCGGGCAACTCCGACGCCACGATCAAGGTCCTCGACTACGCCGGCGGCACCGTCGTTCACATCAACGCTGGCGTCGCCGGCCTGATGTGCGCGATCTGTCTCGGCAAGCGGACCGACGTGGCTCCCGGCCACAACATGGTGCTGACCTTCATCGGTGCCGCGCTGCTGTGGGTCGGCTGGTTCGGCTTCAACGCCGGCTCGGCCGTGTCCGCTGGCGTGCAGGCCGGCATGGCGATGACCGTCACCCAGATCGCCACCGCCGTCGCCGCGTTCGTCTGGATGCTGGTCGAGTGGATCCATCGCGGCAAGGCCACCGTCATCGGCATCTGCTCCGGCGCCGTTGCGGGTCTCGTCGCGATCACTCCGGCATCGGGCTTCGTCGGCCCGGTCGGTTCGATGTGCATCGGCATCGCCGCCGGCGTGATCTGCTACTGGGGCGTCACCGGCCTCAAGCACATGCACGGCATCGACGACGCGCTGGATTGCTTCGGCGTCCATGCCGTCGGCGGCATCGTCGGCGCGCTGCTGACCGGCGTGTTCGCAGTCGAACAGTACGGCGGCACCGCCGGCCTGCTCGAAGGCAACCCCGGCCAGGTGATCAACCAGATCGAAGGCATCGTCATCGTGTTCGTCTACGACGCCGTCGCCTCGCTGATCATCCTGAAGATCCTCGATGCCATCATCGGGCTCCGTGTCTCCAAGGACATCGAGCGCGAAGGCCTCGACCTCGCCCTCCATGGCGAGACCGTGCAGTGAGGAGATAACCAGGACAACGGTTGGGGCGGATACCCGGCACTGCCCCGTCCGTCGGGAGGTCCAGGTCGCAAGACCTGGACCTCTCTCTTTTTGGGCGCCGCAAACTCAGCTCAACTCGCCGCGAACGACGGCCGCACCATTCGCCAGCGCCTTGAGCTTGCCGAATGCCACCTCGCGGGTGAGATACTTCATGCCGCAGTCCGGCGCCGGCACGAGATGCGCGGCATCGACATATTTCAGCGCCGTGCGGATGCGGCCCGCGACCACCTCCGCAGTTTCGATCGTCCGGTCGCCGAGATCGATCACCCCCAGCACGACGGTCTTGCCGCCAAGCTCGCGCAGCACACCGAGATCGAGCTTCGGCTGCGCCGCCTCGATCGAAATCTGGTCCGCCGTGCAATCGGCAAGCTGCGGCAGGAACGAATAGCCGGATGGCTTCTGCCCGGCGGCGACGACCGCGGCATAGCCGAAGCACAGATGTACCGCGGTGGTGACCTTCAAGCCCTCCAGCGCCCGATTGAGCGCCCGCACCGCGATCCGCTTTGCCGCGTCGGGATCGTTGCGCAGCCACGGATCGTCGAGCTGGATGACGTCGGCGCCGGCGGCCTCCAGATCGCGCACCTCCGCGTTCACCGCGGCGGCGAAGTCCATCACCATCTCATCGGCGTCCTTGTAGAACTCGTTCTTGGCCTGCTGCGCCATGGTGAAGGGACCGGGCAGCGTGATCTTCGCCGGCTTCTGCGTGTTGGCGCGCAAAAATTTCATGTCGTCGACCTCGACCGGGCCCTTGCGGCGCACCTTGCCGACCACACGCGGCACGCTCACCGAGCGGCCGGCGCGGTTGGTGATGGTCGCGGGATTGTCGTTGTCGATGCCGTCCAACGCCGTGGCAAACCGGTTGGAGTAGCTCTCGCGCCGCATCTCGCCGTCGCTGATGACATCGATGCCGGCGCGCTCCATGTCGCGAATCGCCAGGATCGTCGCGTCGTCCTGCGCCTGCTTCAGTTGCGGCTCGGCGACGCGCCACAGCTCGCGCACGCGCACCCGCGGCACCATGGTGGTGAGCAGCGCGCGATCGACCAGCCAATCCGGCTGTGGGTAGCTGCCCACCACGGTGGTCGGCAAAACACGATTCTGCATCCCCGACATTCCTCCTGCCCAGACGCGGCCGTTGGACTGACGCCGCCGCATCATGCATCCTTGTTTCAAGGCGTCGCCACAACGTCAACAAACTCCCGGGAGGATCGGCAATGCGGTCTCGAAGACAGATCGTCGGTGCGCTGGGCGCAGCGTTCGGCGCCTCCGCCATCGGAGTCCGCTCGCGTCCGGCCGTGGCCGAGACCGTCGACGGCTGGCCGCAGCGCTCGGTGCGGGTGATCTCGCCAACCGCCACCGGCGGGCCGAGCCAGAACTTCCGGTTCTATGCCGACAATCTCAAGGCGAAGTTCGGCGAGCCGTTCGTGCTCGAAAACATGCCCGGCGCCTCTGGCTCGATCGGCTGCATGACCGTGGCGCGCTCGGCACCGGACGGCTACACCCTCCTGCTCGCCTCCAACAGCTTCATCGTGCTGGCGCCGCTTGTCATCCAGGGCAATCCGGTCAACGTCAAACGCGACTTTGATCCGATCGCGCTCCTGTTCACGTTCCCGTTCATGCTGGTGGTGCATCCGGGCCTCGGCGTGAAGACGGTCAAGGAGCTCGTCGACTATGCCAAGGCGCGGCCCGGCGTACTGAACTGGGGCTCGCCCGGTGTCGGCACCGGCGGGCATTTGGTCACCGAGCTGTTCCTGAAGCAGACCGGCATCAAGGGCCAGCACATCCCCTACCCCGGCACGACGCAGCAGCTTCTCGCCTGCGCCGCCGGCACCTTGCAATTCACCTTCGACACCCCCGGTAATTCGAAGGGCGTGCGCGACGGCGGCAAGGTGATTGCGCTCGCCGTCACCGGCGACAAGCGCGCGGTGTCGGATCCCGACGTGCCGACCTTCAAGGAGCTGGGCTTCGACGGTTTCGAAGATCTGCGTGTCGCCAACAGTCTGCTGGCGCCGAAGGGCATCTCGCCCAAGATCATCAAGGCGTTCAACGCCGAAGTCGTGAAGATGAACCAGAGCGGTCCGATCCGCGATACGCTGATCGCCGGCTCCTACGAACCCGGAACATTGTCACCGGAGGAGTACGGCGCGATGATCGATCGCGAGTTGAAGCAGTGGGGCGCCATCGTTCGCGACACCGGCGTCCAGATCAAGAGCTGACGGAGTGGCCGTGGACCTTCCCAAGACCAATTTCTCGCCGCCGTTCAACATCACGCGGGCCAGCCATCTCGTGTTCACGGCGCGCGACCTCGCCGCGAGCCGTGACTTCTACACCGAGGTGATCGGCCTCATCGTCACCGAGGAGACCGCCGACACGCTGTGGCTGCGCGGCGTCGAGGAGCGCTGCCACCATAGCCTGACGCTGAAGCGCACCACCGGCCAGCCGATGTGCGAGCGCGTCGGCTTCCGCGTGTTCCTGGAGGAGGACCTGGAGCGCGCCAAGGCGCACTTCGACAAGATCGGCATCGCGTCCAAATTCGTCGACGTGCCGCACCAGGGCCGCACACTCCACTTCAACGATCCGGCCGGGACGCCGGTCGAGCTCTGCGCCACCATGCCGACGGTGCAGCGCATGCACACCAAGAAGCACATGCACCGGGGCGCGGCCGCGCTGCGCATGGACCACTATCAAGTGCTGGTGCCCGACGTGATGAAGGTCGCCGCCTTCTACATGGAGCTCGGCTTCCGCATCTCGGACTACATCGTGCCCGAAGGCACCGACCGCATCGTCGGCACGTTCCTGCATCGCAAGAACAATCCCTGGGACATCGTGTTCCTGACGCGGACCGGACCGCGCTTTCACCACGGTGGCTATGTGGTGGAATCGTTCGACGACATCGTCGAGGCCTGCGACGTGGCCGGCAACATCGGGTTCAAGGACCGCATCGAGCATGGGCCCGCCCGCCACGGCCACCAGCACTCGTATTTCGCTTATCTGCGCGACCCGGACGGCCACCGCACCGAACTGCTGCTCCCTGGCATCCAGATCATCGACATCGACGACGAGCCCGTGGTGTGCTCGGTCAAGCCGGGCACCAACAGCAACCTCTGGGGCCTGCCGGCGCCGAAAAGCTGGGTCGAGGAGGCGACGAACTTCGCCGACGTGAAGATCACAGCCGGTCCCGAGGGCACGCCTCTGACCGCCGAACGCTTCCTTGCCGAGAAGAAGCCCGAGGCGGTGGCAGGCTAGTTGAAAAATCCTCGGCTCGGGACCAGGAGCAAGGGAACCTCTGATTTTGTTCCAGGTTGACCAGCCACCATGCACCGAAAAATAATGATTCGTGGCAGTTCATACGGCGGGACGGTTTAGGTTTCGGGGGATGTCTGTGCCGCACAATATTCGACTGGCGATCGCGGGGCTGTTGCTTCTGGCAATGGCGACGCCCGCAGCTTCGGAAGGCCCGAATTGCGCCGGCATCTCCGACATACAGGACAGAATGGCCTGCCAGGCCAAGAAGCGGCGCAGTTACGGCGAAGACCTCGAGCGCCGGCTCGCGGAAAGCGTCTCGGAAGTCCGTGTCTTTGTCGAGGAGACCGGCGACCCCGGCAGCGGTGCCTACCCTCGATTGATCGTCTGGACCCACCTTGCCAACGAAAAACCCCGCCAACTCAACAGCGAAGCCTCCATCTTGGAGGGGGCACGGAGCGTTGGGTTCCGAACGCTGGTCTATGTCGACAAGGGCGAGAGCAACAACTGGTACTTCAACCTGACCCGGGCCGGACGGGTTGCGCTCGACGTCGTCCCCTGGCAAGCGCCGCCCTGGAAGCGTTAGGGTTCAGGGTGATACCGGCCCCAAGGGCTCGCCCTTGGCGCCCGCCGATGGTTAATCACGCCTTAACCTCGCCCGCCCTATGCTGTCGAAAGGCTTGATGCGGCGGACGATTCCGCCGTCCCCTTCGCTTGACGTCCAGGGCCCCGATGACCGCCGCCACTGCCGCAGCGCCGCCTGCCAGTCCGCCAATGGCCGAGGGCCGCTCGCCGTTCGTGCGGCTGCACGAGCTGTTGGCCGACATCAAGCCGGGCCAGCCCGCGATCAACCTGTCGGTCGGCGAGCCGCAGCATCCGATCCCGCCGTTCGTCGGCCCGGTGTTGCAGGCGCATCTCAACGATTTCGGCCGCTATCCGGCCAACAAGGGCACCGACGGCTTCCGCAAGGCGGCCGCCGCCTGGCTCGGCCGCCGCTACCGGCTCGGTCGGCCAGTGGACCACGAGACCGAGGTGATCGTGCTGAACGGCACCCGCGAGGGGCTGTTTCTCGGCGCCATCGCGGCCAAGCGCTACGTCAGCCGACGCGCCGGCCCGCCGGCGATCTTGATCCCCAATCCGTTCTACGCCGCGTATTCGGCCGGCGCCGCCGCCGCCGATTGCGAGCCGGTGTATCTGCCGACCACGCGCGAGACCGGCTACCTGCCCGATCTCGACACCATCGACGACGCGCTTCTGGCCCGGACGGTGGCGTTCTACATCGCCTCGCCGTCCAATCCGCAGGGCGCGGTCGCCGACGAGGCGTACCTGTCGCGCCTCGTCGCCATGGCACGCCGCCACGGCTTCCTGATCTTCGCCGACGAGTGCTATTGCGAGGTTTATCTCAACGGCAAGCCGCCGCACGGCATGCTGGAGGTGTCGGGCCCGGACTTTGCCAACGTCCTGGTCTTCCATTCGCTGTCGAAGCGATCCAACCTGCCCGGGCTTCGCATCGGCTTTGCCGCCGGCGACCGCAAGTTTCTCGCCCGCTACATCGAGCTTCGCAACATCGCGGCACCGCAGGTGCCGGTGCCGTCGCAGGAGGTGGCGATCGCCGCTTACGCCGACGAAAAGCACGTCGACAAGAACCGCGAACTTTACGTCGCCAAGTTCGATCTCGCCGACCAGATCGTCGGCAACCGCTACGGCTACCAGCGGCCGGCCGGCGGTTTCTTTCTCTGGCTCGACGTCAGCGCCCACGGCAGCGACGAGGCGGTGGCACAGAAACTCTGGCGCGAGGGCGGGCTGCGCGTCATCCCCGGTCATTACCTCGCGCGCGACGGCGCCGACGGCCGCAACCCGGGCGAAGGCTATATCCGCGTGGCGCTGGTTCAGGACAAGGAAATCACAGCCGAAGCACTGCACCGCCTGGTCGCGGTGCTCGGCTAAACTCGGAAGCGGCAGATGGCAGCACTCGACCACGGCATCGACTTCTCGCACTGGTCGGACGACCTGCGAAACCTGCTCCGGCAGCGCATGTTCGAGGCGAGCGGCATCGCACTGATCACGCTCGCAGCGCTGATGGCGATCGCGCTCGCCACCTGGTCGGTGCAGGACCCGTCGCTCAGCCACGCCACCGACGGCCCGGTGCGCAATTATCTCGGCACGCCTGGCGCCATCGGCGCCGACCTGGTGATGCAGTTGTTCGGCCTCGCCTCGACCGTATTCCTTCTGCCGATCGCGGTCTGGGGCTGGCGTATCATGACCCGCAGGCCGTTCGACCGCGAATGGATGCGGCTCGCATTCTGGGTCGGCGGCTCGGTGCTGGCGGCGGGCTTCGCCTCGTGCCTGCCCAAGAGCGAGCACTGGCCGCTGCCGACCGGACTGGGCGGCGTCATTGGCGACGCGCTGCTGCATCTGCCTGCTTTGGTGCTCGGCCCATTGAGCCCCGGAGAGTTGCTGGTCGCGGCCCTGATTCTTGCAGCGTGCACGGTCTGCGCCTTCGTGGTCGCGACCGGCTTCGGTTATCACGATCCCGACGCGGTCGTGCTCGACGAACGCTGGGCGCGCGAGGCCGCAGGCCCCGAAGACGACGACGCCGAGCGCACCTCGATCTCGCTCGGCCGGCTGGTCCACGCCGCGCTCAGCCTCAAGGCTCACCTCGTCCGGCTGGTGACGCGCCGCTCGGCCGCGTTGGCGGCCAAGGCCGCCGCGAGGAAAGCGGTGGCGCCCGCCATATCGGCGCGCCACCGTTTCGAGCCGCGCGTGGTCGACGACGACGCGTTCGAGCCGGAGATCGAAGCCGACGCGGAGGAGGATGAAGACGAGCGCTCTGGCGCGCCGCCGGCTGCGGCGCGAAAACCCCCGCGCGCCCGCGCCTCGCGAAAATCCGGCGGCTATCAGCTTCCGGACCTGTCGCTGCTCGCCGCGTCGCGTCCGTCCGACCGGTTCGCGCCGAGCCCGGAGTCCATCCAGGAGACCGCGACGTCGCTGGAAAGCGTGCTGCAGGACTTCGGCGTCCGCGGCCAGATCATCAACGCGCGCCCCGGCCCGGTGGTCACGCTCTACGAGCTTGAGCCCGCGCCCGGCATCAAGTCGTCGCGCGTCATCGGCCTGGCCGACGATATCGCCCGCTCGATGAGCGCGTTGAGCGCACGCGTCGCCGTCGTTTCCGGCCGCAACGCCATCGGCATCGAGCTGCCGAACGACAAGCGCGAGAAGGTCTATCTGCGCGACCTCCTCGACGACGACGCCTATCACGGCCATTCGGCCAAGCTGCCGCTCTGCCTCGGCAAGACCATCGGCGGCGAGTCGGTGATCGTCGATCTGGCGCGCATGCCGCATCTGCTGATCGCCGGCACCACCGGCTCGGGCAAGTCGGTCGCCATCAACACCATGATCCTCAGCCTGCTCTACCGGCTCAGTCCGGAACAGTGCCGGCTGATCATGGTCGATCCTAAGATGCTGGAGCTCTCGGTCTACGATGGCATCCCGCACCTGCTGACGCCCGTGGTCACCGATCCGCGCAAGGCCGTGGTCGCGCTGAAGTGGGCTGTGCGCGAGATGGAAGAGCGCTACAAGAAAATGTCGAAGCTCGGCGTGCGCAACATCGACGGCTACAACGCCCGTCTCGCCGAAGCCAAAGCCAAGGGCGAGGTGCTGAGCCGCACCATCCACACCGGCTACGACAAGGAATCCGGCGAGGCGATCTACGAGAAGGAGCAGCTCGAGCTCGACCCGCTGCCCTTCATCGTTGTCATCGTCGACGAGATGGCCGACCTGATGATGGTGGCCGGCAAGGACATCGAGGGC
>Ga0265325_10003338_pt1 | contig 10544 bp, 13 predicted proteins | sample 41420metaG_FD_202090 | JGI IMG/M metagenome (GOLD analysis project Ga0265325, IMG submission 202090) | Rhizosphere microbial communities from Carex aquatilis grown in University of Washington, Seatle, WA, United States - 4-14-20 metaG | ecosystem: Host-associated > Plants > Roots > Rhizosphere...
CGAGCGGATCAAGCAGAAGCTGGGCGCGGGCTACAATTTCCGCAACTCCGAAGTGATCGGCCCCAAGGTCAGCCAGGAACTGCTGCAGGACGGCGTGCTCGCCACCGTGCTGGCGGTGGTGATGATCTCGCTCTATGTCGCGGTGCGCTTCGAATGGCAGTATGGCGTCGGCGCCCTGATCGCCACCGGCCATGACGTGTTCGTCACCGCCGGCTTCTATTCCTTCCTGGGCTGGTGCGGCTACAATATCGACTTCACCATCAATTCGGTGGCGGCGCTGCTGCTGCTGGCGGGCTATTCGATCAACGACACGGTGGTGGTGTTCGACCGCATCCGCGAGAACCGCCGCAAATACAAGCGCATGTCGCTGCCCGACATGATCAATCTGTCGACCAACCAGATCGCCACCCGCACCACCCTGGTCTCCGCCGCCACCGCCTTGTCGGTGGTGCCGCTGCTGTTCGGCGGCGCGGTGCTGCTCAATTTCAGCGTCGCCATCCTGTTCGGCATCCTGGTCGGGACCTTCTCCTCGACCTATGTCGCGGCGGCGCTGCTGCTCTACCTGCCGGCGGTTGGCGGGGGCACGGGCATCGGCGAAAATCCGGCGGCGGCGACCGCCTAGAGCATTTTCGCTGAATCGCGAAAATGCTCTAGTTTTTGTTTTGGTCGCGGTTCCGGACGGAAAACCGCTTCACACTTTTCCTGGAACCGCTCTAATCCGGGCGGCTGATCCGGCGCACCACCAGTTCATCAATCTCCAGCCGCCCGACGACGGCGCGGCGAAGGGCCAGCCGGTTGATGGCAAGATAGCCGATCGCCAAGGCGCCGATTGCCAGCGCCCCGACCGCCAAGGCGCCCAGCGCCGCGGCGCCGACCGCGATCCTCGGAATCTGCGAGCGGTTGCCCACGCGCTAAAGCGGGAACCAGTCGCGCCGCTCGGTATAGGCGAGATAATGGGCATTGACGCCCGCCCGCACGCCGATGCCATTGCGGATCGGCGCCAGGCTGACCCCGCCGCTGCGCTGGTAGTTCACCCCCAGCCCGGCGACGAAATAGAAGCTGCCTTCCACACCGGGGAAGCGCTGGTACAGCCGGCGCTCCTCGCGCAGATTGTAGCAAAGGGTGAAGCATTTGGAGGCGTCGGCGCCGAAATCGAAGCCCACCGACGGCCCCCGCCAATAGACCTTCTCCGGCTCGACATTCTTGCGCACCAGCCAGCCCGAGCCGTAGCGCAGTCCGACCACGAAGGCGCCCGAGCCTTCGTCGCCCTTGATGTAGGCGTCCGGCTGGCCCAGGTCGCCGAAGATATGCTGCACCGCCTTGGCCATCGCCTCGGTGGTGATGCCGAAGAAATCGGCACCCGCCTGGGTGACCTCGTCGGCGGTATATTCCGCATCGTTACGGCCGTCATGGTCGTCATGGTCATGGTCGTCGTCCGCCCAGGCGGCGGTGGGAACCGCGCCCAGGGCGGCCAGGCCGGCGATAAACTGCTTGCGATTCATGCGCTCCATGGCAGATCCCTCGAATCAATGGCCGCCAGTGTCACGCCGATTGCGGCTTTTTTTCAACGGTGAGGCGCGGCCGGCCGAAGGCCGGGCAAATCGGTCCGGTGGACCGATTTGAGCGCCGCCTCCCTCGCGGTGCTCGGGGAGGGGCAAGCTTTTCTAGGCTCGCTGCGCTCGCGAAGAAAAGCTAAGCCAACGCCCTGAGCGCAAGCGAAGGGCCCGGGAAAGGCGGAATCCGTCGCTTTTGAATGTCCCTTTGGCGCACGGGCCGATAAGCCGGTAATATGAACTGCATGGACGACAAGAAAACCGGCGCAAAACTGGGTCCGGCGGGCTGGATCACCCTTGTGATCCTGGCCGCGCTGCTGGGGGTTTCGATCTGGTATGCGGCCGGGGTCTGGAGCGCGATGTCCGGCGTGCATATGAGCGGCTTTGGCTGGGCCTTCCTGGTGCTGGGGGCGGTGGTGACGTTCGGGCTGGGCGCCGGGCTGATGGCGCTGGTGTTCTATTCCAGCCGCCACGACATGGACCGCTAGCGCGGGCCTTTCATCCCTAGGGTGTCGCAAAGGCGACGAAAGGATCCCGCGCTAACGGTTCCCGTCAGGCGCAGCGGCGGTAGCGCCGCATCTCCTCATCGACCTTGCGCTCATGGTGGCGCGCGATATGGGCCACGAGATCGCCATACTCCTCGTCGATCTCCGATTTCGGAATGCCGTTCATGTGCGCGAGGTGAATGCATTCCTCGGCATTCTCGGTGGATTCGTCATAGGTCTCCTCATCCTCGTAAGTGTCGGGATGGAGGAATTCCTGGATATAGAAGTCGACAAATTCTCTGGCGCGTAGCGACATCAAGGCCTCCAGCTATTTGTTGGAGGCATACTAGCAGCTTGCGGCGGACCCTAAAAATTGAAGCTTGGAGTCTGACTTTCATTTACTTAACGTTTACCAGAGTGCCCCCGGCGCGCGATCGGGAAAATCCATCAAACGCCCGATTTCACGCCCTTTCCCGGCCATGCGGTCTTAACGATGCGGCCGCGGTCCACCACCGCCACGCCGCCCACGATGACAAACGGAATGCCGGCGGAGGTCAGCGTCGGCTCGCGGTAAGTGGCGCGGTCACTGACCGCCGCCGGATCGAACAGAGTGAGATCGGCATCGCTGCCGATCTGCACCCGCCCCTTGCGGTGCATGGCGGGAGCGATAGCTTCCAGCCGCCGCGCCGGCAGCAGGGTCATCTTGCCGATGGCGTCCATCAGCGAGAGCGCATGCTTCTCGCGCACATAGACGCCCAGCACCCGGGCGAAGGTGCCGCTGCCGCGCGGATGGCCGGTGCCGTTGACGAAGGGTTCGGCGTCCGAGCCGATGATGACGCCGGGATGGGCCACGGCGGCGGTGACGCTGGCTTCGGGAATGCGGTGATTGATGACGCTGGCGCCCGGCTGCTCGCGGCGGTACTTGTCGAAGGTCTCCGGGGTCAGGCGCTCGCCGGTGGCGGGCCATTCGATGTCTTCGTAGCGCGCCGCCAGCCGCTCCTGCCAACCGGGATTGAACAGCGAACTGCCGATGGCGGTGGCGGAGGCGTCATAGGGATAGACCTCGGTGGTCACGTCCACGCCATGCGTCCGCGCGCCATCGACCATGTCCAGGATCATCGGCACGGCGGACAGGCCCTTGGAGCCGATATGGCAGATATGCACCGGCGCGCCGGTCGAAGCGGCGTCGGCGATCAACTCTTGAACGGGTGTCAGCAGATTGTCGGCATCGGCGCGCACCGCCGCCCTTGCATGGACGAACACCGGCGCATGCAACTCCCCGGCCTTCTTCAACAGTTCATAGAACTCGTCGCGCCCGGCGCCCGGCAGATATTCCAGCAGCGCGCCGAGCCCCAGGCCCCCGTCTGCGAAACCCTGGGCGAACATGGCCCGCTCGCGTTCGCGCTCGGCGGGGGTGAGGGGCTGCTCGGCCCATTCGGCCTTGCGGGGCAGGATGTCGTCCCAGTGGCTGAAGGGCGCTTGGTCGTCCAGCTTCTCGTCGATGCCGGACTTGATCTTCACCCGGATGCTCTGCATCCCCACGCTGGCGCCGAAATTGATCCGGGTATGGCCCTCGCGCCGGGCATAGAAGGGGGCGATGGGCCAGACCCCTTCCTCCAGCTCCAGGGCGGTGGTGACGCCGTCCTGCGCCTGCTGGTCATAGCCGAAGGCGTACTGGGCGTGGGTGTGGATGTCGATGAAGCCCGGCGCCACCACCAGGCCGTGCGCGTCGATGGTGCGCGCGCCTTTCAGCGGCGCTTCGGAGATCGCTGCAATCCGTCCGTCCTTGATGCCGACATTCTCGATCCGGTCGGTGCCGGTCTCCGGGTCCATCACCCGCCCGCCGGCGATGACGAGGTCGTAGGACGGCGATTGCGCCGACGCGCTCGCCGACAAGGCCAGCAGGGCGCAGCAGGCCATCAGGTTCCTTATCGCAGGGCGCATCTTCCTTCTCCTTTTTGCCCGACACTATCGTCCGGCCTCCATCCTGCAAAGCCGGGCCCGGGAGGCGATTCGCCCCCGCCGCGCGGGATCGCCCAATCCCGTCCCGCATCCTACAGTCCAGCGACGGCCTTGGGAGATTCGGGATGGATTTCGTTTATCAGATACCCGCCGCGGTCCTGCTGTTTGTCGTGCTGGTGCTGACGATCCTGGTGGTCGGCGCCGGGCAGATGCTGGTGCACCGCAGCTTCAAGGGAAGCGACTTCGTCACCCACAATGAAGTGGGCGGGGTCATCATCGCGGTTTCCGGATCGATCTATGCCGTCATCCTGGGTTTCCTCACCGTGGTGGCCTGGGAGCATTTCCAGGAGGCGCGCGAGCTGGTGGTGATGGAGGCCGATGCCGACATCGACGCCTGGCATACCGCGGTCGGCCTGCCGGAAGCCGAGCGCACCCACCTGCGGCGGGACATGATGAGCTATGCCGAGATCATGAAGGCACGCGAATGGCCGTTGATGCGCCATGGCGGCTTCGACCCGGATGCCGCGATGATCGGCATGGACGCCAGCGACGTGGCCGGTTCGGCGGTGCCGCGCAACCCGGGCGAGGCGAACGCCCAGAGCGCCACCATCCAGCAGCTCACCGTCATGCACGACGCCCGGCAAAGGCGGATCGCCATGAACGACAGCGGCGTCTCCTGGTTTGAATGGCTGGTGCTGTTGATCGGCGCGGCCTGCATCGTGTGCTTCTGCTGGCTGTTCGGCCTCAAGAACCGGCGCACCCATCTGTTGATGACCTCGACGGTGGTGACGATGATCGCCTCCATCCTGGTGCTGCTGTTCGAGCTGCAATATCCCTTCCGCAGCAATGTCGGAATCGGGCCGGAGGCCTGGAACAATGCCGTCAGCCACCTGCACCAGATGCAGAGCGGCAGCATGGCGGGCATGCGGATGTGAGGGCGGGTTACGCCTTGCCCCGCGCCACGAAGGGCGGGTTTTCGAAACCGGGCTTGCCATAGGTGAACGGCCCGCCGTCCCAGCGCGTGACGCTGCCACCCGCCGCCAGCAGCACGGCATGTCCCGCGGCGGTGTCCCATTCCATGGTGCGGCCATGGCGGGGATAGATGTCGGCCTCGCCCGCCGCCACCAGGCAGAATTTGAGCGACGAGCCGGCGCTGATGAACCGTTTGACCGGCAGCCGGGCGAGAAAGTCCTCGGTCTGCGCGTCATTGTGGGAGCGGCTGCCCACCGCCACCAGCCCGTCGGCCGGCGCCGTGCGCGCCGCAATCGGCCTCACCTGCGTCAGATCGGCATTGGTTTCAAAAGCGTGGTCGCCGTCGCCCAGGAACATGCGTCCCCTGGCCGGGGCATAGACCACGCCCCGCACCGGCGCCCCGTCCGCCACTTCGGCGATGTTCACGGTGAACTCGCCATTGTGCGAGAGAAACTCCCGGGTGCCGTCCAGCGGATCGACCAGGAAGAAGCGCGCTGCCGCCTCGGCGATGCGGCCTGCCGCCGCCTCTTCCTCCGCCACCACCGGCACGCCCGCAAAGACCCGCGCCAGTTCGGCGAGGATGAGGGCTTCGGCCTCCTCGTCGGCGTCGGTCACCGGCGAGCGGTCGGCCTTTTGCCGCACGCCGCAGCCGGCTTCGTAGTGGCGCATGACCACCGCGCCCGCTCCGGCGGCGATGCGCGCCAGGACCATTGCCGCGGGGGAGGGCGTTGCGCTCACATTAAGTATTCCTTAAGACCGGGCGTCATCTTTACCCTTTGCAAAGCATGAGCGCCGGATCATGAGCCAGATGGCCCTGAGTGAAATAGAATTCGCCGCCCTGATGGTCAGCCGCGTCTGCCACGACCTTGTCGGGCCTTTGGGCGCGGTGGTCAACGGGCTGGAAGTGCTGGAGGACGAGCGCGACGCCGCCATGCGCGCCGACGCCCTCAAGCTGGTCACCTCCAGCGCCGATCAGGCGCTGGCCCGCATCCAGTTCATGCGCATCGCCTTCGGCGCCGCCGGTTCGGCCGGGGCCGAACTGGATTTGGGCGAAATCGGGCGGCTGATATCCGGCCTGCTGGCGGGTGGCCGCGTCAGCCTGCAATGGAATGTGCCGAACGCCTATTGGGCCAAGGACTGGGCCAAGCTGCTGATGAACGCGACCCTCTTGGCGGCGGACTGCCTGCCGCGCGGCGGCACGGTGACGGTCGATGCCGGCGAAACGCCGGGCTTTCGCATCGCCGCCGTCAGCCCCCATGCCCGGCTGTCCGAGGATGTGGCGCATGCGATCCGGGGCGAGGCCCTGGCCGGCGCCGCCGACGCGCGCGCCATCCAGCCCATCCTCACCCGCAAACTGTCCGGCGCAGTGGGCGCGGGGCTGCAGATTTCCGCCCGCGACGGTGCGGTGGATCTCGTAGCGGGAGATTACGGACAGGGCAGCGCGGGTAAGGCGCTGTTTACCGCACCGGCCTAAGCTTGGGGTTTCGACCATTGCCGCGCCCGGAAGAATTGCGCCCATGAAAAACTGTCTGGTCATCGATCACAGTCCGGCCCTGCGCCGGGTGGCGCGCCGCATCCTGGAGGAGCTGCAATACCAGGTCGCCGAAGCCGAGGACGGCATGGCGGCGCTGCGCGCCTGCCGCGAGGCGATGCCCGATCTCGTCTTTCTCGATTGGAACCTGCCGCACATGACCGGCCTGGAATTCGTGCGGACCCTGCGCAGCCTGCCGGGCGGCGCCGGCCCCCGCATCCTGTTCTGCACCAGCGAGATCAACAAGGCCGAGATCGCCGGCGCCATCGCCGCGGGGGCCAACGAGTTCCTCCTGAAGCCTTTCGACCGCGCCCAGATCCGCACCAAGCTCACAGCGCTCGCCGCCTGACGCCCGCCATGACGCCGGACGAATTCGCCTTCCTCGCCAAGGTACTCCGCCGCCGCTCCGGCCTTTCCCTCAACACCTCCAAGACGGGCCTGCTGGAACGCCGCCTGCAGCCGGTGATGCGCCGCTTCGGCTTCAAGGATGTGAGCGGGCTGGTGCAGGAACTGCGCCTGGGCCGCGAAGCCCTGGCTGAGGCGATGACCGAAGCGATGACGGTGGGCGAGACCAGCTTCTTCCGCGACGAGGCGCTGTTCAACCGCCTGGCCGAAAGCGTGCTGCCGCCGCTGCAATATGCCAGGCGCAGGGAAAAGCGCCTGCGGCTGTGGTCGGCGGGCTGCGCCAGCGGGCAGGAAGCCTATTCCCTCGCCATCCTGCTGGACGAGATGGGGCTTGGCGCGGCGGGCTGGGCGGTGGACCTGATCGCCACCGACCTGTCGGCGGAGGCCATCGCCCGCGCCGGGGAAGGCCGCTATGCCGATTGCGAGGTCGAGCGCGGATTGTCGAGGGAACGGCTGGAACGCCATTTCCGCAAGGACGGCGAGGGCTGGCAGATCGGCGAAAAGCTGCGCCGCATGGTGACGTTCCGCCGCTTCAATCTGCTGGATTCCTATGGCTGGCTGGACGATCTCGACATCGTGTTCTGCCGCAATGTGCTGATCTATTTCGACCGCGCCAGCAAGCTCTCGGTGCTGGAGCGCATCGCCGAGACCCTCATGCCGGACGGCGTGCTGGTGGCGGGCGAGGCCGAGGCGCCGCGCGCCATCACCGACATCTTCGTGGAAGCGCCCGGCGGCACCGGCATCTACACCAAGCATGGCGTGCCGGCCGCGGTCGCCAAGAGCATCAGCGCGGTCGTCTAGAGTGCGTTGTGTTAGATTCGATAGGCGTTTCTCACCCTTCGACAAGCTCAGGGTGAGGAGATAAGCCAAGTCCTCATGCTGAGCCCGTCGAAGCATGAGAGCGCGGTTCTTCTAAAAAGCAAACCGCTTTACACCAGCGTCTTTCCGCTCAGCCGCTCCAGCACCCGGACCGGGGCGCGGGCCGGTTCGGCCATTTCCGCGACATCGAGATGGAAAGTCTGCTCCAGGGCGAACTCGCCGCCCAGCGCCGCATGCAGCACCTGGTCGGTGAACACCAGCCAGCAACTTCCGGGCGGAAACTCCACCGCCGTCTGCGGACTGGTGGCCTGGAAGGCGGCGTCGCGCTTGGCCGCGTCGTGCAGTGACAGCATCAGCTCGTCATAGCGGCTGCGGCGCCCGCGGGTGACGCCGAGCTTCTCGTTCAGCCAGGAGCGGCCCGGCAGGTGCGCCGAGACGCGCGGCAGGAAGGCCTTGGCGAAATCCTCGAAAGGCTGGCCCACCTGCCAGCGGCGCGAACCCCTGGGCGAAGTGGTCGGCGCGACATTGGCGAAGAAGCGCAGGATGCGCCGTCCCCGCATCGGGCGGGAAGGAAAGGCATCGATATGCAGCAGCCTATCATCGCTGATGCGGGAATAATGGCGGCCCTCCACCTGCACCGGGCGGAAGCTGGTGCGCGCCCGCTCGACATTGCGGTAGGGCAGCAGGGTGTGGACCAGTTCCGCCGCGCCGGCCCCGAAGCGTTCCATCATCGCCGCCAGGGCGTCGGCCCGCGCTCCGGTCAGCGAGGTCGCCTGCAATTTTCCACTGGCGGGATCGAGGCTGATATTCTTCGCTTTGCCGTCCGACACCGAGGCATCGAGAAACTGGGTCTCTTCCGGGCCCAGCCGGAAGGCGAGCCGGGGGAAGAACAGCACCGCGCCAGCTTCCAGACCCGCCAGGGCGCGGCGGCGCAGTTCCGCGTCGAACGGCCCCTGCCAGTCTGTGATACCGCATTCCACGATCACGCAAACGACTCCGTCATGGCGCCATAGACCAGGGTGCGCAGGTCGCGCCGCAGCCGCACCCGGTCGGGCGCGCTCAGCACCTGGGTCATGAATATCACGGCCATGTCCTCTTTGGGATCGACGAAAAAGGCGGTCGCCGCCGCCCCGCCCCAGGCGAATTCCCCGACGCTGCCCGGCAGCCGCGCCGCCACCAGGTCCATGGTCACCGATACCCCCAGCCCGAAGCCGACTCCGCTATAGCCGGTCTCGTTGAACATGGCCGTCGAGGCCATCATCTGGGTCATCTGTTTGTTGCCCGGCAGATGGTTCATGGTCATCAGCGCCACGGTCTTTGGGCTCAGCAGCCGCACGCCTTCCAGTTCGCCCCTGCCCAGCAGCATGCGGCAGAAGCGCAGATAGTCCCGCGCCGTGCCGACCAGCCCGCCGCCGCCGGATTCCAGCGCAGGCGGCGCACCGAACATGGTCTTCTGCGAGTCGTCATAGAGATCGAGCCGGCCCTCCTTGGCGGCGTAGCAGGCGGCGAAGCGCCCGCGCTTGTCTTCCGGCACGAAGAAATCGGTGTCGGTCATGCCCAGCGGCACGAGGATGCGCGACCGCAGGAAATCGCCAAGCCGCTGGCCCGAGACGATCTCGACCAGCGCCCCCACCACATCGGTGGAAACCGAATAGTTCCACGCCGTGCCCGGCGAGAATTCCAGGGGAAGCTGCTCCAGCGCCGCCAGCATCGCCGGCAGGCCGCCGGCCATGTTCGGTTCGCTGATGCCTTTCTTGCGGTAGACGGCATCGACCGGGGTGCGATTCATGAAGCCATAAGTGAGGCCCGAGGTATGGCGCAGCAGATCGACCACCAGCATCGGTCTGTCCGGGGGCGCGGTGCCGAAGGCGCCTTCGCTGCCGCCGGCAAACACGCCGAGTCTCGCGAAACCCGGGATGTAGCGGGACACCGGATCGTCCAGCGCGATCCTGCCTTCTTCCAGCAGCATCAGCAGCGCCACGCTGGTGAGCGGCTTGGTCATGGAATAGATGCGGAAGATCGCATCCTCGCGCATCGCCGTGCCGCGGGCGAGGTCGATGCTGCCGGTCAGGCTCAGATGCGCCACTTCGCCCCGCCGCCAGATCAGGGTGAGGGCGCCGGGGATCAGGCCGGGCTCGACATAGCGCGCCGCCAGGAACGGCGCGATGCGCGCCAGCCGGTCCTTCGAGAATCCCGCCGTCATGTTTGCGTTCCTGTCTGCGGCCTGGGTTATACTCGATCACGGAAGGCGAAACGACCCGTGATTGGCACAGCGATATATTGGCCGGCGATGACCCTGGCGGGGCCCCGCGCATGAGCGGGCTGTCGGCTGGAAGCATTTTCATTCCGGACCGCGAGCTGGTCGAAAGCTTCATCCGCGCCTCCGGGCCGGGCGGCCAGAATGTCAACAAGGTGGCCAGCGCGGTGCAGTTGCGCTTCGATGTCCGCGCCAGTCCCAGCCTGCCCGAGAGGGTACGCGCGGCGTTGCTGAAACAGGCGCGCCTCACCCGGGACGGCGTGCTGGTGATCACCGCCCGGCGTCACCGCGAGCAGGAGCGCAACCGGGCCGATGCCCGGGCGCGGCTGGCGGAAATCCTTCGCCGCGCCGCCATTCCGGTGAAACCCCGCCGCCCGACCCGGGTGCCCAAGGCCGACAAGCAGCGCCGCCTCGACGCCAAGAAGCGCCGCGCCCGGCTGAAGCGGGACCGCACAAGGGCTGATGATTGAACGGGGCGATTGAATATACGCCGTTAAGCTATTTGCGCCGCCGCCGTTAAAAAGCGGTCGCAATCGGCGCTATGATGGTCGGCCGTTCGA
>Ga0265325_10003339_pt1 | contig 10541 bp, 8 predicted proteins | sample 41420metaG_FD_202090 | JGI IMG/M metagenome (GOLD analysis project Ga0265325, IMG submission 202090) | Rhizosphere microbial communities from Carex aquatilis grown in University of Washington, Seatle, WA, United States - 4-14-20 metaG | ecosystem: Host-associated > Plants > Roots > Rhizosphere >...
CGCGCGACATGATCGGCGCGTGCCGCATACATCAACAACGTTTCGGTGAGCGCATCCCAGCGGCCCGGCTCGCCGTTGACCAGAAGCTTGCGGATATCCTCGGCGCCTGGCGAACCACCCGGCTCACGGGTGAGCACGCAAGAAATGCCGCGCGCTTCCAATGCCGCCACCAACCGGCGGGCTTGCGTGGACTTTCCGGTACCCTCGCCGCCTTCGAACGTGATGAAGCGGCCTGCCGTCATTGCACTTTGTGGCCCGAGATCAGCGCTTTCAATCCGATGATCATGCGCCCGAAGATGCCGGTGCGAGGCACGTCTTGCACGGCATAAACCGGAACCGTCAGGCCCGGGAAGTCCGGCGCAGAGACCGTCAACGTTCCAACCTGCTGGCCCTGCTTGATGGGCGCCTGGACGGGACCAGAGTAATTGAGCGCTACCTTCATGTTGGGACGGGAGTCGACCTGCAGCGTCACCGCAAGAGGCTTGCCCGTTGTCACCGGAACGAAACTCTTCACGCCGCCCCAGACCCTGACTTGGCCTGCGATCTCGTTGGCCTTGAAAAGTTGGTAGCTGCGGAACTCGCGAAACGCCATGCCCAGCACACGCGCCGCTTCTTCGCCGCGGCGCATTTCGGCGAACCAGTCCTGTTTCGTCGGACTATCCTTTGCCAGATCGGGATAACGCAGCCCATTCAGCACGAGGATCAGGCGATGACCGTCCTGCACCGCCGATGCCGTCACGCCGTATCCCGCGGCGTCGGTGTGGCCGGTCTTGAGACCGTCGGCGCCGGGAAACTTCGCGAGCACCATGTTGCGGTTCGGCTGATGGATATTGTTCCAGGTGAACTCCCTCTCGCCGAAATAATGGTAATAGGCGGGATAGTCCTGCGACAGATGCCGCGCCAACACCGCCAGATCGTAGGCCGACATCAGTTGTCCCGGCGGGTCGGGAAGCCCGTCTGGGTTCACGAAATGCGAATTCTTGAGTCCGAGTTGCTTGGCGCGGCGGTTCATCATGTCGACGAAGCCTTCGAGCGTGCCACCCACGGCTTCCGATACCACGACGCACGCATCATTGCCCGACTGGATGATGATGCCGCGGATGAGATCCTCCACGGCGATCCGGCTTCCCAGCGACACGAACATCTTCGAACCCTGTGTACTCCAGGCACGTTGGGAGACGGGGAACGTGTCGGTCAGCTTCACGCGACCATCCTTCAACCGCTGGAACAGAAGCTCCAATGTCATGAGCTTGCTCATGGACGCAGGCGGCATGGACGTGAAGCCTTCCTTCGACCACAACACCTGGCCGGTGGCCGCATCCATCAACAGAGCGTGCTCTGCGCTTGTGTTCATGGCGGCCAGCGCGGGAGTCGCGCAAAACGCGCGTGCCAGCGAAAGGATGAATGCGAGAGCAAATGAACGCCGCATCGTCGTACTCCAATGGATAGTTCGGTCTGCGCCTACTGATCAACCACAATTTGCGCGTCGTTGCCGCCGGCGTTGCTGACCCGCGTCAGCTCGGCGTCGGCATCGCTCGTGTTGTCGAATGGGCTCGAGCGTACTCTATAGATCGTTTGACCGTTGCGTTGAATGGCCGAAATCTTCAATCCGCCCCCCAACCGCGAGGCCAGTCGCTGGGCATTCTGATAGTTGCTGAAAGCGCCTACCTGAACGTACAGATGGGTCGTCGTGGGCACCGGAACGCGCTCGACCCGCCCGGTTGGCAACGCGCCGGGATCTTGCGTCGGCGCCAGCGCGGGTGGAGCGGCCAGCGGGGCGACCGCAACGACTGGCGGCGGCGGTGCTAGCGATGCGCCCGGTACGACGCCAAGCGTGCCGGTTTCGACTTCCGGAACGGGCACCGCAGGAACCGCGTTTACGACGGCCGCGGGCGTCCCGGCGCCGAAGGGTTGTTGCTGGCCGGTGGGAAGATCGGCGCGAGCCACGAACTGGACACGCACGCGCGCCGTTCCGGGGCCATAAATCCCCAGGAGTTTGGCGGCGCGTTCCGACACGTCGATGATGCGGCCTTTGGCAAACGGCCCGCGGTCGTTGACCCGGACGATCAGGGACTTGCCGTTTTCCAGGTTGGTCACCCGCACATTCACCGGCAGCGGCAGCGTGCGGTGAGCGCCCGTCAGGGCCTCGGCGTCATAGATTTCGCCGTCCGCCGTCGGATGACCGTAGAACGTCGGTCCATACCACGAGGCGACTCCCGTTTCGTCGTAATCGGGCTGCTCGTGCGGGTAATACCAGGTGTCGCCAATTTGATATGGGTTTCCGACTTTATAGATGCCAGCATTGGGCGGAACGCTTACTTTTGGCTCGGGCGCAGAGGCGCAGCCGGCCGCGAGCGCGCCGACCGCAACCACGGCGCAAGTGTGTCGCAGGAAATGATTCATCAAGTCGAATCAGGCCCTCTTGGAGACCATAATCGTAAACGATGGTCTTTTGCCGCTCAACCGCAGATGATCCCAAAGCCTTGCTTGTAGTCTCAATTCGAGGTTAGGAGCGGTGTGCTGGATGGGTGGCCGAGCGGTTGAAGGCACCGGTCTTGAAAACCGGCGTGCCCGAAAGGGTACCGTGGGTTCGAATCCCACCCCATCCGCCAATTAAGGCGGGCCTACGGAAAGGGCAAAAAGCGTTATGAAGCAACGCAAGCTTGGGAAATCCGGATTCTCCGTCAGCGAAATCGGCCACGGGCTGTGGGGAATGGGCGGCTGGTCGGGCTCCAGTGACGAAATCAATCGAGCATCCCTGCGTCTTTCCATCGAAGGCGGTTGCACCTTTTTCGACAGTGCCTATGCCTATGGCAAAGGTCATAGCGACAACCTGATTGGAGAGATCGCACGCGAGTTTCCGAACCGGACGCTGATGCTCGCCTCCAAGATTCCGCCGGCAGACTGGAAATGGCCAAGTTCGCCGAATTCGCCTTTGAGCACCGTGTTTCCGCGCGCCCATGTCCTCGAATATGCACAGATGATCCGCAGCGCCTTCGGCCGCAGTATCGATCTTCTGCAATTTCATGTCTGGGAAGATGCCTGGGCACACGAAGCGGAATGGCAAGACACGGTTAGGGAGTTAAAGGCTAAAGGCGTGATTAAGGCGTTTGGCCTCAGTCTCAACCGCTGGCAGCCCGAAAATGGCATCGCGGCGATCGAAACGGGTCTCGTCGAAAGTGTGCAGGTTATCTACAACGTTTTCGATCAGGCGCCGGAAGACCGCCTGTTTCCTGCCTGCCGCAAACATAGTGTCGGCGTGATCGCGCGGGTACCGCTCGATGAAGGCAGCTTGGGCGGCAAGATGACGCTCGAAACGCGCTTTCCGGAGGACGATTGGCGGGCGCGCTATTTCAACTCGAAGAATCTGGCGCAAGCGATCGAACGCGTGGAGCATCTGAAAAAGGATCTGCCCAAGGGCATGAGCCTGCCCGAATTGGCATTGCGCTTCATCTTGAGCGAGCCGGCCGTCAGTACCTTGATTGCAGGCATGCGTTCGGCGGAGCATGTACGCGCCAATCTTGCGGCCTCGGACAAAGGGCCCCTGCCCCTCGACCTCATAGCCAAACTGCGCGCCCATCGCTGGGACCGCACTCCGGCGAAATGGTCGGATTGACAGTAGATCGAATAATCCTGATCCGAAGCTACTTCACATTCCGCGCGAGCATCAGCACGGGGGAATGATCGTATGAGGCATCGGCCACGACGGGCGCCGTTTTCGGCGTTTCATATTGCTTGTATTCCGGAACCTGATCGAGGCGGACGAACGTATATCCCTCTTCCACCAACGGCGGAATCACCGACGCAACCAGATCGGGGGACTGCTTGTGGATGCAGTGCATCAGCACGACGCCGCCGTTGTCGCGACGGATTTCGCGCAGATAGCCCTTGGCGCAAGTCTGCGCGCTCCATTTGTGTTTCCAGCAAGCCCAGTCGGCGGCACTCATCACATAGCCGTCGTGCATCGAAATATCGCCGCCGATATCCCAGTAGATCGGCCCCACATAATTGCGCAGGACCGGATCGGCGTTGAGAATGGCCGCATGTGCGCCGCGCCAATAGCCGTAGGGCGCGCGGAAATACAGCACGTCCGTCGGCTTCATCAAAGGCGCGATCTCGTCGTGCACTTCCCTGATCTGATCGATCAACGTGTTGGGATCGGCATCGAACTTGCTCGTCAGCTCCGGGTGCGTCGCGCTGTGGTTGGCGAGCAGATGGCCCTCCGCCGCGATGCGCGCCAGCAATTCGGGATGGGTGCGGGCCATCTTGCCGACGATGAAGAATGTGGCCTTCACATTGTTCGCCTTTAAGACGTCGAGCAGCGCAGCGGTATTGGCATTCGGCCCGTCGTCGAACGTCATCGCGATCGTGTGATTGTCGCGGAGCCCGGCGTGGAAGATGCTGCGGCTCTGGAACCAGGCGAGCTGTTCCTGGTTCGATGTGGGACGGTCGCCGGCGCTCGCGGCCACGCTAGCGGCGACGCACGCCACCGCGACCCAGGCCAATATGCTTAACCGCATGGTTCCCACCCCCGCCTTGCGCTGAGAAGTCTAAGTGGCCTCTGGAGCGCGGGCAAGCTCATGTTGGGCGGTATGGCTAACGGGCTTTGGTCGAATCACGAGATAAACCTTCCTTTTGCGCGATCCAGCGGTCCACATTTTTTTGCAGAAGCCACAACGGCATCGATCCGTTTTCCAGTACGACCGCGTGGAACTGCTTCAGATCGACCTTGGCGCCAAGCTCGCTTTTCGCGCGCTCACGCAGATCAAGGATGGTCTTCTGACCGATCTTGTAGGCGCAGGCTTGGCCCGGCCACACCACATAGCGCTCGACTTCGGCCGTGACGTCGGAAATCGCCATTCCCGTCGTCGTCTGCATGTAGGAGATCGCTCGTTCGCGCGACCAGCGCTTGGCATGAATGCCGGTGTCCACGACTAGCCGCACCGCGCGGAACAATTCGGCCTGCAGGCGCCCGAGATCGCCATAGGGGTCGTCGTTGTAGAGACCCATATCCTTTGCGAGATGTTCACCGTAAAGCGCCCAGCCTTCGCCGTACGCGGGGAAATATCCCATGCGCCGCCTGAGCGGCATGTCGGCAATCTCGAGCGCGGTGGCGATCTGCATATGATGGCCGGGAATGCCCTCGTGATAGGCCAGCGTCGGCATCGCCCACATGGGCGTCTCCGCCGTATTGCGCAGATTGGCAAAGAAAACGCCGGGCCGCTTGCCGTCGAGCGATGGTGGCTCGTAATAGGCGCCTGCCGAACCTTTTTCCGCAAAGACGGGAACGCGGCGCATATCCAGCGCGATCTTCGGGAGATGCGCGAAGTACTTCGGCAGCATTATTTTCACGCGGCCGAGGATTTGTCCGTAGCGTGCCAGCATGGCGCGGCGGCCTGTGTCGTCGTCGCGATAGAGGAAGCGCGGATCGGCCATCAACGCATCCATGCGCTGCCCGACAGTCCCCTTGGTCAACCCGACCGACTTCAGAACGACATCCATTTCGGCAGTGATGCGCGTCACCTCGCTCAGCCCATAGGCGTGGATTTCGTCGGGCGTCATGTCCGTCGTCGTCAGTGTTTTGAGCTGATCGGCGTAATAGGCGTCGCCGCCTTTCAGGCGCCACACGCCCGCGTCGTGCGTCGCGCGCGGCCGAAGGCTTTGTTCTTCGGCGATAAGCCGCCGATAAGCGGGATAGACGACATCGAGCATGACTGCGACCGCCTTGTTGACGAGTGCGTCGCGGTCCGCTGCATCCATGCCGATCGCGGCAGTCCTGTCCGCCAGGTGCTCGATGAGCGGGTTCTTGCCGACGACCGGAGCGATGAGCGCTTTCATCTGCTCGATCGAATCGTCGATGATGAAATCCGGCGGAATCACACCCGCCTTTGCCTGCCGCTCAGCGTCGATGCGCACCGCCTCGAGCACGGGGCCGAGCGCCTGCAATCGCGCCACATAATGGCGTACGAGCCGTTCGTTCGTGATCTGGTGCGTGGAGAGCAGGAAGTTGGGGAGGTTCTTCTGGATGCCGAACGCTTGTTCGACGGGATAAAGCCTGTTGTTCGCTCCCAGCCAGGGATATTTCTCGTTTGCCAACTGCCTTGCGTAGCCCCAGCGCACGACATCGTAGGAAAGTTGTTCCTCCGGCGAGAGTTTGTCCCTGGGCCAAGCTGCGATCTCGGCATCGAAGCGGCGCGTGCGGTCGAAGCGCTCTTGGCGATCGGCGAGTGAATAGGGATCGAGCTTGCTGCTGCTCATATCGTACCAGGCGCCGTCGATCACGCCCGCTTGAGTCATCGTCTGCGGGCTATCGAGCGCGTCGACAATGGCTTGGCGGTTGAGCAGGTCGTTGAAGCGAAATGGCGTGCCCCATACAGTCCTATAGCCAAGGTAGGATGCGGCCATCAGCAAAAGTGCAACAAGGATTGCCGTGCTGCGCACAAACCACTTCATAACGTGTTCCCGAGCCGCTTGTTCCGTGACGTCCTACGAACTGCTTCGCGCGGATTCGAGGGTGGAATCCGTACCTGGAAAATCTGTCTTGGTTAGATAGAAAACATACCGCGCCGCTTCGTCTTGCGGATCGATGTGCGGCACCCCAAGTCCCGCCTGCCGCGTCGAATGGATGGTAAGGCCCGCAATGGTTCCGTCCGGCGCCAGCCACGCTTCAAGCACCGGACCCAGCCCGTAGACGGCGTAGCTCGTCACTCCGGTGTAGGTCCAGAAATTACCGAGACTGTAGGCGATCAGATGATGGCGGTAGATTTCGACGGCGCGCGGCACATGCGGCCCCTGCCCGATCACGATGTCGGCGCCGGCGTCGATAGCGGTGTGCGCGAACGCCACCACATCGCCGCGGTCCTCGCCGTCAAATACGACATCGCCCCTGGTGACATGGACATGGTCCCAGCCCTCGGCGCCGCCATGGAACGACACGATTACGATGTCGTGCGCCTTCTTCAGCTCTTGTATACGTAGTGCTGCCGCAGGCAGATCGTTCAGGTTTAGCGTTCCGTCGTTGGGTGCAAAGGCGATGACCGCCGCGGTTCGTCCATCGGCCAGTTTCAGCGTCGCGGCCCGTGCGCCGTCGCGGTCAAGCCCGCCGTAACCGATGCCACGTGCCCGAAGGGCTGCCATCGTGGAATCGCGGCCCGCTTCGCCGTAATCGCCACTGTGATTGTTGGCAAGGCTGACCGCATCGATGCCGAGGCTGGCCAGCACGTCCGCATAATAGGGAGGACTATGGAACGCATAGCAGTTCCCGCAGTTCTTCGCCGTATGGTCAGGACCGTCGTACAGCGGTCCTTCGAGGTTCGCGAAGGCGATATCGGCGTGCCGGAAAAGCGTCGCCAGATCGTTGCCGACCAGCAATGAGGCATCGACATGGGGCACAATTGCCGGATTGAGATCGTTGTCGATGGACCCCATCATCACGTCGCCCGCGGCGACGATGTCGACCAAGCGGCGGTCGCCGGGTTTGTAAGTCTCGGAAAACCACAGCTTCGTTCCAGGCGGCGGCGCGATGGATTTGGCCTTGAGCGGTGCGCGCAAGGATTGCGGCTCGACGGATGCAACGGCGGTGCGGTCGTGTGCGATCAGGAAAAACGCGGTGCAATAGGCAACCACCCCGGCGGCAAGGACCGACGCGGCGACGCTCATGAAGCGGCCGAAATCGTCTTGCAGGCACCAGCCAAAGCGCCGGTCCATCGTTCCCCCCGTTCGAGGAACGATTGTAGAGGGCAATTATGTCAAGTCGAGGCGGATTCCGCCGAAGGTTAACGGCGCCCTAGATATCGGCGTAACACCGTACTTCGCTAGCCGCGCCCGGGGTGGTGACCGCCCCGGTGCGCGCCGGTCCGACGTTCTTGGAATAGCGGTAGAGCGCACCCGAACCGAACACCGGCGCCTTTGGTTTCCACGCCGCCTTTCGCGCCGCGAGTTCCGCATCGGAAAGCTCGACGCTGATCGCGCCGGTTTCCGCGTCGATGACGATGATGTCGCCGTCTTTCAGAAGGCCGATCGGCCCGCCGTCCGCCGCTTCTGGTCCGACATGGCCGACACACAGTCCGCGCGTACCGCCCGAGAAGCGTCCGTCGGTAAGGAGTGCGATGTTTTCAATGCCCTGCCCGTACAGCGCCGCGGTGGTGGACAGCATCTCGCGCATGCCCGGCCCGCCTTTGGGACCTTCATAGCGGATGACCAGCACGTCGCCTTCCTTGAAGTTCCGCGCCTGCACCGCCGCGAAGCAATCCTCTTCGCAATCGAACACGCGCGCGGGGCCGCGATGCTTGATGTGCTTCAGGCCCGCGATCTTCACGATGGCGCCTTCCGGCGCGAGATTGCCTTTGAGACCAACCACGCCGCCAGTCGGCGCCAGCGCGTGAGCGACGTCTTTCATCACCTTCTGGTTCGGATTGAATTTCACGTCCTTCAGGTTTTCGGCGACGGTCTTACCCGTCACCGTCATGCAGGAACCATCGATATAGCCGCCGTCGAGCAGCGTGCGCATCAGCATCGGCACGCCGCCCGCTTCCCACATGTCCTTGGCGACGAATTGTCCGCCGGGTTTCAGAGAGGCGAGATACGGCGTGCGTTTGAAGATCGCCGCCACATCGAACAGGTCAAACGCGATGCCCGCCTCGTTCGCCATGGCCGGGAGATGCAGCGCGGCATTTGTGGAACCGCCCGTCGCCGCCACGACCGCCGCCGCGTTCTCGAACGCCGCGCGCGTGCAGATGTCGCGCGGACGGATGCGCTTCTCGATCAGCGACATCACCGCCTGCCCGGCCTTGAGCGCGAAATCGTCGCGCGCCAGAACCTCTGCCGGCGGACCGGAAGAATAAGGCAGCGCTAATCCGATGGCCTCGGCCACGCAGGCCATTGTGTTCGCCGTGAACTGTCCGCCGCAAGCTCCCGCGCCGGGGCAGGCATGGCGCTCAAGCTCGTCGAGATCGCAGGCGGGCATTTTTCCCGCCGCGAACTGGCCGACACCTTCGAAGATGTCGACCACTGTCACGTCGCGGCCCTTGACGTGGCCGGGCATGATCGAACCGCCATAGAGGAACACGCTCGGCACGTTGAGGCGCAGCATCGCCATCATCATGCCGGGAAGGGATTTGTCGCAGCCCGCAATGCCGACCAGCGCATCGTAGCAATGCCCGCGCATGGTAAGTTCCACGCTGTCGGCGATCACTTCGCGGCTGACCAGCGAGGACTTCATGCCCTCGTGCCCCATTGCGATGCCGTCGGTGACCGTGATAGTGCAGAATTCGCGCGGCGTGCCGCCCGCTTCCTTCACGCCCTTCTTGGTCGACTGCGCCTGGCGCATCAGCGCGATGTTGCAGGGCGCGGCTTCATTCCAGCACGACGCGACGCCGACGAAGGGACGGTGGATCTCCTCCTCCGTCAGCCCCATCGCGTAATAATAGGAGCGGTGCGGCGCGCGCTCCGGCCCTTCGGTCACGTGGCGGGAGGGGAGCTTGGATTTGTCGAAGGTGGGCATGAGTCAAGACCTAGCAATGGATGGGGCAGAAACCGCAATGGGTTGCCACACGTTTTTCGGATTCCTGCGGAATCCGGGGAACACCCTCCCCCCTACCCTCCATGGGGCGTTCCTGGCAAGCGGTTTGACCGGGAAAGAACATCACAGGGCCGCCTGCGCTTCGGGGGGTTGAATGAACCACTTCGGACCCTATTTCTCTACAATTGCGCCGGCAGGCGCAGGAAACCGAGGGGGCGGCCGTGATGGGGCAAACCAGGAATGAAATCTCGCCGCAGCTTTACGCCAGGGTCTCCGGCCTCGTCTATCTTGTCCTGATCGCCTGCGGTTTCTTCGCGGAATTCGTTGTCCGCTCGCATCTGGTTGTCTCAGGCGACGCGCTGGCCACGGCCAACAACATCATGGCGTCCGAATTCCTGTACCGCGCGGCGTCCGCCAGCGATGCCACCACGCTGGTATGCGACGTCATCCTGACAATGACCTTCTACTTCCTGCTCGCACCGGTGAACCGCAACCTGTCCTTGCTGGTGGCATTCTTCCATCTGGTAGCCACGGCGGTGCTGGCTGCCGATCTGCTCAACCACTACCAGCCGTTGCTGCTGCTGAACGGCGCGAAATATCTCGGCGCGTTCCAACAAGACCAACTGCACGCATTAGCCTATGTTGCGCTCCGCGCGCACAGCGCCGGCTACAGTATCAGCCTGATCTTCTTCGGCATGAGCTGCCTAGTGGAGGCTTATCTGATCGTCCGCTCGGGTTTCCTGCCGAAGCTGCTGGGAGTGATGCTGGGGATCGCCGCAGTATGCTACGTGTTTAACAGTTACATGAACATCCTGGCATTCCATTTGCCGGGTGGGCTGTCCGATATCCTGTTGCTGCCAGGCTTCGTCGCGGAATTGTCCCTCGCCCTCTGGCTCACCGTGCGCGGCGTGAACGCGGTGAAATGGAAAGAAAAGGCGTTGGCGGCTTCTTGATTTCGGAATCGCGCGACGAGAGCATTAAATGGGTTCTCGCACCGCAGCCGATTCGGATTCCGTCAGTA
>Ga0265325_10003341_pt1 | contig 10535 bp, 8 predicted proteins | sample 41420metaG_FD_202090 | JGI IMG/M metagenome (GOLD analysis project Ga0265325, IMG submission 202090) | Rhizosphere microbial communities from Carex aquatilis grown in University of Washington, Seatle, WA, United States - 4-14-20 metaG | ecosystem: Host-associated > Plants > Roots > Rhizosphere >...
CCATCCGGACGAGGCCTAAAACCGCAACGCTTTCAGGAGGTTGTACTATGCGTGATTTTTCCCCTTATTTCCGCTCCACCGTCGGATTCGACCATCTGTTCAACATGCTTGAGCAGGCCGCCGACGCGGGCAACGGTTATCCCCCGTACAATATCGAACGCACCGACGAGACCCATTACCGGATCTCGGTCGCGGTCGCCGGCTTTGCCGAAAAGGATCTGAACGTCGAAGTACGTGACGGCGTATTGACGATCATCGGCAAGCGCGACGACGCGGCGAAGGCGGGCTACCTCTATCAGGGCATCGCCGGACGCACCTTCGAGCGCCGCTTCCAGCTCGCAGAGCATGTCGAAGTCCGCGCTGCCAAGCTTGAGAACGGCCTGCTTCATGTCGATCTGGAACGCGTCGTTCCGGAAGAGAAGAAGCCGCGCAAGATCGCGATCAACGCGCCCGAGCTCAAGACCATCGAAGGTCAGGCTCGCGCCGCTTAACGAAGTTTCGCGAATGTGATGACAGAGACCGGGTATGGGTTTACTCATACCCGGTCTTTTTCGCGATCCGCACAATGCCCATCTGGCAAAGTTCTTTTGTCGACCGGATGCTGCACAGGACAAAGCCTGTTGCAGCCAATACCGACATCGCAGAACTGCGCGCGCGCTACCAGGCGATATTCGAGCGTGACGGTTCGCCGCCGCGCGAAGCGACGTTCGAGCCTGCACAGATCGGACCGTTGAAGGGCGAGTGGGTTCGCCTGCCGAACAGTTCGCCGAACAGACTTATCCTGTATTTTCATGGCGGCGGTTACATCGCCGGTTCACCGCAGACGCACCGTGGGCTCGTCGCCCGCCTCGCGCAGGCGAGCGAAGCAACGGCCTTCTCGCTGGATTATCGGCTCGCGCCGGAATACGCGTTTCCGTCGGCGGTCCGTGATGCGATCGACGCCTATCGCCTGATCACGTCCAAAGGAGTTGCGCCCGCATCGATCGTGCTGGCCGGCGACGGCAGCGGCGGCGGTCTTGCGTTCGCAGTGCTGAACGCGGCGCGAAATGCCAACCTTCCGATGCCGGCTGCTTGCGTTGCGATGTCACCTTGGGCCGATCTGTCCTTGTCGGGCTGGTCTGTGATGCAGAACGCCGCGAGCGACAAGTTGCTCAGTTGGGATCTGCTCTTCGTCAGCGCGCGGCACTATCTGAAAAAGACCAATCCGTGCGACGCCTACGCGTCGCCGGCCTTCACCAGCTTCAAGGATTTTCCGCCCATCATGGTGCATGCGGGAAGCCATGAAATTTTGCGCGACGATGCTTCGCGCCTCGGCGATCGCGCCGCCGATGCCGGCGTGCCGGTCAGCGTCGAGATCTATGACGGCATGCAGCATGTCTTCCAGGCGAGCAGTGCGCCGGAAGCCAAGGTGAGCATTCAGCGCCTCGGCCAGTTCATCCGCGCACGCACAGCGGTTCAACAGCACGCGGCCTGATCTTCTCGATGGAAAGCTACGCCGCGGGCGGCGCCGGCATGCGCGCGCCCGTGGTGATCGCGTCGACGACGACGGCGCCGACAAGGTTGGCATCGGTGAGATTCGCGTAGGACAAATCCGTGCCGGCCATCACGATCTTGCTCATGTCCGCGCCGCGGAAATCCGCATAGCGCGCATTGGCCTTGTCGAGGCGTGAGGCGAGCAGCCGCGCGTCGGTAATGATGAGCGGACCGATCTTGGCATCGCGCAGATCGGCGTGATTGAGCTTTGCCCCCGTCAGATTCACACCGCGAAGATCGGCCTTGCGCAGATTGGCCGAACGCAGGTCGGCGCCCTGCAGATTGCTTCCCTGCATCGAGACGCCTTCCAGATCGAGGCCGTACAGCAATGCTCCGGGCGCAACGAGTGCTGTGAGCGGACGCTTGTCGATCAATTTGAGGCCGCGCAGATCCATGTTGGTGAGATCGGCGGGTTTGCCTTCGCGTCCGTCGGATTCGACCCAGAGTGCGTGCTGCGCGATGAGTTCGTCGGCAGACCCCTACATCCCGTTCCAGGCTTTGCCGATCGACTGTTCGGTGAGCGTGTCCTCAAGATTGGTGTTCTTGGTAGAAGCGAAGTCCATGTGCGCGCCGATCAGGATCGCGCCGCTGAGATCGGCCCCCGTCAGATTGCAGCCCGACAGGTCGGCATTTTCCAGATTGGCGCCGTTGAGCCGCGCCTGGCACAGATTGGCGCGCACCAGCCGGCAGCCCTTCATCACCGCGTCGGTGAAGTCCGCCCGGACGGCGATTGCGCCCGACATCTTGGCGCGCTCGAGGTTTGCCGAGTTGAGCAGCGCCGTCGGCAATTCAGACGGACCGACATCGTGCTGCAGTACGCGCAGATTTCCGTAGCGGTCCTTTTCCGCGATGGTGCCCTCGCGCAGATCGGCCTCGAACAAGTCGGCATTGGTGAGATCGGCGCCGCTCAGGCAGGCGCCACGCAGATCGCCGCGCCGAAGGCTCGCATTCGTCAAGTTGACGCGGCGCAGATCGGCGCCGAAGAAACTCGCGGAGTCGAGGCGCGAGCCCGAAAGATTCGCTTCTTCAAGAATTGCACCGGTGAAGTCCGCATCCGACAGGTTGCAACCCGAAAGGTTCAGACCCGAGAGGTCACTGAAGGCGAACACCGCGCGTGCACCCCCGGCCTTTCGCGCGTACAACATCTCGTGACGCGCAACGACAGCCGATGCCTCGTTCTGGCTGAGTCTCGCAAAACTTGTGCGGCTCATGGTTGTCATGACACACGGCCCCGCGACCGCAGATTTTGTTGTTGGCTTCGAATACTGGTGGGGCCGGGCTAATAGCTGATTAAAAAGCGGAAATTTGCGTTTCAGCCGGGTCACGGCTAGGTGAGGCGACTGAAATTGGTTATGGTGGTTTGCTGCTGGCCGGTTCCCGGGGGTGAGGTCAGCAGCAATAGGCAATGTAAATTCGAAGTTGGGCCCCGGGCTAAGCCACTTCGGAATCCACTTTTGGCCGTAGTTACAAGAGGTTCGACTTGAACAAGCGCGCTCTCATGCTTTCGGCTGCCACGGCAGTAATTGTGTCCTCGCAGGCTTTCGCTGCCGCCCCGGTAGATAGTGTGGCGAACACCGCCCAGAAGACCAGCACACTGACAACGCCGCTTGATATCGCTGCGGCGGGCGGCATCAAGCTGACCTCGGGCACAGCGCCGCTCCTGACGATCGATTCGGGAACGTCCGCAACACCGTTCGTCATAGCAAACAGCGGTACACTGACATTCTCGGGCGTGACATCGGCTGTCGGTGTCCTGGTCGACGGTACGGCGCCGCGCTTTGGATCATTCGATGACAGCGGTACTCTTGATCTGAGCGGCGCGGGGACGGGCAAGGTCGGACTTCACCTCAGCGGGGCGACGGGTTCGTACACCGGGCCGATCACGTTCGACACCGGATCTGTCGTGAATATCGCTGGCGACACGTCGACGGGTATCCTGCAGGATCCCGGTTTCGTGCTGAACGGAAACTTGTCGCTCGGCGGCACTTCTTTCACAATGTCGCCCACGACGGCCAACGGCACCACAGCATCCGGCGTCGTGCTCGCGAATCTTCAGGGCGTGATCAACGGCAATGTCACAGTGGAGACAGGGTCAGCTTACACAGCGGTCGGAAACGGCGCGACCGGCATCGACATCCAAGGACCGCTCAATGCTTGCGCGCCGAGTACATGCACCGGCTTCGGTACGTTCGAGAATTTGGGCACGATTACAGTCGCAGGCGTGGCGACGCGCGCAACGACCGGAACGAACGCAGAATCGGGATCGGCCGTCATCATCGGCAACAGTCTCGCCGGCGGCTTCCAAAACTTCGGCAGCGCGACCCCGACGGACGCCATACCTTCCGGCGTCATAGCAGGGAACGGCGTCAATGCGCCGACACTTGTCATCACGCCCTCAGTCATCGCAACGACCGGCCTCGAACTCAAGCCGGTCACGACGGACCTTGTTGCCCCGACATTTGGCTTCGTCAATCGCGGCTCCATCACGGCCGCCGCCGAGGACAACAACAAGAGTACGCGTGCCGTCGAAATCGGCGGCATTTCGCTGAGCCAGATGGTGGTAATCGACCAGGGTATTTTCAATTCCGGCATCATCACGGCGCAGGCGACCAGCGTCAGCCCGGGTAATCTGGTCAGCGCAACCGCGCTGGAGATTGACAGTTTTGCTACGGTAAAAAACATCGAAGTGACCGGTCAGAGCGCCAACGTCACCAATGGCAACGGCAAGATTGCGGCATCCGTCTCCGGCACGCTGGGGGGAACAGCGACAGCAATTCTGATCTCTGGTCCGACTTCGACGACGGTCAACAACATCACGGTCGATACGGGTGGAAGCATTTTCGCCAACGCCACAGTGACCGATCCCAGCAGCACAAGCGTGACGACGCTCACGGCGCTGGCCATCGTCGACCGTTCAAACTCTCTGACGAACGTGACGAACAAGGGTGCGATTTCGGCGAATGTCACTACACTGACCAACGGCGTTACCGCAATCGCACATGCGATCGATGCCGCCACTAACACGGTCGATCTAACGATCGCCAATAGTGGCGCGATTACCGGCGACGTCCTGTTCGGTACAGGAACAAACAGCTACACGCTGACGGGAGCTTCGACCTCGGCGATGGCGACCCAGGTTGGCGCGGTCAGCTTCGCCGGCGGTTCCAGCACCCTTACGCTCAATGGTTTTTCGAGCGTCACGGGCGCCATCACATCGCAAGGCGCAACGCTCGACGTGATGGTCGGAAGCAATGCGACGCTGTCCGTGCAGAACGTGGTGCTCGCCGACAATGGCGTGAACAATCACACCAATCTCGAAGTTAGAGACTTTGTGACGACTGGCGGCAGCGCCAGCACGCTCAATCTGAGCGTGACATCCGGTCTGGCGACGAAGGCACTGATCCAGGCTTCGCATTCGATCAACCTGAGCACTGGAACGAACCTCAACATAGTGTTCGGCAGCTTCATTCCTGCGGGCGGAACATTCGAACTGCTCTCTGCCCCTATTGGGCCCGGCGGACTTACGATCAATGCGAGCGATCTCATCGCGTACAACTTGGCCGTCAACGGCACAACGAGACCATTCCTTTTCAGCAGTTCGGTGCTGACAATCGTTCCAGTTGGATCGAACAACGTGCTGGAATTGCAAGTCACTCCCAAGTCTGAGGCCGATCTCAAGCTGTCGGGATATGCCGTGCAAATGTTCCCGTTCGCCAATGCTGCTGTCGCGGGCGACGATTCGCTTGGCGCGGCGATGGTTGCCGGTATCCGGTCGCCGCAGGACGCGCAGGCCGCGTACAGCGCCTTCGCCCCGGAAGTCTCCGGCGGCACGCGCGCCGTCGCAGTCTCGCTCACCGATCAGAGCACGGGCGTGGTTGCAGCGCGCGAGCGTCAGCTTCGGCTGTTTGCCAAGGAACCGGGCGAACTCACCCTTTGGGGCAACGAGTTCGGCGAATATCTGAGCACGCACGGCCAGAATGTTCGGGGTGTTGTAGATGGTCCGGGCGTGAACGATCCCACGCTTCCGGCCGGAACCGTGTGCCCGACAAGTGGCTGCCCCTCTGTCTCGCTTCCGGGCTTCAAGGATCACGGGTTCGGCTTCTCGCTCGGCCTCGACAGCGGTTCGCCGTCGGACGGCTGGTACGGCGCTGCATTCAGCTTCTACACGGGCGACGTTCAGGCCGGCGCGGCGACGGCCGCACCGACCTCCAAGACCGGCGAGCTCTGGTATCTGCTCACCGGATACAGCGACTGGCGCGGCCGCGGCCTGTTCGTCGATTCCCAGGTGTCGGTCGGCTATGGCAGCATGAAGGGCAAGCGCTTCCTGGACCTGACCGTTCCGGTCGTGGGCAGCAACGCGACCACGCTCTTTTCTCGCGAAGCCGACAGCAATCGCGCGGCGCTTCTGGGCTCGCTCGGCATGACGGTCGGCGCGCTGATGAAATTCGGCTCGACGTTCTTCACCCCGCAGCTCTCGCTCGACGGCATGTCGATGCGCGAGGAAGGCTATACGGAGATCAACGGCGGAACAGGCTTCGATCTTGCCGTGAAGCCCTATTACGCCAATTCGCTGCGCGCCTTCCTCGGGACCGAGGTTCGCCAGGACGTCGATCTCGGCGACTTCTTCCTGCAGCCGTCGGCGCGCGTCGGCTATCGCTTCGACTTCCTGAACGACCCGACCAAGCTGCACGCGCAGTTCTCCGACAGCAATAACGCCACGCTTGGAGCAACGCCGGGCCTTCCCTTCATCGTTCAGGGACCGGATCCGAGCCGCGGCAACCTGGTCGGCGGCCTCAACCTGAACGCCACGACGGACAATTGGACGATCGGCCTGTCGTACGACTTCGTTCGCGGTTCGAACAACGCGACCGAACAGACCGGCACGCTGTCGCTCCTAGGACGAATCTGACGGCAGCCCCCTTCCCGAGATCGCCGAATTTCAGGCGTCGCGTGCCAGTTCGATCAGGCGCGTGACGTCTTCTTCCGGCGTCGCGAACGACAGCATGAGCCGCGCAAGCGTCCTGCCCTTCGACGGCACGCCCCAATCGTAGAACTGCACGCCGTTCTTGCGCAGCTTCTTGGCCAGCGCATCGGGCATGCGGGCAAAGACCGCGTTGGCCGAGACTGGATGCTCGATCTCGATCGCGCGGGCTTGTGCAAGACCCTGTGCGAGGCGCTGAGCCAGCCCGTTGGCGTGGCGCGCGCTGGCGAGCCAGTGCCCGTTCTTCAGATAGGCTTCGAGCTGAACCGACACGAAGCGCATCTTCGACAGAAGATGGCCGGACTTCTTCCTGCGATATTCGAAGTCGCGGACATCGTCGCGGTTGAAAAAGACCACCGCCTCGGCGGCGAGCGCGCCGTTCTTTGTCGCGCCGAACGACAGCGCATCGACGCCCGCCTTCCAGGTCATCTCCGCCGGAGTGCAGCCCAGTCCCACCAGCGCGTTGGCAAAGCGCGCGCCGTCCATATGGACCTTCATGTCGCGCGCCCGCGCCAGAGCCGAGATCGCGGCGATCTCGGAAGGCGAATAGACCGTGCCGAGCTCGGTCGATTGCGTGAGGCTGATCGCGGCCGGCTGCGCGTGATGCACAAAGCCCTTCTGGAAATGGCCGAGCGCTTTTTCGATCGCGGCGGGCGTCAGCTTGGCGTCATGTCCCTCGACGGGAACCAGCTTTGCGCCATGGGTGAAGAATTCCGGCGCGCCGCATTCATCGACTGCGATATGGGCCTCGGCATGACACAGGATCGCGCCATGCGGCGGCACCAGCGTTGCGAGCGAGAGCGAATTGGCCGTCGTGCCGTTGATGACCGGATAGACGGCCACATCGCGCTCGAAGACTTCGCAGAGCCGCGCCGTGACGCGTTTGGTGACGTCGTCGTCACCATAGGCCGGCTGCGGCGCCTGCCCGACGGCGGCGATTGCCGCCAGGATGTCCGGTGTCGCGCCATAGTGATTGTCGCTGGCGAAATTCATCGCGCGTCCCTGCTGCCTTAAAGGCTGTCTACCAGGCGCCAACATTGGGCATTGATACCCAAGGCTCCTGTGGCGGCTTGCTGCCGCCCTCCTGCAGCAACTCGATGGAGATGCCGTCAGGTGAGCGTACGAACGCCATGTGGCCGTCACGCGGCGGCCTGTTGATCGTGACTCCCCCGTCCATCAATCGCTTGCAGACCGCATAGATGTCTTCGACGCGATAGGCGAGATGGCCGAAATTCCGGCCTCCGCCATACTCTTTCTCATCCCAGTTGTAGGTCAGCTCGACCATCGGCACGCCGTCGCCGCTTCCTTTTTCAGCATCTTCCGGAGTTGCCAGAAAAACGAGCGTGAACCGGCCCATTTTGTTCTCAACGCGCCGCAATTCCTTCAACCCGAGCTTGGCGCAATAAAAGTCCAAGGCTGCATCGAGGTCGCTGACGCGGACCATGGTGTGGAGATAGCGCATGGAAGTGTCCTCACGATGTTTTCGGCTGCATCTTGTTTGCCCGCGCTTGCAGCGTCGCGCAACAGCCGCTCGCAGCGCTAAAAGCTTATGCCGTCAACGCTATCGCCGACCGAGTGCGAAATATGGCACGCCGTGCGGCCATGGACGAATGCAGAATCGTGGCGCGGCGTCATCACTCGGGCTCAATTTGGCCACGGGTCCGAGCGAGTATTTTCAAGCACTTTGCAGCATAGGTGGAACGATTAGCCGCATCCATACAAGCCGTAGGCCGCAACATCACGCGCATATGCGTGCTGTTCGCGAGGTTCGCTTTTCGTGCTTGAAAAACGCGCGGGAAAAGCGCGTCACACCGCTGTCGCGAAGGCTTGGCAAAGATATTCGCGGCGCGGGCAACAGGGGACAGCGGCGGGTCGCTTTACGGGCGACGGCTGTTAACTGGCCCATCACGAAGTTGCGTTTCCCAAATCGAAAGACTAGACCCTCCGTGAAAACCGTGATTACGATGGGTTTAAGAACAAAATGCACCGGGCGGAAACCGGTGCCGGGAGGGGGACGCGTATTCGGCCCAAATCCGCCAGTCCCGGTGCCACCGCGCCGGGATTAGTTTTGTGTAGGCGACGGAAGATCCATGGAACAACCAGTACACGACCTGAGATCACATATACCGGCAGAGGCGCCCAATCCGGCGCGCCGTACCGGCATTCTAATCGGCGTTGGCATTCTTCACGTCGGTCTCATCTGGGCTCTCGTTGTCGGCCTCGCTTCGGGCCTGATCGAAAAGCTGCCGGAAGAGTTGAAGGCCGAAGTTGTTCAGCCCAAGGACGAAGTGAAGCCGCCGCCGCCGCCGCCGCCAGATCTGGCGAAGCCGCCGCCGCCCTTCGTTCCGCCTCCCGAACTCAACATCGCCAACGACGCGCCGGTGAACAATGCGATCACCGCCGTGCAGGCGACCGTGCCGACGGCGCCAAAGCCGGCTGAGCCGACGATCACGCCGTCCAAGGCGGTTGGTCATTCGCATGACTGCACGAGTTACTATCCCGATCTGTCACGCCGCTTGAATGAATCGGGCGACGTGCTCGTGCATTACGATGTTGGCGTCGACGGTACGATCACCAATGTCGGCGTGTCCAAGTCCAGCGGTTCGGATCGTTTGGATCAGGCCGCTGTCTCCTGCGTTTCGTCGCGGTGGCGCAACACGCCAGCGATGAATGGCGACACGCCCGTTGCGTCGCCTAACCATCAGGCCATCGTTCGTTTCAGCCTTCACTAAATCGGCGAGTTCTTCGTCAATCTGGATAATACGGAGTAGTAGGAAAATGATCTCGAAGCACCTGACGATTGCAGCCGCCATCGTCCTGATTTCCGGCCTCGGCTTCGGCCCGGCTGTTGCGCAGACCGCCCCCGCAGCCCCGACCATGGCTGCACCGGGAGGCGCCGCACCTGCCGCCGCTCCCGCTGGCGGAACGATGGCTCCGGCCGCTGCGCCGGCTGTCACGCCGCCGTCGGCTTCCGCCGCCGCGCCGACGGAAAACCCCTACGGCCTCGGCGACATCGTCGCCAAGCGCAACCCGGTTTCGATGACCATCCTGATCATCCTCGGCGTGATGTCGATCGGCACCTGGTACATCTTCTTCATGAAGTACTTCGAGCAGTCCCGCATCCTGGCGCAGGCCCGCACGGTCGAGAAGCGCTTCTGGACCTCGGGCACGCTGGCTGAAGGCGTGGACAAGCTGCCGAAGAATTCGATGTTCCGCAGCGTTGCCGACGCCGGCATCCGCGCCAGCCAGGGCGGCACGAGCCTTGTTGGTCTCAATGACTGGATCGCCATGTCGCTGACGCGCCAGCTCGAAGACGCCAACTCGACGCTGCAGAGCGGCATCGCGTTCCTCGCTTCGGTCGGCTCGACGGCTCCGTTCGTCGGACTGTTCGGTACGGTCTGGGGCATTCTGCAAGCCCTGATCGCCATCGGCGTCGCCGGCCAGGCCTCGATCGACAAGGTCGCCGGTCCCGTCGGTGAAGCGCTCATCATGACCGCCCTCGGCCTTGGCGCCGCGGTTCCGGCCGTGTTGCTCTATAACTTCCTGGTCCGTCGCAACAAGGTCATCAACGAGAAGCTTCGCGGCTTCGCCGGCGACCTGCAGACGTACCTGATCACGAAGAGCAAGTAGGCCAGGGGCGCAGGTAGCGCGGAGATCACATCCATGGCCATGAACGTTCAAGCCGACGACCATAGCGGCGATCCGGATCTGAACACGACCATCAACACCACCCCGCTGGTGGACGTGATGCTCGTTCTTCTCATCATCTTTCTCGTCACCATTCCGGTGATCGTGAAGACGGTGCCGGTCCAGCTTCCGAACGCGCGAAATATCGCGACGATCACGAAGCCGGAGAACATCGTCGTTGCGGTCGATAAGGACGAGAACATCTATTACAACAACGCACCGATCGATCAGGCCGAACTCAAGGACCGGTTCGAGGATGCGTTGCGCCGGGCGCTTGCGAGCGGGCACCCGCTTCCCGAAGTGCACATCCGCGGTGACAAGGATGTGCGTTTCT
>Ga0265325_10003343_pt1 | contig 10526 bp, 9 predicted proteins | sample 41420metaG_FD_202090 | JGI IMG/M metagenome (GOLD analysis project Ga0265325, IMG submission 202090) | Rhizosphere microbial communities from Carex aquatilis grown in University of Washington, Seatle, WA, United States - 4-14-20 metaG | ecosystem: Host-associated > Plants > Roots > Rhizosphere >...
GGTTCCGGTTAACGCGGGCCTGAAGGCCCGCACTACCCGAACGGTAGCAGTGCCGATTTTTTCCGCAGCCTGTAAAGTCGTGCCCTTTCAAAACTCATCTATGAGACCAGCTTTAGTACAGGTCCTGCCTACGGATACTGCTTGAACATCTTCACAATCTCGTCTACCACCTGGCTCTGCAGCTTCTCCGGCTTGGTGCTGAGGTTCTGTTGCGCGATGCCCCGCCAAACCAGCTTCTTGGTGCTCGCCTGAATGAGGTCAACCACCAGCTGTCCCTTGTGTATGGTCACGGTCGAATTGCCCCACGTCCCCGCCAGCAATGGCCCGGAAAAACTGGGGTCGAAGGGAGGAACTCCGCCGGTTCCCATGTAGAGCGGATCGTTGGAATAGAACGTGGACTCCTGGTCGATGGAACCGTACACCTGAATGATCAAGTCCGGGTTGCTCGGGACCAGCTGAAGCCCTTTTGCCTTCATCTGATTTTCGATTTCCCCGACGATGTCGGCGGCGAGCATGGGGTGGGCGACTGCGCCGTGCGGCGCCCAGGAGTAAGTCTTGAACGTGGAAAAATCGGCATTGGGCTCGAATTTGTTGACGTGGATTTTCTGCGCCGCCGCGCCCAGAGAGACGCTCACAAGCAGCAGGAGAACCTGTATTGCTCCAGACCAGCACCGTACGGTGTTGCGGACGATCATGCATTCCTCCCAGGACGTGCTTTAAGAAAGCTCTGATTAAGTCTGGTCCTACGAAGGGGACGGCCTTTAGGCCGTCCGTAAATGCCCAATATAAGTCGGGGCTTTAGCCCCTGAGGCACTCTCCACTGGCTTAATCAGACCTTCCCTAGGGTTCCGACATCTCGCATTCGTAGGCGGTAAGAATCAGCTCCGCATCAAGGTCGCCTATGGTTCGCACATACAGACATGCGGGACAGACAGCTCCCGCATAGGGCGCTTCCGGCTCGTAACAACATCGGCAAATGTTGGTCGCCGCCTGCGGTATGAGTCCCTCCCTGCGGGAGACAATCTTTAGAAGTGGCGGTAGGGACCTGGCGGCGCGCTCCCAACCGCGGATGGTCTGGATGACTGATCTCAACACGAGCGAATGCTCCTATGACTTATCTCATACATCGTTTCGTAACCGCGCACGGCTTGACGGGCTACGGAAAAAGTCGGCAATGAAGATCTCCCGCCGGCGAAATATAGTTCTCACGCAGAGCAGACTCTAAAGTCATGCCCTGACACAAAACGCGCGCCAGCTGAGTCTTCCCGCAGCCGGTTGAGCGGTTCCGTAGTGCGAACCATTACCGCCTGCGGCCTCCCCCGCCGCCAACCCAGCTGCGGCCTCCGCCTCCACCACCGCCCCACCCACCGGAGTGCTGCTCCTGGGAGAAGCGCTGACTTTGCTCAGCACCGCGCTGGCGGTTCTGCGCTTCCTGGTTCAAGTCACCATAGGACCCGCCGCTCGGCTTGCTGTACCCGCTGTCGCCCGATGTGCGCTGCTGATTGCCGCTCTGCGCCTTCTGCTGGTTGGCCGAGTAGTTGGGATTGCTCTGGGCTTTCTGCTGGGCGGATGAAGTTGTTGCCGGCTTTTGCACGTCGTTCCAGCCGCCGTTGTCATACTTCTGCCAGCCGTCGCCGGTGTTCTTGTAGACGTTGCCATCATGGCCTGCGTACATGTCGCCGCTCGCGGTCTTGCCCGCCGCGGTGGTGCCGTGGGCCGTGCTCACGCCTGCCGCCTCGCCGCCTTTGGAGGTCTGCACCGAGCCTGCCGTGCCGTAGGCGTTCGAGGCATGCTGGGTGTAGGCCGTGTTGCCGTTCTTGCTGACTACCGACTGCCCCCAGGAACCGTAAGCGTTGGAACCCTGGCGAGTCGCGCCGTAAGCGCCGGTGTACGGGTTGTAAGCTTGGCCAACGCTCCTCGTGCCGTAAGCGGTCGACGCGGTCGCGCCGCGAGCGTAGGTACCGGTGTTGGGATTGTAGGAAGTCCCCCAGTGCGCGCTGCCGTACGGACCGTAGGCCGCGCCGCCATATCCATATGCCCCGGTGTACGGGTTGTAAGTGCGATAGCCGTAAGTGTAGGCGTACGGGTAGTAGAAGCCGCCGTAGATGTAGGGTGGGTAATACCATCCCGTACCACTGCAAACGACGGCGCCAATGGTCGCGCCCATGATGAACGCTCCGGTGTATCCGGCGGTGTAGCTGGCATCGACGCTGCCATCGGAAGCCGCCACCTGGGTCACGTAGGTCACGTTGTACACGGGTGAGCTGGGCGGGATGGTGTAGATCACCTGGGGCACCGTTTGCGCCAACTGCCACGGGCCCTCTGGATTGAACGAGACGAACCACACACCCTGGTAGCAGAGGTAGTAGGCGTTGTCGACCTGGATCACGCGGTTCTGGGTGTTGACCGCGTACGTCATGGTGGTGCCTTCGATGGGCTGGAATTGCGGCTGCCCGACGTAGGCAACTTTCACCTCCGACGCTGCTGCTGCGGTCACGGTTGCCGTGGTGGGGATCTGGGCGATCAGCACCGCGTCTTCAGCTTCCGGCGTGCCGGGAACCGAAACCAGCACCTTGCCGGCAGGACTGCTCAACGGAATGTTCTTGAAATCCGCAGGCAAGTCATAGGTCGCAAAGGTCCACGGGCCAGCCAGTGGATGAGTCGTGGTAAACCAGCGGCCGGAGGTCAGGTAGTAAAACGCGCCGGTTGGGGCGTACTTGAAGACGGTGCTGTCGGTGTTCGATCCGTAAGACAGTTGTGTCCCGGGGATGGGGGTCCACTTGGGCTGGCCGCCGAAGACGACGATTTCCGCCGGCGTGCTGCTGTAGTACACGACTGGGCTGCTGGCTCTGCTGCCTGCTGGCGGCGGAATAAACGATTTCAAGCTGGCGAAATTCGAGTTCACCGGGACCTTCGACATGTCCTTGGGCAGTTTCGCCGTCGAGGTCCACGTGGCTTGCAAGCCGTTGGCGGTCATCCATCCCTTGCCATCGAACAGGTAGTAGACGGACTTGCCCTTCTCGTTGAACAGCGGCCAATTGGCGTTGACCACAAACTCGATGTTGGAATGCTCGATGGGCGCGGTGGTGGGCGCTCCGTTCACCATCAGCAGGATCGCCGGACGCATGCTGATAAAAATGGTCGGCGGGTCGTTCTTGACATTAGCGACGGGCGGAGCTTTTGTCTTCTTGACGCTGGCCGCCAGCCGGTCGAGCGAAATCGTCATGGTGGCCGAGGGATTCAGGAACGTCCTCACCAGCTGGTCCATCTGCGCCGTGGTCGCTGCATCAAGCGAGGGAAACGCCACGCTCGTGATCTTGGGATTGCTGAGAAAAACAGTATGGTTTGCGGTGTCGGTGGTGGATTGCATTTGCACCGTCAGCACACCGACATGCTGCTTGCCGCCGGTCGGGGTCAGGGTAAACGCCATGCGAGCGTCAACCTTCTGGTAGTTTTCCCAGTCGTCGACCTGCGGCTGGTAGAGCACGACCTTGCCACCGGGCTTGATGATCGTCCGAGGCCATCCCGGATCTTGGGCCGATACCGTAGCGAAACACAATGTCACCAGCATTGCGGCGAAGAACAGCTTGCAGAGAGAGCTTTGCAGTTTGGCAGTATTCATATGTTTCCTAATCGACAACCTTCTGGGCAAAAGGTGAGCGCCGGGCAAGTGCGCGCCTCGCGCGGCGACGGGCCCGGCATGCCGGGACTCCGCTCTGAATTCCCTGACAAACGGCATACGACAAACGTTCCACTTCGAAGAGCCTGGCAGACAGACCACAGCACGGCTCTGTCCCCACAGGCTATGTGACCAGCTCCCGCCGCGGGACTATCAACTTTGTCAGGAAGGAACTTCCAAGTTCCAGCCAACAGAATACCGCAGATTACGGGCGACCGCCGCTAAGATTCTCCGCAAACGGCGGTTGCCGTGGTTACGCTTGGCCCGGTGAATGGGGTCTAATCCGAGAGCGGCCAATGGAAGGGCAGCGCCAAATGACTGGCGCCGCCCGAGGGGCGACGCCAGAGAGTGTTGCTACTAAATTGGCCCAGTTGTCTTACTTGTTGCCGAATGTGAAGTTCACGCCAGCAAAGTACTTGAAGTTGTTCTGGTGGGTGGAGACGCCGGCGAGGTGATTGGAGCCAAAGTGGCTGTACAGATAGTCCACTTCGACCGGACGGAACTGAATGGTCTTGGTGATTGGGATGTCCAAGCCGCCACCGAACTCCATGGCGAACCCGTTATTGCTCCCGCTGCCCGAGCCACATCCACCCTCTAACTTGCAGATGTTTGCAGCGAGATTGGTATGCGCGGCGCCAAACAGGGCCTCGCCAAACGGCTGAAACTTTCCAGAGTGCTTCTTGATCTGAGGTCCGAACATGTAGGTGAACAGGTTGCCGCTCACATTTCCCACGAGCTGCCCGTCCTGATAAAGCTTCTGGCCGCTGCCTTGGGTGTAGCCCTGGAAATCGGCCTTAACCCCGAACAGAGGCGAGAAGTTGTAAACGAAACCGCCGCCGCCACCGAAGACGTTGAAACTGCTGAGGCCGGCCACTTGAGGGTGGACGTTAACAAACGAGAACCCCACCGGTACTTCGACTTTGGGGTATTCCTGCCCGAACGAGGCCATGGTTACCAAAAAGACGAACCCGACGACAAGAATCCACTTGCTGTTTTTCACTGAACAATCTCCTGTAATGCATTGAAATGATTGACCCCTCTCCTGCCATTCACCGCAAAGTTGTGTTAACCAATGAGGCATACCCTAAGGTTCTCAAAGGGTCAAATGGATGATACCGGCGAGCCATTTTGGCCGGAACCGGTAAAACTGCGCAGGAACCTTAGCACAAGGCTATGGAGAGCAGAGGTTACTCTTAGGTAGCATAGTGGTTATGGCGGGTCTTGTCAAGTAATGTGTATCTAACTATTGCAAAATCTGCAGCTTACGGAGAAATACCTAGCGCGGCTCAGGCCCGAACTAGAAGCCTCCGCCTAATGCCAGATAAAGGTTGATGCGATTGGCGAGCAGTTCGTATTGCAGATAGGTGTCGGCCGTCTGGGTGGCCAGGACCACATTCTCCAGTTGCAGGACAGGCGAGAGATCGGTCTGACCCACCTCATACTTCACTCTTCCCAAGCTGAGGGCATCCTCGGTACTTTTCAGCGCCTCCGTCGCGTCCTTCTCCTGGTCCTTCAAGTAGCGTTCGTTGGTGAGGGTAACCTCCACGTCATCAAAGGCTTGCAGTACCGTCTGTCCGTAGATCTCGAGGGCCGCTTGCTGGTTTTGGTTGGAGATCTTCACCCGGGCCTGCAGGTATCCGGCAGTATAGAGAGGAGCGAGCAGGTTGGCTCCCGCCGTCCAAACCCAGGGACGAAACTTGAGGTCCTGGAAAATCTCGTTGGTCAGGTAACCGCCAGCGCCAGTCAGGGCGAAGGAGGGCAGCCGCGCAGCCTTGGCCGATTGCACCAGATGAAAGGTGGCGTTGAAGTTGTATTGCGCAGCCAGAACGTCCGGACGGCGCTCCAGCAATTGTGACGGCAGACCGGCGGGTACGGGCGGGGGCATGGCGGCAAGAGCGCTGGCAGTCTTGAGTTCGCCCGCGGGATAGCGGCCCAGGAGCACTTCCAGTCCGCGGACCACTTGCAGGTAGGCATTGTTGACCTGCGCCAATTGGGCCCGCGATTGCGATAACTGAGCCTGGGCAAAGTCGACCTGCTGTTGCTCGGCGTTGCCCACCTGGAACTGGGCCACGGTCACATCGAGCAGTTGCTGGTTAAGGCCAACATTCTGTTGCGCATAGCCTTGCAGCACTGCAGTACAAACGGCCAGGTACCACAATCTGGCAGTGACCGCCGCCAACGACATCCGGCCCCATTGGTAGTCCGATTCGGTCGCCGCCAGATTCTGTTTGGCAGCCGCTGTCTGAGAACGGATCTTTGCCCACACATCCAGTTCCCATGACACTCCGCCCAGCAGGCTGGAAGCATTGAAGTTCCCTCTCGTTTTCCCGCTGGCGCTCTTTTCCCGAAAGCGTCCGAGGTACTTGGCTTCGCCCACGATGCCGATCATGGGCATCATTTGCGAGTGAACTTCGGTTACCACGTTGGCAGCCACTTGAATACGGGTTGCCGCCGCTTGAAGATCGAGATTGTTCTTGATCGCCTCGGCGACCACGGCTTCCATCTGGGGATCGTTGAAACTCTTCAGCCATGCTGTTTCCACCGGAGCGGAATTGACGCCGGTGCTGGTCCACTGTCCCGGGATGGAGGTTGTGGGCGGCAGGGAGTCTTTCACCACCTGCGTCGTCGCGGGCGGCTTCTTGACCGCACAAGCGCAAAGCAGCAGAGTCATGCCGACGCCGAGCGCCAATGTTCTTAGGAAGCTGGTGCCTTTATTCACCCTACCCTCCGGACTCAGTAACCAGTGAAGACGTAGTTGGTCCAGGTATACCAGCGCATGATGACCTGGCGGATGATGAAAAGGTCTTTCCATTCCTGGCCGCGGATGGAAATCCAGCCGTTGATGCCAATGGGCAAGATTGTGTCCTTGAGCCCATCTTCGAGGTCGAGGATCACGTACATGCGGTCAGGAAACGCCGGCTCGTAGGCTCGCTTCAGCCGGCCTTCGGCATAGAGCGCGCCGGACCCGGTGGCGCGCTCAACCGCCAGCACCCGGGCATGCAGGATCTTGCCGGGCAGCGCGGGGGTGGCCACTTCGGCTTCGGCGCCCGGCTTCACGACATTCACATAGTTCTGCATGACGGTCACGACCAGCAGGGGTTTGCTTCGCTGGCCGACGAAAGCCATCACCGGCCCTATCGAGACCATGGTTCCCGGCTGTAGCGTCACCTGAGTCACGTAGCCATCGTCGGGGGCCACGATCATGGTCTGGTCGACGCTCCATTGAGCCCCCGTTACTTCGGCGTTCAACCCCGCCAGCACTTCCGGCTGGATCTTGATGGCCTCTTGCAGCGCGGTTTGCGCCTGGACCAGTTCGGCCTGGGCGGCGACCAGTTGTTGCTTCTGGGCTGCCATTTGCTGGTTCTGTGCCGCAACCTGGTCCGTCAGGGCCTTCACGTCGGTCTCGTATCTTTCCACTTCGAAGAGGCTGCCGGCGTTCTTGCTTTTCAGTTCGGTATATTCCTTCAGCCGGGTCTTGGCGAGGTTGAGTTGCGCCTCGGTGACACCGATCGCAGCCTGGGTCGCCCGAATTTGGGCCTGCACGGCGTTCACTTGCGCGGTGGCAGAATTCACTCTCTGGGTGTCCTGCTGGATGGTGGTCGAGGTCCTGATCTCGGCTTCGGCATAGGCAGCCTGGGCGTGGTGCAACTGGTCCACGTAAGGCTGGGGGTCCATCTTGAACAGCACCTGGCCCTTTTTCACGAAGCTGTCATCCTTGACGTTGACCTCGATAACTCTGCCGGGCACGCGAGCTTCAATCTGGGTGGTCAGCCCGGAGACGGTTGTGCCGACGGAAAAAGGCTGGGTGTAATTCATCCCAAAAAGCACCACCAGCAGGCCGATGAAGCCGACGGCGCCTACCAGAACCTGCGCCAGGAGGTTGAATGGCAGCAAGCGAAACTTGATGAACACAAGGTAGAGGCCAACGCAGTACACCACTGCGAGAAAGGCAATCATTGGCTCACCCCCAGGCGTTGCGCCAGCTCGCGACATTGGCCCTCCACCACGGCAAGCCGCTCCGAAGTCTGCGCCAGGGCTTTCTTGATGGCGGCATAGTCAGCCGGTCCCGAGGCAGCGGTAAGTCCGGCCTTCAGACGGTCCTTCTCGCGGTTCTTCTGGTCCAGATAGCGCAAGACCAACACATAGCCAATCACCAGGATCGCGACTAACATGGCTGCGATCCTCCGGCGCGCGAGGATGTCACCTTGGGAAGTAAGTTCCGCATCCCGCTTTCCAGGTTGTTGAGGCGCTCGGAAAGGGTGGAAATCGTTGCCGCCAATTCCGCAGTTTCGGCTTCGCTGATGGCAATCGCCGCGCCTTCGCCGGTCCTGGGGCGAATGAACGCGGCCGACAGGGCCACAATCCAGATCGGGAAAACCAGTATCCCGACCCATCCCGCAATATTGATGGCTTCCGCCCACGGGCTGTGGCGCTTCCGGGCGATCGCTCCGGGAGTGTAGGCCAGGAGCAGGACCAAGCCCACGGCTCCGAGAAGTAAGCCGAGCAATATCAGCAGCGAAAAAACATCGAGAAAGTCCATGTCACGCTCCGGAAGAGGAAACACCACACCGGACCGGCCACGGCGCACCCGACGTGCGGCAGGCCGGTTTCTGTTGTCCAGGGAAAATGCCGCGTTCCAGCGGAGTAAGTGGACCTAGTCACTCTGCGGCCGAAGGAGTAGTTTGCTTGGTTGCTGTGCAAGGTACATTTGAAGAGCTTAGGGAGGCGGTGTCAACGATTTTCGTAATCGATAACTACTGCTTTAGTATCACGACCTCCTTTTTCTAGTCACTTCACATCCACGTGTGAGTTAGGTCACTGCACACCTGTCCAGCCGGGACTACGGTCGATCTATCAATTCTTATCTGAAGGCCCTCAGCACGTGGAAGCCGAGCGTTGTGTTCCTAGCACGGACACTGGTTTGCGTAGGAGCCGTCGGTATTCGACAAGCTGCTGAGGCTTTGGGAATGCGACACCGATAGTAGACCTAAGCTCGCGAAGGGAGAGAGCAAAGCATGAAGGTAATCAGAGAACGGTTTTCGCGGCGCAGACTGGAAGCTGCCATTGCCGTGTTCGCGGCTGCGTCGTCGGGCGTAGCGCTGGCCCAAAACATCCGAGGCTCGGCCACCGGCCCGACCACTGCCCGGGGCTACGACCACGCCGGACAATACGTACAAGTGCAGGACGTCAAGCCCGCCGATAACATGTACCCGGTCGTCCTCCACCCCGAGCAGGACGCGGAGGCGCAGAAGAAACTCGCGGCCCTCGAGCAAAAGACCGGCAAGAAGCCCAACATCTTGATCTTCCTCATGGACGATGTGGGCTGGATGGATCCGGGATTCAACGGTGGAGGTGTTGCTGTCGGCAATGCCACGCCTGTGATGGACAGACTGGCCAGCGAAGGGCTGCTGTTCACATCGTTCTACTCGACGCCCTCCAGCTCGCCCAGCCGCGCTACTCTCCACACTGGGCAAAACCCGTTGCACCACGGCATCCTGCGTCCGCCGATGTATGGCGAGCCCGGCGGTCTCGATGGCGCCATCACCATGCCCTTCCTGCTCAAGAAGCAGGGCTATGTAACTCAAGGCGTCGGCAAGTGGCACATGGGCGAGAACCAGGGCTCGCTGCCGCAGAACGTCGGCTACGACGATTACGTCGGTTTCCTTGGCGTGTCGGACATGTACACGGAATGGCGCGACGAGTATTTCAATCCCGAAGTGGCGCTTTCGCCCGCCCGCTTCGCGATGATGGAGAAGGACCCCTTCGACCACTACGAAGTGCACTGCACGCCCACTGACAAAACCGGTTGCCAGAACGGCAGGCTCATCGACCTGACCTACATCAAGGACCTCGACAAACACTGGCTGGAGGTCAGCCTTGCTTTTCTCGACAAGATGAAAGGCAGCAAGCAACCGTTCTTTCTGTATCACGCTACGCGCGGCTGCCACTTCGACAACTATCCCTCCGATGAATGGGCAGGCAAATCCATGGCGCGCACCGTCTACAGCGATTGCATGGTGCAGATGGACTACACCCTCGAGCAGCTTTACAACAAGCTGCGGGACATCGGGGAGCTGGAAAACACGCTCATCATTCTTACTTCGGACAACGGGCCCGAGTGTGAGGTCCCGCCTCACGCCCGCACGCCGTTCCGCGGCTGCAAGGGTTCCAGCTGGGAGGGTGGCGTGCGCGTGCCAGCGTTCGCGTATTGGAAGGGCATGATCAATCCGCGCAAGGATGACGGATTGTTCGACTTCGCCGATCTGCTGCCGACCAGCCTGTCTCTGGCAGGCGTGCCCGGAACCAAGCTGGCCGGGCTGTTCCCCAAGACCACTTACATCGACGGTGTAGACCAGGCGTCCTGGATCGTGGCTGACGATGGCCATTCCGCCCGCCGCAGCCGGCCGTACACCTACAACCAGTACTTCGCCTCCATCCGGGTGGACGAATTCAAGTACACCTGGACCACGGAGATTGAGAATGGAATCGTTCAGCGGGGTAACTGGGGCGGCTTCAGCGGAGCCACCGTGACCGATACCGGGGGCGCAGTGATGTTCAACCTTTATACCAATCCGCAGGAAGATGCCAGCGTCGGCATTCGTCACATCCCGATGACGGTGCCGGTAGCGGGCACTGCCGCATGGTACTTGCAGGAGTTGGTCAAGTATCCGCCGCAGTTCAAGATCGGCTTCCTGTCCAACAACCCTCCGGTTTACGATCTGCTGCCGAAAGCGAAGGAAGTGCTGGAGAAAAACATGAAGAACGGCGTAGGCCGGCCGACCCCTTAAACCGCAGCTGGGCGAAGGTCGCCACAAGGCGGCCCTCGCTAGTCTTAAGCCCGCATAGT
>Ga0265325_10003344_pt1 | contig 10523 bp, 11 predicted proteins | sample 41420metaG_FD_202090 | JGI IMG/M metagenome (GOLD analysis project Ga0265325, IMG submission 202090) | Rhizosphere microbial communities from Carex aquatilis grown in University of Washington, Seatle, WA, United States - 4-14-20 metaG | ecosystem: Host-associated > Plants > Roots > Rhizosphere...
CGGCGTCGGCATGCCGCGCGGCGAATTCCTCAAGGTCGGCGACGAGGTCAAGATCGAAATCGAGGGCTGCGGAACCCTGGTCAATCGCATGGTTGCGGATAACGGGTGAGTGAGTGCAATGGATCAGCCGTCCGAACGCATCCGCCAGTTGACCAAGAATATGTGGAAGAAGAAGTTCTATGCCGTGTTCTGGCATGGCACCGACGCCGATCTCGCGCCGCTGCTCCCCGAACACCTCGAATATATGATCGCCATCGAGCGTGACGGAAAAATGCTGGCCTCCGGCCCGCTCGATTTCGGCAAAGGCAGCGACGGCATGACCGTACTGCGCGTCGACAGCGAAGCCGAGGCCCGTGCGATCGCGGGCAACGATCCTTTCGTCACGAACGGCATACGGACCTTCACCATTCGCGAGTGGCTGGTGATGGAGGGCTCATTCAGCATCAAGGTGAACTTCTCCGACCGTTCGATCGAGATGGCGTAGGACTTAGGACGCTCACATGGAAACCATCGGCTTCATAGGCGTCGGCAAGATCGGGCTCCCGATCTGCAAGCATCTCGTCAAAGCAGGCCACAAGGTGCTCGGCTATCGCCGTCACCGCAGTTTGCTTGCGGACTTCGAGGCGCTCGGCGGGGTCGCTGTGGCGTCGCCGGCCGATGCCACGGCGAATTCGGACGTTGTTTTCACGTGTCTTCCCTCCGACGAGGCGCTCGACGAGGTCGTGAATGGGCCCGACGGCATCGCCAAGGCCGCCAAACCCGGGCAGATCGTGGTCGAGTTCGGCTCCCATGCGGTTCCGGTGAAAAAGGCCTATATCGCGCCACTTCAGAAAAAGGGCGCCATCTTCATCGACGGCGAAGTCGGCGGCACGCCCGGCATGGTCGAGGCCCGCAAGGGCGTCATCTATCTCAGCGGCGATCAGAAGGCCTGCGATGCGCTGATGCCGATTGCCAAGACGTTTGCCGAAGTGACAATCTTTCTCGGACCATTCGGTGCTTCGACCACGGTCAAGACCATCAACAACATCCTCGTTGGCTTGCACATCGCGGGCACGGCGCAGGCGATGGCCATTGGGCTGCGCGCCGGCGTGGACGTCGACCTCATGATCAAGGCGATCGTCAACGGCAGCGGCGGTTCGACCCAGTTCGGTATTCGCGCGCCGTGGATGGCGCAGCGCAAGTTCATGCCGCAGCAGGGCTCCGCTTCCGGCCTCGCGCACTATCTCGAACGCGGCCAGGAGCTCGGCCGGGAGGTCGGCGTCGACACACCGCTGATCGATTGCCTGATCGATGTCTTCCACCGTGCGCTGCCGCAGATCGGCGAGCGCGACGTCGCATCGATCATTGAAATCTTTGAGTCCGAGAAACCAATCGAAACCCCAGACCACTGAGACGGAGTGAAGCAATGATCGGCGTTCGCAAGATTGCCCATGCCAGCTACGAAGTTCCCGATCTCGACAAGCAAGTCGAGTACTACACCAATGTTCTCGGGCTGACCCTGTCCGACAAGGACAAGGATGCCGCGTATTTGTCGAGCACGGTCGACCATCACTCGGTCATCCTCAAGCGCGGCTCGCAGCCGAAGTGCACCCATATCGGCTTCCAGATCGGTCCCGACGACGATCTCAACGCGTTCGAGAAGCAGACAGCCGCCAAGAACGTGAAGACCGCGCGCAAGAAGGACCCGGAGCCGACCATCTCCGACATGCTCACATTCGCGGATCCGAAGGGCACCATCATGGAGGTGTTCAAGCGGCCGGAGCTGCAGAAGCAGAGCTTCCAGCGCAAAGGCGTTGTCCCGCACAAGCTTGGCCACGTCGCCTTCCACTGCCAGGATGTGCAGACTGTGACGAAGTTCTATTGTGACGTGCTCGGCTTCCGCGTCTCGGACTGGATGGGCGATTTCTTCTCGTTCCTGCGCTGCGGCGTCGACCACCACACCATCAACCTGATCGGCACCGGGTCAGACCGGCACTTTCATACGGCTTTCGAGCTGCGCGATTGGGGCCATCTGCAGACGGCCTGCGACTTCCTCAGCCTCAACGGCTACCGGATGCTGTGGGGACCCGGCCGGCACGGCATTGGCCACAACCTCTTCGCGTACCACCAAAGCCCGTCCGGCCTCATCACCGAGCTGTTCGCCGAGCTCGACCAGATGAAGGATGAGGCTCTCGGCTATTTCGATCCGCGTCCCTGGCATCGCGACAATCCGCAGAAGCCGAAGGTGTGGCCGAAGGACCCCAGCGCCGCGAACCTGTGGGGTCCGATGCCGCCCGATGAAATGATGAAGCTCTAGCGCCTCGCGGCGCGGCTTCTCATCCGGTGGGAAGCCGCGCCGTCCCGGGCGGACGTCATCGACGATAGAATTTGCAAATAAAGCGCCGGCAAGAGCGCATCATCATCGAGGGGGAGGAATTTAATGGCTTTGGGAATTCATTCGTTTGTGCGCGGCGTGATCCGCGTCGCCGTGGCGGCCCTGGTCGCCGTTGCCGTGTTGCCCGCGCATGCGGCCGACCCGGTGAAAGTCGGATTCAGCATGGCTTTGACCGGCGGTGTGGCACCCAACGGCCGGCAGATACTGCTCGCGCTCGAAATCTGGCGCGACGACGTTAACGCCAAGGGCGGCCTGCTCGGGCGGCCGGTCGAACTCGTCTATTACGACGACCAGAGCAACCCTTCGAACGTTCCGGCGATCTATCAGAAGCTTCTGTCGGTCGACAAAGTCGATCTGCTGATCGGGCCTTACGCCACCAACATGGTGGCGCCGGCAATGCCCGTCATCATGGGCGCCAAGAAAACGACGATCAGCCTGCTGGCGCTCGGAGTGAACCAGCACTTCAACTATCCGCAGTATTTTTCGATGGTGCCGGCCGGGCCTAACGGCATCAAGGCCTTCTCCGAAGGCTATTTCGAGCTCGCGGCGGCACAGAATCCGAAGCCGAAGACGATCGCGCTCGTCTCCGCCGATGCCGAGTTCGCGCGCACGGCGGCTGACGGTGCCCGCGCCAATGCCACGAAGCTCGGCTTCGACATCATTTACGACAAGAGCTACCCGCCGGGGACCACCGACTTCAACCCGGTGGTGCGCGCGATCCAGGCCGCCAATCCGGATGTCGTCTTTGTCGCGTCGTATCCGCCCGACACCGTCGGCATCATCCGCTCCGCGAACGAGATCGGTTACACGCCGAAGATGTTCGGCGGCACCATGATTGGGCTTCTCGTTACGCCGCTGAAGGCCCAGCTCGGGCCGCTGATGAACGGCATCACCATCATGGAAAGCTTTGTTCCGGCGCCGACCTTTAAATTCACTGGCCTGCAGCCTGTGCTGGACGAATACCGCAAGCGGGCTGCCGGCCAGAAGATCGATCCATTTGGCTACGGCTTCGCGCCGTTCGCCTACGGTGCAGGACAGATCCTCGCGGAGGCCGTGACCAAGACAAACGGCTTCGATCACGAGAAGCTGGCGCAGTACATTCGCTCGCACAAATTCAACACGGTCGCCGGCGAGGTCGCCTACGGCAAGGACGGCGAGTGGTCCGAATCACGGATGGTGTTCACGCAATTCCGCAACGTCCAAGCCAATAACATCGAACAGTTCAAGGACACCGAGCGCCAGATCGTGGTCTGGCCGAAAAAACACGCCACCGGAAAATTCATCTATCCCTATGCCGAAGCGAAGAAGTAATTCACGCATAGCTGACAAGACAAAACCGGCCGCGACATGCGCGGCCGGTTTTTTTGTCCGAGGCACTAATCGTGCCGGGACCGCTTCTTGCGTGGCCGCGCCTTCTGCCGCAGCGCGTACTCCTCGTCGAAAGTGTGCATGTTGGAGAACAGTTTGATCAGCATGCGCTTGAGAAGGCGCAGGTCGCTTCTGCTAAGGCCGCGGGTCGCCACTTCCTCGTAATGCGAGGCAATCGGGATGATGCGTTCGGTCAGCGTCCGGCCCTTTTCCGTGAGGTTGACGCTCAACGCGCGGCCGTCGCTGCCCGACCGGCTGCGCACGACGAGTTGCTTCTGCTGCAGCCCCACCAGCAGCCGGGATAGCGTCGAAATGTCGATGCTGGTTCGCTCGGCGATGTCGCCCAGGCGCTGATTGCCGTTTTCCCAGAGCGCGACCATGACGCGCCACATCGGCAAGGTGGCGCCGAGCGGCTCGATGTCGCGCGCGAAAGAGAGTCCGATCCTTACGCCGGCGCGGTTGAGCAGATAGGGCACGAAGTCGGCGAGCGCGAAGCTGGTTTTTTTCATGAGGCCGGGCCGGAAACGCCAGCCCTAACTAGCGCATCGCCAATTCAACAAGCAAGCCCGGGGGGCTCCTTCGCACCTGCGAGCATATATTTGCATCTGCAAATTAATCTTGACCGCGCGGCGAGCGGGCTTAGTCTGGGGGTCACGGAGGCTTCACCATGGCTGTCAGCGCTGTTAAGGACGCACAATCACGGACGTCCGCCAGGCCCACTGTAGCCGAGCTGCTCGGCCGCGCCCGCTCGATCGGCGCTCTCGCCCGGGAGTCGGCGCTCGAAACCGAGCGGCAGCGGCACGTCTCTGCGGCGCTCGTCGGCAAAATGCGTGAGGCCGAATTGTTCCGCGTCATGCAGCCCGCGCGCTTCGGCGGCTTCGAATACGGCTACGACGTCTTCGTCGAGTTGGTCGCAGCTGTTGCCGAAGGCGACGGCTCGACAGGCTGGGTCTACAGTCTTGGTGCCGTGCATCCTTGGCTCTTCGCCTGTTATCCCGAAGAGGCGCAGCAGGAAGTCTGGAGCCAGGATCGCGATGCCCTCGCGGCGGTGTCCTATGCGCCGACGGGCAGGGCGGTGTCCGACAAGGACGGCTATCGATTAACCGGCCGCTTCAGCTTCGCCAGTGGTTGCGACAACGCCAACTGGGCCATTCTTGGCGGCATGATCCCGCTCAAGGACGGGCCGAAGCCGGGCTTCTTCCTGATTCCGTCCTCGCAGTGCACGATCCACGACGACTGGTTCACGGTCGGCCTTGCCGGGACCGGCAGCAAAACGATCGTCGTCGAGGATCAATACGTCCCGGCTTATCGGACGGTTACCTTCGCTGACATGCTGACCGGCAACGGACCCGGCACCGCAACCAATCCTAATCCACTGTATCGCCAGCCGATGCTGGCCGTGGTGCCGCACTGTCTCGTCGCGCCCGCCTTGGGTATGGCTCGTGGCGCCCTCGAGGCCTTCAAGGAACAGGCCGCCGGCCGCACCACGCGCGGCGCGGTCGCTGGCGGCAACAACAAGATGACGGAGTTCACCACCGTGCAGATGCGCGTCGCCGAAGCGACCGCCTCGATCGACGCCGCTGCGCTTATGATGCACCGTGACATCGCAGACACGCTTGCCGCGACCGCGGCCGGCAAGGCTGACGTGAAGCTGCGGATGCGGGACCGCCTCACGCACTCTTTCGCCACTAAGCTTCTCACGCAGGCCGTCGATGCCGTGTTTACCGCGGGCGGCGGCGCTGCGCTTGGCCTTCACCATCCGGTGCAGCGGTTCTGGCGCGACATCCACGCTGCCAGCTCGCACATCAGTCTGAATTGGGATTCGGTCGCCGCAATGTACGGGCAGCACGTCTTTGGACTCGAGCCAAGAGGTCAGTACTAGGCGGCAAGGTTTCACTCGCGCGACGACGCGCGCAACGAAATAAACGGGAGGTTAACAATGAGGACTATCATCCGCGCCACCGCGGCGCTCCTGGCGTGCGTGCTGGCTACGGCGGCCGGCGCGCAGCAATTCACAATGAAAATCTCGTCGCCGACGATCAACGATGCCACGCAGGAATGGGCCAAGGAATTTGCGGCCGGTCTAAAGGCTCGCGTCGGCGACAAGATCAAGGTTGAGTTCTACCCGGCGAGCCAGCTCGGGCAAATTCCGGCGACGGTCGAAGGCGTGGCGATGGGGACGATTGAGGTTGTTGCGCCGGCAAGCGGCTTCCTCATCGGCCTTGAGCCGCGCATGCAGGTCTTTGACGCGCCGGGGCTGTTTAACGATATGGCGCACGCGCAACGCGTCTTCGCCGACCCTGAGGTTCGCGCTCGCCTCGCGACCTTCGCCTCATCCAAGGGCATGGAAATGCTTGCGGCGTGGCCGCACGGTCCGTTTAACCTTGTTTCGCACAAGCCGATCCGCAAAGTGGCGGATTTCCAGGGCCAGAAGATCCGCGTGCCGGGCGCCGCCCCACTTCAGATTAAGCCGTTCGAGAAGCTCGGCGCCCAGCCGGTTTCGATGCCGCTCGGCGAAGTGCTTTCTGCGATGCAGAACCACACCATCGACGGCATGGTCGCAGCCGCCACCGTGTTCACGGCCTTCAAGTACTACGACGTCGCCAAGGCCATGACCTCGCTGCCGGGATCATTTCTTGTGGTTCCCGTCATGGTCAACAAGGAGTGGCTGAAGTCGCTGGGCCCGGATCTGGAGAAAGCGGTGCGCGAGGAAGCGTTCAACGCGCAGCGCAAGATCGAGAAGTTCGCAATCGATGATGTCGCGCGTACCGGCGACGTCTGGAAGAAAAACGGGGGCGAGGTCATTGTTTTCCCCGAGGCGGAAGCCAAGGCCTACCTGGCTCAAGTCGAATCGATCGCGCCAGCAGTCCTTACCGCCAACCCGACGATGAAAGGCGACTTTGATCTTCTTTCCGGCGCGGCAAAGAAGCTCGCTCAGTAGTCGATGGGTGAGGACAAGCAAAAAGTCACGTCCCGATGCGACACGGTCGCGTCGGGGATCGAATACGTCCTCGCCATCGGCCTCATTTTCGCGATCCTGTTCAACTTCATCAACGTCGTCGGCCGCTACGTTACGGGCTACACCCTGACCGGAGTCGACGAGCTCGAAGTTTATCTTCTGATCTCGATCGCATTCCTGAACGCCGCCGTCGTCAGCTGGCACCGCGCACATTTGCGCATGGATTTGCTGGTCGGCGCGTTGCCGCCGGCCGCGCGCCGCGCGGTTTCGATCTTTGAGATCGCCGTCACGCTGGTGGTGACGAGTTTCGTCGGCTATCAATCCTTCCACTATGTTTCACGAATATTCCGGCTCGGCGCTGTCAGCGACATCGCGCATGTGCCCACATGGATTCCGCACAGCGCGGTTTGCCTCGGCTTTGGCTTGATGGCGCTGATCGCGATCGACCGCGGCTTCGCATTGCTGCGGCCGCGTGCAGACCGGCTCTGATCGGCAAGCCCACATGAGTTTCGCGCTTGGGATCGTTCCGGTCGCTCTGCTGCTGCTCGGTTTCCCGATATTTCTTGTGCTGTTGAGCGCGGTTTCCGTCGCGCTGATCTTTTTCATGCACATGCCGCTCGCGGCATTGCATCAGAATTTGTTCGGTTCGATCAACGCCTACGCGCTGCTGTCGATCCCGTATTTCATCTTCGCAGGGGAGCTCATGGGTCGCGGTACGGTTGCGCGGCGGCTCGTTGATTTCGTGCAGGACGGCGTCGGCTCCATCCGCGGCAGCCTTGGCGTGACGACGGTCGGCGTCGCCACGATCTTCGGCGCGATCTCCGGCGTGAGCGCCGCTGCGGTCGCGACCATCGGCAAGATCATGTACCCGTCGATGGTGAACGCCGGTTACCCTGCATCCTTCGCGGCAGGGCTGATCACGGCGATCGGCGCCATCGACATCATCATACCGCCGAGCATTCCCATGATCGTCTATGGCGCCGCCGCGCAGGAGTCGGTGCCGCGTCTTTATGCCGCCGGCATCATTCCGGGCCTGCTGATTGCGCTTCTCGTCGCCGGCTACGTCGTCTGGCGCGCCAAACGCGACGGCTTCGGCGAAGGCAGGCCATTTGACCTCGGCGCTTTTCTGCGTTCCGCCGTGCGAAGCCTTTGGGCGCTTGGCGCACCGGCGATCATCCTCGGCGGCATCTATGGCGGGATTTTCTCTCCGACCGAGGCGGCGGCCGTCGCCTGCGTCTATGCGGCATTCGTGACGATGGTGATTTTCCGCGAACTCGGCGTTGCCGACATCGTCGCTGCGGCCGCGGCAACTGTGCGCTTTACGTCGCAGATTCTCATCATCGTGGCCTGCGCCGGGGTGTTTGCCTGGCTGTTGACCGTCAATCAGGTGCCGGCGACGCTGGTGTCCTGGATCAGATATTTCGACGTGTCAGCATGGCAGTTCCTGCTTGTGGTAAACGTGCTCCTGCTGATCGTCGGCTGCTTTCTCGATCCGCTGTCGGCGATCCTGTTGTTGACGCCGCTGCTCATCCCGGTGGCGAAAGCCCTCGGCATCGACACGGTTCATTTCGGCATCGTGTTCACGGTCAATCTGGCGATCGGCATGTTCCATCCGCCGTTCGGCATCAACATTTTCGTCGCGCAGTCGGTGCTGGGAATCCGGCTCGAGACGATCTATCGAGGGATCGTACCGTTCGTCGTGATTTATCTCGTAGCGCTGGCGTTCATTACCTACGTGCCGGCGATATCGCTGACCGGCGTTCGGCTGTTGTTTCATTGATGAACGGGAGCGGCTTGGATGTCCCTGCTCAGAAGTGGGGCTGGCCATATGGCGTTTCCGCGCCAGGATTGTTGACAAATACCTGTTAGGAGAGGAATGTTTGTCGGCAATGCAGGATGAAAAGCCTCTTTCTGTCGTCGATCGCCTCCAGAGCGAGCTGGAGACGCTGATCCTCAATGGCGACTACATGCCTGGCGATCGCATCAACGAAAACGCCCTGGCCGCGAGATTTGGCGTCAGCCGCGCTCCTGTGCGCGAAGCCTGCCGGCTGCTGCAACGGGACGGGCTCATTCAAATCGTGCCGAACCAGGGTGCCTTCGTCCGCGACCTCTCGCTGGTCGAGATCGTGAATTTGTTCGATGTCCGCGCCTGCCTTGGCAGGCTCGCCGGCGAACTTGCCGCCGCGGCGATCACGCGCGCTGGCCTGGACGCGCTGCGCGATTTCATCGCCGCCATGGACGAGGCATCGCGCGCCGCCGACGCCAGCCGTTACATCGATCTCAACATCAAATTTCATTCGAGTCTCTACGCCTCGACCGGCAATGCGCGGCTCGCCACGCTCGACGCGCAAATGGGCAAGGAGCTGCGGCTCTATCGCCGGCACGGTCTCGCCTTCGGTGGCGGCCTGGCGGTTTCCAATGTCGAGCATCGTGCGATCGTCGCCGCCATGGAGCGCGGCGATCGCGCTGTAGCCGGCAGCGAACTCGAAAAGCATATTCAGAACGGCCGCGATCGATTCATTCGCGCGATGTCGGCGACCGGACAGCTCGTGCTGAAAGACAACAACCCCGGCAAAGCCAGTCGAAAAAGAGCGTAACGGAATCCATCATGAAAATTACCGGCGTCGAATGCCTTCCGGTTCATTCCGGCTGGCGCAAGAACTTCGTCTTCGTGCGCGTCGAAACCGACGCCGGCATCGTCGGCTGGGGTGAGGCCTACAGCCAATATGATCGTGACCGCGCGGTGGGCGCCCAGGTCGAGGAGCTCGGCCGCTATCTCGTCGGGCGCGACCCCTCGCAGATCCGGCACTTCCTGCAGATCGCTTTTGACGACTACGCGCAGCGCCGCGGCTCGCTCGAGTTCTACTGCGCGGTGTCGGGCCTCGAGCAGGCGCTATGGGACATTCTCGGCAAGGCGACCCAACAGCCGGTCTACAATCTGCTCGGCGGCCCGGTGCGCGACAAGATTCGCGTCTACGCCAACGGCTGGAGCTATAAGATGCAGCAGCCGGCCGACTACGCCAAGGCCGCCGAGGGAGTGATCAAACGCGGCTTCACAGCGCTGAAATTCGATCCGGTGCCGGGCCCGTGGCGGACTTACGTTCCGAAGGAGCACATCCGCCGCGCGGTGAAGGTGTTGCGGGCGATGCGCGACGCGCTCGGTCCTGACATCGACCTGCTGCTCGATATCCACCGGCGTCTTGCGCCGATGCACGCGATCGACCTCGCCAATGCGCTTGCTGAGTTCGAGCCGTACTGGCTCGAAGAGCCCTGCCAATCGGCAAATGTCGAGGCGCTGGCGGATGTGCGGAAGGCGAGCCGGATTCCCGTCGTGACCGGAGAAGCGCTTTATACCCGCGCCGAGTTCCGTCCGGTCTTCCGCGCCCGTGCTGTCGACATCATCAACCCCGACGTCTCCAATTGCGGCGGCATTCTCGAACTGATCAACATCGCGGCCGCCGCGGAATCGGAAGCTATCGCGGTGTCGCCGCACAACTACAATTCGACGACGTTGGCGCTGTCCGCGACCGTGCACGCCTCGGCTTGCATGCAGAATTTCATCATCACCGAATATTTCCTGCCCTTCGAAGAGATCGGGCAGCGGCTGTGTCCAAACCTGTTGAAGCCGGTCAACGGCTACATTTCCTTGCCGGAAGGACCGGGTCTCGGCTTGCAGGTCGATGAGGCGGCGGTTCGTGAGGCGAAAGGAAAGCCGTTCCCGGCACGCACATTCAGGCTGCCGAAGGATGAAGGCCCCTGAGGCCGCGATTGCGGGCGACAACGATAATCCGCAACGGGAGGAGGAGAGATGAAGCGTATTGC
>Ga0265325_10003352_pt1 | contig 10514 bp, 8 predicted proteins | sample 41420metaG_FD_202090 | JGI IMG/M metagenome (GOLD analysis project Ga0265325, IMG submission 202090) | Rhizosphere microbial communities from Carex aquatilis grown in University of Washington, Seatle, WA, United States - 4-14-20 metaG | ecosystem: Host-associated > Plants > Roots > Rhizosphere >...
AGGGGGGGTAAGGCTACTGACTTGTGCTGAATGTCTAGACTTCGACTGGGTGTAATTACACTAGCACGGCGCACTGATTGACGCCACAGGCAAGTCAGTATAAATGACGGAACGAAAGGGCAAAAAGCTGCCGGATTGCGACCGTAAGACGCGGCGCCGCTGGGGACTCGCTCCGCGCAACGGCGATCGTTTGCGAATCGGCGTGTTAAGATATGCGTATTCAGTCTGGAGTGACGCGTGCCAGTCGAACTGCTCGGAAAATCGCCGGAAGAATTGCGCGATTTCGTCGTGTCCCTCGGCGAAAAGCCGTACCGCGCCCCGCAGATTTACCATGCGCTGTACGTGGAACGGCGATTTGACTTTGCAGCCATGACGAATCTGCCGGCGGAGTTGCGCGCGCGCCTTGCCGAACAAGCCGGCATTACCCTGCCTCGTGTCGTGCGGCGGTTTCCGTCCGTGGATGGATCGATTCGGTATCTGCTTTCCATCGGCGCCGGCGTTTCCGCTGGCGCGGCGGCGGGCAACTCTGCCGGGAAGCCAGCGCAGATCGAAGCCGTCTTCATGCCCAGGAACGGCCGCCAGACGATTTGCATTTCCACGCAGGCAGGCTGCGCCGTCGATTGCCATTTTTGCCTCACCGCGCAGTTGGGACTGATCCGCAACCTTTCGGCGGGAGAAATTGTTGGGCAAGTTCTGGTGGCGCTCGAGGAAAACCGAGGAAAGCTCGCGCCGCAGACCAACGTCGTCCTGATGGGCCAGGGCGAGCCGCTGCTCAACTACGACGCGACCATGGCCGCAGTTCGCATCCTGCTCGATCCCAAGGGCGTCGGCCTTGGCCCGCGCCACGTGACGCTCTCGACCAGCGGCATCGTTCCCGGCATCGAGCGGCTGGGACGCGAGAAAATTCGCCCCAGCCTCGCAATATCGCTCAATGCTTCGAGCGACGAGCAGCGCGACGCGCTCATGCCCATCAATCGCAAGTATCCGCTGAACGTGTTGCTCGAAGCATTCCAGCGCTATCCCTTGCGCCCCCGCGAATACTTCACGTTCGAGTATGTGTTGCTCGGCGGCGTGAACGATTCGCCAGACGATGCGCGCCGGGTCGTGCGCCTGCTCGCGCGCATCCGCGCAAAAGTGAATTTGATCCCCTGGAATCCCGGCAATCTGCCGTACCGCGCGCCGACACCCGAAAGTATCGAAGAATTCCAGCGCGTCCTGGTCGACAAGGGCGTCCCCACTTTTATTCGCTACTCGCGAGGGCAGGATGTGTTTGCCGCGTGCGGACAGCTCGCGCTGATGGAAACGCCAAGCCCGTTTGTGGCATTGCAGTAGGGAACGTGCCCGATCGTTTGTGAGGACCTATCCAAATCCAGAGGGTGAAAGGCCCAATTCACGTTCCCGAATTTTCCTGGGAGATTTTATAAGACCGTGGCAGCGGCCTCGGCCAAATCGGATTTGTCCGCGGCGATGAACCGCAGCATTTGCTCCTTCAATTGCGCGTCCACCTCATCCGCGATCGTCACAACGTCGGGAAGCAGCGCATCGAAATCCAATTGCTTCACGTTGTTGTGCAGCGTCGTAAAGATGCTGACCTGCAGTATCCGAGACTCCTCGACCGCCATCGCTACCGTGTAGCCCTGCTTGCGCCGCAAATCGCCGTGCGCGGCGGCGGCTTTCGAAATCGGAGCTTTCGTCCCGGCATGCAAACGCAAGCGCTTAATCACATCGTGAAGAAGTGCAGGAAGATGCCCGGTGCGGTCTTCATAGTTCAGTTGAATCGCCATCAGGTCCGGAGCCTTTTCGACTCGCGCGAGCCATTCCTGAATCACGGAATCGAGTTCCCGTTCGAGAATATCCGCCACCTTGTCTATGGCGATGGCGCCATTGTTCCTCCTGGAACCTCCCGCGGACTCTAAATGTTTCATCATTTCACCCTCCTTCGCTCATCGGCGTGATCCTCGGTCTAAATGAGCTGTGCCGCTAAAACATCCCCGCTAGATAGTTGCGTCCAATGCTGCGGTCATGTAATTCGGCTAACACTTTCGCACGATTCCAATTCACCAAACTGTATCGGAAGCGACAAGTTACGCTCTATCACAAATTTATAATGTTTTTGGATTAAGCGGTCTAAATCTTCTGAATTCACAGTCCGCTGACGGCGCGCCTCGTGTCCCCGCATTGAGCAGGAGGCTGAAGCCCTTGCCACCGCATTTTGCGACACCGGAATTGTAATCTTTTCTGCTTGTCGTAAAGCTTGCCCCGGCTTCTGCCGATGGACCGTGTGTCGAGACGTGGAAGAGAAATTTTCAAGCACGTCAGACGGGGAAGCGACACCGAGACGAATGGGCGGACGCGGCGGCCAGGACAATCCGATGAAGGGTTTGCCCGGCAACTGCCGCTTAGCACGTGGGTGAACACAATGATGGACCAAAATTTGGCGCGGACACAGTCGTTGCAAAATGAATTTGCCAAAGTGACGCTGGATTCCATGGCGGCAGGAGTCGTGCGCACGGACATCCTTGGCAATCTCACTTACCTAAATCCAATGGCGGAAAAGCTGACGGGGTGGAGTCGGGACGAGGCACTGGGGCGTCCGTTAACCGACGTGATCCGAATTGCCGATCGTATTAGCCGCGCAGCTTTTCGCAGTGCGGTGAGAATCGTAATGCAGGAAGGCAAGACCTCGGCGCTATCGGCGAACGGCACTCACTGCCATCTGCTTCGGCGGGACGGCTCCGAATTTGAAATTGAAAATACTTTGGCGCCGATCCATGACGAGAACGACGGCATCGCAGGGGCCGTCTTGACATTTCACGATTCGAGCGCAACCCACACCAGGCTGGTGGACATGCGGCACCAGGCGGAACACGATTCCCTCACTGGTTTGCCAAACCGGACCCTATTCGATGACCGGCTGAAACAAGCGATTTCACTCGCGGGCCGCCAGGGCAAGCAACTGGCGGTGATGTTTGTAGATTTGGATCAGTTCAAAAGGATCAATGACTCACTGGGTCACGAAGTGGGCGACAAGCTGCTGCAATCGATAGCCGGCCGGTTGAAGGCTAGTGTTCGGCGCACGGACACGGTGAGCCGGCTGGGCGGAGACGAATTCTTAGTGCTTCTCTCGCAAATTGTGCGCGCGGAAGACGCAGCAATCAGTGTGCGAAAAATCCTGAGGGAATTCGCATCGCCGCACATTATCGACGGCAAAAGCATCGACATCAACGCAAGCATAGGGGTGAGCACCTATCCCAGCGACGGCGCGGAAGCGAGAACGCTGATCAATAAAGCAGACGCGGCGATGTACGACGCCAAGCAGCACGGCCGGAATAGCTTTCGGTTCTTCCTGCCGGATATGCAAGAACGGATTTCGGACCGGCAACTCCTCGAAGGGGATTTGCGGTACGCGCTGGGCCGAAACGAGTTTGTGCTCCATTACCAGCCTAAATTCAATCTTCAGACAGGCCAGATCATCGGGGTGGAAGCCCTGATTCGTTGGATGCACCCGCAGCGGGGCATGGTATCACCGGCACAGTTCGTGCCTATCGCGGAAGAATGCGGCTTGATTTTGCCGATAGGACGATGGGTGCTGCTGGAATCGTGCAAACAGGCCCGGGCGTGGAGCGATTCGGGACTTGGGAATCTGCCAGTTGCCGTCAACGTCTCCGCGACCGAGTTCGGAGACAAGGATTTTATTTCGGGAGTTCGGACCGTGCTGATTTCGACCGGGGTGGAACCTTCAAATCTGGAATTGGAACTGACCGAGAGCGTGCTGATGCGGGACGCCGAATCGACGGTGCGCACACTCGATGCGCTGAAAGCCATGGGCGTGCGGCTGGCCATCGACGACTTTGGCACGGGGTATTCCAGCTTCACCTATCTGCGCCGTTTTGCCGTGGACACGCTGAAACTGGATCAATCTTTTGTACAGGAGATCACAGCGGACCTGGGAGATGCGACCATCGTCACCGCCATGATCAATATCGGCAACAGCCTGGGACTACGGGTAATTGCCGAGGGCGTGGAGACCAAGGCCCAGTTCGAGTTTTTACAGAGCCACGGGTGCGGCGAGGGACAGGGCTATTTCTTCAGCCACCCGGTTGTGGCGGAACAGGCGGGAAAGCTGTTAGAGGCCAGCATTCGAGAACGGGTGGTCTGTTAGCGATCCGCGAGACAGCCTTGCTCTACTTGGCGCGCTGGCAATGTTGGACGTAAGAACAAATCTGAAAGTCCTCTTTCGCAAAATGAGGATACCCAGGCGAAAGAAATGCAAGCATCGAGACCGCCTTCGCGCGAAAAGCAGCGTAGCGCTTGTTGAGTGCGTTAGCTGTATGGACCAACTTCGAATAACACGTAAGACGGACCCATCGTACCGGCGCAAAGCATCGAAGGCGAATAGCGCCTACAAGCGGCTCGAAGCCTGTAATGCACAAGCCGCCCGCCATCTGCGCGGCCACGGCTGCTGGTACATTCCTAACTGAACGGCAAACGAAAACGGGCGACTTGTTTCGTCCGTGCTCACATCGATTGGGGCTCTCCAGCGCCAAATCCCGAGAAGCCCTAACGAAAACAGGCCTTTCGGCAAGTTTTGAAGCATGTTTAATTATTTAGCGGTCCGAATTCCAATCGCCGCCATCATTCGTCCCGTCTTCGCGCCTTCCCGGCGATAGCTGAACAGCAAATCGGTTCGGCACGCGGTGCAAAGATCGCTCACATCGATATGCTCTTCGGGCACGCCCGCGTCGATCAATTGCCAGCGGTTGCTTGCGCGCAGGTCGAGTTGCACGCGCGGCGGAGGCGGCACGTGGCCCGGCGGCATCATCGTCAGCCAGGGGAGCCAGAGCGGCTCCTCGCCGTTAGCCAATTGCTGGAACGGGCCGTCGAACCAATCCGCGGCGACGGGAAACTGAGTTGCGAAGGCCTGTGCCACTTCGGGGCCGACTTCGTAGCAGCAGCGGCCAATCGCCGGTCCGAGCGCTGCGACCACATCGCGCGCGCGCGTCCCGAATTCCATGCGCATGCGCCCAAGAGTTTTTGCGGCGATCCGCGCCAGCGTGCCACGCCAGCCCGCATGAATCGCCGCCACAACGTGCCGGCGCGTGTCCACAAGTAAAATCGGCACGCAGTCGGCCGTCTGCACGCCGAGCAGCAAGCCTGGTATGACGGTCATCGATGCATCAGCTTTCGGGGCGTCCGCTTTAGGCGCGTCAGTCGTCAGTGCGTTAGATTTCAATTCTTCTGGCGCAGCCGCCGCGACGGAATGGATCACATCCGAATGAAACTGTCGGAGCGCAATCAAAGACATCTCGTCCGCCGAGAGCGCCGCAGTGAATGCGGCGCGATTTTCCGCGACGCGCGGGCGCTCGTCCCAATCCGTGAAGCCCAGATTCAGCGCGGGTTTTCCGTCCAGTTCGCTCCTGCCGCCAGTCCGAGTGCTGAATCCGTGCACCAGCCAGCCGAGTTTCGCGAGGGAGCGCGATTGTAAGATCTGCAATTTACCTGTCCGCTGAACGATCCAACCGGGACCCATTTTGCGAGTCGCCACGCCGGCGTTTCGCGCGGGACCCGCGCCCTTTGCAGACCGAGTTTTAATTGCCCGCGCCATTGAACTCTATCCCTGATTTCGTGTGTCCTACTCACCACTTTAACGTAACGCGTCAGTTTCTGTCTGCATGGGCCGCGCACGATATACTTTTAGCGCGGCTCGCACCGCGCGTACGCCGAGTGCATTCGCGGAGCGCATCCCGGAGATGACAATGATCGTAGGCCTGGGCGTGGACATCACCAGCGTGGACCGCATCGAAGCCGCCATCGGCCGCCGCGGAATTGCGTTTCTCCAGCGCGTCTTTACTGCATCGGAAATCGCATACTGCAAGCGGCATCGCAATTGCTCCGAGCGTTTCGCCGGGCGATTTGCCGCGAAGGAAGCCGCGATGAAGGCGCTCGGCACCGGGTGGACGCAGGGCGTCCGGTGGGTCGATATCGAAATCGTGCGCGAACCCAGCGGCAAGCCGACGCTGAAGTTGTCCGGAGCGTGCCATGAAATCGCCGCCCGCCTCGGCGTGAAAAATATCTCCGTCACCATCACGCATGACGGAAATACGGCCCTCGCGCAAGTCATATTCGAATCGTAACAAGGCCTGAAAGATTTGCTGCCGAGTCGCAAAGTTTTTGATGCTAAAACGAGAATCGAGAAACTTCAAAACGCCTTGTGTGAACCGCGCGCAAGACTAAATGGCAACCCCGCGAAGATGATTATCCGCGACGCCAGCGATTCTTACCTCCACAAATCGGTTCGCCGCCCATGCCCCTGAAACGCGCATGTCGAGATAATTCCCGGATATCGCGCGAGTCCACGGGCCGGAAACGCCTTCCCCGTTGCGATTCAATGTCAGCACGCGCTCCGTGCGTCCCATTTGCGTTTTCTGAAACGCCGCTTTCTTCTCTTCACCCAGCGCTCGAAGCTCCCCCGCACGCCGGGAAATATCCGCAGCCGGCACTGGATCGCTCATCTCCGCGGCAGAAGTGCCCGGCCTCGGCGAAAACGAAAACACGTGGAGGTAGGTCAGCGGCAGCCTTTCAATCAACGCGAGCGTGGCGCGGTGATCGTCCTCAGTCTCGCCGGGAAATCCCGCGATCACGTCCGCTCCTATGGCGGCGTCGGGCAGCCTCTCGCGCACCAACTCCGCGCGGCGCGCATAGTGCTCGGCGCGATACCAGCGATGCATCGCCGCTAGAATTCGATCCGAGCCGGACTGCAGCGGCATGTGAAAATGCGGCGCCATCCGGCCGCTTTCCGCAAAAACGCCAATCAATTCTTCGCTGACATCGATTGGCTCGATGGAACTGACGCGCAGCCTCTCGATTTCGGTTTCGTCAAGCACTCGGGTCAGTAAGTCACGAAGATTCGTTCGCGGCGTCAGATCGCGGCCGTAATTCCCGATGTCGATGCCGCTCAGCACGACTTCGCGCGCCCCGCATTCCGCCAGTTTGCGAATCTCCGCAATCGCGCGATCTGGGGCTAGACTCCTGCTGCGCCCGCGCACATGCGGAATCACGCAGTACGCGCATCGTTTATCGCAGCCGTCCTGAATTTTCAACACGGGGCGCGTATGCCCCGATTCACCGCCCTCGACCGGCGCAAAGAGGAACTCGCGTTGCTGCTGAACATCGCCGGTCAGAATCTTCGCTGCCCCTCGATTGTTTAAACCTGGGCCGGCCGAAACCGGCGGTCCCGCCGTAAACCGCCCGCTTCCAATCGCCGAAACCGGCACAAATTCGCCCATGTGGCCGGATTGCAACAGCGGCGCCATCTCCGCAATCAGGCGCGAAATTTCGGGCTTGTGCGAGTTTCCAACCACCCACGAAACTCCCGGGAGCCCGGCAATCTCCTCCGGCGAGCGCTGGGCGTAGCAGCCCGTCACGACGATTTGCGCGGACGGATTTTCCCGATGAATCGTATGTATCGCCTGGCGTGCCTGCAGGTCCGCGGCTGCCGTCACCGTGCACGTATTCACCACCACCACGTTGGCGGAACCGGCGTTCGAGGAAACCGCATAGCCTCGATCGCGCAACTGCCGCTCGATGGCCGCGGCGTCGGCTTGCGTGGCCCGGCATCCAAATTGTTCGATGAAAAAAGTTGCCATTATCCGAACCGGTTGCCTTTACTTTCGTACGTCGCGCTAATCCTTTGCAACAACGCGTCCGAAAGTATAGCAGGATGAGAACATGACCTCGCGCCTCCAGCGAATGAGAGAAGATCGAGCGGCGGGAATGTTCCAACCATTCTGGCGGGGAAAGCTCAACGCGGGAGCTGCGTGGGAGTGAAGAAATTGCCGAAGTTGGACCTGGAGACACTCGGAAGGGAGATACCGTGTACCTGCTCTATGTTTTCATCGGCTTGACGGTAGGAATATTGGTGGGATTCATGGGCATCGGCGGGGGTGTGCTTTTGGTCCCTGCACTGGTCTACGTTCTGAAAATGGATCAGCACATGGCGCAGGGAACATCGTTGTTTCTGCAACTTCCGCCGCTGGGTCTCGGCGCCCTGTCGGTGTATTGGAAAAAAAGACAGGTGGATGTAAAGGCCGGGCTGACCTGCGCGCTCGGATTCCTTATGGGTGGGTATTTCGGCAGCAAGATCGCAATTGACACTCCGTCGAGAAATTTGCACGAATTATTTGGCCTGTTTCTTGTGGTCGCCGCGACAACTCTTTGGTGGAAACCCGAGTTTTCGATCTCGCCAATCGCGGACACCGAAACGAATTCCCTGATTCGCCTTTTGCGAATTCTTCTGATGTCATTCGGCGTCGGTGTGGCGGGAGGCTTGTTCGGCGTTGGCGGAGGGGTACTTCTCGTGCCTTTGTTGGTCGTGATTTTCGGGTTTGAGCAGCATCGGGCCCAGGGAACGAGCCTCGTGGCATTAGTGCCTCCCACCGGACTGCTGGCATTCTTGAATTATTCGGCCGCCGCACAGGTGAATTGGACCGTAGGATTGTGGCTGATGCCTGGAGTGTTTTTCGGCGGAATCGGAGGCTCGTGGCTGGCGGAAAAGCTATCCTCGGACGTGTTGCGCCGTGTGGTGGCCATCCTTGTTCTGACGATGGGAGTGTGGGAGGCTTCGGAGGTGTTTCGAAGATGATATGGGCGTCGGAATTCATGATTGTTCGCCTTCGCCGATTCAGGTATCTTCGCTAACGATAGTGGGCTAACTACAGAAGGACAGAGGGCTAAGGACCAACGGCTAGCAGCAGATGCAAATGGTTGACATTCACTGCCACATTCTTCCAGGGCTGGACGACGGCGCAGATACGCTGGAGACTTCGATTCAGATGGCCGAGATGGCCATCGCCGACGGCGTTACCCACGTGGTTGGCACTCCGCACGCGAACTCTCAGTACAAGTTCGATCCGGCTCTGATCCGCCAGAGGCGCGACGAAGTCCAGGCCGCCGTCGGCGACCGCCTGACACTCGCGACAGGCTGCGATTTTCACTTGAGCTTCGAAAATTTGCAGGACCTGTACAAGAATCCCCAAAAATACACGATCAACCAAAAAAATTATTTGCTGGTGGAATTCGCCGACTTTGCGATTCCTCCGTCGATGGACGACACGATGCACCAGTTGCAACTCGCCGGCCTCTCGCCCATCATCACGCACCCGGAACGCAATGCGCTCCTGCGCACCAAGCCCGAGCGGATGTATCGATGGCTGCACCAGGGAAGTTACGCGCAGGTCACTGCTATGTCCTTGCTGGGCCGCTTTGGAAGCGCCGCACAGATGCGGGCCGAACAGTGGCTGGACGAAGATCGAGTTCACTTTATCGCCAGCGACGCGCACAACATCAAGGGCCGTCCGCTACAGCTTCGCGCCGCCTACGATAAGGTCGTCGAGCGGCGCGGCGAACAAGTCGCCCAGGCCCTTTTCCATGACAACCCCCTCGCCGTGTTCGAGGGCCGCAGCCTTCCCTATGAGCCGGAACAGCCCGACCCGAACGCTAAGCCGATTCAATACCGTAAGCGGAAGCGGTTTATATTTTTCTGAGGGTGGGGCTGGGGATTAGTGACCGGTGACTAGTGACTGGTGAAACCTCGCGAGCAGTCACCATGATGGTGTTCACGAATCAGGAATCACTACTGACGAGTCACCGATCACGAGTCACTAGTCACCAATCACCGTTTCTGCTCCATCATCGCGGCAATCGTCCCCATCAAATCGTACTTCGTTATTATCTCAAAACGACCGTCGCCCATCTGAACGAAGACAGCGGGCTCTTCATGGCTGAGCAGGTACGTGAGGCGCTCAACCGGCGCTTCGCATGGAACCGTTGGCAGCGGTTCGCTCATCACTTCGCGGATTACCATTTTGCGCAGGTCTTTTCCTTGCAAAGCGAGATTCAGGATCTGGTCTTCGTAAATCGCTCCGACCGGCTGTTTTCCCTCAAACACGGGCAGTTGGGAAATGTCCTGCGTCTGCATTAGATGCAGTGCGTGGAATACAGTCTGATCCGGTCCTGCGACAATGAGTTCCCGCACTTTGCCAGCCTTGTGCTTTGCGTTGACGACGTCCTCGGCGCTCAATGGCACTTCCGAATCCGTGTAGCCGCGTTCGCGCATCCATTCATCGCTATACACTTTGCTCAGATAGCGCATTCCCGTATCCGGCAGAAACGCGACGACGAACGAGCCTTTCGGCAGCGTTTTCGCCACTCGCAGCGCGCCCGACAGGCAGCCGCCGCCTGACCCTCCGGTGAAAATCCCCTCCTGTTTCACCAGGCGTCTGGCCCATACGAAACATTCCTGGTCATTGACCTGCACCACGTCATCGAGAACCTTGAAATTCATTGTCGCGGGGAAAATATCCTCTCCAATTCCTTCCACGACGTACGTTTTGGCTTTGCCCACTTTTCCAGTTTTCGCAAATTCGTAGTACAGCGATCCGATGGGATCGACGCCGATAATTTGCACGTTGGGATTTTTTTCCTTCAGGTACCGCCCTACTCCGCTGATCGTTCCT
>Ga0265325_10003355_pt1 | contig 10511 bp, 11 predicted proteins | sample 41420metaG_FD_202090 | JGI IMG/M metagenome (GOLD analysis project Ga0265325, IMG submission 202090) | Rhizosphere microbial communities from Carex aquatilis grown in University of Washington, Seatle, WA, United States - 4-14-20 metaG | ecosystem: Host-associated > Plants > Roots > Rhizosphere...
TCCGTTCGGCCAATGGGCTTGCGACCAGGGCTACAAGAAGATCGCCATGATCGGCGCCGACTACGCCTTCGGCTATGAGGTCAACGGCGGCTTCCAGCGCGCCTTCGAGAATTGCGGCGGCAAGATCATTCAGAAGCTCTGGCCGCCGATCGGCACCAAGGATTTCGGCCCCTACATCCCGCAGATCAAGCAGGATGCCGATGCCATCTTCTCGCTGATGGTCGGCCCGATGGCGCTGCAATTCCCCAAGCAGCTTGCCGCGTCCGGCAACAAGAAGCCGGTGATCGGCGGCGGCACCAGCTATGACGAATTCGTACTGCCGTCGATGGGCGATGAGGTCATCGGCCACATCTCGGCGCTGCAATACAGCGCCGCACTGGAGAACCCGAAGAACGAAGCCTTCGTGAAAAAGTACCGTTCCAAGTACGGCAAGGTGCCTTCGTACTATTCGGAGACCAACTACACCACCGCGCAGATGATCGATGATGTGATGAAGGACAACAAGGGCGTCTTCCCCGGGGCCGAAACCTTCATCAAGCAGCTCAATTCGAAGAAATTCGACACGCTGCGCGGTCCCGTCACCATCGATGAGATGCGAAACCCGGTGCAGAACATCTACATCAAGAAAGTCGAGAAGAAGAAGATGTTCGGCTATGACAAGGAAGAACTCTGGAACACCGTCATCAAGACGTACACAAACGTCAACCAGTTCGGGCAGTTCAAAAAGGCCGAGTTCCTGGCAACGCCGGTTTACAGCCGCGACTATCCACCCTGCAAATTCTGCGAATGACCAAGCGCAGTTGGGGCTCTAGATCCGGAGCCCCGACCTCTTCCCAGGAACGACGCCGTGAACGCCGAAGCCGCCACGAACACGCAAACGCCCGTCCTTGAATTGAAGGGCCTTTCGAAAAGCTTCGGCGGTCTTCACGCTGTGCGCGACGTCACGTTCAGTATCATGCCCGGTGATCGCAAGGCGATCATCGGGCCCAATGGCGCCGGCAAAACCACGCTGTTCAACCTGATCTCAGGAATTTTTCCGTCGACCTCGGGTCAAGTTCTTCTGTTCGGCAGGGACGTCACTGGATGGCAAAGCCATCGCCGCACCGCGATGGGCATGTCGCGCACCTTTCAGGTTACGAGTCTCTTTCCGCGTCTGACCGTGCTCGACAACGTGCTGCTTGCGATCAAAGGCTTGCGGCCGTCGAAATTCGTGATGTGGCGTTTCCTGTCGTCGTACCGCGACGTTTACGACAAGGCGCATGCGCTTCTCGAACAAGCCGCCTTCATGGATCGCGCCAACACCGAAGTCCGCTATCTTTCGCACGGCGAACAGCGTCAGCTCGAAATTGTTCTGGGGCTTGCCAGCGATCCGAAAATCCTGCTGCTCGACGAGCCCGCGGCCGGCCTTTCGTCAGGTGAATCGGTCGAGATGACGCGTTTCCTGATGAAGCTCGACCCCAAGCTCGCGATTCTTTTGATCGAACACGACATGGACGTGGTGTTCGATCTTGCGCATACGATCTCCGTACTGCATTTCGGCCATATCCTGGAGACAGGCAAACCCGAGCAGATCAAGAACAGCCAGCGGGTCCAGGAAATCTACCTCGGCACGGGTCTGGGTGCCTAAGCCATGGCCATCCTCGAAGTCCACGACATCCACACTTATTACGGCGACGCCTACGTGTTGCAGGGCCTGTCGCTCGCGCTCGAGCAAGGACAGATCCTCGGCCTGCTCGGCCGCAACGGCGTCGGTAAAACGACGCTGGTCAATTCGATCGTGGGATTCACACCGCCCCGACGCGGCAAGGTGCTGTTCAAAGGCGTGGACATCACGAGCATTCCGTCGTTCGAGACCGTTCGCACGGGAATGGGTCTTGTGCCCCAGGGTCGTCGTGTCTTTCCGACGCTCAGCGTCGAGGAAAACCTTGCGGTTGCCGGGCGCCATCCCGAGCGTCACGGCTGGAATCTGGAGCGGGTCTACGATCTGTTTCCGCGGCTGCGCGAACGGCGTGGCCAGCGGGCCAAGACGTTGTCGGGCGGCGAGCAGCAGATGCTCGCCATCGGTCGCGGGCTGATGACCAACCCGGATTGCCTCATCATGGATGAGCCGTCAGAAGGGCTTGCACCCATCATCATCCAGGGCGTGTGGGAGGCAATCGGCAAATTGAAAAAAGAAGGACTGTCGATCCTGCTGGTCGAGCAGAACGCTTCGCTGGCGCTCAAGCTCGTCGATTACGTTCATGTCATGAGCAAGGGCCAGGTGGTTTATTCCGCGCGGCCGGAAGAATTATGGGCCAATGACAAGATCAAGCACAGCTATTTGGGTATCTGACGCCTTGCGACAAAGTTGCTATCATTTCGGGCGATGGTGAGACCAACGGGCGTGGTACCGTGAGTTTCCCACGACCAAAAACACCCGACTTATCGGGGCAACCAATCACCACCAGGGAGTGAACGCCAAATGTCGATCAAACGCCGATCCGTCCTCAAGGGCATGCTGGCCACTGGCGTCAGTGCCGGCACGCTGAAGGCGCCCGCAATCCACGCCCAGACCGCACCCTTCAAGCTTGGCCTGCTGACCGTGAAGACCGGCCCGCTGGCGCAGGGCGGCATCCAGATGGAGCAGGGCGTCGTCACGTACCTCAAGGAAAAAAACTACATGATGGGCGGCCGCAAGGTCGACTTCGTGTCCGCCGACACCGGCGGCAATCCGGCCGGCACCAAGACCAAGGTCCAGGAGCTGGTCGAGCGCGACAAGGTCGACGTCATCCTCGGCCCGCTCGCCGCCTTCGAACTGCTGGCAATTACCGATTACATCGCACAGAACAAGATTCCCTTGCTGAGCCTGGCCGCTGCCGAGGATATGACTCAGCGCCGTCCCAACCCCTATTTCATTCGCGCCTCTGCAACGTCGGCCCAAGCCATGCATCCGATGGCGGACTATGCCGCCAAGGAGATGGGCCTGAAGCGCGTCTTCTGCATCACCGAAGACTTCGCCTTCGGCTACGAGCAGATGGGCGGCTTCCAGCAGACCTTCGAGGGGGCTGGCGGCAAGATCGTCAAGAAGTTGTGGCCGCCGCTGGTAACACCGGATTATACGCCCTATGTGGCGCAGATCGCTGACTGCGACGGTGTCTGCCAGGGTTTTGCCGGCTCCAACCCGCTACGCTTTATGAAGGCCTATGCCAGCGCGGGGCTGAAATTCCCAGTGGTCGGCGGCGAAACTGCCGGCGACGACGCCCTGCTCAAGAGTTTCGGCGAAGAGGCAATCGGGCTGACGAGCTGCTGCCCCTACACGCTCGACCTCGAAACCGACGCCAACAAGCGTTTCATCGATGGCATGGTGAAGAACTACGATACCGTGCCGGGCCAATACGCCGCGCTGCTTTATCTCAATTGCCAGGTTGTCGACGAAGGCCTCAAGTCGCTCAATGGCGACGCCAGCGATAAACAGAAGTTGATCACGGCGTTGCGCTCGGTCAGCCTGACCGACACAGTGCGCGGACCGGTGAAGTTCGACCACTTCGGCAACGTGATCGGCGACTTCTACATCCGCAAGCTTGGCAAGGAAGGCGCCAAGTACGGCCTCAAGCTTTGGAACAAGACGGTGAAGACCTACCACAACGTCGGTCAGTTCTGGACTTACGACGAAAAGACCTTCCTCGCGCAACCGGTCTACTCCCGGGACTATCCACCGGTTAAGAACTAACCGCCGTTGCTGTTCGCCAGACGCACTGCACACCCCACTTCCCTCTCCTGCACTTGCCTGCAGGAGAGGGAAAGAGTGGTTGCTGCGTGGCCTGGCTCAATTGAGATGCAGACAGGGCTGCGGCCATGACGTTCTGGCTGGTGCTGACGGTCAACAGCATAACGTTCGGAGGGCTGCTGTTTCTGTTATCGGCGGGCTTCTCCTTGATTTTCGGGTTGATGCGAATCCCGAATTTGACGCATGGCTCGCTTTTCATGTTGGGGGCCTATTTCGGCGCCACCCTCGTCGTCGGAATGCTCGGCCTGCAGCTGAACTTTTGGCTGGCGGCGATCCTTGCCACGGTCGCAGTCGCATTTCTTGGAGCTTTGATCGAGCGGCTGCTGCTGAGGCGGTTGCCAGGAGACGCCCTCGCCCAGGTGCTGGTCACGCTTGGACTGTCGTTCATCGCCGCCGACTTCTGCCTGATGGTCTGGGGCGGCGATCCGATCAACGTCGAGACGCCCGCGGGGCTCGGCGGCTTTTTGCGAGCCGGTCCTGCTGTGTTCCCGCTCTATCGTATCGCCATCATTTTCATTGCCGCGATCTTCGCCGTCGGACTCTGGGTTCTGCTCGACCGCACACGACTCGGCGCCATGATCCGCGCCGGCGTCGACGATCCCGACATGGCGCGCGTGGTCGGCATTCGAGTGTCTCAGCTCTTCACCATCGTGTTCGCGCTCGGCGCGGCACTCGCCGCCTTTGCCGGGATCATCGGCGGACCGATCCTTTCGGTGTACCCGGGAATTGATCAGGACATGCTGCCGCTCGCGCTCGTCGTCGTTATTCTGGGAGGCACCGGCAGCCTGCTCGGTTCGTTCGTCGGCTCCATCATCGTCGGCTTCATCTATAACTTCGGCCAGGCCCTGTTGCCCGAACTCGCCTATTTCGTGCTGTTCCTGCCCATGCTGTTGGTGTTGGTATTCCGGCCGCAGGGTTTGTTCGGCAGGCACGTACCGTGAGCGCCTGTCCGTGACCCGGCGCCACATCGCACTCGCCGCTGCATTCGCGGCTCTGATCACTCTGCCGTATTGGCTGAGCGGTGCCTACTACATCAACGTGTCGAGCCAGGTTCTGTTCTACGCCATCTTCGCGCTGGGATTGAATGTCCTGGTCGGTTATGGCGGCCTCGTCTCGCTCGGTCATGCCAGTCTGTTCGGCATAACGGCCTATGCGACGGGATACCTGCTGCAGAACGGGTGGTCGCACACCCCGGCGATATTAGGCGCGCTGGTGATCGGGCTTGCCGCCACCGCATTGTTTGCGGCGCTGGCGCTTCGCGCCACCGGCATCGGCTTCATCATGATTACGTTGGCTCTCGGCCAGATCGTATGGGGCCTCGCCTACCGGTGGATCAGCCTGACCGGAGGCGACAACGGCATTAGCCTTCACGGGCGCCCTTCTCCCTTTGGCTTCGAGCTGGGATCGGCACCGGCGTTTTATTACGTCACGCTTGTGATTTTCGTCGTCGCCGTGACAGCGGTCGCTATTTTCGTTCAGTCGCCGCTGGGCGCGGCGGTGAAGGGTACACGTGATCAGCCCAGGCGCATGAATGCGCTCGGCTATCACGTTTGGGCCATCCGATTCTGGGCGTGCTTGCTGTCCGGCCTTCTCACAAGCATCGCCGGCATCCTGTTTGTTTACTACAACCAGTTCATCAGCCCGCAGACCACAGCATTGACCGCTTCGGCCGAGGTGCTCCTGATGGTGATTGCCGGCGGGCCGGCGACGCTGCTTGGGCCGATCGTCGGCGCAGCGCTGGTGGTCGTGGTCAAGAACATTGTCTCCGGTTACATCGAGCGCTGGAATTTCCTGCTTGGCGCGATCTTTGTCGCCATCGTCATCCTGATGCCGGAAGGCCTCGTTCCGGGCACGGTACGGCTGTGGCGAGGCGGCTTGCGAGCATTTCGACGGCGGCGCGGCATCATCATTGCACAGAGTGCGGAGCCGAAGGCATGAGCGCGCTCGCCGTCAAGGGATTGTGCAAGGCGTTTGGAGGCCTGCACGTCACCACTGACGTCAATCTCGACGTTGAGCCCGGCGAGAGGCGACTGATTATCGGACCGAACGGCGCCGGCAAGACCACATTGTTCAACCTGATCACAGGAGAGCTGACACCGGACTCCGGCTCAATTCACCTGCTCGGCCAGGACGTCACCAATACCCCGAGCCGCAGACGCCCGCATCTCGGCATGGCTCGGACGTATCAGATCATCACGCTGTTCACCCGCGATACCATTGTCCGCAACGTGACGCTGGCCCTGCTCGGCTTGTCCCAGGCCCGATGGAATCCCTTGACCGTGCTCGACCGCCAGCCCGAGTTCATCGACCGTGCGCATGACGCCTTGACCAAAGTCGGTCTTCGCAACATCGCGGATCGGCCGTTGTCGCAAACCTCGTATGGCGAACGGCGACGCGTCGAGATCGCCATGGCGTTGGCGCAAGAGCCCAAGGTCCTTTTGCTTGATGAGCCGTACGCCGGTCTGTCGATTGACGAGCGGCGCGATGTGCAGGAGACGATCCGGGCCATTCCACGCGACGTCACCATAGTAATGATCGAGCACAACATGGACGTTGCGCTCAGCTTTGCCGAGCGCATCACGCTCCTGCACTTCGGCAAGATTGTCGTGGAGGGATCGCGCAGCGAAGTCGTCAACGATCCGCGCACCAAGGAGGTCTATCTTGGCCACTGATGCGCTGTCGTTGCACGACATCGACGCCTATTACGGCGACAGTCACGTCTTGCAGAAGGTGTCGTTCCGTCTCGGCGAAGGCCGCCTGCTGGGCTTGCTCGGCCGTAACGGCGCCGGCAAATCCACCTGCATGAACGTGACCGTTGGTCTGTTGCCGCCGCGTGGCGGCGAAGTCCAGGTGTTCGGGCAGTCGGTGACCCGCCTGCCGCCCGAGCAGATCGCGGCGCGCGGTGTCGCGCTGGTGCCTCAGGGACGCCGCATCTTCAAAAGCCTGACGGTCCGCGAGAACCTCGCGGTCGCGGCGCGCAAACCCGACCCCGGCAGCCGGCATGCACCGTGGACCATGGACACCGTGTTCGGCATGTTTCCGCGGCTCAACGAGCGCGGCAGCCAGATTGCTGCGCACCTGTCGGGCGGCGAACAGCAGATGCTGGCCATTGGCCGGGCCTTGATGCAGAACCCGCGGGTCCTGCTGATGGACGAGCCGTCGGAAGGATTAGCGCCGCAGATCGTGGTCGAGGTCATGGCAACCGTGCGCAAGCTCAAGGACAGTGGGCTTTCGATCGTTCTGGTGGAGCAGAGTCCGCAGCTTGTGTTCGAGATCGCCGATGACATCGTCATCCTCAACACCGGCCAGGTTGCGGTTCTATCGACCGCGGCGGAGATTACGAGCAGCAAAATGGACCTGCGTCAGCACCTCGGCGTGTTTTGAAAGGAAGTCGACTATGGCGGATATCTGGAACAAGTATGAACCGACGGCTGCGCGCAAGCGCGGCAAACCGGGGCGCGAGACGCGGCCGAAGAGCCTCACCCTGGATATGCACGCGCATGTCGCCGTACCACGCGCCGGCGAGATCGCTGCGCCGCATTTGAAGGCATCGACCGATCCGCTGGTCCAGCTTTCGAGCTCTGAAACCCAGGCACTGATGGCGAAGCAGCACGCCGACATCCAGGAGGGCATCCGCCCGACGGAGCTACGCTTCGAGACAATGGACGACATGGGTGTCGACATGCAGCTCATCTCGCCCGGGCCGCCGCAGATATATTACACCGTGCCGCTTGAAATCGGCGTGCAGTCGACCCGCGCACTCAACGACGGCATTGCTGAATATGTCGGGAAGCACCCTGACCGCTTGGTCGCGCTCGGCGGCGTGCCGATGCAAGACGGCAACGAGGCAGCCAAAGAACTTGAGCGCTGCATGAAAGAGCTCAAGTTCAAGGGCGTCGAGGTTCTCACCAACGTCGCCGGCAAGGAACTTTCGGACCCGGCCTTCGCACCATTCTGGAAAAAGGCCGAGGAGCTCGATGCGTTGGTGATGATCCATCCCAACGGCTTTACGCACGCGCAGCGCTTCGGCCGATTCTATTTCACCAATGTGATCGGCAATCCGCTCGATACAACGGTGGCGCTGCACTACCTGATCTTCGACGGCGTGTTCGAGCGCCACCCCAATCTCAGGGTGCTCGCAGTCCACGGCGGCGGTTACCTCGGCGCCTACCATGGCCGTATCGACCACGCCTGGGGTGCGCGCTCTGACGCGCACGGCACGTTGCCCAAGCCGCCAACCCATTACCTGAAGAAGAACGTCTATTTCGACACCGTGGTGTTCAGCCAGATCCAGCTCGAAACGCTGGTAAAGACCTTCGGCGTCGACCACGTTGTTCTGGGCACGGACTATCCGTTCGACATGGCGGATTTCGACCCAATCGAGCATGTGGTGTCGGCCGGATTCGATGCCTCGACCACAGCGGCGATCGCCGGCGGTAATGCGAAGAAGCTGCTGGGGTTATAGAGCACCACAAGAACCCAACCGACCTTACGCATCGAGAAAATCCACAAGCGCGGTTTGCTGAAGCACAGCCTGTGCCGTGCTGAAGCGGCCGGCATGAGCGCGTTCCTCCGCAGTCTGCGTCGCCTGCAGGTAGGCGCCGAGATGTCGCGCCCGTTCGATAATCTGCCGGCCAATCGGCAGACGCTGGGCCTCGAATTGCCGCAGTCCAGACTCGATGTCGTCATTGGCGACGGCATCGGCTAGCGCAAGCGCATCGTCGGACGCCTTTGAGACGCCTGCTCCCACATGCGGTCGCGCCACGAATGCGGCATCGCCAATGATTGCGACGCGGCCAAATGCCATTTGCGGTGTTTCGAGATCATAGATCGGCTGCAGCACCGGCTGGTTCATCATGCGTGCCACGACGCGGAACTGGGGCGCGAGCAGCCGTTCCGCAGCGGCCTGCATGGCCGCAATCTCCTGTTGCCGGATCAACGGCGGTGGGATCGAGATCGAATGCGTGACGCCGCTGTCGTCGGTCAGCAGCCTTTGCAGTTCGCTCGCCTCTGCTGCGGGCCGATACCAGAGCGCGTTGTAACGGCGGTGTCCAGGCCGCAAATCATTGTCCGGGCCGGCGACTGGATAACCGAGGAATTGCTCGCCGGGGGGCAGACAAAATGTCATCACGTCAAACAACTCATGGTGGATTGCGGGCGGTAGGTCTTGCTCGGCAAGCATCACGCGCCACGCAACATACCCGGCGTAGAGCGGATTGAGTTCGGGCAGCAATTGCTGCCGTACCGTCGAGCGGATGCCATCGGCACCGACCAGCAGATCGGCGTCGGCGTGGCTGCCGTCGCTGAAATGGGCAACGACCGAGTCGATGCTCTGTTCGAAATGCTTCAGTCCAATGCCGCGCCGATAATGCGCCGGCGGAAAAGCATCGCGGAGCAGGCGGTAGAGTCGCTCCCAGGCCGTGTAGATCTGTGGAATGACCGCTTCGCAGACAAGCTTGCCGTCGACGTCGAGGATCCGCCGGACCTTTGCTTCGACGCCGATGTTTCTTGTGTCGATGCCCAGATCGCGCAACGCCCGGTGAACATTCGGCTGCGCCACAATGCCCGCTCCGCGACCGGCGAGCTCGCTGTCGACACGCTCATACACATCAACGGCAAAACCGCGCTGGCGCAGGCGGAGCGCCGCGAACAAGCCGCTCATCGAGCCGCCAATCACAATGGCTCGCCTGGTCGCGTTTGAGCTGGGCATTCTACCCTTCTGAAAAATGAACTATATTCTTGCAACAACTACTGGAGGATGCCATGGCGCTGACCATGCTGGACAAGAAGGCCGAGCACGAAGATCGCATGGAATGGCCGGCAGCGATCAAGGCCGAGTTCGAGCGCGAAAGCCGCGCCCACAATGGCTGCGTTGGCACCGAACTGCTTTCAGAAACCGACAAGGTTCGCGTATGGATCATCCGCCTTAAGCCCGGCGAGCGGGTCGGATTTCATCGGCATGTGCTGGATTATTTCTGGACATCGGTGAACGGCGGTCGCGGCCGTCAGCACCTGATGGACGGATCGACGGTAGAACACACCTATTTTCCCGGCGAAACGCGGCACGAGACCTACGTCAAAGGCGAGTACAAGGTCCACGACCTGGAAAACCTTGGCGATGAGGACATGACCTTCAATACCATCGAGTTCCTCGACAGCGCCAACGTACCGCTGTCGATACCCGACCGGGTCCGTCTCAGCCGCTCGTGAGTTTCTCAGACCGCAGCCCGCTCTCGCTGCGCTGGTCGGCGGTGACACAATTTGCCGCCATCACAAGACTAGCCAAGCGGCGCTCCATCCTGCACACTGCCTCCCAATAAGTCGTTGGGGAAGCGTCGTAATACGCCGCAATGGCGTTTGGGGGATGGCGTAGCGTGTCGCTCGACCTGCTGATCAACGCGATCATTGCCGGCGTTCTGATCGGCGGTTTCTATGCCGCCGTGACGGTCGGCGTGTCGATTTCCTTCGGCATCCTCGATGTCGTCAACATCGCCCATCCCGCATTCGTTATCCTGGGCTCCTACATCGCCTATATCGTCAACGACAGGCTCGGGATCGATCCGATTCTGACTGCGATCATCGCACTCCCCGCATTTTATGCCCTCGGCGCGATGGTCTATCAGGTCTACTACGCCTCGTTCGAGAAACGCGGCCAGGATGCACTGCGCGGGCTTGCGTTCTTCTTCGGCCTGCTGTTCGTCACCGAGGTCATCCTCATCCTGGTGTTCGGCGTCGATTATCGCAA
>Ga0265325_10003356_pt1 | contig 10509 bp, 11 predicted proteins | sample 41420metaG_FD_202090 | JGI IMG/M metagenome (GOLD analysis project Ga0265325, IMG submission 202090) | Rhizosphere microbial communities from Carex aquatilis grown in University of Washington, Seatle, WA, United States - 4-14-20 metaG | ecosystem: Host-associated > Plants > Roots > Rhizosphere...
ACGGCGTCGGGCGCCGAGGGCAGGACGCCGCGCTCGTAGCCGGCGAAGCCGAAGTGCGACGACAGCGCGTTGAACGCTTGCCCGGAGTCGGTCAGGTCGGCGATCAGCGTGTTGACCCCCGGCAAGTCGAGCGGTTTGAGGTCGACGTTGTAGATCTCGTAGCCTTTGGCGAGCAGGTGGGGCACTGCGTGCCGGCCGGCCTTGCCCGTTCCGCCGGTGAAGACGATGCGTTTGCCGGTCATGATTTCCTCCTCGGGCGTTGGCGGGCGCGGGCGAACCTAGCGCTTACGGCGGCGAGGGCAAGCGCGACGTTCGCCCGGCCGCGCCTGCGCCTCACTTTCAGGCGTCGCGGCGGCTCAAGCGCGCGGGTGGGCGGAGCGGTAGGCGGAGACGAGGCGGGCGCTGTCGACGGCGGCGTAGACCTGGGTCGTCGACAGCGACGCATGGCCCAGCAACTCCTGGATGGTGCGCAAATCGCCGCCGCGGGCCAGCAGGTGCGTGGCGAAGGAATGGCGCAAGGCGTGCGGCGTGGCGCTGTCGGGCAGGCCGAGCGCGCCGCGCAGCCGCTCCATCGCCAGTTGGACGATGCGCGGCGACAACGGCCCGCCCTTGGCGCCGACGAACAGCGGCCCCTGCGGCTTGAGAATGTAGGGGCAGAGGGCGAGATAGTCGGCGATCGCCTGCCTGACCGGCGCGATCACCGGCGCCGAGCGGGTCTTGCGGCCTTTACCCACGACCGTCACCGCGTCGCGTTCGCCGGTCGGCGCGTCGGCCCGGCGGATCGACAGGGCTTCGCCGATGCGCAGGCCGGCGCCGTAACACAGCGACAGCACCGCGGCGTCGCGCGCCAGGATCCACGGTTCGCGCGCTTCGCCCTCGCGCGAGGCGGCCGAGGCGACGGCGCGCGCGTTGGCGGCGCTTAAGGGTCGCGGCAGCCGCTTGGCCGCCTTGGGCGCGCGCACCGCGCCGAGCGCGGAGGCCGGCGCGCCGCCGTCGCGCACAACCTGCCGGGCGAGCGAGCGCAGGGCGGAGAGCGCGCGTTGCAGCGAGCGCGGGTCGATCCCCTCGGCGCGGCGCGAAGCGAGAAAGGCGCGCAGATCGGCGGGCGCGAGGGCGGAAAATTCGGCGACGCCCGCCGGCGCGCCGAGCCGCTCGGCGAGGAAAGCGAGAAACTGACGCGCGTCGCGGCCGTAAGCCTCGACCGTATTGGCCGACAGTCGGCGCTCGCCGGCGAGCCGGCCAAGCCAGGCCGCGACGACCGTCGCCAGATCGGGGGCGGCGGGCAGGGCGGCGGTTTCGAGCGCTTCCGTCATGGCGCGACGATGCGCCAGCAGGGTTAAGCGAGGCTTGCCGGCGGCTCCGCCGCGGACGTGTCGCGGATTCGGTCGGCGATCCTCAGCGGTTGCTGCATCCGTAGCGGAAGCCAGGGCGCCGGCATCGAGTCTCCGGAGTCGTTGCCCAAATAAAATGCAACGCGTCAGTATTGGCAGCGGAAATCCTTCACTTTTCAATGCGGAAACCGCGCGACGGCGCCGCGTTTCACTTTCGGTTCTTCGAGATCAGGCGTTATACGGCGACCCTTTGTAACGGCGGCGGCAAATTGAACAATTCATCCCAGTTCAAACTGAAACGCATCGTTAGTATTTCTTGGCAATCCTGTCCCGACGAACTGCAGCGAATCGTAGAGACGGGTGGGTTTGTTCTGCTGGTCAATCGGACTGGAAGGAACCGCCGCTAGTATTTGAAAAGTCGAATCGGAGAGCGGCAGCGAAATCTTGTCGCTCGGACAACAGCCGTCTTCGCAGTCAGAGCCCGGAGGGTTAGCGTCATGCCGCAAGGTGAGCAATCGCGCGAGCGCCGCCGCTACGACCGCGTGGCTCTGAAGCTGCCTGGCCGCTACATGCTGTCCGACGGGCAGGAGTTCGTCTGTCAGATCATCGACGTCTCCCCTGCCGGCATCGCCATTCGCGGTCCCTTGGTCGGCGACATGGGCGAACGGGTCGTCGTCTACGTGCAAGAACTCGGACGGGTCGAAGGCGTGGTCGTGCGGCGCTCGGACGACTGGTTCGCCGTCGATCTGAAAATTCCCTCGGCGAGGCTGCACAAACTGGCGGCGAGGATCGACGGCCTGGCGAAGCGGAAGGCGGAAGGGGCGCCGGAGCGCCGCGCCGCCGAGCGGTACGATTTCGATCACGCGCGCGCGACGTTGCAGCTCGCGGACGGCACAGAATTTCCCGCAGTCCTGATGGACGTTTCGATTGAGGGCGCGGCGCTCGAAATCGACGTCACGCCGCCGATCGGCGCGGCGGTGCGGGTGGGAGAACGCTGCGCTCACGTGTCACGGCATTTCGCCGGCGGCATTGCGGTCACTTTCGACGATGAGGCCGGCGGCGAGACCCTCGACGAGGTCGAGACAGGCGGGGCTCGCTGGTCGCGCGGCTGACCGGGCCCGAAAGGGCCTCAGGCCGGCCATCCGCCAGGCGCATCCCGTTCGCCAGACAGCGCGATTGAACGCGCCGGACCGGCCGCCCTCGCGCCTCGGCCATTCCGCCTTGCCCGGAACACGAAGCCGTCGAAAGACTGGCTCGAAAGCGGGCGTTGGCTCACAATGCCGGCGATTTCAGCGAGGACGACGATCATGGCCAACGACAAGATGGCGGCGCAGATGGCGAGCAAGGACGGCTTCATCGCCGCGCTCGACCAGAGCGGCGGATCGACCCCCGGCGCGCTGCGCCTCTACGGCATAGCCGACACCGCATACAGCGGCGAGGCCGAGATGTTCAGGCTGATGCACGAGATGCGCGTGCGCATGATCACCTCGCCGGCGTTCAACGGCGACAAGGTCATCGCCGCGATCCTGTTCGAGCGGACGATGGACGGATTGGCTGAAGGCCAGCCGGTTCCGGCGTTCCTGTGGCGGGAACGCGGCGTCGTTCCGTTCCTCAAGGTCGACAAGGGACTCGAGGCCGAGCAGGACGGCGTCAGTCTGATGAAGCCGATGCCCGATCTCGATCCGCTGCTCGCCCGGGCGGCCAAGCTCGGCGTCTACGGCACCAAGATGCGCTCGGTGATCAATCTGGCGTCGAAGAGCGGGGTCGCGGCGATCGCGCGCCAGCAGTTCGAAGTCGGCGAGCAGATCGCCAAGCACGGCCTGATGCCGATCCTCGAGCCCGAGGTGTCGATCAAGAGCCCGGACAAAGCCGGCGCCGAGGCGCTGTTGCTCGCTGAACTGACCAAGGGGCTCGACGCTTTGCCGGCCGGCCGGCAGGTGATGTTCAAGCTGACGCTGCCCGAGACGCCGGATTTCTACGCCCCGCTGATCGCCGATAAGCGCGTCGCCCGCGTCGTCGCGCTGTCGGGCGGCTACACCCGGGCCGAGGCGTGCCGGCGTCTGGCCGCCAATCACGGCATGATCGCCAGCTTCTCGCGCGCCCTGGCGCAGGACCTCCGCAGCGCGATGAGCGACGCCGAATTCAACGCCGCGCTGGCGAGCGCGATCGACGAGATCTATCGCGCCTCGGTGGTGAAGGTTTGAGACGGGTGCGTTTGCGAGGTCGCCGTCGCCGTTTTCGGGGTGTACCGTGGCGGATCAAATTCTCGTCGAAATCGTGCGGTCGCCGACGGACGAAATCCGCGAACTGATTGGCGAGCTCGAGGTCGTTCTTTCGGCGGAATATCCGCCAGAGCAGCGGCACGGGCTGCCGCTGGAGGCGATATTCGCGCCGCACATTCGGTTTTTCGTCGCGCGGTTGAACGGCGCGGCGGCCGGCTGCGGCGGCGTCGCGTTGTTCAGCGATTTTGCCGAAGTGAAACGCATGTACGTTCGCCCGTTCGTGCGCGGGCGCGGCGTGGCGCAAGCGCTGCTGAAGCGGCTCGAGGCCGAGGCGCGCAATGACGGACAGTCGGTGCTGCGGTTGGAAACCGGCGACCGGCAAGAGGCGGCGATGCGCCTCTATGAGCGCGCCGGGTTTGTCCGCTGCGGCGCATTCGGGGCGTACGTCGCGATGCCGCTGGAGACTATCGCGACCAGCATTTTCCTTGAAAAGAGCCTTGCGGGGCCGGCCGGCGTCAACGGATGACGCGTTGGGTCGCCGCTCTCGGCGTCTCAGCGCGCCCCATGCTTTCGCCTCATGATCGTTGGCGAATGCCGCTCGATCTCACGTCCGCTGCACGCGCCCGGCGGCGCGCGAACGAGCGACGGCGAGGAAGCGATCGCGGATGATCGCATAGAGGCTCGGCGGCAGCATGCCGTAGGCGACTGACGACGCGTCGGCGCCGGGCAGGCGTCTGAGGTCGGGGCCAGGCCAGGCGAATTCGTTCCACTCCGACAGCATGACCCAAGAGCGTGCCTCGTCGAGCCTCAGTCGCTGTTTGACGTTCGCCGGAATTTCGACCGCGAGTTCGGGATGATCGGGCGGGCTGTGGGTCACCGGCAGGACGAGGACGCGCACTTCGCCGTCTTCGTCGGTTCGGATCGCCGCGACGATCGCGCAGGGGCGGTCCTTCTGCCCCTCCTCGCGGCCTTGGCGATATTCGCTGTGCCAGAGATAGCTATAGCGGATGACAAGGCCCGGGACGGGTAACGGCAGGGCCACTGCCGGTCACTTCAACTCAGCGTCGAGATCGGCGTGGGGGACCTCCGAGCGGCGCACGGCCTCGATCCATTCCTCCGACAGCTCGCCTGCCAAGCCAACGCGCCGATCGCGCCGCTTCAGTCGCGCCCATTCCTCCGCCGACATGACCACTAGCGAATCGCGTCCGTGTTTGGTGATGACCACCGGTTCATGGCGGGCCTGGTCGCTCAGGGCGCCGAAGGATTGTTGGAACTGGCTGGCGGTAACGCGGGTCGACGGCATGGAAAAACCTCCATTTTGGATATTTTATCCAAAAATGCCTGAATTTCAAGGCGACCGTCTGCGTCGTTCATCGTCCTGTTCCGCCCCTCGCCTCACCCCAGCAAATCGACCAGCGCCGGGATCAGCGGCGCGTCGGCGGGGGGCATCGGGTAACTGCGCAGGTCCTTGGCGCGCGCCCATTTTAGCGCCTGACCCTCCAGCGGCTGGACGAAGCCCTCCCAGCGCCGGCAGACATAGAGCGGCATCAGCAGATGGAAGTCGTCATAGGCGTGGCTGGCGAAGGTCAGCGGCGCGAGGCAGGCGGGCTTCACCGTGACGCCGAGTTCCTCCTTGAGTTCGCGGATCAGCGCGTCCTCGGGGCGTTCGTTCGGTTCCAGCTTGCCGCCGGGAAACTCCCACAGGCCTTCCAGCGCCTTGCCTTTCGGGCGCTGGGCGATCAGCACGCGATTGTCGGCGTCGACCAGCGCCGCGGCGACCACCAGCAGCAGGTTCAAGAGCGGTAGTCGCCGTTGATGGCGACGTATTCCTTGGTGAGGTCGCAGGTCCACACCTTGGCCGTCGCCGTGCCGACGCCGACGTTGACGGCGATGACGATCTTGCTCTTCTTCATGTAGGCGGAGGCTTCCGCCTCGCTGTAGTCGGGGTCACGCTGGCCGGCGTGGGCGACGCGCAAATCGCCGAAGAAGATGTCGAGCTTGTCGCGCTCGGCCTTCTCGCCCGCCTTGCCCACCGCCATGACGACGCGGCCCCAGTTGGCGTCCTCGCCGGCGACCGCGGTCTTGACCAGCGGCGAATTGGCGATCGCCAGCGCGATGCGCTTGGCGGCGCGGCGGGTCGCCGCGCCGGCGACCCGGACTTCGACGAATTTGCGCGCGCCCTCGCCGTCGCGCGCCACCTGCTGGGCGAGGTCGACAAGCAGCTTGTCGAGCGCGCGGCGGAAGGCGGCGAGACGGGGGTCGGCGGCGTCGTCGATCGCCGGCGCGCCGCGCGCCGCCGCCGCGCCGGTGGCGAAGATCAGCAGCGTGTCGGAGGTCGAGGTGTCGGAATCGACGGTGATGGCGTTGAACGAGCGCTCGACGCCCTTGCTCAGTAGCGCCTGCAGCGCCGGCGCGGCGATCGGCGCGTCGGTAAAGACGAACGACAGCATCGTCGCCATGTCGGGCGCGATCATGCCGGCGCCTTTGGCGATTCCGTTGATCGTCACCTCGGCGTCGCCGAGCCTGGCGCGCGCCGTCGCAACTTTGGGAAAGGTGTCGGTGGTCATGATCGCGTGCGCCGCATCCATCAGGCGGTCAGGCTTGGCGGCGGCGATCAACCCGCCGAGCGCATTGACGATCGGCGCCGGGTCCATCGGTTCGCCGATGACGCCGGTCGAGGCTTGGTAGATCTCGTTCGGCCCCGCGCCGATCGCCTTGGCGATCGCCTTGGCGACGGCGGTCGTGGTGGCGACGCCGGCGGCGCCGGTGAAGGCGTTGGCGTTGCCGGAATTGACCACCAAGGCGCGGGCGCGCCCGTCGCTCAGCGCGGCGCGGCACCAGTCAACCGTCGCCGACGGGCACTTCGAACGGGTGAATACGCCGGCGACCGTCGCCGGGCGGTCGAACAGCGCCAGCATGACGTCGGTTCGCCCCTGGTAGCGCACGCCCGCGGCGCCGGCGGCGAAACGCACGCCGTCGATCGGCGGCAAGGCGGGGAAGCTCTTGGGCGCGAGCGGCGATAGCGAGGCGGAAGCAGCCATGCGGGAGAGATCCGGGTCGAGGGGGCCGCGCCGGCGCCGGCGCGGGCGTTCCGCCCCGCGCACGCAGCGGGGCGGAGGATTGCGGACGCCTCAGGGCGTCTTCGGCTTGGCGGCGTCGTCGCCGGTCGCCGGCGCGGCGCTCGGGGTCGGCGCCGGCTCGGGGACGAGATTGCCGGAATCGTCGGCGCGCTCGACTTTGGCCGCGCCGTGCAGCGAGGCGATGAGATCGCTCTGCGCCTTCTGGGCGACGAAGCGCGCGGCCTGGTCCTTGAGTTCGGCGAACGGCGGGAAGGTGCGCATCCGTCGCTCTTCGAGCTTGATGATGTGCCAGCCGAACTGGCTCTTCACCGGATCGGAGATTTGGCCCGGCTGCAGCTTGAACGCGGCGTCGGCGAATTCGGGCACCATGCGATCCTTGGTGAACCAGCCGAGGTCGCCGCCGTCGCCAGCGGGATCCTTCGATAGTTCCGTCGCCACCTTGGCGAAGTCCTCGCCCTTCTTGACGCGCTCGAGCGCGGCCTTGGCCTCTTCCTCGGTCGGCAGCAGGATGTGGCGGGCGTGAACCTCTTCGGCGGGAGGATTGGCCTTGGCGGCTTCGTCGTAGGCCTTGTGCTCGGCCTCGTCGGTCTGCGCCGACTTGCCAACCTGGCTCAGCAGCGATTCCATCGCCAGCTTGTCATGATAATAGTCAAGCCGGCGCGCGAAATCGGCGCCCTGGTCGAGCTTGTCGGCCTTGGCCTTGGCGGCGGCCAAACGCAGATCGATGAGATAGTCGAGCACGTATTTTTGCCGCGCCGGGCCTTCGAGCTTCTGCGGCAGGCCGGGGCCGATGTCCTGCATCGCATCGGCGACGTCGTCCTCGGTGATCGTCGCGCCGTCGACCTTGGCGAGAACGCGGGGGTCGGCCTGCGCGGCGCCGGCGACGAGGCAGGCCGCGCTCAGGATGGAAGCAAACAGGAAGGCGAGCCGGCGGGCTGGCGCTGGCGCTGATCGGGTCATGGAGGCTCCTCTCGGGGAGGCTTGTGCGCCTCCGCTGGTGCTGGCGCGTATAAAGCGGTTTGGCCGATTTTGCGAGGGGCGCCGTCACCGGGGGCTCGGCCTGCGACCGCCGGGTGTGGTGCCGGCGGCGGCGATCTCAGATGCGGCGGCAGGCTGAGGGCAAGAACGCGGCGGTTATCGCGACGCGCGCATGCAGGGCGGCAAGTATGGAGTCAGTTCTGACTCGGGACCTTCGATCGCTATTTCGCATGATAACGATCGCTGTTTGTTATGAGCGATCGTCGAACGACTGCCCGCCGCGAACTTCGCGACCGCGTTCGTCCTTTTCGTCTGCCAGCCGCGACGACGCGCCGCGGCCATTCCATTAGACGAGACGGTAGGTTCGGTATATCGAACGCTACGCCCGCGGACGACGGGGCGCAGAGCGCAGACCGCGCTTTCCGAGCCTATCCAGGAAAAAGTCCGTCGCGGCGCGAGGGCGCGGGCGCGCCCTCTTTGTGCAAGGAGGGTATTTCGTTATGCGCACAGCCTTCATCCTGTCATTGGCAGGGTTCGTTTCGGCCTTGGCCATTGCGCCGGTCAAAGCCGACGACATCACGATTGCGGTCGCCGGACCGATGACGGGCCCCGTGGCGACGATCGGCGATCAAATGAAACGCGGCGCCGAAATGGCGGCCGCAGCGATCAACGAAGCGGGCGGCGTTCTGGGACGCAAGATCAAGATCGTCGAAGAAGACGACGCCTGCGATCCCAAGCAGGCGGTCGCGGTCGCCAATATGATCGTCGGCCAGCAGATCAAATTCGTCGACGGCCACGCCTGCTCGGGCTCGTCGATTCCGGCTTCCGACGTCTATGCCGACAACAAGGTGCTGATGATGAGCCCGGCGTCGACCAATCCGGCGCTGACCGAGAAGGGTTATCCGACGATCATGCGCGACTTCCCGCGCGACGACGCGCAGGGCGCCTTCGTCGCGCCGTGGATCGCCAAGAACTTCACCGGCAAGAAGATCGCCGTCGTCCACGACAAGAGCGCCTACGGCAAAGGCCTGGCGACGATCGTCAAGGACACCCTCAACAAGCTCGGCGTCAAAGAAGTGATGTTCGAGGGCATCAACCCCGGCGAGAAGGACTATAGCGCGCTCGTCAGCAAGCTGAAGGCGGCCGGCGCCGAATTCGTCTATTACGGCGGCTATCACCCCGAAGCCGGTCTGATCGTGCGTCAGTCTGCCGATCAGGGCTACAAGTTCCAACTGATGAGCGACGACGGGCTCGCCACCACCGAGTTCTGGCCGATCGCCGGCCCGGCGGGCGAAGGAACGCTGTTCACCTTCGCCGCGGACCCGCGTCGGTCGGCGACGTCCGCCAAGGCGTTGGAGCAGTTCAAGGCGCAGGGATACAGCCCCGAAGGCTTCACCCTGTTCTCGTACGGCGTCATTCAGGCGATCGTCGAGGGCATCAAGCGCGCCGGCTCTGACGATCCGGTCAAGGTCGCCGAGGCGCTGAAGAACGGCCAGCCGGTCGAAAGCGTGCTCGGGCCCGTCGCGTTCGACGCCAAGGGCGACGTCAAGGACCCGCACTTCGACATCAACCAGTGGCACGAAGGCAAGTACGCCGCGCTCGGCCAATAAGCGAAGTCGGCTGAAATCCTGCGGCCGCGTCGGGCGAAAGCTCGGCGCGGCCGTTTATGTCTTGTTCCTCAACAGCGCGGGCCCTCGCAGTGGCGCGGGCCTCTGTGCCCGCGCGGCCGCGGAGGGCCGCGCCACTGACCCGGCGCCGACGCCTACGACAGCGTGAACGAACGCATCGACAGCGACGCCATGTCGAACGAGGCGTTGAAGAACTTGATCTCGTCCTTCGGGTCGGCGAGCGCCAGCGGATAGAGCACGGGCAGAAAGTGCTCGGGCGTCGGGTGGGCGTAGCGGGCCGAGGGCAGGCGCGGCGCGTCGTCGGCGACGGCGCGGAAATCGTGCGCCTCGATCAGCTTGGTCAGCCGCGTGTCGAAGTCGACCGCCCAATCGTAGGGCGGCGCGCCGGGATTCATCGCCATCAGATTGTGGACGAGATTGCCCGAGCCGATGATCAGCACGCCGCGCTCGCGCAGCGCCTTGAGCTCCGTGGCGAGTTCGAAATGCTCGGCCGGCGACTTGCTGAGGTCGAGCGAAAGCTGGAACACCGGGACGTCGGCCTTGGGGAACATGTGCAGCAGCACCGACCAGGCGCCGTGATCGAGGCCCCAGCGCTCGTCAGGCGCGAGATGGCTGCGCTTAACGAGGTCGATCGTCGCCTGCGCGACGTCGGGCGCGCCCGGCGCGGGATATTGCTGATTGAACAGCTCGCGCGGGAAGCCGGCGAAATCGTGGATCGTCTTCGGCTTGGCGCCGATGTGGACCATGGTGGCGCCGCGCGTCATCCAATGCGCCGAGACGACGAGAATCGCCCGCGGGGCCGGCAGCGACTCGCCGAGCGCGCGCCAGGCGCGGCCGTATTCGCTGTCTTCGATCGCGAACATTGGATTGCCGTGGCCGACGAACACCGCCGGCATGCGCGGCGTCGCCGGCAGATCGGCAAGCGAGGCGGGGAGTTCAGACATCGTCGTTTCCTTTCGTTCAGACGGAGGCGAGCGCGCGGGCGAGGAAAGACCCCGCCGCTTCGACGCCTTCGCCGGAAATCGAGTGGCCAAGCCGCGCAAAATAGCGCGTCTCGACGGTGAAGCCCGCCGCCTTCAGCCGCGTCGCGGCGCGGCGGCTTTCTTCGGCAGGGACCATTGCGTCGGCTTCGCCGTGCAACAGGAGCACCGGCGTCGCCGCCGCGGCGGGAAGCGGATCGGCCGCGCCGGGCAGGCGGCCGGATGCGGCGACGACCGCCGCGACCGGCCAGCGGCCGCCGGCGATCGCGTCAAGCGCCATGATCGAACCC
>Ga0265325_10003360_pt1 | contig 10501 bp, 5 predicted proteins | sample 41420metaG_FD_202090 | JGI IMG/M metagenome (GOLD analysis project Ga0265325, IMG submission 202090) | Rhizosphere microbial communities from Carex aquatilis grown in University of Washington, Seatle, WA, United States - 4-14-20 metaG | ecosystem: Host-associated > Plants > Roots > Rhizosphere >...
GCCATTACCGATCCGGACCCCGGCGTGTGGACCGGCACCTGGGCCGATCCGCGCTTCAGCCCGCCTGAAGATGGCGGTCGCCCGCAAAACGCGCTGACCGGAACGCTGTGGACGATAAATGCCTTGAACGTCGACTACAACTCGTCGACCAGCATGACGGTATCGTCGCAGTATTCGGCGTTACGTTTCTGGCGCAACACGACGGTTGCCACATTGGGCAGCGGCAAGTCCATAACATTGGGCGATCACGTGCTCGGTTACGAAGCCGATTCGGACGTCGACAACGGTTCTCGACCGGCAGGGCTGATCGACTTGTCCGCGACGACCGTGAACGCCACATCGGTGCTGCAAGATTACGGCGGCACGTTCGCTGCCGCAACTGTCACGCAGAACATGACGATGTACCGGGCTTCGAGCGGCGCCCTCGTGTTCGGCGCCGGCACCGTGCAATATTCCTGGGCGCTCGACAACGATCACGACATCTACAGCGGCGCGACCGACAAGAACCTGCAGCAAGCCACGATCAATCTGTTCGCCGATATGGGCGCGCAGCCGGGCTCGCTGATGGCGGGCCTGATCCGCGCGACGATGTCCACCGACACGGTGGCGCCGGTCTCGACGATCACCTCGCCCCTCTCCGGCGCGACCGTGGCCGCCGGAGCATCAGTCACGATACGCGGCACAGCTCAGGATCAGGGCGGCGGTGTGGTTGCCACCGTGGAAGTTTCGGTCGACGGCGGCCAGACCTGGCACCAAGCGACGGGAACGACGAGCTGGACCTATGTTTTCACGCCGCGCACCGCCGGCCAGTTCACGATTATGAGCCGTGCCGCGGACGACAGCGGCAACCTTGAGAAGCACGGTCCGGGCGTCACCGTCAATCCGCAGTCCGCCGCCGGCACGTTCAACCTGTTCGGCTCGACAACGCCTGGCACGGTCGACAGCGCCGATGGGGCCGCAATCGAAGTCGGCATGCGATTCACTTCCGACGTCAACGGTTTGGTCACCGGCGTCCGCTTCTATAAGAGCAGCGCCAACACGGGGACGCATCTGGGCCACTTGTGGAGTGCCGATGGCACGCTGTTGGCCGCCGCCACGTTCACGAATGAAACCTCTTCCGGCTGGCAGCAAGTCACGTTCGCCACGCCGGTAGCGATCCAGGCCGGCCAGGTCTACGTCGTTTCGTATTATGCCCCCAACGGGCATTACTCCCTCAACCGCAACTACTTTGCCACGCAAGGCATCGATAATGGACCGCTGCACGGATTGGCGCAAGGTCCGAACGGCCCCGACGGCATTTACGTCTATGGCGGCAGTGCCTTCCCCACATTGAGCTATCAGTCGTCGAATTATTGGGTCGACGTCATCGTAAGTACGAATGTCGCGACCGACACTACGCCGCCGAAGATTCTTTCGTATGCTCCGGCGGACGGCTCGTCGACGCTGACGACCGATTCCTCGATCGTGATCACGTTCAGCGAACCGCTGAACGTTGCGACGATCAATACGACCACCGTTGAGTTGTTAAACCCGGATCCCAGCACGATTCCGGCAGGCTGCTGCGGCACACCCGGCGGATGGTGCAGCGGCTGCCCCCTGATACAAGGCGCGCTCACGAAGGTCATCAACGCGACAGTCTCATACGACTCGACGCACAATACCGTGACGTTGACTCCCACAGCCCCGCTGTCGACTCTGCAAACCTACACCGTGTACGTGAAGGGGGGAGCACAGGGCGTACAAGATTTAGCGGGCAACACAATCGCTACCGACCAGGCCTCGTCGTTCCTCACGCCCTCCCAAACGGCATCGACATGGTCGAGCATTTGGCCTTCCACGACCGCTCCCACCACGGTCGACGGCGGCGACGCAACGTCGATCGAGGTGGGCACCAAGTTCTATTCCGACGTCAGCGGAACGATTGCCGGCGTTCGGTTCTACAAGAGCGCCGGTAACACCGGCACGCACACGGGCAGCCTGTGGTCGTCGACCGGGCAGTTGCTCGCGACCGGCACTTTCACGAACGAAACGACCAGCGGATGGCAACAGCTTATCTTCACCACACCCGTGGCCGTCACCGCCGGCACGACATACGTCGTGTCGTATCATGCCACGGTGGGCCACTACGCGGCTGACAAAAACTATTTCACTGCGCAATACAACAATGGCACGCTCCACATCCCGGCGGGGGGAGGCGTGTACTTAAACGGCAGCGGGGGATTCCCCACGCAAACCTTCCAGAACACCAACTATTGGGTCGATGTCATTTTCCGCACGCCGACGACGGTCGACAATGTTGCGCCGATAGTGCTCGGCATCTCGCCGGCGGCCAACGCGACCGAAGTGTCGGTCAATCCGTCGATTAACGTGCGGTTCAGCGAAGCACTCGATCCGACGACCGTCACGTCGAATACGCTGCGGCTGCTGGACAACAACAATCACCTGGCGCCCGCGACCGTGACGTACAACGCGCAGACGTTTACGGCGACGATCGTGCCGACTTCGGCGCTCTCGTTCGGTAGTACATATACGATCGTGGTCGCAGGCGGGGCGCAGGGGGTCAGAGACGTCGCCGGCAACCCGGTTGCCCAGACCCTCGGGTCGAGCTTTACCACGGTCGGCGCGCCAGTGCCTGATACGACGCCGCCAACCGTGATTGCCAGCAACCCGACGGATGGCGCGACGGGCGTGTCGGTCAATGGTTCGTTCACTGTGACCTTCAGCGAGCCGCTGAATTCGGCCACGGTGAACGCGGCGAGCGTGAATATATTGAAGAACGCTACGACCCGCGTAGCTACTACAGCGGTCTACAATGCCGCGACGAACTCAGTCACTATCACGCCGACGACGCCGTTGGAGTACAGCAGCAGTTATACGATTTACATTATCGGAGGATCGACCGGCATCCGTGATCTATCGGGTAATGCGATGGCATCGAACGTGGCGGCGCCGACGTTCACGACGGCGGCAGCCCCGCCCCCCTCGAGCCTGTGGCCGACGACTACCACACCGGCCACGGTTGACGGCGGGGACGCGAAAGCGATCAGCGTCGGAGTGAAATTCACCGCCGACTCGAACGGCTACATCACAGGCGTGCGCTTTTACAAGGGTGCGACAAATACCGGCACGCATGTCGGCAACCTCTGGTCATCGACTGGCCAACTGCTTGCCACGGGCACGTTTACGGGCGAGACGTCCAACGGGTGGCAAACCCTCACCTTCGCCACGCCCGTGGCGATCACTGCCGGCACAACGTATGTCGCATCATACTTCGCCCCGAACGGCCACTACTCGTTCGACAAGAATTACTTCACCGCTCAATTCAACAGCGGATCCCTGCACGTGCCGGCTGCCGGCGGTGTCTACACCTACGGCGCCGCGAGCGCGTTCCCGGCCAGCACGTTCTCGAACGGCAACTATTATGTCGACGTGTTGTTCAGCCTCACGCCGCCGCTCGATACGACGCCGCCGACGGTGACGGCAATGTCGCCGGCCAATGGCGCGACGAACGCATCGACGGGCATGAGCGCCACGGTGACGTTCAGCGAGGCAATCAATCCCGTGTCGCTGACCAGCAGCACGCTGCGCATCTTAGACGGCACTACGCTCGTGCCGGCGACGATCACGTATGACGCCAATAGCAAGACGGCGACAATCACGCCGAGCACGCCGCTGGCGAACTCCCACACGTACACGCTTTCCGCCGTGGGTGGTCTGCCGGGTTTGAAGGACATTGCCGGCAACACTCTGGCGCAAACGATTACGTCGACCTTTACGACCGTGGCGGCCGATGTGACCCCGCCGATGGTCACGTCGTTCAGCCCCGCGAACAACGCCGGCAGCGTGCCGACGAACACGACCGTCACAGTGACGTTCAGCGAGGCTCTCGACCCGACAACCGTGAATGCCACGACCGTCTCGCTGCGAACCGGCGTTGGCACGGTCGTGCCGGCGGCGGTTTCCTATAACGCCGCTAGCAATACCGTCACGTTGACGCCGACTGCGGCGCTGTCGAACACGTCGAGCTATACCGTCACGGTGCAGGGGGGCGCCAGCGGAGTGAAGGATCTAGCGGGGAACGCGTTGGCGGCCAATGCCACTTCGACGTTCCTGACGGCTGGGGCGCAGCAGGTCGTCGGTACTACCTCCTCGCTGTGGAGCACTACGACTACGCCGGCCACGACCGCGATCAGCGAGGCGCAATCGCTGGAGGTAGGCACCAAATTCACTTCTGACAACAACGGATTCGTCACCGGCATCCGCTTTTACAAGGGAACCGGCAACACCGGCACGCACACCGGCAACCTGTGGTCCTCGACCGGTCAGTTGCTGGCCACTGGCACGTTCACGAACGAGACCGCCAGCGGGTGGCAGACGCTGACGTTCGCCACGCCCGTAGCCATCACGGCCGGCACGACGTACATCGCCTCGTACTATGCACCGAACGGGCATTTCGCCACGAACCGCAGTTATTTTGGCAGTACGTTCACAAGTGGATCGCTGCATGTGCCGGTTGCCGGCGGCGTCTTTGTGTACGGCGCGAAGAGCGCGTTCCCCACAAGCACCTATTCGAACAGCAACTATTGGGTTGACGTGCTCGTGAGCAGTACCCCGCCGGCTGACACGACTCCTCCGACCGTGACGAGTGTCAGCCCGGCGAGCGGTACGGCGAACGTCGCGACGGGCGCAGCGGTGACAATCGCGTTTAGCGAAGCGCTGTCGGCTGCCAGCGTCACGACAAGCACCGTGAAGCTGATGAACGGCAGCACGGCGGTGGCGGCGACCGTCAGCTACAACGCCGGCAATAATACAGTCACGCTCACGCCTACGGCGGCGCTGGCCAACGGCACGACCTACACGGTGTCGGTTGTCGGCGGTACAAGCGGCGTAAAGGACGCGGCGGGCAATGCGTTGGCGCAAACCTTCACCTCGACGTTCAGCACCGTTGCTCTGCCACCCCCCGACACGACTCCGCCGACCGTGTCGAGCGTTAGCCCGGCAAGCGGCACGACAAGTGTCGCCACGAATGCGGCGGTGACGATCACGTTCAGCGAGACATTGACGGTTGCCAGCGTCACGACGAGCACCGTGACGTTGATGAACGGCAGCACGGCCGTCGCGGCGACGGTCGCGTACAATGCCACCAATAAGACCGTAACTTTGACTCCGACCGCGGCACTGGCCAACGGCGCGACGTACACGGTGTCCGTAGTCGGAGGCGCCAGCGGTGTGAAGGACGCGGCCGGCAATGCCCTGGCGCAGACCTTTACGTCCACGTTCAGCACTGTCGCTCTGCCGCCCCCCGATACGACTCCGCCGACCGTGTCGAGCGTTAGCCCGGCAAGCGGCACGACAAGTGTCGCCACGAATGCGGCGGTGACGATCACGTTCAGCGAGACGTTGACGGCTGCCAGCGTCACGACGAGCACGGTCAAGCTCATGAACGGCAACACGGCCGTGGCGGCGACGGTTGCGTACAATGCCACCAATAAGACCGTAACTTTGACCCCGACAGCGGCACTGGCCAACGGTACGACCTATACGGTATCGGTCGTCGGCGGCGCAAGCGGCGTGAAGGACGCAGCCGGCAACGCCTTGGCGCAGACCTTTACGTCAACCTTCACGACCGCGGCGGCCGTGACCACGACGGCAAGCTTGTGGGCCACTTCGACCAAGCCCGCCACGCTCGATACCGGGGAGGGGCTAGGAATCGAGGTGGGGGTCAAGTTCACGTCCGACAGCAATGGCTATATCACCGGCATCCGCTTCTATAAGAGCGCCGCGAACACTGGCTCCCACACCGGTCATTTGTGGTCGTCGACAGGCCAACTGCTGGCCACGGGCACGTTTGCGAATGAGACCGCCAGCGGGTGGCAAACGCTCACCTTCGCCACGCCCGTGGCGATCACCGCCGGCACGACATACATCGCGTCGTACTATGCACCGAACGGGCATTTCTCCGTCGATCGCAATTACTTCGGCAGCACGTTCACTAGCGGACCGCTGCACGTAGCGACTGGCGGCGGCGTCTTTATGTACGGCAGCAGCAGCGCCTTCCCGTCATCCACTTGGCAGAACAGCAATTATTGGGTCGACGTGCTATTTAGCAGCAACTGATGCCGACCGCTATGAATCGCCAGCGGACCCGTTTATCGGCTTACACCGCGAGTTCTTGCTGTCGGCCTTGGCGGAGACCAAGCTCGCGAGACGCTCAGATCTGGGCAGTTCGGGGGCCGTTCACGGGGCACCCTCCACTTCAAGACGGGAAGAAACGGCGCGCCTTCAGGGGATTTTAAGCTCGATGGTCTGCTTGTCCGGCTTCACTTCCCACTGCAATGGCGTCGAGCCGGGCAGCGTATAGTCAGGGCCGAAGCGGATAGGAACGCCCTTGCCCGTGGAAGACTCCGACAGTCGGATGTCGGAAAGCGTTACGCGATGCCAACCCACGACGGCACCGGGCTTGCGCTTACCAGAATCGCTCATGAGCTCGAGAGTGAAGTGACCTGTGGCGTCGGTCTCGGCGGTTGACGGGGGGCCGTGCCCTCCCTTTTCGCCATCTGGATCGAACTGGACCCGGACCTTATCGCCTGGCTTGCCGTTGATGATCAGCACGCCGTCGACTTCTGCGGTGGGAATGGATTTTCCACATCCGGCCAGTCCCAGCACGAGGAGGCATCCGATCAGGCGCGCGCGAAACCTGCGGCCGGCGTGAATCGAGATCAATAGACACCTCCGATTTAATTGCCGGCGAGAGAGACTGCTTCTGCGTTCCCTCGCGTCGAGATTCTGCTAAGGGACTCCGCGTCGATATTGTCCTGCAGAAACCGGACCGAGCCGTCGGAGAAAAGGAAATTCACTCCCCCAACGTGACCGCTCCCCCAGCCGTTGAAACGATAATCCTCCCAACTGATCTGGTTCGGTGTGCTCGTATAGTACAGCATCGTCTTGTTGAGCGGCACCTTGGAAGAGCAGAAGAGCTGCGCCGCCCCTTTCATCCCGCCAGCCCAAGCCCAGGCTGAGACTTGGTACATTTTGAGACCGCTGTTGCCGCTCTGCCACGTGTCAAAAAAAGGGTCGGCATGGAACTTCTCTCCCATCATCAAAGTGTTACTAGTGCCATCGATGATGTCCGAAACTTTGACCGGCGGCAGGTTATAATGGTTGTCGCAAAGCGTGTGCAGACCTCCGCCCGGCATCTTCAAAGTCAGGTCGTTTCCCGTGAGGAAAAGGGCCCCGTTCGGCTTAATGGCGAATTGTGAATTCTTGGTATAAAACGCGCCTTGGCCGTAATTGCCCGCATAGCTAGTCGGGGAATAGTTTCCCTCCACGGCTCCGCACGCGCCGGATGTCGGAAACGAATCCGCCGGCCCCTTCAAAGCGAATGGCATGTCTTGGAACTGATCCGATGGGCAGATGAGATTGGGCAGAATCGTTGCCGACAACCCCTTAGTGACGTTGTTCGCCGGCGTATTAAAGTCCCATTGAGCATATAAGGCTCCCTGCTCCATGAAGGGCAACAGCCGAATGAAAAAAGTGGCCTTCGTAATCGACAAGGCCGGGCTTGCCCCAGGCATCATCTCCATGCCGAGCGGGAAGGACTGCATTGAGTCGTGATGGGTGTGGGAGGCTACACCGAGTTGCTTGAGCTGGTTCTTACACTGCGTGCGGCGGGCCGCTTCCCGCGCCGCTTGAACGGCAGGCAGCAAGAGTGCGATCAGAATCCCGATGATCGCGATGACGACAAGTAATTCGACCAACGTAAACCCACGCGCGGGGGATGTTTTCGCCATCTGAATGTTCCTTATCTTACCGTGCTTCCGAGATGCTACGGCGTGCGGCCGGCTATTGTAACGAATCGGTCGCCAGTTCGCACGCATTTTCGCACACCTGATTGAGCCCTCAGGTCAAGCCCCGTTGGCCGGCCCTAAAAACGTTGGGTTCCTCATGTATCCTTCCATGTTGAACGACCCGCACTTGCCTAAAAGTTGGCGGCCATTTCGCTCTGGGAATCACCGACGACGCGCCGGCGGGGAGCACGCTTTCTCCCCGGCGTCGAGGCAGCCGAACCCTGCGGCTGACTAGCAATGCGAAATCTCTTCGCCGTGCTCAAAAAGGAATGTGCAGGCAGGGATTACGGCACAAAAGATTCCGGTAATAGCGAAGATTTCTGTACGTTGAGCCGTCCTATTCCCTACCCGGCGTCGGCTGGGTTTCTGTTGCCCCTCACGAAACCGCAGCCTTCGACTTGTCGTCGTCCGGCGTTCATCAGGTTGTACAATGTCTGCCTTAGGGGCATGCTCAGTTATTGTGTGATTTGCGTTAAAGGCAGCTCCGGCCTGGAAATAGCGCGCAGTAGCCGGAGCACCGGTGGCAATGCCTCAAGCGCCTGGCAAAGGGTTTAGAAAGCATGGTCGAAACCGAGGGGTTTTCCTTCACCCGCGACGTCGATGCGCCTCGCGCGCTGGTCTTCCAAGTGTGGACCGATCCCGAATGCCTCAAGCACTGGTGGGGGCCGAAGGGCTTCGCTTGGTCCACTAGGACCAACTCGCCGCTTATCTTGCGAAGGCCCGAAAATCTCTTTAGAACAATCCCTAGCACTGCGGCTCAGCTTGCCTCGTGACGGACAGTGCGATGCCGTGTAAGCGATAGATTGGCAGCCTGAATAGGAGTGATGAATGAGCGGGATACGAGTTCTGGTCGGCACACGCAAAGGCGCCTTCGTTTTGACCTCCGACGGCAGCCGTAAGAAGTGGGGGATCAGCGGACCCCACTTTGCGGGCTGGGAGATGTACCACCTCAAAGGCTCACCCGCCGATCCCCAGCGGATTTATGCCTCGCAATCGAGCGGCTGGTTCGGGCAGATGATCCAGCGCTCCGACGACGGAGGCGAGACATGGACTGCCGTCGGCAACAAATTCGTTTACGACGGGGCGACCGGCACCCACCAATGGTATGACGGCACGCCCCACCCGTGGGAATTCAAACGTGTGTGGCACCTCGAACCGTCATACACCGATCCGGATACCGTTTATGCCGGCGTGGAAGACGCCGCGATGTTCCGCACGACCGACGGCGGGCAATCGTGGCAAGAATTGCCCGGCCTACGGACCCACGGCTCCGGACCGCGCTGGCAACCGGGCGCAGGCGGGATGTGCCTGCACACGATCCTGCTCGATCGCAGCAATCCGGCGCGAATCTTCATCGCGATTTCGGCCGCCGGCGCGTTCCGCAGCGACGACGGCGGAGAATCGTGGCACCCGATCAATCGCGGCTTGTATTCGAAGTACATACCCGACCCTACGGCCGAAGTGGGGCACTGCGTTCATCGGATCGCGATGCACCCCTCCCGTCCCGATGTGCTGTTCATGCAAAAACATTGGGACGTCATGCGCAGCGACGACGCGGGCGACTCGTGGCACAAGATCAGCGGCGACTTGCCGACCGATTTCGGGTTCGTGATCGACGTACATGCGCATGAGCCCGACACGGTCTACGTCGTGCCGATCAAGAGCGATGCGGAGCATTTTCCGCTCGAAGGGAAATTGCGCGTGTATCGCAGCCGCACCGGCGGCAACGAGTGGGAACCGCTCACCGAGGGCCTGCCACAAAGCGACTGCTACGTGAACGTGCTGCGCGACGCGATGGCCGTCGACACGCTCGATCCGTGTGGCGTCTACTTCGGCACCACGGGGGGGCAGGTGTATGCTTCGGCCGATAGTGGCGACAACTGGGCGCCGATCGTCCGCGATCTGCCGGCCGTCGTGTCCGTCGAGGTCCAGACACTGCCATGATCCGCGTGGAGCTGCCGGCCCATTTGCGATTGTTGGCGCACGTCGGCGCCGAGGTGACGCTCGAAGTCGAAGGGCAGGCCACGCTGCGTGCGGTGCTCGATGAGCTCGAAGCCCGCTATCCCGTGCTGTGCGGGACAATCCGTGATCACGTCACGCAGAAGCGCCGACCGTTTTTGCGGTTCTTCGCCTGCGAGCAGGATCTATCCCACGAATCCCCCGACACTCCGCTACCCGCTGCGGTAGTCGCGGGCACTGAGCCGCTGTTGATCATCGGAGCGATCGCCGGAGGGTAATCCCACATCTATCGTGACAATCGCAAGAAATGATTAGGATTACCGTCGTTCTCCAAACCTCGTGCCTACGAATAATGGTGCAAAACAATGAGTAACGATCGACCGGTAGCAGAAGACCGCCTGGCTATAGATGTCTCATTGCTCATAGTGCGCGTCGTTGTCGGGATCATCTTCGCGGCACACGGCGCGCAGAAGCTCTTCGGACTATTTGGCGGGCAGGGCATCGCGGAGCTCGTAAAAATGATGGGGCCAATCGGTTATCCGGTCGCCATCGGTGAATTTTTTGGCGGGCTCGGGCTGATTGTCGGCTTCCTGTGCCGGTTTTCAGCCGCCTCGCTGATCATCATAATGATCGGAGCCATCCAGATGGTGCACGGAAAAAATGGCTTCTTCTTAAGCGATAAAGGATTTGAATAT
>Ga0265325_10003363_pt1 | contig 10494 bp, 6 predicted proteins | sample 41420metaG_FD_202090 | JGI IMG/M metagenome (GOLD analysis project Ga0265325, IMG submission 202090) | Rhizosphere microbial communities from Carex aquatilis grown in University of Washington, Seatle, WA, United States - 4-14-20 metaG | ecosystem: Host-associated > Plants > Roots > Rhizosphere >...
AATCCAGATTGGGACGGTTCACCCACTGCACCGGCATGCGGAACGGCTTGTCCGCAACCTGTGCTTCCACATCCACCGTTTCGAGGAAGGACAGCAGCGGCGGCCCGCCGTACCAAGGCGTGTTCGCACTCTTGGTGATGACATTGTCGCCAAAGCGCGCCGATATCGGGATCGCGACACGGCTGAGGAACCCCAAATGCGCGGCAAATTCGGAGAACTCCGCCGCGATGCGGTCGAATGTCTCTTGCGAATACCCGACCAGGTCGATCTTGTTCACGGCCAGCACGATGTGACGGATCCCGAGCAGCGAAACGATATAGGCATGGCGCCGGGTTTGCGTCAGAACGCCCTTGCGGGCGTCGATCAGGATTACGGCGAGTTCGGAATTCGACGCACCCGTTGCCATGTTGCGGGTGTATTGCTCGTGACCGGGCGTATCGGCGACGATGAACTTGCGTTTGTCGGTGGCGAAAAAGCGATAGGCGACATCGATCGTAATGCCTTGCTCGCGCTCGGCCTCAAGGCCATCGACCAGGAGCGCAAAATCGATATCGTCGCCAGTAGTGCCGTGCTGTTTCGAATCCCGCTCGAGCGCCGACAGCGTATCCTCGAACAGCAGCTTGGAATCGTAAAGCAGCCGGCCGATCAGGGTGGATTTTCCGTCATCGACGCTGCCGCAGGTCAGAAAGCGCAGCAGGGACTTCTTTTCCTGCGCAGCGAGGAAGGATTTGAGATCGCGGGGGGCCATCAGAAATAGCCCTCACGCTTCTTCTTCTCCATCGAAGCCTTCTCGTCGCTGTCGATAAGGCGGCCTTGGCGTTCCGACGTGCGCGCTGTGAACATTTCCGTGACGATGGCCTCCAGCGTGTCGGCGGAGGATTCGATGGCACCCGTGAGCGGATAGCAGCCCAGCGTGCGAAAACGCACCAGCCTTTCCTCCACCTTTTCGCCATCGCGCAACTCCATCCGATCGTCGTCGACCATGATGAGCGTCCCATCGCGCTCGACCACCGGCCGTTTCTTGGCGAAATAAAGCGGCACGATGGGGATGCTGTCGGCCAAGATGTATTGCCAGATATCCAGCTCGGTCCAGTTGGACAACGGAAAGACGCGGATGGATTCACCCTTGTTGATCCGCGTATTGTATACGCGCCAAAGTTCCGGGCGCTGATTTTTTGGATCCCAGGCATGTGCGGCGGAGCGGAAGGAGAAGATGCGCTCCTTGGCGCGCGATTTTTCTTCGTCGCGGCGCGCGCCGCCGAAGGCCGCATCGAAACCGTATTTGTCGAGCGCCTGTTTCAGCGCTTCAGTCTTCATCACCTGAGTGTGCATCGCCGAACCGGAATCGAACGGATTGATGCCCCGCGCGAGGCCATCTTGGTTGACATGCACCAGCAGCTTCAGGCCCAGCCGCTTGGCAGTGGCATCGCGGAACAAAATCATCTCGCGGAATTTCCAAGTCGTATCGACATGCAACAGCGGAAACGGCGGCAGGGACGGATAGAACGCCTTCATCGCCAAGTGCAGCATCACCGACGAGTCCTTACCGATGGAATAGAGCATCACCGGGTTGGCGAACTCAGCCGCCACCTCGCGCATGATATGGATGCTCTCGGCCTCCAGCCGGCGCAGATGGGAAATTACGGGTTTATTGGTGGACAATCTTGCAGACCCCGGATAGCTAGTGTGAAATAGGCCCGCTGGAGCCGGGACGCAAGAGCGTCCGTCAAGCGTTGAATCGCCGCCCCATTCCCGAGCCTGGCGGATTAATTCGGACGGTCACGCCTTTGCCGGAATGCGCCCGTAAATATCCTCGAAGCGCACGATGTCGTCCTCGCCGAGATAGGAACCGGACTGCACTTCGATCAGGTGCAGCGGGGTGTCGCCAGTGTTTTCCAGGCGGTGCTTTTCGCCCTGCGGAATGAAGGTCGATTCGTTTTCCTTCAGCGTGAAGACCTTCTCGCCGACGGTCACCAGCGCCGTACCCTGCACCACGACCCAATGCTCGGCGCGCTGGTGATGCATCTGCAGCGAGAGTCGTCCGCCGGGCTTGACCATGATGTGCTTGGCCTGGAAACGCTCGCCGAGATCGATGGTTTCGTAACTGCCCCAGGGACGGTACACGATGGTGTTTTCGATAAGCTCGCTGCGATCGGCGGCCTTGAGCTTGTCGACAATCGCCTTTACGTCCTGTGCTCGCGCTTTGTCCGCCACCAGGACGGCATCCTTGGTGACGACCACCACAAGATCGCGCACGCCAACCAGTGCAGTCAGCCGCTTTTCGCTGCGTACGAAGGAGTTTTTGGTGTCGTGCACGACGACATCGCCGTGAAGAACGTTGCCGCTTTTGTCCTTCTTCTGAATGTCCCACAGGGACGACCAAGACCCCACATCATTCCAGCCGAAGGTGCCTGGGACCAGGACCGCGCGATTGGTGCGCTCCATGACGGCATAATCGATGGAAATGCTCGGCGCGCGCGCAAAGTTTTCCGCATCGAGACGGATGAAATCGAGATCGCGCTTGGATTTCGCCAGCGCCTCTCGCGCGGCCGGCAGCACGTCCGGGGCATAACGAGCGGTTTCCTCCAGCAACACGTCGGCGCGAAAGACAAACATGCCGCTGTTCCAGTAATAGCCGCCGTCATCGACATAACGCAGGGCCGTTGCGCCATCGGGCTTCTCGACAAAGCGCCTCACATGGAACGCGCCTGCCACTCCAGGCACTTCGCCGCCGCGCTGGATGTAGCCGTAACCGGTCTCGGGTCCGGTCGGCGCGATGCCAAAGGTGACGACATTGCCGGCCTCGGCAGCGCTAATGGCGACCGCTACCGCATCGCGGAAGACAATCTCGTCCTTCACCACATGATCCGACGGAAGTAAAAGGACGATGCCCTTGGGATCGCTTTCGGCGACGATCAGCGCGGCCACGGCCGCGGCCGGCGCCGTGTTGCGCCCTTGCGGTTCCAACACGATCGCGCTCGGCTTGACGCCGATTTCCTGCATTTGTTCGGCGACCAAGAAGCGGTGCTTTTCGTTGCAGATGATCATCGATGGCGCCGCACCTGGAAGATTCGCGCGCAGCACCGTGTCCTGGATCATCGTGCGGTCGCCGTTGAGCGGCAACAACTGCTTGGGCAAAGAGGCCCGCGATAGCGGCCACAGCCGCGTGCCCGAACCGCCGGAAAGAATGACCGGATGTAGGCGATGTTTCTGACTCATGTTCCTGACGTCCCGATAATGGCAACACTGCAAACGTTCATCGCCGGCGCGCCGCCGAGATTGTGGGTGAGGCCGAGCCTAGGATTTGTCAGCTGACGTGCGCCGGCGCGGCCCTGAAGTTGGAGGTACATCTCATACAGCATGCGCAAGCCCGAGGCGCCGATGGGATGGCCGAAGCATTTGAGGCCTCCGTCGATCTGGCAGGGCAATTCGCCGTCTGCATCGTAAAAGCCGTCCAGCACATCCTTCCAGCCCTCGCCTTCGCGAGAGATATGCAGATCCTCCATCGTGACGAGTTCGGTGATCGAGAAGCAGTCGTGCACTTCCATCATCGAAATGTCCTCGCGCGGATTACGGATGCCGGCTTCCTCATAAGCGCGCGTCGAGGCGATGCGTGCGGTGTGGAAATAGCTGCCGTCCCAGGAATTGTGCTGGCTCTCCAGCCCATTCGACAGCGAGAGCTGCAGCGCTTTCACGGTGACGAGATTGGTTTTGCCCATGGCACGTGCGATTTCCGGTGTGGTGACGATGGCACACGCCGCACCGTCCGACACGCCGCAGCAGTCGAACAGGCCCAGAGGCTCGGCGATCATCGGCGCTTTCAGGCACATCTCCTCAGTGATCGGCTTTTGCAGATGGGCTTTGGAATTCTTCGTGCCGTTGGCGTGACTTTTCACCGAGACATGTGCCATCGCCCGCTTCAGGTCCTCTTTCGAGACCTTGTGTTTGGCACGATAGGCGGAAGCGAGCTGTGCGAAATTGCCGGGCGCCGACCCGTTGGCACTCCACAGGGGCGCGAGCGTCGCGCCCTCGCGCTGAGGCAGGCCGCCATAACCGGTGTCCTTCAGCTTCTCGACCCCGAGCGCCAACGCGATGTCGCAAGCGCCTGCCGCCACCGCGTAGGTAGCTCCGCGAAACGCCTCCGACCCGCTGGCGCAGAAATTCTCAACCCGTGTCACGGGGATGTTGGGAAGTCTGAACGCCACTGACAACGGGGTGCCGCCCTTGCCGACATGCTGTTCCTCAATGGCCGTGGAAAACCAGGCTGCCTGGATCTGGCCGGTCTCAATTCCGGCATCGCCAAGGGCCTCCAGATAGGCTTCCACCATTAGTTCCTCGGCGCCGGATTCCCAGCGCTCTCCGAACTTGGAGCAGCCCATGCCCAGAATGGCCACCTTGTCCTTGATGCCGCTCGCCATCAGCCACGCCTTTTTCCTATCGGATGCCCCTGAAGATTATGGCGGCGGCCGCCGGATTGGAATTGCCCTCAATTCGGAGGTTTACCGTAAGGGCAGCCTCAATCGAACCCTTAAATCTCTTGCTGGGCCGTGGCCGATCGTCCTGGAAGCAACCTTGGGTTCCACCCGCCAAGGTGAACCGATTAAGCGATTGGCGCGGCCTTCCAAAAATAGCGCTTGAACCCGCGTTTTTCGTCCACGTCCTTGACGCGGAAGACCATGCGCACTTTGGCGCCGGTGCCGATTTCGCCCTGCTCGACGTCCGTGATGTCGGCCATCAGCCGGCCGCCGTCGGCGAACGTGATCATGCCGTAGTGATTGGGCGGATCCATCGCGAAGGTGAGAAAATCCGCGGACCAGGAGAGGATCGTGCCCTCCCGTTCGGAGAATCCGTATGGCTCCTGGCTGTCCACTGCTGCGCAGTTCGGATTGACGCAGATGCGCGCGCGCGGGAATTGCGCCGTTCCGCAGACACGGCACTTGCCGCCTACCATTCCAAGCAGCATGTCGTTCTTGCGATAAAGAACCGACAGCGCCGTGCGCTTGTCCACCTCCGCCCGCATGCCCTTTTCAAGCGCGATGAGACCGTTGAAGGCGAGATATTTGAGGTAGTTTGTCTCTTCTTTCCTGCGGGCGAGCGAGCCCCGCACGCCGTTTCGTTTCGGGAACGTCGCGATTTCGGGCGTTACCTCCAACAGCAGTGCATCGCAACCCTGACCGAATTGTGCCACAAGAATCTTCTCACCGGGCTTGGCACTTTCGAGCGTATGAACGAGCATCAGCAGCGCATGTGCAGTGCCGCTGTCACCAACATTCGTCGCAAGGTTGTCGCACAGATTGGCCGGATCGATACCGCATCGCTTGGCGACGGTCTGGTCGAATTTGGCAAACGGACACGGCAGAATGAAATGCGCGACGTCCGCGCCCGTCACGCCCGCCTTTTCGAGCAGCGCTTTGATCGCGCCCGGAACGACTTTTGTGAAGCCTTCATCGCGGACCCAACGTTCTTCCCACGCGTAATCGAAATCTTCGCCCTCGCCGCGGAAGTGATCGACAAAATCGATCGTAACGGAATGACTGGCGATGAGTTTTGCGATGACGCCCATCTCGCCTAGTGCCAGCGCCGCCGCCGCGTCGCCATAAGTCAGTTCCTGCGCCGATGCCGCGCGTGCCTTGCGCTTTTCGCCGGCAACCAGCAGCGCCGATTTCGTGCGGCCTGCCGCAACACCGTCCAATGCCGCGATCAGGGCCGATAGGCCTGCGCGCTGCGACGAGGCGATGTCGAACGCCGAAATGCTTTGTCCGAGACCTAGCGCCGCCGCAACGATCCCGGCGTTCTGGCGGTCGGCAAACGGCATGGTCGTGGAGGCAAAATAAATCGCATCGATATGCGCGCGGTCTCCGATCGGGTCTGCGGCCGGCAGGCAATCGCGGCCCGCCTCCACCGCCATGGTGACGCTATCTTCGTCCCAGTTGGCCATGGCGCGCTCACCCCGGGCAGCGCCGAGGAGCCCCGGCGCGAACCAAGAATTTGCCTCGGCGACGGCCTTTCGCTGGAGCCTGCGGCGGGGAATATACGCTCCGTATGCGGTGATGCCCGTCATCCTGGGTCCCGGTGTTTTCGGTTATGACTGACAGGAAATCAGGTCTGGCCTCCCGGTCAATCCCTTGGGACCAAGCAGGCCAGCCCGCGGGCGGCGAGCGCCGCACATTTCGCCTTCGCTTCAGCTGCGCTCCCAAGCCCCGCGCGCAGGCGCCAGAACCGCCCCTTGCCGGGTAGGTCGACGGGCACGACTCGTGGCTCCAGACCGGCCAGCGCCCCGCCCGATTGGCCGACAAGCACGTTCCAGGCTGCCGTAGCGGACGCTCCGTCGCGGAAGGCGCCAAGCTGGATTTCCGCGCTTGGTTTTGCCGGTGATACAGGTGCAATAGATGCCGTTTTTGTCCTGCTATCGAGGATCGCTTTCCTCAACAGGAGATCGGCCTCGCTCGGCTGGGCGGGGACCGGGGCCGGTTTCGGGGGGTCGCGAACCGGCACCGGTTTTGGCGCCTCGTTGGCGGCGACCACTTTGGGCGCAGGAAGGCCATGCTTGGTAGGTGGTGCGCGCAATACGAGCGACGGCAGAGCATTGTCGTGCAGCTCGCCCAGGCTCTGGGCCGCCAACGCGTATGCGGGATTGGCGTCGAGCGCCTTGCGGTAATAGTCGCGCGCTGTCACGAAATCTCCCTGCTGTCGGGCGATCTGACCAAGCCCATAATACGAATATTCGCGCGCGGCATCGCCGCTTGCGAGCGCCGCCAGATAATCGCGCTTGGCTTCGGCCAGGCGGCCCAATCTGCGATAGGCATTGGCCCGGTTGTTGAGTGCGGGCGCGAAATTCGGCTTCAGGCGGATAGCCGCGGCATAATCGGCTAGCGCACCCTTGGTCTTGCCCAGCGCGTCGAGCGCCACGCCGCGATCGTAAATCGCGCGCACGCTATCCTCGCGTGACAGCGTTTTCATGGCGAGCGCCTGCGTGAAATCGGCCACGGCCTCTTCGTTCCGGCCAAGCCGTTCGTGCGCAACGCCCGCGTTCATCAGCAGGCGTGCCTTGTTGGCCGCCGTGCCGCCTTGAGCATGCGTACCGGCGAAGGCCATGACGCAGATTATCAGCGCCACCCCGGACTTGTAGTTCAGATGCATCCGGCCCCCACAAACGAGGGGCGACAGCATATCGCCCCAGACGCGAGTAGACGCAAACTGCACCGATGTGCGATGAAAGGGACCCCGCCACTGTGACTTACACACAGGTTCCTATGCCAAACTCCAGACCCGTCCGCAAAGCTGTTCTGCCGGTAGCCGGTCTCGGCACGCGTTTCCTGCCTGCCACCAAGGTCGTCCCCAAGGAGATGCTGCCCGTGGTGGACAAGCCGGTGGTCCAATACGCGGTCGAGGAAGCGAAAGAGGCCGGGATCGAACAGTTTGTTTTCGTCACCGGCCGCGGCAAAAACGTCATAGCGGACCATTTCGATCATGCCTACGAGCTGGAATCCCAGCTCAGCGCGCGCGAGAAGACATCGGAATTGAGAAGCCTGTTGGAAATGCTGCCGCAAACCGGCTCGGTCGGGTTCGTGCGGCAGCAACAGCCGCTCGGTCTGGGGCACGCCGTGTGGTGCGCGCGCCACTTCATAGGAGACGAACCGTTCGCGGTTCTATTGCCAGACGATCTGATGGTGGGAAAGCCCGGCGGGCTGGCACAGATGGTGGAGGCCTATCACCGCGTCGGTGGCGGTTGCATCGTCGCCGCGGAGGAAAGGCCCCGCGCGGAGACCAAGCGCTATGGCGTCGTCGATCCAGGCAAGAAAAGCGGAAATGCGACCGAAGTGAAAGCGCTGGTCGAAAAGCCAGATCCCGCAGAGGCTCCTTCGACGCTCTGCATCATCGGGCGCTATATCCTGCAGCCTGAAATCTTCACCGAACTCGACAGGAAAGAGCGCGGTGCGGGGGGCGAAATCCAACTAACCGACTCCATGGCGAGGCTGATCGGACGGATGCCGTTCCATGCCGTCGAGACGAGCTGCGCCCGCTATGACTGCGGCGATAAGGTGGGCTTCCTGCATGCCAACATCGCGGTTGGCCTTCAGCGCCCCGATATTGCTCCCGCTTTGCGTGCCGTGCTCAAGAACATGGGCATCTGATTACGCTCTGGCCGGCACCCATATCGCATTGAGTTTGCTTCAAGAATTTGTGTAAATACGCCCAGATGCTGGGCGGTCGGTGGCTTGGCCGGGAGGGCGCAATTTCCAATCGTGGGACCAAGCCAAGACGACGTGGGGCCGGCCGCGGGGAGCGTTTCGGCCCCTGGCGGAACATCCGCGCCTGCCTGCTTTGCAGCGTCGCTGCCATCTCCGGCGCAATGATCTCCGTTGCGCCGGCCAGTGCCCAGGATCAAACGGATTATATCCGCAACACGTTCGGCGAAATCGGCATCCTCGATATGCCCAGCGCCCACATGGCGCCTGACGGACAACTCGCCTTTGTGGTCAGCGACCTCGGTTCCGCTCAGCGTTATAACCTAGCGTTCCAATTTCTGCCTTGGCTCGAAGGATCGTTCCGCTACAGTCATTTCGATCCGCGGCCACGGGACTATGATCGGAGCTTCAGTGTAAAAATCCGGTTGTCCCAAGAAGGAAGCAATGTTCCCGACATATCCGTGGGCATTCGCGACATCATCGGCACCGGCGTTTACAGTTCAGAGTATCTGCTGGCCAGCAAGCACATTGGCAGTCTGGATCTCACGGCCGGGCTGGGCTGGGGACGGTTGGCCGGCGACGGCACGCTTCCCAACCCTTTGGGCTACATTTTTTCCTCCTTCAATTCACCCAGAAGTTCTTCTGCCGTGCTGGGCGGTACTTTCAACCTGGGTAAGTACTTTCACGGGCCAAAAGTCGGTGTGTTCGGCGGTGCATTATGGCATACGCCGATCGACGGGCTCAGTCTTCTTGCGGAATACAGCAGCGACAAATATCCCGAAGAGAGCTCTCACGGCGGTATCAAAGTACGCTCGCCTGTCAATCTCGGCCTGTCCTATCAAATGTTCAATTCCTTCGCTCTGTCTGCAGGCTGGTTTTATGGAACGACCTATGGCTTCACGGTCAGCCTTAGCGGCGATCCCAGTTCGGAGCCCAAGTCGGCGCTAAGAATTGGACCGAAGGTTCCGCCCCCGGCGATTCGTACCGATTCGGAACAGCAGCATGCGCTCTCGCTGATGTTGAATCGCAATGCCTATATCGCCGCCAAAAAAATGGGTGGGCCCTGGGTTCATGTACCTACCGAAGCCGAGCGGTCCAAACTGAATTTGACACAGGCAATGCTAAGCGAAAGCCGTGGCGTGCGCGACATCGATATCGAGGGAACGACCCTGGTGATTGATGCGCATAGTCTGGGCGACAATTCGGCACAGTGTGCGCGGTACTCCGACGTTGCCTCGACCGTCGAGCCGCGCGTGACCACGATTGCCATGGTCGATACGCTAGACGGTGACGGACTCGTGACGTTCTGCCCTGTCGCGGGCCACACGCAATATGCGCAGAACGACGTGCACAGCGGATCGGCTACCGACGGAACGGCTGCTAATACGACCGATCCGGCGGCTCTGAACCGCACACTGTACGCAGACCTTGCCAAGCAATCGCTGAATATGGATGCGCTATCGCTAGGTCCGAGCGAATTGTGGATATACTATGAAAACGCCCGCTACGGGAAGGAAAGTGAAGCTGCAGGACGCGTCATACGCGTACTGATGATAGATGCGCCGCCATCGATTGAGATCTTTCATATCATTCCGACGACAACCGGAGTGCCGATGCAGGAAATCACCGTTGTGCGTAGCGCGCTCGAGCGCATCACGCTGGCACACGCAACAACATCCGGACTAGGCAATGCCATTGCACTAAGCGCACCGCCTCTTGAAAACTCCTCCTTGGACAGTGCTGCGAGGGACATCTTTCCGTCCTTCTACTGGTCGCTCGATCCCAAGCTGACCGAGCACGTCTTCAATCCGGCCAACCCTCTGCAATTCAAGTTGTTTGCGCAGGCCGGCGCTGGGGTTGCACTGGCGCCCGGATTGTCGATCGGCGTCGGATTGTCCGCGAATATCTGGAACAATTACATATTCAACGCCTCGGCTGGCAGCTTGCTGCCGCACGTGCGCACCGACCTCCTCCAATATGCAAAGTACGGCGCGAACGGCATCTCCGGCCTGCTCGTCGACTATCGGGCGAGGCTGACGCGCGATGTATTCGCCGACGTGAAGGCTGGCTATCTGGAAGACATGTACATGGGGACGGGTGGCCAGGTCCTATGGCGTCCCGAGGACAGTCGCATAGCGGTGGGCGTAGACTTCTACCAAGTGTGGCAACGCGATTTCGACCGCCTGTTCGGTTTGCGCGACTACCAAGTTTTCACCAGCCACGTCACTGTCTATTACCATTCGCCCTGGCACGGTTTGAACTTCAATGTTCACGTTGGGCGCTATCTTGCTGGTGACTATGGCGC
>Ga0265325_10003370_pt1 | contig 10475 bp, 10 predicted proteins | sample 41420metaG_FD_202090 | JGI IMG/M metagenome (GOLD analysis project Ga0265325, IMG submission 202090) | Rhizosphere microbial communities from Carex aquatilis grown in University of Washington, Seatle, WA, United States - 4-14-20 metaG | ecosystem: Host-associated > Plants > Roots > Rhizosphere...
AGCGCCCGCGCGATGCAAAGGCGCTGCTGCTGCCCTCCGGAGAGTGCGAAGGCCGATTTTTGCAGGTAGTCCTTCACCTCGTCCCACAGAGCAGACCGCCGCAGGCTCTTTTCGACGAGTTCGTCCAAACGACCCTTGTAACCATTGATACGGAGACCGTAAGCAACATTGTCGTAGATGGATTTGGGGAAGGGATTGGGCCGCTGGAACACCATTCCCACCCGCCTGCGGAGCTTCACGACGTCCATTTGTAAAATATCCTGCCCGTCCAACAGGATCTGGCCCGTGACTTTCGTGTGGCGGATGGTTTCGTTCATCCGGTTGAGGGTCCGCAGGAAAGTCGACTTTCCGCATCCGGAGGGGCCGATCAACGCGGTTACCTTGTTCTTGGGGATTTTCAGGTTCAACCCGAACACGGCCTGCTTTGGACCATAGAAGAAATCGAGGTTCGCGATCTCAAAGCGCACCGCATCCTCCTTGGAGTGGGACGGTGATGGAGATTCGTTCGCCCGCACTTTGGGTGCGAGCCTCGCAGCCAGGTCTTTTCCTTGTGCGGCGGATGCCATATCAGACACTCCGGTAGGCTCCCCGGCGATTTAGAACGAGCCGGCAGCCCAGGTTTGCTACTAAAACCATAGCCAAAAGCACGAGTCCGGCCGCCCAAGCCTGACGATGCCAATCGTCATACGGCGCGATGGCATAGGTATAAATCATTACAGGCAGGGAGGCAATCGGCTGATTCAATCCCGGACTCCAAAACCGGTTGCTGAATGCCGTAAACAGGAGCGGCGCGGTTTCTCCAGCGACTCGGGCGAGCGAAAGCAGCATTCCGGTGACGATTCCACCGCTGGCCGCCGGCAAAATCACAGTCGCAATCGTTTTCCACTTACTGGCGCCTAGCGCCATGGCCCCTTCACGCATGCTCTTAGGCACGGCCCGCAGGAACTCCTCGGTGGCGCGCACCGTGATAGGAACCACCATGACTCCCAGTGCCATTCCGCCCGCCAGCGCCGAAAAGTGCTTTACGGGCAGAACCAGCAGAGTATAGGCGAAGATGCCCATCACAATCGAAGGCACGCCGTTCAGCAAGTCCGTTGTGTAGCGCGTCACGAAGGAGAAAACGCTCCCCCCGAATTCGGCGAGGTACACGCCAGCCATCAAGCCGATCGGCAAGCCAATTACCGCAGCGAGACCGAGCAGTTTCAGGCTGCCCACAATCGCGTTGGCCATTCCTCCGCCTACTTCGCCGACCGGTTTGGGCAACTGGGTGAAAAAATCCCAGTTCAGGGACTTTCCGCCGTTCCAGATCAAGTAGCCGAGAATCATAAAGAGAACGGCAACCACGGCGAAGCACGCCACGCCGGTCAGCGTGAGCATCACAATGTTCAAGCCTTTGCGCCAAACGAGACGAATGTCGCTCATGCCGCTCCGTGTCCGCCCCCTCGTTCGGTTGCCACAATCAGGATACGAGCCAGTCCGTTCAAAATGAACGTCATCAGAAAAAGAACCAAGCCCAGCTCGATGAGCGCGCTCAGATACAGATTCCCGGTGGCCTCAGTGAACTCGTTCGCTATGACCGCTGCGATGGTGTAACCCGGAGCAAACAGGGAGGCGGCAATCTTGGGGTCGTTTCCGATCACCATCGTGACAGCCATGGTCTCTCCGAGAGCCCGAGCGAGCGCCAGAAAAATCGAACCCATCACTCCGGTGCGCGCCCAAGGGACCACTACCTGCCACGTCGATTCCCAGCGCGTCGCGCCGAGCCCCATGGCAGCTTCCCGCTGCTCGCGCGGTACGGTCAGCAAGACCTCGCGTGAAACTGAAATAATAAAGGGCACGATCATGATCGCCAGCACGATTCCAGCGGTGAGGAATCCGACCCCGTAATTAGGTCCCTTAAAGAAAGGGAGGAATCCCAGCGTCGTCTTGAGGAACGGCCCAATCGTCGTGCGCATCAGGGGCACTATGACGAAGATGCCCAGCAAGCCGTAGATGACGCTCGGGACGGCGGCCAGCAGGTCGATGAGAAATGCGATCGAGTCGCTCACTCTCCGCGGGGCGAGTTCCGCGAGGAAGATGGCCGCAGCGAGACCAAGCGGGACGGCAATAACCAGCGAAACGACGGCGGTAACCAGAGTGCCGTAGATAAAGGGCGCCGCGCCGAAATCGCCGGAAACAGGATCCCACGTACGGGTCCAGAAGAAGACCCATCCGAACTTCGCCCGTGATAGCGTCGAGTTGATCCACAGCTCATAGACAAGCAGCGACGTAATCAGGAGGATGGCGGCCGCAAAAACAAGAGTTATGAGGTGCGCGACTTCATCGCCATCGGTCAGGCGGCTGACAAAAGAACGCTGCCCCGCCGGGGGCGGGGCAGCGTGGTCGATAGTGGTGGCGCTCGTGCCCATTATTGAATCAAGGCGATTGCCTTCATCTCCTTCGTTACAACGAGACTCGGCAGTTTCGAGTAAAACAAGCCCTCGTTATAGTTCTGTCCATCGGTCAGCATCCACTTCAAAAAATCCTTGATTACGTTTTTCTTGGCAGCGTCCGGGATTTGCGCGGGAATCAGCAACCAGGTGAAGCTCGAAATCGGGTAGGACGCAGGGCCTGGAGCGTTCGTGATGGAGACCCGGAAATCGTCCGGAATCGCCTTAGCCACGCCCGCTGCTGCAGCCGTCACACCCGCGAGATCCGCTTTCACAAACTTTCCCGCCGCGTTCTGAACCTTTCCGTAGTCGATCTTGTTCTGAACCGCGTAAACCAACTCGATATAACCAATCGAACCGGGTGTTTGCTTCACCAAGCCGGTAACGCCTTCGTTGCCTTTGCCACCGAGTCCCACGGGCCAGTTCACCGACGTGGCAGCTCCCACCTTGGATTTCCAGTCTCCGCTCGCCTTCGACAGAAAATCGGTGAAAATGTAGGAAGTGCCGCTGCCGTCGGAGCGATGGACCACGACGATGTCGTCACCAGGAAGCTTTACACCGGGATTCGCCTTGGCGATTTCCGGGTCATTCCACTTGGTGATCGTTCCCAGATAGATTCCGGCGAGCGCCTTCTGCGTGAAATTCAGATCATTGGTCACGCCGGAGACGTTATAGGTCGGTACCACGGCGCCGAGGACGGTGGGGAAGTGGAGAACCTTTACTTTTGACTGCGCCAGCTGTTCATCGGTCATCGGGCCGTCGGAGGCACCGAAGTCGACCGTTCCGGCCTGAAGCTGGCGTATACCGCCACCTGAGCCGATCGACTGGTAGTTGATCTGAACGTTCGGGTGTGCCGTGTGGTAGACATCAAACCACTTCGAGTAAATCGGGTAGGGGAACGTGGCACCGGCGGCGTTCAGGAGCACCGTTCCGCCTTGTGCGAAGGCCGTGCCTGCCAAGCCCAGAAGAAGCGATGCTATAAGCGAAAGTCGTTTCATGATCTAGGGTTCTCCTCATTATTTGTCAAAATTGTTACAGTCGTGTTACATCCCGAACAAAATCGGGTGGCTGCCGCGCATAAGCACCACCGGTTCTCGACGCGCGGTTTTTCACCGACGGTACTTGCAGACCACAAGCCTCGCCCCTGGTAAGTCGTGCCTTATGTTGATTGGGTCGAATGCTTCAGCAACGGTCGTCCCGGACAGAAAGTACGGGTCGCCCACCTGGAGAGGCACCATATGCCCGTCTCTTGAATTTCCGATGAGTACAGTGTGAAAACTCGATGACTACGCTCCGGCTCCGGTTTTGGCTCCCGCAGTGATTGCATCGAGCTGCTTGCCCCGGCCATGCCGCACGTCCAATCCGCGGACCCAGAACAGAATGTCTTCGGCGATGTTGGTGGCATGGTCGGCGATGCGTTCCAGATGGCGCGAAGCCAGAACAAAATGAAGATTAGGCGCCGCCTGGTCAGGACTTTCCGTGGTGCGCGAGAGGAGCGCCTCGAAAATGCGGTCGCGATACTGGTCGACCGCTTCGTCGCTTTCAAGCACCTGGACGGCAAGCTCGGTATTCTGGTAGATCAGCGCGCCGAGACACTTGGAGACCATCGCGCGAACCGCCGTTGTCATGGGCTCCAGCTCCGCCGGGGGATGCGCGGCGCCCATGCCTGCCAGGGAAATGGCCCGCTCGCTGAGGTTCACGGCCAGATCGCCCATGCGTTCCAGGTCGTTGTTGATCTTCAGCGCGGCTACCACCAGGCGCACATCCGTGTCCGCCAGGTTCCCCTGCCGCAGTACCCGGATGGCGTGTTCGTCGATCAGAATTTCCATTTCGTTGATTCGAGGCTCGGTGAGAAATACTTCGCCGGCCAGACGTTCGTTTCGTTCCAGCACGGCCCACAGCGCGCGATTCACCGACGCTTCCACCGTGCGGGCTTGAGAAACCAGGTAATTCACCAGCACGCTCTGAAAAATTCCTTCGGTGTTGGGCTTGGTTGTTGCCATGGCTCCTGGGCCTCCCTGTGCTCGGACAGCGAGCGAATCGAATTCTTCCCGTATGCACAATGACGCAGGAGGGTTGCAAGGGCGTGACGGGGCGGTGAATCTTCGGAAACAACCGTAACTCTCAGACGGCCAGCGGGATCGAGAAGGAGAACTTCGAACCGGCGCCGACCTCGCTTTCCACCAGCAGCCGGCCGCCGTGGACTTCCACGATGTGTTTGGCGATTGACAAGCCCAGGCCGGTTCCCCCGGCTTCGCGGGAGCGTGCCGCGTCGACGCGGTAGAAGCGCTCGAAGATCCGCTCCTGATCGGTGAGAGGGATTCCGATGCCTGTGTCGGCGACCGTAAGCACCACTTCCCGCTCTCGCGCAGCCGCGCTCACGTGGATACTCCCACCGGAAGGGGTGTACTGGATGGCGTTGTCGATCAGGTTTTGGAGCACATCGCGCAGCAGCCCTGCGTCGCCGCGCACGGGTGGTAGCCCGGCTGGAATGTCGATCTCGAGGGCAATCTGCTTTCGATCGGCCTTCATCACTGCCGTTTCCGCGCAGCGTTCCACCAAATCGAGCACAGAGACCGGCGAGAATTGCACCTCCAACTTTCCTGCTTCGATGCGCGCGAGCTTCAGCAGATCGTCGGTGAGGCGGGCCAGGCGAATGGCATGATCGCGGATGATTTCAAGAAACCGCCTGTTGTTGCGGGGATCTTCGATCGCGCCGGCGAGCAGCGTCTCGGAAAACCCCTGAATGGCGGTAAGGGGCGTCTTGAATTCGTGAGAAACGTTGGCCACGAAGTCCTGGCGCACGCGTTCCAGGCGCCGCAACTCCGTAACGTCATGCAGCACCACGATGGCTCCTGAGGGCTTCGCGGCCGCAGTCGGTCCCGGCTGCGTCGGCGATGGGCGGCCGGAAACCGCCCCGCCCTCGAGCGCCTGGACGGGAGCCGCGGTAACCGAGAAGCTCCGCTGCTGCACCGTTCCCATCACGATATCGGTCTGAAGGCCCTCTTCGCCGGCCAGGGCGCGACGGATCAGCTCCAGCAATTCCGTGTTGCGGATGACTTCGATCAGGGGCCGGCCTTCGCTGCTCGAAGAATCGCGGTTCAGAATTTCCGCGAACGCGCGGTTGGAGAAAACCAGGCGTTCCTGTGCATCGATCACACCCACGCCTTCGACCATGCTGCGCAGAATCGCGCCCGAGCGGTTCCGCTCGCCGCTGAGCGACCGGATCGTGCGGTCCATCCATGCCGCCGTTTCGTTGAGGGCTTGGGTGAGTTCTCCGAGTTCGTCGCTGGCGCGCTCGGCGGGTAATGGACGGAAATCACCCTGCGCGAGCCGCAGAGAGAAGCGCTTGAGCCGCTCGACACGCTCGGCGAAAGAGCGGAAGAAGAAAAAAAGAGCGATCGCGCCGGCCACCAGGATGACGATGGTCGCGTCCAGAAGCCTGCGGCGAAGGTCGGCGAGCGACGAATCGACTTCCGCCAGCGGCAAGGCCATCCGCAGGACCACCGGCGAAGCGGAGGGTGGTTGGTATCGCACGGCGCGGAAGGCAATCTCCCGGTGGGACATTGCATCGCGGCGGATCGATTCCCCTTCTCCGGACGAGAAGGCCGCTTTGATTTCCGGAGAATCGGAGGTACTCCCGGGGTTTTGCGTCTGGGCCGGCCCTTGCGAAGACGCGGCAATGATGCGGCCTGCTGGATCAATCACCGAGACACTGGCGCCGCTTGTAGCGAGCCAGTTGGTCCATTCGAGAACGGCTTCGGGATCGTCGAAACGGGGAGGCTTCGCCTGAGCGACATTCGAAAGCGACGCCAGCTGGCTGAAGGTGGCGCGCACGTAGTCCTGCCGCACCGCGCCCGAGGCATAAAAGTTGATGGCCAGAAATACGGCCAGGATCAGGGCCAGATACGTCAGCCCCAGGTTCCAGAAAAGTCTAGCTCGCACGGGTTTCGAACAGATAACCGGCGCCGCGGATCGTTTTCATGTAAGCCGGATGCTGCGGATCGATCTCCACTTTTTCGCGGAGACGCCGCACGTACACGTCTACACTGCGCGGTGTGACAAATCTCTCGGTGCCCCAAACCCCGTCGAGCAACTGATCGCGCGTGAACACGCGGTTCGGGCGCGCCGCGAGAAAATAGAGCAAACGAAACTCGAGGGTGCTCATCGGCACGGGTTTTCCCCCGCGCGTCACGCGATACGCCGCCGGGTCTATTCGCAGGACGCCGATTTCGATCGGCTTGTCCGACGGCGCTCCGGGATCGGCTCGGCGCAAAAGCGCCTTGACGCGCGCGACAAGCTCCCGCGGGCTGAACGGCTTGGTGACGTAGTCGTCGGCGCCGAGCTCCAGGCCCACCACGCGGTCCGCTTCTTCTCCCTTTGCGGTCAGAATCAAAATGGGCAACCGGTTCAAGCTGACGTCGCGCCGCACTTCCTTGCAGATATCCAGTCCCGAGAGTTTCGGGAGCATGAGGTCGAGGATCAAAAGATCGGGCGGCGTTTTCCGAATTTGCGAAAGTCCGCTGGAACCATCCCCGCTCGAAGCTACCTGGTAGCCGTCCTTTTCCAGGTTGTACCGCACCAGTTCGACAATGTCCTTGTCGTCCTCAATCACAAGTACGCGTCTCATCGTGTCTCTCTTTTGTGAAGTTCCGGTCAAACCATACGGGAAGTGGCGTCCCGGAAGCAAGCTGCTGCTTTTTTGCGATGAAGCTACCGGTGGAAAAGAGGAAGCCCGTTTCATAACGGGACTCTTCGCCTCAGATGGAACGCTACGACCCGCAAGCGCGCATTTTCCCATCCTGCATTTTTCCCCTAGCAGCCTGAAAATGCTCGATTTGGTTGCTGGGAGGAGCGAAACAGTTTATGGCCCCTCTGCTGCTTTAAACCGTTGCAGAGACGCACATCAAAGGGCGCTTGCGATCTGCCGATAGGTCCAACAGGAGGAATCACATGATGGGAGGGACTGGAAGACAGTTGGACCCGGCGCGCCGAAGTCTCGAGTCCCAGGATTTCGAGGCAGGCATCCGCCGTAAGATCGTGGGGCAGGACGAAGCGGTGCAGGCGGTGGTGGATTTATATCAGGTGTTTCGCGCCGGGCTCAACTCGCCGGGACGTCCCGTAGGCAACTTGCTGTTCCTCGGGCCCACCGGAGCGGGGAAGACGCGCGTCGTCGAAGCCACGGCGGAAGTGCTGTTCGGCGATCCGCACGCAGTGCTCAAGATCGATTGCGCCGAGTTCCAGCACTCGCACGAGATTGCCAAGCTGATCGGTTCGCCTCCGGGCTACCTGGGGCACCGCGAGACTCATCCGCTGATCACGCAGGAGGCGCTCGCCCAGTATCACACCGAGAAGCTGAAGATCAGCTTTCTGCTGTTTGACGAGATCGAGAAGGCGTCCGACGCGCTGTGGCAATTGCTGCTGGGGATTCTGGACAAGGCGACGCTTACGCTCGGAGATAACCGGCGCGTGGATTTGTCGCAGACGATGATCTTCATGACGTCGAACCTGGGTGGCGGCGAGATCACGGAACTCATGACGGGCGGCATGGGATTTGCGCCGACCGTTCCCGCGGATGCGCGCCCTCGATTGGACGAAAAGGTGGAGAAATCGGCGACGGGCGCGGCCAAGCGGAAGTTTGCGCCGGAGTTCATGAATCGCATCGACAAGACGGTGGTCTTTCGTCCGTTGCGTTCCGAGCAGCTCGAACAGATTCTGGAAATTGAGCTGGCCATGATTCAGCAGCGCGTCCTGGACACGGCTCGAGGGCGCTTCCTTTTCCGCATAAAACCAGCGGCCAAGGACTTTCTGCTGCGCGAAGGGACCGACATGAAATACGGCGCGCGCCACCTGAAGCGGGCGATCGAACGGCACCTCGTTTACCCGCTCGCAAGCCTTCTTGCCACGCAACAGGTTTGTCTGGGCGACGTTATTTCCATCGATTACTCCGCTTTCGAAAACGCTCTTACATTTGAGAAGGAGGCCGAAGGCGCGCTCCTGCCTGTCGGAGAGGCGGAGTTGCAGAGAGGGGTAGGAGCCTCCACCGGCGACGGCCGCGCGATTCCGCTGGTCCGAACGTTTGCCGCCGCGGAGCGGCTGCCTCCCGGGACGTTGCGGAGAATCTGAATCCGGATAGGGCGGCCAGTGGGATCGAGCGTTTCAAAGGAGACTGAATTGCGAGAGGGCGACGGCGTGACGAATCGGTTTCAAGGCAGTGAGTTGACGGCGGAACGCGGTGCGCCCGCCTGGGACATGGCTGCCGCACTCGAGCTTGTGGAAGGAGACCGGGAACTGGTGGAGGAACTTGCGAACCTGTTTGCGGAAGAATGTCCGAACGCCCTGGCTGAGATGCGCGGCGCCCTGGAGGGAAACGACGCTGCTTTGCTGGAGCGTCTGGCTCACACGATGAAGGGTTCGTCCGCGAACATCGGAGCAACCGGCACGTCGCAGCTGGCGCTGGTGCTTGAATCGCAGGCGCGCTCGGGAAAGTTAGACGGGGCGCGGGAACAATTCGCGCTCCTCGAAGCGGAGGCCGGGCGGCTTCTCGCCGAGTTGCGGGCCCTCTCTTCCAGGGCGGCGACGTGAGTTCCTGCTTGTCTCCAACCGCATCTCCCTCCGGAATACCCATGAGCGCTGGAAACACATCGAAAACCCGCATTCTGATTGCCGAAGACGATCCGGTATCGAGGCGGATGCTGCAGGCGTTTCTTATGAAGTGGGGTTTTGAAGTTGTGGCCGCCGCCAATGGGCTGGAAGCTTTGCGAATTTTGGAAGAAAGCGACGCCCCTCCGCTGGCCATCCTCGACTGGATGATGCCGGGCATGGAGGGTCCGGAAGTCTGCCGCCGAATCCGGCAGCACATTGGGCGCACCTACATTTACGTGCTCCTGCTCACGGCGCGAACGCAGAAAGACGACCTGCTGAAAGGCCTGGAATCGGGCGCCGACGACTACCTCACAAAACCCTTCGACGCCCAGGAACTGCGGGCCCGCGTGAACGTGGGCCTGCGCATCCTCGACTTGCAGCACAGCCTGATTGAAACGCGCGAGGAGCTGCGTTTTCGTGCGACCCATGACGCGCTGACAGGGATCGCGAATCGCGGCGTGATTCTCGAAGAGCTCAACCGGGAGCATTCCCGCCGCTCGCGGGAAGGCGGCTCGTTCGGGATCATCATGGTCGATCTCGATCACTTCAAGCAGGTGAACGATACGTGCGGCCACCATGGCGGAGACGCCGTCTTGAAAGAGGCGTCGCGACGCATGACCGAGTGCGTGCGCGCATACGACACAGTGGGAAGGTATGGCGGCGAGGAATTTCTGATTGTAGTGCCGGCCTCGGATGAGATTGGCACGCTGGGGCTGGCTGAGCGAATCCGCTCCGAAATGGAAGCTCAGCCGGTGGCTCTGGATACCGGCGAAATTCGCATCACGGGGAGTCTTGGAGTAGCCATTTGCAGCGACGAGCACCCTCAGGATTTGCAGGTGCTGCTAAAACTCGCCGACGAAGCTCTCTACCGCGCTAAGGAGCGCGGCCGCAACCGCGTGGAGCTGGCCGTCCAGGGCCTTTCCGGACTCTCGCTCGATACGGTGACCGCGCCGCTCAAGTCCGTCTCCTGAAAATTTCATTTACGACAGCTTTTTTCAGTCGCGTCCTGGAGGCATCAGCTCGCGATTGCTATTCAGCTTCTTCCCCGGCGTGTTAGAATTGCGGCTGCAGTAGGCCCGTAGCTCAGTTGGCTAGAGCGCCACCTTGACACGGTGGAGGTCTGCGGTTCGAGCCCGCACGGGCCTACCATTCGTCCCTCGGCAGCTCCTCCGCTTTTTCCGGCTCCTTCCTGTGTGAATTATCGAGCGGCCAGTCTCCTTCCATTCGCCTGAACTGCGCGCGGTAAACAGCAGAATCCGGTTTCGATTCGGAACTGCGTAGCCAAATAGCTAAAGAAGTTCCCGATTCTGTCGAATTGATTGCAGACGGCCTCCCAGCGTGACTTTAAGACCGAGTCCTCAACCTAAGTGAGCCGAATCGGCTCAGGCGCCGGCTTCCGTG
>Ga0265325_10003373_pt1 | contig 10466 bp, 9 predicted proteins | sample 41420metaG_FD_202090 | JGI IMG/M metagenome (GOLD analysis project Ga0265325, IMG submission 202090) | Rhizosphere microbial communities from Carex aquatilis grown in University of Washington, Seatle, WA, United States - 4-14-20 metaG | ecosystem: Host-associated > Plants > Roots > Rhizosphere >...
AGGGCGACGGCACCGGCGTCGCCGGTCGGCCTGGCCGCCAGCCGCGCAAGGGCCGGCGGTTCGCATTCGAGGCCATGACCGGCGAAGCCCATGAGGCCCCTCGCCTGCCATCCGGCATGTCCGAGCTTGATCGCGTCACCGGCGGCGGCTTCGTCCGCGGCTCGGTGATCCTGCTTGGCGGCGATCCCGGCATCGGCAAGTCGACGCTGCTGATCCAGGCCGCGGCCGCGCTGGCCCGCGCCGGCCAGCGCGCGGTTTACATTTCCGGCGAAGAGGCGGTGGCGCAGATCCGCATGCGTGCGGAACGGCTTGGCCTTGGCGGCGCCGCCGTCGAGCTGGCGGCAGAAACCTCGGTCGAGGACATCGTCGCAACACTGTCCGAAGGCGCGACCCCTCGCCTCGTCATCATCGACTCGATCCAGACCATGTGGACGGAGCTGGTCGACGCCGCGCCCGGCACCGTGACCCAGGTCCGCGGCTCGGCCCAGGCGCTGATCCGCTACGCCAAGCGCACCGGCGCCGCTGTCATTCTGGTCGGCCATGTCACCAAGGATGGCCAGATCGCCGGGCCGCGCGTGGTCGAGCACATGGTCGATGCCGTGCTCTCCTTCGAGGGCGAAGGCTCGCACCAGTTCCGCATCCTTCGCGCCGTCAAGAACCGGTTCGGTCCGACGGACGAGATCGGCGTGTTCGAGATGACCGGGCTCGGGTTGCAGCAGGTCGCAAACCCGTCCGAACTGTTCCTGTCCGAGCGCGATCTCGGCTCGCCCGGCACCGCGGTGTTCGCCGGCATCGAAGGCACCCGGCCGGTGCTGGTCGAGATTCAGGCCCTGGTTGCGCCGACCTCGCTCGGCACCCCGCGCCGCGCCGTGGTCGGTTGGGACAGCAGCCGTCTATCGATGGTGCTCGCCGTGCTGCAAGCCCATTGCGGCGTCAATCTCGGCGGCCATGATGTCTATCTCAACGTCGCCGGCGGCTTGCGCATCATGGAACCGGCCGCCGACCTCGCCGCGGCTGCGGCCCTCGTATCGTCGCTCGCCCATGCGCCGCTTCCCCCCGACGCGGTCTATTTCGGCGAGGTCTCGCTGTCCGGCGCGGTACGGCCGGTGGCGCAGGCGGCGGCGCGGTTGAAGGAAGCGCAGAAGCTCGGCTTCGCCCGGGCGGTGGTCCCCGAAGCCGTGCGCAGCGAAGCCACCGACCCTGGGCTTTCGCTGCAAACCATCGGCGCCCTGGCGAGCCTCGTTTCCGACATTGCGGCACGGGGCGAAACGACCGGCCGAGTGCATTCCAGGCACTCGCGGGAAGACGGGTGACGCCGCCGCTACGGGCCGCTATATAGCGCCCGCGTGCATCCTGACCGATCGTCAAAAATCGACGCGAAATTAAACCTTTGGGCCGATGGTCCGGGGGTCTTGCCGACCCTGGCCGGGGCAAGTGACTGTGGGGAGAATATCATCCCGATTCGCCCAACCCCGACCCGATTGATTCGCAGCCTGGCCGCCCCGGAACGCTGAGCGATTCATGTCCCTTCCGATCACGTGGCTCGACATCCTTTTGCTCGGCGTGATGCTGATCTCGGGCCTGCTGGCCATGATCCGGGGGTTCATGCGCGAAACCCTGTCGATCGTGGCCTGGATTTGCGCGGCGGCCGCGACCTACCTGGTGATGCGGGACGGCAGGCTTGTGGCCCTCGCCAAGGCCAACATCTCCAGCGACCTGGTCGCCACCGGCCTTGTTCTGGGCGGCGTGTTCCTGCTGACGCTGCTGATCGTGTCGGTCATCACGGTCCGTATCTCGGACATGGTGCTGGACAGCCGCATCGGCGCGCTCGACCGCACCTTGGGTTTTCTGTTCGGCCTCGGCCGCGGTCTCGTCATTGTGGTGGTGGCGTTCCTGTTCTTTGCCTGGCTGGTGCCGAGCGGCAAGCAGCCCGACGGCGTCCGCAACGCCAAGTCCCGCGTCGTGCTGGAAAACACCGGAGAGTGGCTCCAAGCCCTGTTGCCGCAGGACATGGATGCCTATTTCTCTCAGATATTCAAAAAGCGCCCCAAGGGCGATGACGAGGCGCCAGACGCGGCGCCTGGCCAGCGCTCCGACAGCGGTTCGTCTGACGTGACCGGTGCGGTGCAGCCCTATCAGCGTTCCGACCGCACCGATATGAAGCAGTTGATCGACGCAACCAAGAGATAGGCGGGAGCCGAGCGATGCAGCAGGCCGACATGTTCGATCCCGCTGGAAGTCGGATATATCCGACTTCCACAACTCCTGAGAAATCCAAGTCGAGTGGACTCGACTTGGATGGCGATCGGCTCCGCGAGGAATGCGGCGTGTTCGGCATCTTCGGCCACCCCGACGCCGCCGCCATCACCGCGCTTGGCCTGCACGCGCTCCAGCACCGCGGCCAGGAGGCCGCCGGCATCGTTTCGTTCGACGGCAAACGTTTCCACTCCGAGCGCCGCATGGGTCTGGTCGGCGACAACTTTTCCCGCCGCGAGGTGATCGACCGGCTGCCGGGCACCACCGCGGTCGGCCACGTGCGCTACTCGACCACCGGCGAAACCGTCCTGCGCAACGTGCAGCCGCTGTTCGCCGAGCTGGACGGCGGCGGCTTCGCCATCGGCCACAACGGCAACCTGACCAACGGCCTCACGCTCCGGCACCAGCTCGTTGCCGAAGGCGCGATCATGCAGTCGACCACCGACACCGAGGTGATCCTGCATCTGGTGGCACGCGCCAAACGCAACCGCTTCGTCGACCGCTTCATCGAAGGCTTGCGCCAGATCGAAGGCGCCTATTCCTTCGTCGCCATGACCAACAAGAAGCTGATCGGCGCGCGCGATCCGCTTGGCATCCGGCCGCTGGTCATGGGCAAGCTCGACGGCTGCCCGATCCTGGCCTCGGAGACCTGCGCGCTCGACATCATCGGCGCCAAATACGTGCGCGACGTCGAGAACGGCGAGGTGCTGGTCTTCGACGAAGACGGCGCGCATTCGCACAAGCCGTTTCCGCCGATGGCGCCGCGGCCGTGCATCTTCGAATACATCTATTTCGCGCGGCCGGACTCGGTCATCGGCGGCCGCCCCGTTTACGAGGTCCGCAAGGCCATGGGCGCGCAGCTTGCGCGAGAGGCGCCGGCCGCGGCCGACGTCATCGTGCCGGTGCCCGACTCCGGCGTGCCCGCCGCGATGGGCTATTCGCAAGAGTCCGGCATTCCGTACGAGATGGGCATCATCCGCAATCACTACGTCGGCCGCACCTTCATCGAGCCGACCCAGCACATCCGCCAGCTCGGCGTGCGCCTCAAGCACAGCGCCAACCGTGCCGTCGTCAACGGCAAACGCATCGTGCTGGTCGACGATTCCATCGTGCGTGGCACAACGTCGACCAAGATCGTGCAGATGATGCGCGAGGCCGGGGCCAAGGAGGTGCACTTCCGCATCTCGTCGCCGCCGATCACGCATCCGGACTACTACGGCATCGACACGCCCGAGCGTGACAAGCTGCTCGCTGCGACCCACGATCTCGAAGGCATGCGAAAATTCATCGGCGCCGACTCGCTCGCATTCCTGTCGGTCGAGGGCATCTACAAGGCCATGGGCTTCGAGGCCCGCGATCCGGCGCGGCCGCAGTTCACCGACCATTGCTTCACCGGCGAATATCCGACCGGCCTCACCGACCAGACCGGCCGGCAGAGCCAGCCGCGGCAATTGTCGCTGCTGGCCGAAGCGGGCTGACCCAACCGCGGCTTCTGGCGAACGCCTCGAGGCCGCTTGTCGGCACCAGTTGCCATGCCGTAACCTGACGAAACTCGTCGAGGGGCAAGGCCATGACGACGCCACCCAGGTGCCTGAGCGCGTTCATCGTCACGCTGCTGCTGACAGGAACAGCCCTGGCGCAGACATCGGCTCAGAAGCCTGCGGCGGCCAAGACCAAGCCAGCCGCCAAGCCCAAGACCGGCACGACCAAGGCCGCCAAGCCCGGCAGTGCCAATTCCGACTATTGGTCGCTCGACTATGCGACGCCGGACCGCTACGGGCGCGCCGTTACAGGCCGCACGACAACCGAGCTGAGCGGCGAGACGGGCCGCGTCCCGCTGCAAGCGGGACCAGGCACCGTCGGCTTCGATACGGTGTCGCGGGTCAATCGCAACGTTCCCGGCGGCGCCGATCCCTACGCCCAGAAGGACGCTTCGTTCGTTGGCATGTCGATCAACGTGCCGAGCCTCAGCAAGAACCTGGAGCTTCCGGTGCTGCCGACGCCGTTCGGGCGGCCGGAGTAAAGCATGATCCCGAAAAGTGGGAACCGGTTTTCGGAAAAGATCATGCTCAAACAAGAAACTAATGCGGAATGACGATTCGAAGTAAAGTCATTCCGCATTAGCCTCAGCCGTCGGACTCGAAGTCCAGCGCGTAGAACCACTGATCGAGATGCTGCCGGATCACCGGCGCAATCGTGGCATCCAGGATCCGGACATTCTCCCGAAGCTCCTCGTTGGCGTCGGCGCGGTCGACCAGTTGCACCGGCGGCAGGAAGCGCACCTTGAAGCGCGCGGCATCGCCGACACGCAAACAATACGCCGGGATCAACGCGGCATCGGTGCGTTTGGCGAGCTGCACCGCGTAGGCGAGGTTCGCATCGTAACCGATGGCCCGACCGAACGACGGCGCCTGCACCCGGCCGCGGATGAACTCGTCGACGAAGATGATGAACGGTCCCTGCCGCGATTTGAGCTCGCGCATCGCTTCGCGCAGGCTGCGCGGTCCGGCGGCAACGAACCGCGCGCCATATCGGGCGCGTGCGCTTTTCACGATCCGGTGCTCGAAACGATTGTCCGGCACCAGATAAATTCCTGAGCCGCGATGGCCGTTGGCGATGCCCGCGATCAGCACTGTTTCCCAATTGCCGAGATGAAGCGGCGTGACCAGGATCGGCCGCTGCCGCTCGCGTGCCTGATGCAGATATTCGATGTTCTCGACCTCGATCCGGCCGGCGTCCCACAGGCGGTCGAGCACCGAGTATTCGTGCATGGTGCGCCCGACATTCCGCCACAGCCGGTCCATCGCGCGATCCACCGAGGCGTCATCCGCCTCATCGGGCCGCAGCCTGCGCCAAAGCTCGCGGGCCCGCGCGTCGCTTTGCGCATAGAGATGTCGCGTGAACCGCGATGCCAACGCCCCCGATGCCGAACAGGCGTCGACCGGCAAGAGCCGCATGGCGTGGTGCAGCACGTAGTATCCGGCCCCGACCAGCACGTCGGTAATCCAGTAGCGCACGGCTGTGCGGCGCTGCTCCGCAGCACCAAGCAAAATCGATCTGATCTGCGGGACTGCGGCGCTGCCGGAATCGCTGGCGATCGAATCGGGCAACTCGGGCTCCTCATGCAGTTCGGCCGAGGCCTGTCGAGTTATTGGCATCAGCCATGAAAGGTCAACCCGGTGCGCCGCGACCGAAATGATGCTAGGCACCACGTCATGGCAAAGTCCCTCGAAGGACGCATCGCCCTTGTCACCGGCGCCTCCCGCGGCATCGGCTATGCCACCGCCGTCGCGCTCGCCCGCGAAGGTGCCCATGTGGTGGGCACCGCGCGCACGCCCGGCGGCCTCGAGGAGCTCGACGATGCCGTCCGCGCCGCAGGCAGCACCGCGACCCTGGTGCCGCTGCAGATGCAGGACACCGACGGCATCGGTCGTCTGGCTGCCGCCCTGAACGAGCGGTACGGCAAGCTCGATATCCTGATCGGCAACGCCGCGCTGGTCGGATCGAACTCGCCGCTCGATCACTTCACGTCGAAGGAATGGGAAGAGGTCATTGCCGTCAACGTCACCGCCAACTGGCACCTGATCCGGCATATGCACGCGTTGCTGCTGCGCTCTGATGCCGGGCGCGCCGTGTTCCTGTCGTCGGGGGCCGCCAGCAATCCCCGCGCCTATCGGGGCCTTTACGCCACCAGCAAGGCCGCGCTGGAAGCGCTCGCCCGCGTTTACGCGGACGAAATCAAATCCACCCCGGTGCGCGTCAATATCTTCAATCCAGGCCCGACGCGGACCAGCATGCGCGCTGCCGTCATGCCGGGCGAGGATCCCATGACGCTTCCCACCCCGGACGTGGTCGCGGCCACGATTGTACCGCTTTGCCAGCCGAGCTTTAACGAAACCGGCAAGATCTACGACTATCGTGCCGGCAAGTTGATGGCGTTCCGTCCGCCGGCCTGACGCCGGCTGTGTGCGGCGCCGCTTGTTGATTTCGGCAACTCCACGGTCGGGAGAAGCGCATGGATAACCGTATGACCCGCTTTCTGCCGTCCCGCAGCGCCGTCACCGTCACGCTGATCGTCCTGCTCATGGTCGGCCTGCCGTTCGCCGTCTGGCTCGACCTGAGCAATCTCGCCGAGACCAACCTGCGCCGTCAGGCGGTCGACCTCAATTCGGTGATCAGCAGCGTGCGAAGCTATTACGCCAGCAACGTCGTCGGCCGAGTTCTGGCGAACCACGGCCAGACGCAGCCGGCGCACAACTATGAAGACATCCCGGGCGCCATCCCGATCCCGGCCACGCTGTCGCTGGAACTCGGCCGCGTCATCAGCGAGCAGCAGCACAACATCGCCTACCGCTTCGTGTCGGACTATCCGTTCAAGAACCGCGCACCGCACAACCTCGACAGCTTCGAGCAGTCCGCGCTCGAGACTCTGCGCGCCGACCCCGAGCAGCAGATCGTCGAGAAGTCAGCGACCTTCCTGACCGACAACGTGCGGCTGGTGGCGCCCGTCATCATGGGAGCAGCTTGCGTGAGCTGCCACAACACCCATCCGGAAAGCCCGAAGCGGGACTGGAAGGTCGGCGATGTCCGCGGCATCCAGGAGGTGATCATCACCCAAGCCATCGCCGCCAACATCTTCTCCTTCAAATACCTGCTCGCCTATTTCGCCTTCATGGCGATCTCGGGCGTCACCTTCATCGGCGTACAGCAGCGCCAAGGGGCGACGATCCGCGGCATGAACAAGGAGCTCGAGACCTCCAACGAATTCCTCGCCTCGTTGTCGATGAAAATCTCGCGCTATCTTTCGCCGCAAATCTACAAAAGCATCTTCAGCGGCCAGAAGGACGTCGTCATCCAGACCGAGCGAAAAAAGCTCACGATTTTCTTCTCCGACATCAAGGATTTCACCGCCACCACCGAGCGCATGCAGCCGGAGCAGATCACGGCGTTGCTCAACGAATATTTCACCGAAATGTCGACCATCGCGCTGCGCCACGGCGGTACCATCGACAAGTTTGTCGGCGACGCCATGCTGATATTTTTCGGCGATCCCGATACCCAGGGCGAGATCGAAGATGCCAAGGCCTGCGTGAGGATGGCGCTCGACATGCAGCACCGGCTCGTCCAGCTGTATGTCAAATGGCGCGAGTCCGGAACGGAGCAGCCGTTCCAGGTCCGCATGGGCATCAACACCGGCTATTGCAACGTCGGCAACTTCGGCAGCTCGGACCGCATGGACTACACGATCATCGGCGCCGAGGCGAACCTCGCGGCGCGGCTGCAATCGATCGCGCAGCCCGGCAAGATCGTACTGAGCTACGAGACCTTCGCCCTGGTGCGCGACATGGTCACGGCCCACGCCCTGCCGCCGATCACCATGCGCGGCATCAGCCGCGAGGTCGTGCCGTATTCCCTCGACGGCGTGATCGACGCATCGGGCCGCCCCGTCGAAGTGATCCGCGAACACCTCGACGGTCTGGATTTTTATTTCGATCCAAGCATGGTCGATGAGAGCCGCGCGGCGCACATCCGCACGCTCCTGCAAAATGCGCTGAAGGCGCTGGAGAAGGCTTAGCCGCCCGATTTGAAGTTAGCCGCCGACGCGCAGCACCGGCCGGCACGATCCATGGCGGCGGTACTCGCCGTATCGGCAGGCCACGCGAGACCTGTCGTACAGGCGCGGCCGATCACCGCCCACTTCCACGGCTGGCACGAGACCCGGGCTGTAGATCACGCGATAGTGGTGGGTGACGAAATTGACCAGCGTCACGTCCTCCCGGATGCGATAACGCGGCGAAGGCGGGCGCGGCGCCTCGGGCGCGATCTCGGTCGTGTTGATGGTCCGTGAGCGATCGATCTGCCGTATCTTCTTGATGATCTGTTCGCTGTCGTAGCGCCGCGACGTCGCGCAATCGGTGCAGGGCGGCGGCGCGGCGACTTTGTCTGCCACAGGCGACGGCGCTGATGGAGGCGTCTCGGTCTCCGGAGCAACCGCAGGCGCCGCGGTGTCGGTCGCCGTCTCCGATGTCGGCCCGTAATCCGTCACCGGCGGCGGCATCTCATCGACCATCGGTGGCGGCTGCAGCTTGTCCGCGGCCGATGCCGGCGCGGCCACCATCGTGCTGCCAAAGATCAACAGTGCACTTGCCAGAGCTTGTTTCATCGCCGCCATCCTCATGAACACGAGCGACGCAATTTTAGCGTCGCGTCGACGTGCTGTGCGGATTGGCGGGTTAACTGGTTAAGTGGATCGCCGGCGGTTAACTGGTTAATCGGCGCCGGTCATTTTCGCTTCTTGCGGCCGGCAAACGGATTGGCCTTCTCGCGCAACGTCAAGCGGATCGGCGTTCCGGGCAGGTCGAACGCTTCGCGCAACTCGTTGACCAGATAGCGCTTGTAGGCCGCGGGCACCGCATCGGCGCGCGTGCAGAACAGCACGAAGCTCGGCGGCCTGGCTTTCGGCTGGGTGATGTAGTCGAGGCGAAGGCGGCGCCCCGACACGGCGGGCGGCGGATGCGCCGAGATCACTTCGCCGAGCCAGGTGTTGAGCTTGTTCGTGGCCACGCGCTGATTCCAGACTTCATGGATATCGACCACCGCCTCCATCAACCGATCGAGGCCGTCGCCGGTGAGACCGGAAACGCCGATCACAGGCAAGCCTTTGACCTGCGACAGCCGTTCGTCGGCCTCTTCGCGCAGCCGGCCGATGCTGCCGGCCTTGCGTTCGCCCAAGTCCCATTTGCTGATCGCGATCACCAGCGCCCGCCCCTCGCGCTCGACCAGATCGGCGATGCGCAAGTCCTGTTCTTCGAACGGATGCTCGACATCCATCAGCAGCACCACGACCTCGGCAAAGCGGATGGCGTTGATGGCGTCGGCCACCGACAGCTTCTCGAGCTTCTCCTGGACCCGCGGCGGCCGCCGCAGGCCGGCGGTATCGTGCAGCCGGAATTTTCGGCCCTTCCAGGCGAGATCGACCGCAATGGTGTCGCGCGTGAGCCCGGCCTCGGGCCCGGTCAACATCCGGTCTTCACCGAGCAGCCGGTTCACCAGCGTGGATTTTCCCGAGTTCGGCCGGCCGACGATGGCGACCCGAATGGGACGCGTGGCCGGGTCCGCGGATTCCTCCGCAGTACCCGCCGCAGTCTGTTCCGGCAAAGCCTCGCGCAGCGCCTCGAACAGGTCGGCGAAGCCATCGCCATGCTCGGCCGAGACCGCCACGGGCTCGCCAAGCCCGAGCGCGTAGGCCTCGACCACGTTGGCCCCCGCCCTGCCCTCCGCCTTGTTGGCGACAACGATCGCGGGCTTGCCGGAGCGGCGGACCAGATCGGCGAACGCGCGGTCCGCCGGTACAGGGCCGCTCTTCGCATCGAGCACGAAAAAAATCGCATCGGCCTGCCCAATGGCGAGCTTGGTCTGCGCCAGCATTCGCCCGGCGAGGCTTTCGGCATCGGCCGCCTCAAGGCCCGCGGTGTCGATGATCGTGAAGTCGAGATCGCCCAGCCGCGCCTCGCCCTCGCGGCGATCGCGCGTGACACCCGGCCGATCATCGACCAGGGCTTGGCGCCTGCCGACGAGGCGGTTGAACAGCGTCGATTTGCCGACGTTCGGCCGCCCGATAATGGCGACGGTGAAGCTCATGGTGCCTGGATGTCCCGCGCAAGTCCTGGTGGACTAGATCGGGTGCCCGGCACCTCAAGTCAAATGACTTAGCGCTGCGGAGGTGGCGGCGGCGGGAAGGCCGATTGATCCTGCGGCCGCACCGGCTGAGGCGACGGCCACGGGGCCTGGGCCGGTGACGACTGGGGGGCGGCGGTCACTTGGGTTGGCGCGGCGGCCGGCTTCGGCTTGGCCCGGGCGACAGGCTTGGGCTTCGGCTTGGGTTTCGGCTTTTCCTCGGCCACCTGCGGAGGCGGCGGCGCGGCCGGCTCGGCCTGCGGCTGGTAGCCCTTGACCAGATCGGCAGGCACGCCCTGCGGCACGCCCGGAACGCCGCCCGGAAACACTTCCTTGCGCTCGCCGGGCAGTGGCTTCTTGGTGCTGAACCAATCCGTCGGGTCCCAATTGAAGCTTTCGCAGCCCGTCAGGGCGCCGCCAAGCACAAGCAGGCAAGCTGCGAGATAGACTTTGCGATACCGCATGCGGTGCCTCAGCTCTTTTTCTCGCCGTCGGTCAGCGCGAGCAGCATCTGCGCCTCGCCCCGGGCGCCG